>Ga0080013_1001348_pt1 | contig 32917 bp, 24 predicted proteins | sample ETNvirenome_6_85_FD_69236 | JGI IMG/M metagenome (GOLD analysis project Ga0080013, IMG submission 69236) | Marine viral communities from the Pacific Ocean - ETNP_6_85 (SPADES assembly) (version 2) | ecosystem: Environmental > Aquatic > Marine > Oceanic | place: Pacific Ocean | collected 2013-06-19
CAAACTTTGTTACTAATAAAGTTGTGAAGGGTGCCGTTGCAATCAAAAAAGGCTTGCAAGACAAATTGGAATTAGGAAATATGGACTCATACAGAGATTGGGGGCACTCAAAAGATTATGTAAAAGCAATGCATATGATTATAAATCACAATCAAGCAGACGAATTTATTGTCGCAACTGGCGAGACACACTCAGTACGTGATCTTTGCGATTCAGTTTTCAGCAAATTAGGCATGAACTATGAAGATTACATTGTACAGAATCCCAAATATATGCGACCTGAAGAACTTAAGTATCTGAAGGGAGACCCTTCAAAAGCCAGAGATATATTGGGTTGGAAGCCTGAATATACTTTTAGCTCAATGCTAGATGAAATGATTGAAAGATGGCAAAACGAACTATAAAAAGAGTCTCGGATGGAAAAAAATACAAAAAAACTTTGCATATTACAAGTAACACCGTCAGCACCAACCCCGGAGCATGTTGAGCTATTTGCCAACAAAGAACAGTGTGATTTTTATTTCGTTACACACGATGAACCCCACAATGATGCTTTACAATTTTGCCCCAATACAACTTGGACTGATACTAGAAACATCCTAGTTTCAAATTTGCCTAAAAAATATGATTATTATGGCTTTGTAGACTATGATTACATTCTTCGACCACTCGGAGATTTAGACCCCCTTCAGCAAGTGTTACATGATTTAGAAACTTACAATCCAGCAGTGCTAACTTATTACCCCGGAAAAGGAATGACAACTCCATTTGCCTCAAACGTTGCGTACCGAGACAGCAAAGAGCACTCAATTCTTCCGTTCGCACACGCTGGATTCAAAATGGTTCATCATAGTTTATTAGATTGGTTTTTTCCTATGATTACTAAATTTGGAGGCGGCGTCGAAGCTTGCCACTTATTTAATATATTGGAATTACCATTTTTGAAAAACGTAGTCTGTAGTCATAAAATGGTGTACGATAATGACATAACTGATTTGTCATCACCCCATAATGCCATGGGGGCAGCAGCGAGTGCTAACAAAATGAGAGAGATGTGGGAATGGATCAAGCCCTCGTTCAAAAAAAGTAAAATACTTGACCACTATGCTAGAAATGAATATGAAAAAAGCGATCCACTTCTAATAAAGCATGCTTTTATTGATGTTATCATACAGAAGCAAGTAGAACCAAGCAGAGCAGATACAAGCGTCAATTATTACGATACAGAAAGAATCTCTGATTTTTTTGACGTCTCACATGAATGGTTTGATAAAAAGCTCGGGAAATAGTATGCACATCTTTATTCCTATCAAACACAACTCTCAAAGAGTACGCAGAAAAAACTTTAGATTTTTCGGTTCGGAACCGCTATTCAAACATACATTGTTGAAATATAAAAACCATGATGTGTATGTTGACACTGATAGTCAAGAAGTTTATGACTCAATCAGAAAAGATGAAAGATTGGCGCATGTGAATGTGTACGACAGAGCAGAAAACTTGAAAGGAGATAAAGTATCAGTTTGTGCACTAATAAAAGATTTTATTATTAGATACAACATTGACAATCCAGTCACTCAAATACATGTTACAAGCCCGTTTTTGAAAGAAAAAACACTGCTTGATGCACAAAAATATATGCAAAATTATGATTCTATTGTCTCCTGTAACACATATAACTCTAGGTTCTGGAGAAAAGAAAGTTATGGGTTTGTACCGGTGAACCACAACCCGGTAAAAATGGAGCAAACTCAAGATCTTCCAACCTTCTATGAAGAAAATTCAGCGTTTTATATATTTAAGCCGGAAGTAATATTATCACATGGTAGTCGTATTGGTAGACAACCATATTTTTATCCCATAGATAAAAAACAGAGTATCGATATAGACACGGAAGAAGACTGGCAATTTGCTATAGGAGAAATAAGTGAAAATTAGATTGGTTATATTGGACGTTGATGGCGTCATGACAGACGGTCGAAAATATTATGGAATAGATGGCATGCCTTTTGCCAAGACTTATTGCGATAAAGATTTTACTGCAATAAAGAGGCTCAAAGGGGCAGGCGTAAAGGTGTGTATTTTATCTGGAGATGATAGCATAAACAAGCCTATGGCAAAGAATAGAAATATAGATTTTTATTATGCTAGGGGTAAAGATAAAAAAGATTTCTTGAAAGATTTTGAAAAAGCCTATAATGTAAAAACAAGTGAAATGGCTTACATTGGGGATGATCTTTTTGATTGTAGTGTTTTGGAGAGTGTTGGTTATGCATATTGCCCGTCCGATTCTTGTTTGAAAGTTAGAGAGATCTGTGGCGCAAGTAACACCCTCAACAATTCCGGTGGAAATAACGTAGTCTGCGAATTGGTGGAATTGCTAATACAGAGAGATTTAGTCCCAGATTGTTCTTTTGAAGATATAGAAAATCTTGACAAGAGGGAGGTTTTTTAGTGTATGACGTCGCACTGTATGGGCACCTGACTTTGGACAGAATTTTCAACGATTTCAAGAAAGATTGCACTATTGGATCAATAGGTAATGTGTGGAAACAACTTATAAGCTTAGATCCAAAATTGAAAATATATATTGAACCTACCGATATTGGCGAAGCAATGATATTGGTAAATCAAAGAAACAACGAGAGGTCTTCTGTTGCAAATCTCAGCTTGTTGCACAAAGATCCAGTTGTAAAGAAGTCTAATTGGAGCCACATTATGTATATAAATGAATTAAACAACATAGACTATATAAAAGATATTGACGATGGCATTGTTTCTGCCGATATTTGTAGAGGTAAAAAAATAAAAGATGTTAGCATTTTGAAAAACATAGACTTTTTGTTCTTATCAGACGAAGATGAGTTTATGAAACCCATAGAATTGTGCAAAATGCTGAGAAAAGGCTTGATACTACATCATCCTCTGGGTAGCACCTATTATGATAGTAAAGGCAACAAACAAGAGTTTGAAACAAAGTTCGTAGATAATGTAAACGTATTAGGATGTGGTGATATGTTGGCTGCTGGTTTTATAAATTTTTATCTAAAGTCTAAAAATATTTCATCTGCGCTAAAAAACGCACATCAATCAGTATACAATATTCTTGAAAATCAAAGGCAGGGCTTGAATGGAAACTCATAAAAAACAATTCTGGGACTTGATGAGTGAGATAAATTCTAGCTCTATCAATTATGTTGTTATAAGAGGGTTTTTGAGACTGCCTAATTCTGGTGATAACGACATAGATTTAGTTCCTCACTATACTGAATTTGATAAGTGTATGGAAATAATCAAACGTCACTTGGAATGTCATTGGGAGAGGGACCATGGATTTGCGGAGTATGCATTCATGCACAACCATTCCTATAAGACAAGAGGACCAGACAACCACAGCATAGCAGAGAAAAGATTTTATGTTGACACAGATAGTTCTTTGTTTTTTTCTAGCCCTTTTAAGAACTATGAAACTACTTGGACTGTTTCTCACTCCTTCAATGAATATGTTTACGAGACAAAAATTAAAAAAGAATTTGACGAAGGGTACATTTGGATTCCTTCGCCTGAAAATGAAGTGACTCTGCAAATATTGAGAAATGTTTTGGATAAGAGGGGTCACTGGAAGCAAAAATCAATAGATCGCGTTTTTGATTTGTTGCCAAAAGTTGATAAAGAAGAGCTAGTAAAATCAATTCAACTAGTATTACCATACGCAAGACAAGTGGCTGAATCTTTATATAAAAAAGATTTACACTCTGTCAACAAATATAGTTTAGGAGGTTTATAATGGGGCTAATAGCAAAAGAAGTATACGAGGGGGTCTGCGACTTTCCAATTAAGGGGTGTAATTTTGTCATCGAGGATAACATCGGAGATCTATATCCTATCCATATTCATATGGGGGATATTAGACCGGTCTATGACAACGGAAAGCCACCGGAAGATTTGGTGCTGCGAGAGGCATGCCCCTTTTATAGGAATTTGCCAAACATACGATTACACTTCACATACGAAGAGTTTCATGAATTGTTTCTCAGCATGAAAAGAGAAGGGAGGATGTAATGGGGCACATAGTAAAAAAGATTTTGGGTGATGTGCACACTGACCCTGAGTATAAAAAATTGACAATTGAATACAATTCTGATGGAATGGCGCACATACACTTAGGAGCTATTAGATTAGACCTAGTTAAATCAGCCTATAACCAACTATATGATGGTGTGATGAGCGCTAAGAAAAAAATGTCTCAAATTCATGGTTGGGCTGAAATAGTCAAAGAGCATGACAATGGCTGGGGCAATAAATATTTTGAAATTTTAGCTCGTGGTGATGAATTATTCTTTTCCCCAACTAATCAGGGAGTTAGATGGGAAGCTCTTAATGAAGATAAAAAGAGAGAAGTCCAAAAATACACCACTTCAAAACAAAACAAGATTATTGAGATTATTAGCCCATCAACTAGCATTCGTGATCATCAGGGCGTTGTAACGAAGTTTTACGCAGATTGGGCACCATTAGTAATTCTGGATGTTTGTAATTTTTATCCAAAAGATGTATTTTCTAAACACCAAGCGCAATACCATAATAAAATTTCTGATCACAACTTCGCAAAAAAACTATATGATGACATCTTAGATGAGTATCAAAAGTTTTATGACGCAACAGGTCTGTACTTCTCAGACATTTCAGCTAACAATATTTTGATATCTCCAGATTTTAGCGATTTCAGAATAATTGATATTGAATGCATAGACAACTTAAATAATGATGTTGAAGTATTGCCTCACAGATTGTTGTGTGGGCACTTTCCTCCCAATAGATCTAATTCAAAACTCCCCGGTCCTGTTGGTCGAGCCGCAGAGTTTCTGGGAGTGGATATATCTAAGAATGAATCATGGCCTAATAATCTTACAAGTGAGATCGGACAATCAGTTAGCAAGATTCAAATTAGAAAAATAGAGGTAAAAAAATGAAAAAGTACAATCTTTTAGTTCCCATGGCTGGTAGGGGTCAAAGATTCATAAACGAGGGTTATAAAGTCCCAAAACAGTTGTTACATATAAAAGATAAACAACTTATAGACATCTCCCTCTCTAGTGTTGAGACATCTGAATGTAATCTGATCTTTGTTGTTAGAGATGATCAAATCACAAACTTTCAAATTGATAAAGTTTTACAAAACAAATATGGAGATGATGTCAAAATAGTTGTGACAGATGGACTTACTGATGGTTCTGTTTGTAGTTGTCTCTTAGCGGAAGAATACATTGATAACGACACCCCCCTAGTTATACACACTTTAGACATTCAGTTCTTTCCAGTCCTGAAGCCAGACGAGTTGTTTTCTCAAGATGATGACGGTGTTCTATTAACATTCAAATCTAACTCATCCAACTATTCTTATGTATCGATTGATGAGAGTGGAAGAGCGATAAAGACGGCAGAAAAGAAGGTGATAAGCCCAAATGCTTGCGTTGGAATATACGCTTTTGCAAGAGGGCTTGATTTTTGCAAATATGCTAGAAAAATGATTGAATTAGATCTTCGTACAAACGGAGAATTCTACATCTCTCCATTATATAACTTACTAATAGAAGATGGACTAAAGATTACCACATCTCAAGTAGATAAAATGCACATCTTTGGAACACCTAAAGAATTTGAATTTTACAAGAATAACGTTGTAAAAACATTGGGAGAAAAGCCAATAGCTTTGTGCTCCGACCATTCTGGATATGATGCAAAAAATCACTTCAAAAAGATACTGACAGAAATGGGAATTGAATTTATAGATTTTGGTACCAATGTAAAGACTGATTGCGATTACACTTATTATATAGAACAAGCCGTATCGTCAATTAGAGATAAAACTTGTGATTTTGCTTTTTCATTTTGCCGAACTGGACAAGGCGTAAATATGTGTGCTAATAAGTTTCATGGTGTTCGATCCGCTCTAATATATGATGAATTCTCAGCAGAAATGGCTGTTAGGCACAATTGTGCAAATTTCTTTAGCTTTCCAGAGAGAATATTTATAGACGAAGAGAAGTGCAAGCTAGCATTGAATATTTTATTAGAAAATACTTTTGATGGTGGGCGTCATCAGATAAGAGTTCAGGGCTTAGAAAATGAAGATATATAATATTGATGATATGCATAATGGGTGGTTTATAGGAGACTTCGAGCCATCAGTGTATAAAAATGCAGGTTTTGAGGTTGCACACCACAAACATCCGGCTGGGTATAAGACACCTCGACACACACATAAGCTAGCACAAGAGTTGACTTATATCTTAAAGGGTAAATTAGATATTAGAGGCGAAACACTAGTCGCAGGGCAAATGTTTTTGTATGAACCAATGGAAATTGCAGATGCCGAAATCATTGAAGATGTTGAGTTGATTGTTGTCAAGTGGCCCTCTGTTCCATCGGACAAATACTTTGTCGATGACAATGATAATATCTTAGAATGAAAGTAATATCGCACAGAGGAAATCTTACTGGTCCAAATAAAAAATATGAAAATAATCCGGACTACATCATAGAAGCTTTACAGGAAGGCTATGACGTTGAGATCGATGTTTGGACATATGAAAATGAGTTATTTTTGGGGCATGATATAGCTGAATATAAAATAAGCATTGATTTTTTACAAAATAAAAAATTGTGGTGTCATGCTAAAAATTTAGACGCTTTTGAATATATGATATCAAAAGATATTCACTGTTTTTGGCACGAAAATGAAAAGTGTGTTATAACTAGCAATGGCGTGATATGGTGTTATCCGGGCATTTTTTTGAAAAATGGGATTACTGTTATGTTTGAGAGAGAAGAGATTATGAAAAAAGATCAAATTTTAGGAATTTGCACGGACTACCCATTGGAATACACAGGAGTAGAGTTATGAAAAAAGTAGCGCTGTTGATTCCCGGTTTATTAAGGACTTACAAAAAAACAAGTAAGTTTTTATTTCATAATATCATTGAGCCAAATAAGGAAGAATACGACATTGATGTATATCTGGGTTTTTGGAACTACAGCCACCAAAGAGGCGATGGCGGAATGAGAGATAACATTGAAAAGATTAGCACTAAAGAAGTTGATGAAATTTTAGATCTTTATAAGCCAAAAAAATATATTATTTTAGATAACTATGAAAACAAAAACAAAGTTGAATTCCCAGAAGTGGTAGATAAAATAATCGAAACCATAGGACACCCGAACCATCCAGACGGACCTTCTCTAATACAAAATGGTCTTGTGGCACAAACTTACACTTGGTATAAAACATATTCAATATTGGAGGGGGATTATGATCATGTAATAAAATACAGATTTGATATAGCAACTGAGAAGATTCTTTTTAGCGAACTTGAAGATAGTGTTTTTAATTGTGCAGGTCCTGAGCATCAATATTCACAATATAATTTAGCTGACGCTCTATTTTCTGGAAACAAAGAATTGATGGAAAAAATAATGTTCACATACCACGAGGACATAATCAGCAATAAGATTCCAAACATTTCTGATTCTTATCCGAACGTTTTCCCTGAATGGATATTGAAAGATTATCTTCATAGAAATGATGTAAAAATAAATTACTTAGATAAAAAGGTTTATATCGTAAGATGAAATTATCATGGCAACAAATACCATCTTCTCTTGTAAGTGAAATACTTTGTATCAACTCTGAAGGAGTTGTGCTAGACACTGAACACGGGTGGTATAATAATGAAACTCTTTTTTCTTGTATACAAGTCATAAAGTCAAAAAACAAACTTTGCTTTGTTAGATTGACGGACGTGGACAAAAAATCGATAAGGTATTGCTTGGATTCAGGGGTTGATGGAATTATATTTTCAACAATTGAAAATTCAGATCAATGTCAAAAGATAATTGAGTATTGCTTTTATGCCCCAAGGGGTAAAAGGGGTTTGGGCTTGGTTAGACAAAACATGTGGGGCAGTGAAGATTTAGTAAAAGATAATCCAATTATTGTCCCGCAGATAGAAACTAAAGAAGGTGTTAAAAATATAAAAGAAATTTCTTCTTTTGGATTCGACTATTATCTGATTGGACCGTATGATCTCAGCATGAGTGTCGGAGACCCCGGCAATTTTGAAAGTGATAATTTTTGTTTACAAATAAACAATTTTAATGATATCATTCCTGAAGAAAAGAGAGCTATTCATATACCAAACGACGTAAAAAACAACATAAAAGGTTATGAAAGATACGGCATGAAGTGTTTGGGAATGGATACAATATCAATCATAGAATATCACAAAGAGGTTATGGAATGTTAGATTTTGAAAATATCGGAGAATTATTTACAAAAGTGGTTCACTCAAAAGAATGGGAAGAACTGCAAGAAAAGTACAACAAATGTCACGACATCTATGTTCTAGGGCATGGCGGCAACATGGGTGTTGCTGACCATACCGCTGTTGATATGACCAGACTCTCTAACGGAACAAAAAACGCAATGTGTCCGGGCAGTTGTATTGTCGCAACATCTTATATTAATGATACAAATTTCGATCAATGGATGGTCGCATGGCTCCAGTCAAGAACTTCGACTAGAACAAAGACTCAAATGTCAAAATCTCTTGTATACGGAATATCATCATCCGGGAAATCAAAGGATGTGATTAAGGCGCTTCAATGGGCGATTGATAACGGAATGGAGGCATGCCTAATTACGGCAAAGCCTATCGACGTGGAAATAAAGGGTCTTACACAAGTCATTTTGGGGGTAAACTATTATCATACTGCCGAGTGCTTATCTCTCCTTCTTCAATATGAACTAACACATGGTTCTGGAAACATTTGCCCACCTATCGGCTCCAACTCACCAGAAGATTTAGAAAAGTTGAATTGGAAGGGTGGAAAAATAAGAGAGCACAGTTATCCTGATGAAAAAATCAATGTGGGGGTTGATTTTGATGGTGTTGTACACAAAAATTCAAAAGGCTATTTTGATGGCACTATCTATGACGAGCCAATCGAAGGAGCTTCAGAGTTTTTGAAAAAACTATCTGCTAAGTACACTGTCATCATCCACACATGCAAGGCAAAGCCGGATAGAGGACTGGTCAGTGGCAAAACTGGCACTGAATTGGTTTGGGAGTGGTTGAAAAAACACAACCTTAGCGAGTATGTTGGCAAGGTAACAGCAGAAAAGCCTCGCGCTCTGTGCTATATAGACGATAAATCTGTCAAATTTGATGGCGATTGGAAACAATTAGAAGAAGAAATTTATAACTTTGGAGTAAACTTAAATGAATAATGAAGATAAAAGTATGTATATGAATGACCAAGCAGTTGGAGCCGTTATGATGGCTCTTCAAAAAAGTCTTATGGAGCAATCTGATATTGTTCCTGTCTTGAAAGGTTTCAAGTTTAGACTATCTGAAGCGGGTCTTGTTGTTATGAACCCACCTCTTGTAAAAGCAGATCAAGCAGACACCGAGGAAACACAAGAGGATGCCTAGATACACTTACCGGTGTGATGAGTGTGAAGAGGTTTTTGAAATAAATCATTCAATGAGTGTAAAGCTCAAAGATTGTGAATTGTGCGAAAGTTTGGATTCCCTGTCAAGAGTCCCCAGTTCTACATTTATAACAACCAATATTACAACTAAAGATAATAAAAAGGTTGGAGATGTTGTCAAGGACCATATTGAAGAAGCTAAAAAAGAGATAAAGTCTGAACAACAGAGGCTGAAGGGTATAGAATATAAACAATGATATGGACAATTCTTGTATTGACATTAAGTATAGCACTCAATGGTTTGCTACTTTGGTACATAAGGCAAACTCTTAGAAGACTCCTTTTTGCATCCGAAAACTTTGCATGGCTAATGAACTCGATAAAGAATTTTAGAGACCACTTACAAAGTCTGCACGAGTTAGAAATGTTCTACGGAGATACAACTTTAGGGCACTTGATTGAACATTCAAAACAATTGGTCGAAGATATGGAAAACTTTGAAGAGATATACACATTATTAGAAGACAAACCAGATGACGGAAAAGAAAAAGAAGAAACGGAATAAAAATTATTATTTTACAAAGATTCACGAAGAAGCTGTTGTAAAGTATGCATCAACCGAGGATCTAAAAATAAGAACCGATCTTTATATCGAGTTGATAGAACCAGCTTTTAGTGAATTGGTTGATAAAATTATATACACCTACAAATTCACTACCCTTCCCAATATCGAAGTCCTAAAAGACGAATGCAAAATTTGGCTTACAACAATCCTTGATAAGTATGACCCCAATAAAGGCTCAAAAGCTTTTTCATACTTCAGCGTCATCACTAAAAACTGGTTTATTCACCGTGTAAAAAAGAACTCACAAAAGACAAGACGCGAAATAAACTACGATGATATTACAAAAGATCTAGAACAAGAACACCTCTCAGCTAGAAATCCATACGAAACTAGAAGAGAAGATGCAGAGTTTTGGCATTACTTATGGAAAGAAATAGAAGCATGGGAAAAGGAAGATCTTAAGCCAAATGAAGAGAAAGTTCTCATGGCTGTTAGGGTTCTCTTAGAAAAGTCTAATGAGATAGAGATTTTCAATAAAAAAGCAGTCTATCTTTACTTGCGCGAACTCACTGGTCTAAATACAAAGCAAGTGGTAAATAACCTCAATAAATTGCGTTCTAGGTATCATGTTTTCAAAAAAACATGGAATGATGGAAAGATATAAAAAAATAAGCACGTTTGCTATTTATAGGTATGAAGAAAGATCTTGAAAATTTAGACCAATATTTGCTTGATGCGATAGAAAATATAAACAATGACAGAGCAGTAACAAAAATGCTTTTACTAGATGTCATTGAACTAATCAAAAAAACTAAAGAAAATCATAAAGATGTGGGTGCTATCGCTGCTAAGTACGTTGAAACCTTACAGAGATCAAACGAACAGTTGGTCAAGATTGCATCGCTGATGCAAAAAAAGAAAAATGAAGATGCTAATTTGACTGAAAATGACAAAAAGGAGCTTTTCGACATAATAAAGGAGGCTTCATGAGATGGCAGACGAAAATTTTGACCCAACCAAAATACCATTTAACACCCTAAATGATGTAAGCCAACCTATTGGCGGTCGTAGAGAGAGAATGACCGCCGGCACCAACTTTATGGATGCTTTAGTAAATGCATCCCAGCACCAGTTTGTAAGCGATTCATTACAAAATACTGGTCCTTATAAGGCGATAGTGCTTAGAGTCGAAACAGATAGCCAAACACCAGAGGCTGGAAGTTGGCTATCCAACACTTTTAGTGCATTTTTTGGCGACCCACCTCAAATAGTAAAAATAAAAGCAAGAATACCGGAGATACATGCAGCACTTCCAATACCCGAACAAGTTGGCAGCGCAGAGGGATCACACCAGCCAATTATTGATCTATACCCAACATTTATAGCGCAAGATAGCCAAGTAGAAGAACCAAAGCCCGGAGATATAGTCAATGTAGATTTTGGTAATAAAAACACTTACTCTGATCCCATTTACCTTGGTCCACTTCTCAAGACTGCTGCCGCTCCCGGCGCAGGAGGATTCGCAGGGGGCTCTGGAATGTTTGGCAATTGTGGAGCATCTATGCCGATACCGCCAGTTGCTGCCCCACAGCCAGCACCATCTTCCCCTCCAACAGGGACAATAGACCCAGAAACCGGGTTACCTACTTATGCGTTAGATCCAAATACCGGTGCACCTACCACACCTGAAACAGAAGAAAGCATTACAATAGCAAGAACACCAGAATTTATTGTTGGAATGGAGGGGCAAGCACTTGGGATGTCTGACCCCGATTCTCAATTTGGATCGGCTGTGCAAACAGAGCAAAGCACAGCCACACCTTTCGGCAGTGTATATGTCTTTGGCGACTCAAATACACAAGGTCAACAAAATGCTATAGCAGATTATTTTTCTGGATTTGATTTTTATTTCAATTCTTGGTACGGAGGAGCATACCGCTTGGCTTATAAAGATACCCCAAAAGATTTAGTAAAAGGAAAGAATTTGGGAGAGTCTATAGACTCATATGATTATAAATATGGCGATACTATTATCATAGGCTCTATTGGAGGAAACAAATCTTTTAATGCTAGAAAAGAATATCAACGCACGGACTTTGAGAGCCCGTTCCAGAAAGAGGAAAACTACCCAAAAGTAGTTGGCTCAATGCCGGGTGAAGCAGAGTTTTATGAGGGACTTGAGGCTTCCCCACTTCAGAATGCGTTAGACCTTTTTGGCGGTTCAGCGGATGCGTCATTGTATGATTTGGAAAACTTGATACAAGATAAAGATGCTGGAGATCAGTTTGTAAAATTTTGTGAAATTTTATTAGGTCTCAAGCAAAAAGGTGTCAATATAATCATATTTGGACTTCCATATGGTGGTAAAAAGAGCAGACAGAAAGACAGAATGCACTTTGATTATGTTCAATTTGTGAGTTTGGCTTCATATGGTTTAGCCAAAGATTATGTTTCTACAATACAAAACTCTATGTCACTACAAGCAGGAGAAAATGACGTTCACTATTTTACCGGAAATGGCGGCGACGGATATCAGGCATATTTTGATACACTGTTGCGCCCCTATTTAGATAGCTACTTCCAACAGTATCAAGAACTCTTAAGTCTAGCAATTCCTCTAGACGTTGCTACAGGCATAACAGAAGTCGGACAAAACATATCCTTACCAGAAGGCGAAGAGGCTTCTGAAAATGCACAAGCAGCTTTAGATAATTTTCTTACAGAGGTGCAGCAAGAGCAAGAAGTACCACCACCAACACCGCAAGTCCCACAGCAAGCGTGTATCGGAACTGTTGGAGATTCTTCCGGTGGAAAATCAAACAAAGGAAAATCAGGCAAATCTTTTGGCATTTCAGATGAACCTTTCAATGGTGGAAAAGCAGGTGTAATTGTTTTGGGTGGAGTTGAATATCCTTTTGAAGGTATGAGAGGATCAGACCAATTTAAAACACGCGAAAGAAAATCACAAATAGATTTCATAACTATTCACAACTCAGTTACAAAAACTTATGAAGGTATGGTCAATACACTTATTGATAGAAGAATCGGAGTTCATTTTACTATAGACCTTGATGGCACACTGCACCAGCATTCAGATCCTGTATTTCGAGTAGCAGACCATGGTTCTCCTTTAAATAACAGGGGAGTAGGAATTGAGGTTATTACAAGATTTTACTATTCAAAATACGGAAAAGTTGTCGCACCCCAACCATATTTAGATAATGGATGGACCGAATCAGATCCCCACTGGTGGATGAGTAAAAAAACTCGTTGGTTGAGACCACCAGAGATATGTGTAGATATGAATAATAAGTTAATGTCAATGCTTTTGCAACATATTCCAACCATTAAGCCAGAGTTCATCTCTTTGTTCTTGAAAGAAAAAGGAAAGGGAAAAAGAATGACCAGTATCATCGCTGCAAAATATCAAGGCAAAGATCCAAACAGAGTAAAAATTAAAGACTCTGTGTTAACGAGAAAGACTGGGGATGGCGGTCTAACCGCGCATAGAGATTACACAGCGAAAGCGGATGGAAGATATTTTCTTGAAAGATTTTATGAATTCTATACCGGACAAAAATTTATGGATTTTCACTAAGAGAGGTTACTAAATGTCTAATTTTAAGAAAGCGATATCGTTTAAGGGCGCAAACAAAAAAGTTCAAGATTTCTTGGCACAACAAAGTGAGATGGCAAAGGCTGCCGCCAAGGGCATTGCCGGCGATAAATTATATGAACCAATACCAAATTTTTTATCAACCCCGTCAGAGAATGTTGTGACAAACGAAAATAATTCTTGGATTGTTCTTGGTCGTGACCGCAATGCTAGTAGGATGAGCGGCTATGGAGGTAAGGGGGATACCCAATGCGCGTCAATTGATATCGTCGCAGGACGAATGGGAAGCGAGGTTGAAGCGTTTGATGAAAGTGGAGAAAGCCTCTTTGTCAACCCAAGCTTCAAAAAAGACGCGGCAAGAATATATATAAGTCAAAAAACTGACATTGATAAATACTTTGATCTCGCTGCCGGAAAAGTTGGCAACGCGGCTAGTAAATCTGGAATCGGAATTAAAGCAGATAACGTTAGAATAGTCAGTAGAGAAAGTATCAAATTAGTTACAACAACCGATAAGAAAAATTCTCAAGGTGGCGACGTAAAAAGTGTTGTTGGTATTGACTTGATTGCCGGAAATGATGATGGAGATTTACAGTCAATGGTAAAGGGAGAAAACTTGGTAGAGGGCTTGGGAGAGTTGGTAGACCACTTAGATAATCTTACAGGCGTTGTTGACACACTTCTAATGGCACAGTTTGAATTCAATGAAGCAATCACATCTCATTTCCACACATCTCCATACTTTGCTGCACCAACAACGCCATCGACAGTTTTAATGTCGAAGGGTATACGAACAATGATTAGTCATTTGCAAAAAACAAAAGCTTCCTTGTTGAAGCAAAAAATCAACTTAGGTTTGTTCAAACAGACCTATTTAACTAAATCTGGTGGTAAATATATCAACAGTAGATTCAATAGTGTAAACTAAACAAAAGGTTATAATGGCTATGTCTGACGAAAACAGTAAAAACGGAAACATTTATAGAAGTAGCGGAGGATTTATCCCCGCTCTTCCCAAATCAACATGGTTTGGAGTGCCAAAAAGCTTTTATGAAAAAGTATGTCCGGGCTTTCCAGATAGCGCAGTGCTCGTAAGTTTCACGACAGGCAAAGGTATACAATACAATTCAGACTACGCACAAAAAAACAAAGGAAAATCAGAACAACCAACAGAAGTAACACAAGAAACACAAGGAGTTATTGTCACCACTGATGCTTTTGGGAAGGTGGACGTAGATACAAGCGAAGCCAAAACTGTTGATACTGTCAAAAAACTAGTTTCAATAAACGAAGAGACTGGCTTTTTTCTTGTGGATAACAGTATCAAACCATTATTCTCATGTACATCAAAGGGCTGGGGTGAGGTCTATGAGGGTTTTGGATCTACAAATTGGCAAGGAGCCGACCCCACCAACCCATCCGACGTTCAGGCAACCTCTGATGTTTACAACACTGATATATCTCCAAATGCAAACCCGACAACAGCAGCGGTTAAAAGAGCTTTGGTAAACGCCGCAATGTCCATGTTTGCAAGTGTAGAATTTTATGTGTACATGTTATCAAAAAGTTATGTGTATAAGGATGTCGCTCCTTTCGCAACCCAACCTCCGCAAAAATGGCTTAACACAATACTAGAAGAAGTAGAGATTGAGTTCAATATTCCATCATTTCCACAAGACACTATTGATGAACGAGACGTTTTGCCACCCAACCAACACCCTTCGTATGGAACAAAATATGACCCAAGTTCCCCCATGCCCCCAAGCATTCAAGCGGAATATTATGCTAATAATATCGGAACCACAGTTATAAGCGGTCTCGGAGAGGGAGGCTACAACCCCCAAAACGAGTCTATGCACAAACCACTATGGGTAGAAGAATGGTCGGCTCTATGGGCAGAAGACGTATCCATAGCGGGCATGAACGTAGACAACTACAACAATGCTAGTTTAGTGGCACCTGTTTATGAAGGTAGGGTAAAAATAGATGCTGAAGTATTTCTCATAAATTTTCTTGAATCGAGAGGCATAGTAAGACACGACGCAAATGAAGCTGCCATTCAATATCAAAATATCTTGACTTATGAACTTGCTTTCGACCCTGACAGAGGAGAAACTATTCTAGGCAATACCATTTCTATACCGGGGTTTTCACAACCTCTTTCCCTCCCACTTAGTTCTGTTGATCCAGAAGAAGTCGAAGATGTAAACAAAACTGCGTTTGAGATAGCGAAAAAAGATAAAATAGCTAAAAACTTGAAAGTTGATCTAGTAGAGGTGGAGGGTGAAGAGCCTTTTCAAATCGGACCAGTTTTCCCCGGAGCAACACACTTTATTAATAATTTAGCCATAGATAAAACAAAAAATGGCGATTTTGAAGAAAGGCAATTTTATTCAAAATACTTAAAAGCTGAAAAAATAACAATAATGAGGTTGCCAAAAGAAAGCACATCCAACCATTTTATCGCCACAACACTAAACACAGGTGTAACTGTAAAAGTTACAAATGAGTACCTGACGCTTGGCAAAGGAAAGTATCACAGAATACAAATTGTTGATCCTGCATCTGGTTTTTATCAATCAAAAGCGCCCTTATTCATACGCTCATGCTTACTCTCTAAACTACCAAGCGAACTACCCTCTCTTCCAAGAATGTATAAAGAATATAAAAAATCAAAAAAACCAAAAAATTGGTTTGACTTTGAAGATGAAGCAATATTTTTTGATAGTTTTTACAAAGCATATTCGATTGTAGTGGAACCTACTGACCCAAGCACAGGGCAAAAAGTTAAGTCTTTAGGAGACAAAAAGTGTTCAACAAAAGTACAAGATCTGGAGCCTGTTGCGATTCTTCATGGCATTGAAGCTTTAATGCGTTGTTATAATAAAGCTCCTTTGTTCGAGAATGACAGTGACCTGTCTCAAACTTTGAACCATTTGACATCAGGGGTGTTTCAGTTTGCTTACAGTAAATCACCACATCTGAAAAATGAAAAACAAAACTGGTATTTAGGAGAAAGACCCGACTCTAATTTGAGAATGATCGTTAGAATACCAGCGAAGTATTTTGATGCCCTCCCAGAAAATATTGTATCAAATAATTTGTTTGCACCTCAAGTAATTTCTTTTATAACTTGCAATCTGTCTCATAAAATAAAAAAAGCAACAGATGTAATGCGTGTCCATCAGAATCAAATTGATAGATTTTCTGGAACAATAGAATATTTGAATTTGGATATGGAAATAAAAAGATTAGAGTCATTTCCAAAAGTATTAGAAAAATTTATCGAGGAAAATGGTATTAAATTCAATCGCGACACAGAAAATGAAATAGAAATGGGTGTAATACCTAATGATTATTCGGTCTTATATATAGAATATTCATCTGCTGGTCGCCCAATAAGGTTGAAAAAGTGTTTCAACAAATTTGTCACAACAGAACCTATGTTTCACCCTCGCACAATAGCATATTTGTCGTACTTGGATGAAATAATAGACATGGGGAACCCAAACACCTCACAAAATAATGGATGGGAAATATTAACAACACAGTACACCTTTCCCACGCCAGCGATTAAATTAGCGTCACCAGTTACAACAGGTGAAATTATAAATGAAAAAACTGCTGAAAATTTAGCAGAAGAACTTGACCGAATAGACGTCTTGACTTCTGTAAATAAATTATCGCAAGACAGCAAAATAACATCACCAGAAATGAAATTGAGATTAGCATCCATAAGATCAAAACAAAAAGATTTTGCTGGTGATGCGTTTACAGCGTCATTACCAATAATAACAGAAATTCTTTGCAGCCTACCAAAAAACGAACAGGGTTTGTTAGATTTATTTAATCTGGTGTTTGACAAAATAGACATCCCAAAGTTAGCTTCTTTGAGCGCTAGTTCAATGATGAAAAGTATGTCTTTCCCAGACATGCAAGCTTCCTTTGCCATGGCAACTATGGACTCGCCACAGTTTGGAGAAATGTCTCTAAAGAAATTATTCTCTGCACTACCGTCTGGACTAAAGATACAAGTGGAAATGGCTGAAAGTTTCTTGAAGGGGGACATAGATATTGGCGCTTTAGAGGGTTTCGGATTTCCAGATTTTGTTTTGGATGATCTTCTTTCTTATTTTGATAATATCAACCTACAATCACCTCAAAATTCTGAGCAGTGCACTGAAGAATCGAACCTAAAAGATCCAAAATACTCGACAATGCCAGTTGAAGATGCAAAGTGTTTAACAGAAGATAAACCACAAAAATATCCATCAAACAAAAACACATTGACTAAATGTAGTTCAGAAAGAACAGATTTGATAAAAATGATCACCCCAGAAGAAGATTTGATTGATGCAATAAAATTCTCAGTGCCAGATATATTTGATTCAATTAGCTCAATTGGTTCCGTTGGAGATTTTGACATTCCCTCACCGGGAAGTTTGTCCATGAACGTTCCAGCTATCAAGCTTCCTAAGCCACCAACACTGCCGACATTCTCTCTTCAAAAAATAGATGACACAATGAAGGGTGTAGCTCAAGAGTTATCTGATGGTCTTACCAAAACTTTTGCAGAAATAATGATTGAATTGTCATGTGACCTATTGAACATGGTGTATGATGAGATATTTTCGACTTCTATTGACATTGGGTTAAACGGAACTGATGGGACGCCAATTGATTTTGGCGGAGAGGATATGAATAACTTTATTGACAATGGAGCAAGCGAGCTTTTTGAGTCAATAGGCATTACAGGCGATGTACTAGATGGTGCACCACCAAAAGAGATTATTAGTGAAATTTCACAAATTATCACTCCTTTGGAAGCAATTGATTTATTGGAAGGAACAGCGAGAAAAGAAACAGTAAGTGCGGTTGAGAAAAAAATTAGAGATATAAATCCTAAAATGGCTAGAGTTATAAACACCAATTCCTCTACGAGAGAACTTTTTACAGATTTGGGCAAATTAGCAGATCCGGTTGTTTTAGAAAACACAAGAACTGCAATGACTGAAATTTTACCCAATATAAGCGGACTACTGTGTGAAGCAGAAAAAACAATGTTTGGGGGCGAAGGTATAACTCCTTCTCAAGTGGCTCGAATTGAAGCACTCGAAGATAAATTAGATAGTGAATGTATTGAGACACAATTAAACAATCAAGATCAACTAAAGAAAGAAAAATTAGCTCACCTGCTAAGTCTGGCGGCTGGCGCAGATGCGCTGGACGGGAAAATACCAAACCCTGTGGATACTTGCGGCTCAGGAGCCAAGTCTAGTCCAAACGGACCTTCTATCCCAGTAGCGGGATTTATAAATAAAAACCACCCAACAGTTGATTACCTTAATAAAAAAATAGTCAAAGCAGTTTTTGATCCAATAAAAATGAATTTTTCTGAAGAAGCAAATTCAATCATAAACATATATTCAGAACAAAATTTTAGAAATCCAACTCTGTATGAAGAGCAATATGCGGTTCTAGAGCAGCAAATAGAAATAGATGGTCTTGATGTTGATTTCAAAAAAGCACTTCTTGGAAATTTAGAGGGTAAGGATCAGGCAAAATTCGATCAAATTGCGGCACCCTTTAGAAGATTGGACGTACAAGTAGCACCAAAAATGAGAAAGCTTTTGTCAAAGAAAGTGGGGTATCTATATGACCAACTAGGGAAGTCAGAAAACAACAAGGGTTTGAGAATAGTGCCTAGTGCTACTACACATGTAAGAGCAGCAGGGTTCAACGAGATAAGTGATGCCCAAAGAAAACTTAGCGGTCTTCAACAAGTATCCGGTGGATTGAAAAGTAAAATAGACTTTATAACACAAAATCCATCTTCGCCATTTTCAGTAGACTTTGATAATATACAAAGTGAAATTAAAAACATTGAAAACGATATCAAAGATGCACGAGAATCTGTTGAAAATGCTCTCGGCTCGTTCAACAATGCAAGCGCTGACAACACTTACAATATGCTGCCCGGAACAGAATTGCAGTCACAAGAATATCCTTTTTATTATTATTCTAGAAAATATCCTGAGAACTTCAATAGAAATAATTTTTCACTTTCGGACACTTGGACATTCGCTATACCGCAAGACACAGCAACTGGTTTGTTTGCTATAAACGAGAGGACCACAGGTATTGCTTCTAAGGGAGATGTTGAGCAAGCATCCATAGCCGGAAGCAACTTCGCTCAAAGTGTCTTTAAAGCGGCGGAGTTGCATCTAAAAGGTAATAATGATGAATGCGAAGACGATATACAAAATCCTAATTTTACCACCATCGCAGATTCAACAGCAGCGACCAGAGAGGAGTCAAATCAAAGTTCAAATATTGGTGCTATCGCGGAAGCGCTTAAAAATTATGGTGGCTCTCGCAATTCCTCATCACCTCTCGACCCCAATGTTATTCTTTCAGCAGCGAGCACATTAAGAAATGTTGTGATACAAGGTAGAATGCCTATGGATCGCTCTATTGCAGAGATGACTAATGAATTTGCTTTTTTTCCGAATTACACTGTAAGAGATCAAGTTTTTGCAAATTTGATAAAAGAAAAATGGGAATCTATAAACGGAAATATGAATGTAAACTTTGGCACCTCTGATAATAGTCGTTCTAATTCGTCTTTCTTTGATTACTTTAGGCAAAAAAGACCCGCATATTTTGCAGCCCTTGTTAACATGTTTGGAGCGCAGATAACACAATCAAAGTTATTCAATGTCAATAATTTCGCAAATCTAGAATTTGGCGAAGATATACAAATTGAAAAAAACTTTTGCGACAACTTACTAGCTTTGCAGGACTTGAAAGACTCTGCTAGTAAACAATATCAAAACACATGCGATGATAACGAGTCGAGCGCAAAGCCCGGAGCAATAGAAGAAGCTAATATAGCAAATTTGATCAAGGCTTCAATTAGAACAATTATTATTCAGCTAGTATCTGAATCAATATTCTTATTTAGTCAATATAGTTTTGAAAAAAGTATAAAAGATAATGCACTAGTTCAATTTATAATGGAGTTAGTAATCTACGACCTTCAAAAACAGGATCAAGAATATTATGAAGATATGCTGAACCAGAATGAAAAATACATCAAAAAAAGAAAAGAGGACGGAGAAAAACTTGTTGATCCCTTCTCTGACTCTAGTGAAGTTGATCCCATGTTGGAAGCAGAATCAGTTTCAGCAATTAATTATTTGCAGTATACAATCAAAGAAGAGCTAAAAACGATTGCACCACTAATAGATAAAAAAATAAACCCCCCATCAGCAGGGCTGAATGATATTCTTATGAGCAATATTATACCACAAATTGATGTTGCATACCATAAAGATCAAAATAGATTTCAAATGTTACTACAAGACAATCCGGATGGACCCGCTGATACCGCCACCGGGACAGTAAACACAGCACAACTCAAAAACGAGTTCAAATTTATACACCCTTCAGACCCTCTTTTTAAACAATCTGGAGGCTTTATCTTAGAAAAATATATTAGAATTGAAGATTCTGATTTGATTATAGAAGGTAATGAATCTTTGAGTGAAAAAGAAAAAACTTTCGGAGAGTCATGGTTTAGCAGAAATGGCGGAAGAAATAATAAAGATGTTGATGCCACCTTGCAGGAATCATTAGTATTTAGCGACGACAGAGTTTCTCCTGAATCATTTTCTCACACCTCGGGAGTAGTCAACAGAAACGCTCTTATGCAACAAATAAACAACATAATGGAAAGCTCCAACTTAGATCTCGGTGATGTTGATTTCAAAAAATTTGTTAAAGATTTTAGGTATGGGCTCCGCCTTGTATACATACCCCCAGCACCCAAAGATAAAGTTACAGCAAGCGATTATGTTGGTGCTGCTGATGGAAACCTCAAGGGCGACCAACAAAAATTACACAACATCTACGCAGAGGAGGTTATATTAGAAGCATTTGAAGAGGTTACAGAAAATGAAATGCTTCAAAGTGTTGTCGGCGTCGATACAATGAAATCTGTTTATGACAATTCAATTGTGGTTTCAAAATCCCCAGAAACAAAAGAAACAATTGTAGAATCAGCAGCAAGAAAAGAAAAAACTTACAAAATAACTGAGACGGTTGTATCAGTGGAAAACGCAGCGGCAGATGCATCTTCAAATTTGAGCTTTCCACTGTCTTTAGAAGCTAATCGATTAGAGCTTTTTCCAATTCCACTAATAGAAATAGAAAATGATCTCGGCTTTTTTGATGCCATATCTGGTGAGACCGGAGGCAAGGTTAGTTTAGAATCGCTCCTGCTTGGTCTCGACTCCTCTGCGGTAACAAATTTGGCATTTACAGCACTAAAGAAAAAAATGATTAGTTCTGATAAATACAAACTATTATTTGAATATGATCTGCCACTTAAAAGAATTATAACAATTTTATTTGCCCATAATGCAATTGCCGCATCAAAAAATTACCCAGATATTAAACAATCATATGACCAGACAAAAGAGTTGATTAGGGCAAGTTTCTTCAATATGATTCCCGGTGATCCATGGTGGTCGAAACAAGATAAAGAAATAGAACAAGCCGGCGGAAATGCAGGGTTGATGGCAGATGCAAATAACTCTATGACACCCAGTGGTCCAAGTGGAAGTAAAATAGCAGCAAAAATAGTAGCTAAGGCGGCACTAATATTAGTAAAAGCATATGCAAGACAGACTGATCCTCATTATAAAATCATGTCTATATTAGATGATTTTGGGCTCACAATTGATGGCATGACGTGGTTATCAGTACCAGCACTATACCCCGTGAACTTCCCACTACCATTCCCACCTTTTATTGGATGGGGTCCACCTATGACACCAACAGGGATGGTAGCTTATAGCTTGCCACTACTTCCGGGCGAGGTCAAGAAAAAGAAAGATAAAGAACAAGGAAAAAATACTGATGATTCGTCTTGTAAAGACAAATAATCAAAATCAATGATATTTATATCTGAGGAAAATAAAAATGGCTAATGGATTAACTCCACAACTACCTTTTGCTCTAGACGAGCTAGATGGAATAAAGTTAGTAAAAAACTTTCCAGACCTAGTTGAGCAAAACCTGAAAAATCTACTCCTTACAATACCCGGAGAAAGAATAATGGACCCAACTTTTGGAGTTGGTATTGCCAAATATTTATTTGAACCAAACAGTCGCATGACATATGTAGACATAAAGTCCAACATAAAAAGGCAAGTTAGTAAATATATGCCCTTTGTGCGTATAGATAACGTGGTGTTTTCAAGTTCTGTAATTGAGTCTCCTGATGGATTTTTGTCAAACCCCGGTGCAAGTTCAGACCCAAATTATGTTGGCATAAAAATAGTTTATACTATAGTTCCACTAAAAGCCACAAGGAATCTAAATTTATAAAAACAAACCTATTTATTTGAAGAGGATACCCCAAGATGGCAAAAAAGAGAGACAATCGACTAGTTCCAATCAAATACACTAGCAGAGAGTTTGATACAATCAAAAGAGATTTAATCGAACATGCAAAAAGGTATTATCCAGATAGCTTTCAAGACTTCAACGAGGCAGGAGTTGGCTCTCTTTTGCTCGACACTGTAGCATATGTTGGTGATATTTTATCATTTTACACTGACTATCAAGCTAATGAATCATTTTTACCAACAGCTTTAGAATATGATAACATAATAAAACTCGGTAAACAAATGGGGTATAAATTTAGAGGCAACCCAACATCTTCGGGAGTCGCAGCCTTTTTTGTTGTGGTGCCGGTCTCTCCAACAGGAATCGGACCAGACACCAGATATATGCCAATCCTCAGAAAAGGAAGCGAGTTTAGAACCACGGAAAATATTGGATTTATTTTAGATGAAGATATTAATTTTGCAGATTCCAACAACCAAATTATTGTGGCACAAGTTGATGATACTTCCGGAACTCCAACATCATATGCAGTAAAAGCTTATGGCAACGTTGTATCTGGAGAGCTTACTAGAGATATTGTATCTGTTCCCGGCTACCAAAAGTTTCTAAGAATAGAACTATCTGCTGAAAGAGTAACAGAAGTAATTTCAGTCGTTGACCAAGAAGGGCACAGCTATTTTGAAGTTGATAATTTATCACAAAATATTATATATAAGCCAGTTACAAATAGAAACTCAAACACAGATAAGGTTGGTGCCCTGATGAGACCATTTGTGGTCCCCAGAAGATTTGTTGTAGAACAAGATGAGAGAAACGCAACATATTTACAATTTGGATTTGGGTCTGAAACAGAACTTAAAACAGAATCTGTCCTTGATCCAAGGACTGTTACGCTACAAAGAACTGGAAAAAACTATGTTACTGACCCATCTTTTGATCCCACAAAGCTAACCGAAACAGACAAACTGGGCATATCCCCTGCTAACACATCACTAACAATAATTTATAGAACAAACACTAGAAACAATGTCAATGTTGCAACGGGCAGACTCACTAAGTCGTCTAGAGCTATATTGGATTTCAATAATATAACTGAATTGAATGCCGACACTATAAGAACAGTTAGAAGCACAATAGAAGTCAACAATGAATCGCCAATCATCGGAGATGTTAGCTTACCTACATCTCAAGAATTAAAGACTAGGATATATGATAACTTCGCCTCGCAAAACAGGGCTGTAACAAAAATGGACTATGTTTCCACAATATATTCAATGCCGCCACAATTTGGAGCAATAAAAAGAGCCATGCTTGTTCGTGATGATGATTCATTCAAAAGAAATCTAAACATTTACGTCCTTGCAGAGGGGTCAACTGGAAAATTAGAACAAGCAAGTACAAATTTGAAAAGAAATGTAAAAATATGGCTTAACAAAAATAGGATGATAAATGATACAATAGATATCCTAAATGGTAGAATCTTAAATGTTAGTATTGATTTTGCAATAGTTGCAGACCAAGAGACAAATAAATTTGATATACTTGCAACTTGCATAACAAAACTAAGAGAAAAATTCGCCATACTACCAGACATTGGGGAAGCTTTCTTTATTACAGATATCTATAAAACAATAAATGATGTTGATGGCGTCGTTGATACAAAATCTGTAAAAGTTAGACAGAGAACTGGTGGGAGATATTCTGATCTTGGCTTCAACATAAGAGAAAATATGTCTGCCGATGGTCGCTATTTTGTAGTGCCCGAAGACGTAATTGTAGAAGTAAAATTCCCTCTCCAAGATATAAAAGGAGTCATTTTATAAAATGCCAATATACAGATTCACTGCTAGCTCAGACAACACGATAACTAATGCCTTTAAGTTGGGATTACAAACACGAGCATCTGGTTCAAATCAAGGACTGGCAGACTCTTTGCAAGTTTTTTCTATTTATGGTCAAGGTAGTGGCTCCGCAGGAATAGGTACGACCGTAGAGAAATCAAGAATTCTTATTCAATTTCCAGTAAATGAAATAAATTCAGCCAGAACAGCCGGAACTATTCCCGCTTCAGGGAGTGTTAACTTTTACCTAAGAATGTTCAACGCTAGACACCCTTTTACAGTTCCAAGAGAATACAAGCTTGTTGTAAATCCTGTTTCACAATCATGGCAAGAGGGCTACGGTCTCGATGTCGATTCCTATATAGATACAGGATATTCTAATTGGCAAATAGCTTCAAGCGGAGCCGCAGGAACATCGAGTTGGACTGCTGCTGGCGGCGATTATATTACGGGAAGCAGTAACAAATATGTATACCAGCAGGCATTCAAAACAGGAATAGAAGATTTGGAATTGGATGTTTCAAACGCGGTTGAGGATTGGATAAAAGGTGATATAAACAACTATGGCTTTGGAGTTTTCTTGACATCCAGCCAAGAAAACGGCAGCCTACAAAGATCTTTCTACAATAAGAAATTTTATGCAAGAGGCACAGAATATTATTACAAAAGACCGGTTATTGAGGCTCGTTGGGAAGATAAGAAAACGGATGACAGAGGAGATTTTTATCTTAGTAGTGCCTTAGCTCCTGCATCTGATAATCTCAACAATCTATATTTGTACAACTACATAAAAGGGGGATTACAAAACATCCCTGCTGTTGGAACTAACAATATTTTAGTTAGCATTTATTCTGGAACAACCGCACCAGATGGTAGCAAATTGAAGCTAGCTGTGGGTGGAGGTGTAGTTTCTCCTGATTTTTACAATATTACTGGAAGCTGGGTTTCCACCGGTGTGTATTCATGTTCTTTTGCAGCAACTTCCTCTGTGTCTTCAACAGAATATCTTTTTGATGTTTGGCATAGTGCAAGTGTAGAATATTTCACAGGCTCCGGCTTTACACCAAAAAGCATAACTCAGTATAGTAATAATCTATCTGACACATATGCAATAAATATAACAAATCTAAAGCCTTACTATTCAAACAAGGAAAAGGCTAGGTTTAGAATATTCACAAGATCACAAACGTGGAATCCAACTATTTACACTAAGGCAACAACTGCAATTGAGTCAACGATCCTGAGAGATTCTTATTATAAGGTTACTAGGCAGCTAGACGGAGTTGAGGTTGTTGGTTATGGGACAGGCAGTGTAAAATACACAAAGTTGTCTTATGATGCTAGCGGAAGTTATTTTGATTTGGATATGGCAAACCTCGAATTAGGTTATGCATATAATGTGAACATTTTATCCATAGAAGGCGGAGTAACCTACGAGCATCCAGAAACGTTTAAATTTAGGGTAGAATAGGCATGCCAAAAATAAAAGATTTATTCAATAAGCACGATAGCTCTGGAAAAGTCTTATCTGCAAAAAACATAAATGACCTTACATCAAGTCAAGATGCTGAATCATTTGGCTATATTGAAGCCTATCAAAAAGAAAAAGATCGTTTTATACCCGAAGTAGATTTCTCAAAACCAGAAACTTTTGTGCGTTATGGTTCTGCTGAGAAGTATTATGAAAATTCTATTCAAGCAGTTTATAGAACCTACCCTTATGACGGCTCTCAAAAAGAGAAGACTGAATGGCACAATAGCGCTTCACATTTTGACAACTATATCTTCAATCAGCTTTATCCAAGAACAAACGGGTATTACGTGCAAAACCAATCCAGCACTCCCGGTGATGTTGTCCAAGTTGACGATGGCACTGGTGTTGAGTTTTTTGCTATCAGGACCACCCCCCTCTACATTGATGTAAAGGGTGGTCCAAATAAAGCTTCTGTTGCCGACGACCAAGACCAGACAGAAAAACAAACGTATTCTAAACCAGCTTCAAAAACATCTTACACAAGCACATCAGCAAATATATACGATGCAGATAAAAAAAGGGCTTCCAACTTTGCCATTGACGGAGCAGAAGGAAACACAATAGAGATGTGGGTCAAGCCCTCATCAGCAACGTATGCTGTATTGTTTGATTTGTGGAATAATGATGGAACCAACGCGACAGCAATCCGAAGTGGAAGCTATGGTAGATTTCTAATAGATAGAAGATTTTATTTTCTTAATACTGGCGGAGGCAGCGGCGGAGCAGCACTTACATTGGCTGATGGTGCCAACTTTCATCTAACGTACATGTCTGGAACCGCTGGAGCAGAGAGAGTTCCAGTGCTACCTGTTGCATCAGTCCCACAATTGGTAACGGGGTCTTGGACTCACCTTGCATTTAGCGTAAAAAATGAAGATAGTTCCTTGAGGATCAAAACTTATGTAAATGGCGACTTAGTGGACTCTATCCTCACAGGCTCTTCTATCAATGAAGTAACTGGTGCTCTAAACGCTAATATTGGAGCTTACAAAAATTACCCCGACGACACTGTGAAAACTGCTGCCATTGCCGCTGGCAGGACTAATTTTAGTGGACGAAATGTATATGAAGGAGCAATGGACGAATTTAGATTCTGGAAAACAGCTAGAAGTTCAAAAGAAGTTGGCAGGAATTGGTTTACGCAAGTATATGGTGGCTCTAATGTTGACAACGCAAACACGGATTTAGGAGTCTACTTCAAATTCAACGAAGGAATAACTAACAAATCAGCGTATGATTCTGTTGTTTTGGATTATTCTGGTAGAATCTCAAACGGTACAATTGTAAACTACGATGCAACGAATATAGCATCCGGTCCACGATTTACTGGTTCAGCTATGGTAGAGTCATCAGCATCTCTGACTGAATTTAAAGACCCAATTATTTACTCATTTCATCCAAAAGTTAGCGCATTACTAACTGACAAGAAAGAAGAAGGGGGCGTCTATGATGCACGAAATTCATCTGCCATTCACACTACACTGCCAACTTGGATGTCTGAAGACGACAAAGAGGTTGGTGCTTCTAATCTAGTAAAGATTGTTCAAATAATGGCTAGCTATTTTGATACAGTACAACTACAACTAGATTCTTTACCTAGAATGAAAGATGCAGAGTATACAAAATACAGTCATCTGAAGGCGATGAACTATTCTGATGAAGGCAGCATTCTTACGACCGGATCAGATTATTACCCTTCCTATTCTTCCAGCTACGATGGGACACCAGCACCTTTTATCAAAAACGCACTTGAATCTTTTGGCTTAGACATCCCAGAAATTTTTACGAGCGCCGATGCTTTAGAAGAGTTTAGGTCGCGAGATGAAGATAGAGAATACAAAGAGAAGCTTTATAATGTAAAAAATCAAATATATCAAAACATTTACAATAATATGAATTTTATTCTCAAATCTAAAGGGACAGAAAAATCATTTAGAAACTTGGTGCGCTGTTTTGGTATTGATGACGAGCTTGTTAGATTAAATCTATATGGTAATAATGTAGATTTTGAAATAAAAAATAATTTTAGATCTACCGCCGTGAAGAAAAGCTACATTGATTTTATGGATGTTGATAGGCAGGCTGCGACCGTCTACATGATGACATCTAGTGTCAATAATAATACAAATGCATTTTCGTACATCCCGAGCACCTCGACTTTTGTTTCAGGCGGCTTGGGCATGACTTTTGAAACTGAGATAAATTTCCCGTACAAGGGCAACAAAGGGGATGCTTATTATCAACCATTCACACAAATATCATCTTCTTTATTTGGTATGCACACGGCTGTAGAAGCTACAGCCGGAACCTCCGGACAAGCAAACACCACATGGAATAGCCCGGATGTATCTGAATTCAAAGTCTACGCTGTTAGACCAGAAGAAAATTCACAACACGTTTATTTTCAACTAACAAGTTCTGCTATGGGTATAAACCTAACAAGTAGTACATTTGATTTTGTTTATGATAATGAAAAGTGGAATCTTGCCGTTAGAGTGAAGCCAACAAAGTATCCATGGGCAAATGCCCTAACTGGAACAAATGCCGCATCTTTAGCAGCGTCAGTAACAGCAAATACTGATTTAACTTATGAAGTATCATTTTATGGCGCACACTCTAATTTGGACATTATCGTAGACGAGTTTAGTCTTTCAACTACAGTCAATGCAAACATTGGTGACAATTTCATGTCTGGCTCCAAGCGCTTATACATTGGAGCACATAGAACAAACTTTACAGGCGGACTTCTTCAAGAGTCGGATGTCAAGATCTCTACAACAAGAGCGTGGGCAGATTACTTAACAGATGAAGAAATGAGAGCGCATGCAAGAGACGCAGATAGCAAAGGCGTTCTCCATCCTTATAAAAATGCTTTTGTATTTCAGAATTCATTAAAGCCTTACGACATACCAAGATCAGATTTGTTGATTTTTGAATGGGATTTCACAAATGTCACTGGATCCGACGCAGGAATTAGCGGTGTTCCAACAACCTATGACGCTCGTTTTGTTGTTGAAGATATTTCATCTGGATCGACCACAAGTAATTTTGCTGAAGGAATTGCTGATGATCGATATGGCGGCTTAAGAAATACAGTTAGAAATCAATTTACCGGTCGTGGAGATTTCTTTGAACCAAACAATACAAAGGTTGTTGATTACATATACGCACACTCAGCAAAACAAGATGCTCCGGAAGTAATCAATAGCTCTGATATGATCGATATTCTCAATCAAGATGACCTTGAATTTACTAGAGAAAGCAGACCAATTGATTATTTTTATGCCGTAGAAAAAAGCATGTATCAGACAATATCTGATGAAATGCTAAGAGTGTTTGCTACAATTTCTGATTTCAACAATCTTATTGGAGAACCTGTAAATCGGTATCGTGGGCAATACAAAGATATGGATAAACTAAAAAGTCTATTCTTTGAAAGCATTGGCAACAGTCCAGACTTGGACAAGTATGTTGACTTTTATAAATGGCTTGATGCATCAATAACAAAATTTTTGGAACAATTATTCCCAGCATCAGCAAACTATGCAGATGAACTTAGGACAGTTGTTGAAAGTCATGTGTTGGAAAGAAATGCATATAGAAACAAGTTTCCAACACTAGAGACAAAGCAAGAGGATCCGGAAGTACCAGCACTTGGTATCAACGAGCTTACATACAATTGGAAGTTTGGTCACGCACCAACAAGCACATCTTTAGCTAAGGCGCAGCAAAACAGTTGCCTGTGGTTCAACCAAAGAGCAGAAAGAACAATCCCCGCTCTAAGCTCTAGCGTTGCTTCCGTGAACACCGACAAACAAACAATTTTAGATGTTTCGACAACTGACAACACAGGGTCTTATATCAAAAGGTATGAAGGGTCAACTTACGTTCTTCGTAAATTATCAAAACCATATAAAGAAGGTATTTCGTTTACTAGGCAAATTAAGGGTGGCGTAAACTTTGACCACAACAAGAAAGTCGATTATTGGAAAGGGTCGCTCAAAAAGGGAACGCGAGACTCAATATCAGTTATGGGGGCTGAGTTGTTTGTAGATGATCGAGGTGTAGAAGACAGGCACTGCATTGACACTGATGATCTTAGAAATAAAAACAAAGTCAAGACTTATGTAGACATTGATAGCGATGGGGACATGAATATTGACGCGATATCCAGTGTCAGAAAAGGCAACACAGCACTACCATTCAACATATACACCACGGGATCAACTTCAGAAGCAGGTCCGCTGACAACATTTACAAACACTGTAACAAGCGAGCAAAAAGTCACTTTTGTAAATTTACATCACGACTCCTATGGCACACTTGCAGAAATCCCGATGCAAGGACCATTCTCTGAAAAATATGAAGGTGGCAATCAACACCGCCACGTTAGGGTGAACGATGGTAGAGATATAACTACAAATTCACTCCACCACAGACCAGAAGCTTGGAATTATATCCACAGCCCCGGCCGTTTACAAATTGCTATAATAAAACACTCTGAAACCCTTATTGGCAATGGCGGTATAGATGCCCCTTACTATAGAGATTTTATAGCAAAAAGACCCGTTGTAATCAAGAATATTTTGCAAACAACAGCATCTGTAGACACTCGTTTGGGAGGCACTCTTTTTCATGGACCAATTGGAAACTATTCCCATCAATACGATGTTGTGCAAACGTCTGGTAGAAAGATAAATAACAAATACTTTGTTGAACAAGAGGGAGTTGGATTTGGGTTCACAAGCTCACTTCTCCCCGGTCTACTAGCAACACCAGAGATTTCTTTTGTAAGAAATACATTTTTTGATTTTCAACTGAGGGACAATAAGACAACAGATACAGTGATTGTCGAAAGATTCTCTGCACCGGGAAGTTATGAAGCAATGTCTCGTGGATATTTAGATCCATTTGCAGAAGAAATGTCCGTCTATAATGCAATGCCATTTAGAAACTTGTCTGTAAGAGGATTTGGAGCACACAAAAAACAAGTGCAAACTCTTGGTGTTGAAATAAGTGCTAGTATTTGGCATACATCATCTCTAGGACTAAATTCACTCCTCTCAAGACACACAGCTTTTGGTGGTGTAGACTATGAAGCAAGCAACGATGGAGCGTTTCACAAAACATATAGAAATAGAAAGTATCGCCTGAGTGATTTTACAAACACTTCTTGGAATGCTGTTTTCAGATATGATAACGCAAATATCACTCACATGATTCCAAGAACTGATTTCCAATATTCTTGGATTAGAGATGCTAGGTTAGCTTATCGTCACGATAGTCCTAGCCAGTATACGGTCAGACGTCCCCTCTCAGAGGGTGGGTTCCCTAGTTCCGGCGAAGACATACCTTTGTACTTTGGATACGCACCATATAGTGGGAAGGTTGTCTCTAAAATCAACAACGGGTTTGTATCAGCTATAAACTTTACTAGTGGAAGCGATGTTGGTGTAGCTTGTAAAGTTGTTGGTATACTAAACAACAATGTATACCCTATGAGCAAAGACGCGCTTGGTACCTCCAACGCTTCACAATGGATGCCAATCGATTTTGCCGGAATGAACAACATTATTGTTGCAGATTCTTCACAAATGACCGGAAATACTATTTCTAATGATCTAAATTATACTTGGGGTTTTTATGGAGCGGCAAGTCCTCATCCTTGCATATTGAATAGTGGGCTTTTAAATGGGGGGGGAATTGCCGGGTATTCAACCTTTAAGCAAACCAGAAACATGTATCACCCAATTGCAAGGCACTTGAAGGACACAAACACGTATTCTCTTTCTATATTAACACCACGAGAATCAGAAGGGTCAAACATTTATACTCAAACCGTGTTCCCAAAATTAAATTATAAGACACAAGGTTCTAAGCAGGGTTCCAGCTATAATGATTTGTTGGGAAACCAACATTCTCTTCTTGGTGCAGAGCTTATAATAGAAAACCACATTGAACCACCACTATCTTCAAAGTTCAAGCCAATGAGACATAATATAAACGTTATTACTGAAAAAAATGAAATAGCTCCAATGTCCATTGATCACACTTATGCCAACAACTATGACTTCTTTGCAAATCCAAGCCTAATGAATAGGATGAATGAAGCTGGAAGAATTGAAGAGCCGGGTCTGCAAATTTACGATAACTTGCTCGAATACACTGTCAAAGGAACAATTCCTCCAAAATCAAACCCGATAAAAGGAATAAGAAATCTTGTTTATAAAGAAGTGATATATCCAAAAGAACAGCACACTTATCTGGCAAAGACTAGAGGAAGAACATCATATACCGAAGATATAACTAGCGCTCGGTACACTGCTAGCCTTGGACAGCAAAGAACATTCTGGAAAGATAGTTTAGCAGACAGGCTGAGAACAGAAGGTGCCGCCCGAAATGCTTTAGGATACATTGTAAATGATGGTGAATTTGCTACAATTATTGACGGCGG
>Ga0080013_1001350_pt1 | contig 32882 bp, 39 predicted proteins | sample ETNvirenome_6_85_FD_69236 | JGI IMG/M metagenome (GOLD analysis project Ga0080013, IMG submission 69236) | Marine viral communities from the Pacific Ocean - ETNP_6_85 (SPADES assembly) (version 2) | ecosystem: Environmental > Aquatic > Marine > Oceanic | place: Pacific Ocean | collected 2013-06-19
TTAAAGCCTGGGTAGTAAAAGTTTTACTTTCTTTTATGAGTCCTTCGTACAATAATTTGTCATTAACTAAAATTTTTATGTGAGGAGGTATTTTGGTATAGGTTGGTTTAACTTGAAGTGAGACAATGTCTTTATTGTTATACATTTTTAATACCAAATATTGTAAATGTTGTGAAGGAAAATTATAGCAAAAATCCATCCAGCAAAGCCACACCAGAAGTCATCCCAACTCCAATGACCTTTGCTCCACCAGTCTAATCCTTCTTTAATAATTGTTGCAATAATTCCTAACCATAATAATGGTAGCCAGAATATTGCTAACATTGTTAAAAAGAAAGACCAGAAGAAATGTAGTTGTAGATCTGGTCTAAAATAATGCATTACACATCCAGTTAGTTTTTTATAATAAGTTTTAGTTTCCGTTGTCATCAAAATCCATGTATAATGAATATTTGGCTGTTAATTCTTCGTCAGCTTTAATATCTTTAATTGACATAAGGTATACTACTGGTAGTTGATGCCAATATCCTTGATATGTTTTACAATTTGGGTCTTCAGAATGATTATAAAATGCACCTAAGGCTGTTCTTATATGACCGTGTGGAAAGTTTTTATTTTTAATGTGTACAATTCCAAATATTGTGTCTTTTGGAAAATCTTTTGTAGCATATAATCCTAATCCTTGTATTTTAGAATATTTAATTGTGATTCCATCTGGAAGTGGTTTATACATTTTTAATTTCTAATTGTTTATATACTTTTTGTACTTTCTTTGCTTGAAAGTAACAATCTTCTAATGCGTTGTGTAGTCCAGATCTTTTTTCGTTAAGATCTTTTGGAACTAAACTAAACAAAGTTCGTGAATCTCGTATTTGCCAGTATTGCCATGGAGCTGGATGTCCTAATTGTTTATAAATGTTTTGTAATATTGCATAGTCAAATAAAGGCCCCTGACACCAAAATACATCAACGCCAACAGACCATTTGTTAATAGTTTTAATCATTTCTTCTAAACTAATTCTATCTTTTTCGCCTAATGCTTCTTCTGAAATTTCTTTTGGTTGTGTCGCCCACCAGTTTAATGTATCTTCCATAACATCTCTACCCATAGCAGTTTGTGAATCTACATCAACTCTGAAATACATACCTTGTGATGGTTCTACAGAATTATTAGGATTAAATTTGACACCACCTACTGTCAAAATTGTAGCATCAGGATTTGTACTTAATGTTTCTAAGTCTATCATTGCGTGGATCATATGTATTTTTCTTTTTTCTTAGGTTGTGGCTTGTTTTCTGCTAATGGATCGTCAATCTCTTTTATATTAGTAATTTTGTTATTAGGAAATCTTGATGCAATATCTTTTCCATTATCACTATAAACAAAAGTTTTAATAGTTTTCTTTTCGAGTTTCAATTTAAATTCCCAACATTTAGTCATTTTTTTTATCGTGTTCTTTTATCCAAGTTTCCAAATTTTTTTCTGTGAAATACATTCCAGAAGGCCAAAGCATTGGTTTTTCTCTTCTTATTTCTGAATCATTTTGGTAATTGTTTATTTTATTGAATAAAAAACTTGCTAAACTTTTAATGTAATTATTCATGTCTATCTTTATCCCTAAAATCGTATTTTACTGGTTTCCAGTCTTCTGCAAATGGAAATATATGTGTATGTTCTTCTGGTCCTACATAACCCCATTTAATTTTGCTCCATCCTCTTTCGTGAGCATAATATAAAAACATTTTTGTTATTACTTCAATACCTGCAATAGAGGCCGCCCATGTTAAATGTCCAGTAATTAACCAACTGATTAAAAACGTATCAGTGGTCGCAAGGATTCTCCAAGTCAAGGTTTTAACCAGACTTCTTCTGATTTTCGATTTCATAGTTTATTTTACTACGAAAACCGAAATCTGTCAATTAGGATAAATTGCACCATTTACGGAAATGTTCAGGTAAGAAACTAATATCTATAGATCTCCTCGAAGAAAATTGTTTCACATAATTACCAAGATTGATTCTATCAATTTCGTTAACATCTACGTTTAAAGATTTTAATATATTTTGGAAAGTTTTGGTATTTTCATATTTCTTTGAAGTTTTAATAAAATCGTCTTTGGATTTATCATCAATCACGTGTGGCATTAGGAATGGTTTCTCGTGCATTGAATTTATCCATATGTTATAAGAATTATGAAATGTGTTATAGAAGTTTGTGAAATCAAACAGGCTTATATTTGATATAGTTGATATAAAACCAATTTTAAAACCATAATCACTTATCATTTTGACCTTAGTTAGGAAATCTTCCCAACTAGCCCCATATCTTAAGAATTCAAAAAAACTTCCTGTTGTTTCTCCTGATACAAAAAAACCTATTTTTTTGCCCTTCATCTTTTTTAATAGACGAGACAGTCTTGACAAACTTACTCCTAGGCCTGTGGTTATTGTTATTTTTTTATCTTCTATCTGCTCTAAAAACATTTCCAATTGGTTGTGTAGTAATGGTTCTCCTCCCATCATACTGATAACTTCTAGATCTTTAGCTAGAGATATTTCTTTTAATAACAAATGAAAAAATTTAGATTCAGTACTACGTGATTTCTGTTTGATCTTTGACCATAATTTTGCAAAATTATCGTTTTTAATTTTAAAATCAGTTAGCTCGTAGTTTCCGTTCTTTTCAATATCTTTTTGCCACGAGGAGCTCCACTCTGGACTGCAATAAGCACAGGTAAGGTTGCAATCAGTTGATAAGGCAATAATTAAATTTTTTAAAGGTGCTTTTGGATCTGAAATAAACTTATTGGTTTTTAATTTTATCCTACTACTTATTAATCCTTGTTCCTCGTATTTGTAACATCCAAAATGACATGATACACATGATTTGTTCTCTAGCATAAGTTTACGATCTTTAATCATGGTATCTGTGTGGAAAAGTTTACCTGGATTTGCTTCTAACCATTCTAGATTGACTCTTTCGGGATAGGCTTTACAACAGTTATAGAGAAGTCTACCTTGCACATGAACCTGTAGCTCGGTGAATTTTGTCGAACAGTAGTAATCCATACCAATATTTAATTGGTACAATTTTCATAAGAATATTTTATGAAGCGTTGGGATTAGGTACGGTTACTGAAGGTTTACCACCTTCTTTTAGAAATTGATAATAATCGTTAAATTCTGATTCGGCCATACAATGTATTTCACCCGATGAATTTGGATATACGTCCATCATGTATTGTTTAACAGATGCTGATGCAGTAACACATTCTTCAACAGTTGGATAATACTGCTTTTCCCAAATTGCTTGACAATTTGCCCCAAAGCATATTATTATTACCATTATTATCTTCATGATGACTCTCCCGACCAAAAATTATTTAAGTTGATTTGTGAATGACTAAAGTGTGTGTTTATTTGCTAAACTTGTCAGTTAATTTGTTGATTAATTCAAAAGCAACTTTTATCTTTTCCTCTAGCACCTTAATTCGATAATGTGCCTGTGCTAAAGTTACAATTAATAAAATAAAAGCCACAAAAATAGGCCATAGTTTAGATAATATTGTTATTGCTTCTGCGTCCATTATAACTATTTATAATTCTACCTTATTACGGTATAAACCTTGATTGGTTCTGTTTTACCTTTGACTGTAATGCTGTCAATGTATTCAAACGGAAATATATCTTCAATACTTTCCATTGTATTCTCTGAAATAATCAAAGTTTTGCCTAATGTTTTGCTTGAACTTTCTAAACGTGATGCAAGATTAACAGGGTCTCCTATTACAGAGTAATCAAATCTTTGATCAGACCCCATATTACCTACAAGTGCTTCTCCTGTGTTAATTCCTATGCCTATGTTAATATTAGGTAATCCTTCTGCAGATAATTCTTCATTTAACTTTGCTAATTCTGTTTGCATTTGTGATGCTGTCATTACTGCTAACATTTGATGATCTTTTGTTTCTAATGGAGCATTCCAAAATGCCATAATACAATCACCCATAAATTTATCCACAGTTCCACCGTTTTTAATAATAATATTTGTCATACGTGTTAAGAATCTATTAATAAGTTTTGTAAGTCCTTCTGGATTGCTTTTATATTTTTCTGATATAGGAGTAAAACCACGTATGTCAGAAAACATAAATGTCATTGTTCTTGTTTCGCCACCAAGTTTTAATAATGTTGGATCTTTTTGTAATTTTTTAACCATCCTAGGATCTAAATAATGTTCAAATTGTTTTTTGATTTGTTGTCTTAATCTAAATTGTGTAACAAAATTATTGTACACCGAATGTGACCAAACTATAGAAAGAAATATAACTGGAAACGAGGCGTCAATCAACCAGCCTCTTGTTGCATAGCCAAACCAACTAGCGGCTATAACACTTCCTGTTGATAAAAATAACAAAGGAACACTCCAAAGTATTCCTGTTTTTGGTAAGATTAAAATTAGTAATAAACCAAGTAATCCCATCATCCATATTTCTTTTTGATCCATTCCTGCTGGACGTAACAAATAACTCTCTGTTAACAATGTATCTAATGCTTGGGCAGTAATTTGTTGATCTGTCATAAGTTGGAAAGGTGTATCTTTTAGATAACTTAACCCAGCCGCATCTAATCCAATAACTATAATACGATTTTTTATTTTGTTCTCATTTACTTTGTCTCCGAGAATTTCTCCAGCACTTACATACACATATTGTTCAGGATCTGCATAATGAATATACATTTCAGCATTATAATTAACAGGAACTCCTACTTTCTTTTTAACAAGTATTTCTTCTATACCATATGGTCCTGCAATTACTTTAATACGTTTGCTTTTGTTAACAACTCTTATGTTTTCTAAAATCATTGATGGATAAATTTTTTTGTCGTCTATTACAATAAGCATTGGTACTTTACGTACTACACCATCTGGTTCCGGAGCGGTAACATTAACTCCTACTCCTGCCGCCCCAGCACTTACTTTTCCTATTGGTGATACTATTCCTGGATAATTCCACAACCATGGTTTAACAACACCTTTCTCTATAATTTGAATTGTGCTTGGATAATTTTTATCAGTTGTATTTTTAATACTTTGCATTAAAATAACGTTTGTCTCTTTTACAATGATTCCAAGCACAGCATCAGTATCTACTAATGTTTTGCTTAATTGTTCTCTCACATTATTAGGCATTGGCATAGATTTTAAATATTCTGTACCACCCATTCTGTCAGGTTCACTAAACAAAATGTTCATATTAATTACTGCACTTCCATTATCAGCAATTTTAGCGATTAACATTGCCACAATGTGTCTTGGCCATGGCCATTGTCCGTATTTTTTTATATCTTCCTCTGTGATATTAACAACGGCCACCATATTGCTTACATCTTGTCTAGGTAAAATAGTTTGATATGCGTCCCAAACTTTGTATCTTAATATTTTTACATATTTGCTATCAGCACTTCTTACACATAGTAATACAAGTGCAACAATTAATACTAAACCAATGCTTCTTAAATATTTCATCATTGTTATCCTACTGATTTAAGACCTTCCAAAATACCTGTTAATAATACAACTCCAAATATTATAGCAAAAAGAATAATTGGACTCAACACCCATAGATACCAATAGTAACGGAATATGTTTTGTCCTTTTTCAAGTCTCATTTTCTTGTTGTCTATAAACCAATGCACTATTTTTTTTATAAATCCTTTAATGTGTTTGTTTACAAATTTGTTTAAGAGCCAACGTATTACTCTCATCACAATTAATATAGGAGAACTTAATACATCAAATACAATAAGGAATATGTCAACACTTAAATCAACAATGTTGTCGGCTGTCATAGCCTTGTTCCATCTTTCTTTTAATGTCAATTTCTTTTTTTGTTCTTCTTCCATTTTATCTTTCTTGTAATGCCATTCCTATGCTGTTATGAAAAGGTGTTGTTACGTAACTTAATATTGTTCTTTCTCCGGTTAATATAAAAATGTGTACTTGCACACCTGGTACTAGTTTATATTGCATATCTCCGTTAGCAAATATTTGTGTATCTAATTCTAATTCGAGTTCATAGTAAGACATTCTGTCTGTTTGTACTGCGTCTGGGGATATTCTAATAAGTGTTGCATCAATTGGTAGATACGTAAATGCTTCAGAACTAGCAAGTTTAATTTTTGCTGATTGTCCTACTTCTATGTAACCTCTGTCTTTAACTTGTAATTGTCCTACAACAATTAATTTTTGATCTAAAGGTACAAGTATAGCAAGTGCATCGCCTTGTTTTACAACCGATCCTGGATTTTTGTACGTCAGTTCTTGTATCCTACCATCTATGTTTGCTTTTACATAATATGGTTCATAGCCGACTCCTGGATTGATTGTTATTATTATGTCACCTTTTTTAACTGTATCACCTTGTTTAAAATTAACTTTTACAATTTTTCCTGTAGCCATTGTACCTAATTTTGTTATGTTCTTTTCAGGAATAACAAGTCCGTTGGCAACTGTTGTTATGTCAACTTTTGCGAATGACATCCACAAGAAAAATACAACAAATAAACTTGTTAATAAAACAAAAAATTTATTGTTTGATGAAACTGATGATTTCTGCTGTTGCTTTATCACGTTGTTTAATCGCCTCCTTTGCTTTTGCATATTTGTTTGAACCTTGTAATGCTCGTGCCGCTAATATGTTTGATCCTATTAATAATCCTACATCTAGTGTGCCTGCAATAATTTGTGTTGCACCTACGGACATTATAACAATGGTCATAAGTCCAGTTAAAAATATTTCTAAGTTTGCTGTGCTATTTTGTTGCAAACTCAAATTAACTCTCTGTGCTGTTAGTAACATCATTACTATCATGAATATTGCTGTTATGATTGCCGCTGTCCAATTAATGTAAAGTAAAACAACCAAAAACATTAATACAAAAGGCCAATCTAGTATCCAACTTGTAACTGATGATGTTCTCATATTTTTAATCATTGTACCAGCACCATCTAATTTTTTATATTCTTGAGCAGTTAATTGTCCTGCAGTTTTAAATTTTTCTGTAAATGCTTTTAACAAAGGATCGTAAACACGTTGATTAAATGCTGACAGCATGCTACCTCTGTTCTGTCTAAATGCAAATTCAAATATTAATAACATAATAGCACCTGCCGCCAAAGATAATAAAGTTGCTGTTACTCCCGAGGCCAAATATTTGTTAAGAACAATTATAACAAATAGTGATGGTGCTAATGCACAAAGTCCAATAATAAAACTACTAATCAATAACATGATAGCGGTAATTTTATCGCGGAAAAGGTGCCTTATAAAACTTGTCATTATATGTATATTTAATGGTAATTTACTTTATAATAGGTTCGACTCTACCTAGTACTTTATGTAATTGGAATCTAGATATTAACCAATCAAGTTTAGCATTTTCATATGCTACCTCACTCATTATATGTGCGGTCTTCATTCCAAATACGCCCATTATAGGTGTATTTCCTGCTTTAAAGTCAGCAAGTGTTAATTTGTACATTTCATCATTAATTTCAACGGTTCTTTTTAGTGTTTCTAAATTCTTTTCAACTAACACATAGTTGTTCCAAGCATTTTTAAATTGCTCGTCCGTTTGTCTTTTAGTGTCTGCGTATCTTATTTGTGTTGCTCTTAATCTTGCTCTATCTGCCTTAGTCAAATGCTTTTGTTTAAAGCCTCCAAATAGTTTCCAAGTCATTGTAATATCTGCTCGCCATTCTTCTTTTCTGCCACTATGGGTATCATAACCACCTGCTAGTTCTCCATCTTTTTCTGTGTAAGATAGTTTACCATCTATTCTTGGTTTAAATTCTGCTTCATCAAATTTTATTTGTTCGATTGCAATTTCAACATCAATATTTGCTATTTTTAATGTTGTATTGTTTAACGTTGTTGTTCCACCGTCGGGTAGTATACCTAGTAAATCCGCTATAGGCATTGGCATAGTAACAATATCAATTGGATTAAATCTCCATACATTTTCAAATCTTTGCAAAGCAGAATCATATGCTAATTGGCTTGTCATTGTTAATGTTTGATATGTTCTGTATTGTTGTTCTATTTGTAGTTGCTCTAATTTACTGCCTTCACCTTTTTTAACTTTTTCAATAGTCATTTGTAAAGTTATCATTGCATTTTGTTCTATTTTTTTATTTGCCTGCCATGTGTTGTATGTTTTTTTAAGGTTAAGCCAAGCATTAATACCTTCAATTACTACGTCCTCCTTGACTAATTCTAATCTTAGATAAGTTTGTTGTGCTGTTTTCTTGGCTTTTTCCACCATTGAGTTAGTTCTACCTGCGTCCCAAATTAATTGAGTAATTGTAATAGATTTTTGAAGACCTTGTTTAGAATCATGTGTAATTGTATTGTTTGGATATGTTCCTTTGGCAGGCGTTCTATCGTCTTCCCAATTATTACCCATAGTAATTGTGATTTGTGGCTTGTATGCACTGTATTCTGACCTTAACATTTCAACTGCGGCTTCATAATCTTGTTCTGCCGCTTTAATTTTTTCATTCTCAACAATAAGTTGTGGTAACATATCATGAAGTTGTCTCCAACTTCCTGCATTACCTACAAAAGGTTTTCCGATCTCATCTTCTTTTTTCTTAGCAATCTCTTCTTTAATCTCTGGTTTCTTTGTATCTACAACATCTATCTCAGCAACTTTTTCATCAAAATCGTTTTTTGGAATATATTCTTTAATATCTGATTCAGCAATTTTGTTTTCTCTATTGTTTATTACTTGTTTCTCTTTTAATTGTTTCTCTTTTACAACTTTTTTAACTTTTTTTTGAGTTGCTAATTGCTCTATTTCTATTTTTTCAATTTTGTCAGGTTTGTCTGCTAATTGTGGATTTTCTTTAACTTTGTCTTTGAAATCTTGTATTGGATTTTCTTTCTTATCGTAATCTTTTCCAACAACACGGAACTCTCCAAGTTCGTTGGTTACATTTTTTCTTTTAATTCTTGCTTGGTATCCACCATCACCACCAACACAATTCTCCATGATGTAATCTGCTGTTTCTTCAAACAATATCCATTCGCACCCTTTGGGATGATCTTCCGCAAGAACAGTTACGTTCCAGTTCAGCATTATTGCTATTAGGATGTAATTAACTAATTTTTTCATTTAATACGTATATTTATTTTATGCAGAAACCACGATCTCTGATATTAGTGCGGACTCTGTTTCGATCAATGCGTAGTTGATGTCATCAAAATTTGAATTAGAACTTAAATCATAATAGTCGTTATAATCTGTTGTGTTAGATAATGTAACTGTATTCGTATACTCTACATTCCAACTGCCACCGCTGTATGTGACCGGTGTAACTTTGAAATAGTAATCGCCTGTGGCGTCAGAATCCTGTGTCAGGTAGTCCTCTGAGTCATCCAGGATCTTGATCTTGTCTAAACTGAATGTGTCAGTGGTCTCCCAAAGATCACCGTCACCGTCCGCATCGTACCCTATTACACCATAATGGTCATCTGCCTGTGTTGGTGTGGCGCCATTATCCATGTCTGCGTTGAAGGCCCAATAGGCCGCGTCTGCGGAGTCGTCCCAAACGAAATCTATGTGATCCATACCACCTCCAATGTACACATTGTTACCTAGGTGAAATGATTCTACTGCTGTAATATCGTTCTCTGATGTGTGTGTTGCTGTGCCATATGAATCTCCAAATATGGGTATGTATTCTGAATCTATTACTATTTCCGCACCATCGTCTTCTGTTATAGCGTCTTTGTTCTGTATGGTTAACCATCTAGCAATCTCCCAATGTGCTTGTTCTGATCCATAAGAAGCGGGGTTACTATGACCATCAATGTCACCCCAGGCAAGAAAGGCTCCTGTGTATACTGATTCAGTGTCTTCCCTGCTCCATTCTGCCACTGCACCATCGTTGTCATCACTTGTCTCTTGGAACACCAGATCTCCTCTACCCATGTACTCTTTGTGATAGGTTGATGTGGATGTTCCTGGCTTTAGTGATAGTTCCGAACCTCCTTCAGAGTACCCTAGGTAATCTGGTTGTAGGTGTTGTGGAGTTGGTCCAACTCCACTAATCAATCCTGTGTTGGTTGATGACGTGGTGTCGATCACGTTGATGAAATCTTCCACGTCTGCATTTTTCTGACTATCCCAATTTGAGTTTTCTGTGACTACCACCAACGAGCCTCCTGCCATGATGTACTTGCCCCAAAGATCAGTTAGATCACTATTGCTATTAACCCTTGTGTTCCAATTTCCATCCCAAATCTGTGAAAACTGTGATACGTATGCCAAACTCATAGTAGAAAAATTACCAGCACTATCATTATCGTAGGAAACAGATAATGATCCAGCCTGAGTATCTCCAAGATTGCCACCTAATTGGGTTGCACCGTCCAAACTTCTGTCACCGTGCATCACTAAAGCCTTACCTTCTGCCCATGCGTTGTTTAACACCATGTCATGTGAGTATCTTGCTCCCCAGGCATCTATTGAGGTGTTGCTTATGCCTTGGGTGTATGTTGTGGCCTCGTTTACATCTGTTATATTAACAACTTGATTTGTAGTCGCAGTCAATGACCCATCACTTACTTGAATTGTTAACGTATAAGACGTTGTAGTTTCATAATCTAGTGACGCCGCAAGAGTAATAGCACCAGTAGAAGAATCAATTGTAAATTTACCTGCATCATTTCCTGAGGAGATAGAATATATTAAACTATCATTATTAGGATCTGTTGCTGACATAGTAACAACACTAGAACCACTAGAAACGTTTTCTGCTATAGATGTTGTGCTTGTTGTATTAAAAGTTGGTGCTTCGTTTACTTCTTCGTCTTCATCTTCAATAACAGGTGGTACATAAATATCTTCTTCATCTTCAATAACAGGTGGCACATAAATATCTTCTTCCTCTTCAATAACAGGTGGATCAGGATCAGGAATAACAGGTGGCACGTAAGCGTCCTCTTCTTCTACAACATCATCTTCAATTTCTTCTTCTATAACATCCTCTTCTTCTACAACATCTTCTTCTATAATTTCTTCTTCTATAACAGCATCTTCTACAACAGGTTGGTCTTCTTGTTCTTCAACAATTGGTTCTTCTTCAAATATATCATCGTCAATAACCACTTCTTCGTCAACAACTGGTTGTATTTCTTCTTCTAATTCTTCTTCTAATTCTTCTAATTCTTCTTCGTTAATTTCTTCCTCAAATGGATCTTCAACTTCCTCTTCAATTTCTTCTTCAACTTCCTCTTCTACTTCCTCATCCTCTTCTTTTTCTTCTTCTTTAGATTCTTCACGTTCTTCTTTTGCTTTCTTTTCTGTTCTACGTGTAGTATTAATTGTTTTACCAAACTTTTTTAATACAATGTCTTCTGGAAGTATTACTGGAACTGTTGGTGGCATAAAACTTGATGTAATAGTTGTTGATTCAAATGCTCTTGTTAATAATACAGTACCCGATTGGTTAGATATTAATAGTTGTCCTACTGTTCCGTCTTCGTTTGGAAGGAGTACTATTTGGTTCGCTTCACCTTCTTGTGATGCTTTACCTGCCACTTGCGTACCTCTAACACCGATTGTTAATACTGGTGTTGTTACAGTCATTGCATCTGTTCCTACTTTTGCAATTTGTCCTGATACGAAAGAAAAGTTTCCTGATAGTATATTAGCATTCATTGAACCTGTAGTTGGAGCCTCGGGATCGTAAACAAATTCGTCTACAACCATTTTTGAACCTGCGTCAATAGACATTGTCGTTTCATCTTTAAACGCAATACCAACAGAACCACCTTTAGCTTCTATAATATCATTAAGATAGATAGAATCGCCTTCTTGTAGTTCTATTGACTGATTATCTCGTTGAATTACAACGACACCGTCAGCAATTGTAATTTTTCCAATGGAATGCTCTGACATTAGTACCTCGCTCAGCAATATTTATATAGGTATATTAGAGATAGAATCTACTCAAAGACACTCATGCCGTGGTCAAGAGGCTGGCTATGTATAGCCAAGAGATTTGTTATGCTGTCTTTGAGAGTAGATTCTTTTGTCGTTACGAGATTGTGAGTTATTTGATAGATCTTTTTTGATCGACCTGCCATTTTGTACGTTAACCTCGCTCATAGATATTTAATAATATGTGCATTTATTATCTATGCGTATATAATGTTTATTTTGGATATTTGTTGGGTTTTTGGTTTTTTGCTTTTCCTAAAACGATATCAATAGTATGATATTCATAATCTCTATAAACTTTGAAACTTACTTGGTCACCAGGATTTCGTTCCCATAGCAATTCAATTACTTGAGGTACTACTTGAATATCTCTATCGTCAATTGAAATTATTATATCGCCTGCTAATAATCCAAAATGGTCTGCTGGTGAATTTTTAGTAACTTCTTTAATTTCTAAATAGTGACCTATTCCTTCTGCTTTTAATTCTTCGTACTGTTCTCGTCCTTCAATATGACCCATTAGAATTCCCATAAACGGTTTAATGTGTTCTCCAGTTGCTAAAATTTGAGTAACTGCTCGTTTGACTAAAGGTGTTGGAAGGATATAACTGTATCCAACATAATATTTGTCTGGTGAGATTAGTAAGGTATTAACACCTATAACTTCGCCATCTTCATTAAGCAATGGACCTCCTGAGTTACCAGAATTTATAACAGCATCAGTTTGCATATAATGAACAAAACTTGTGCCTGGGTTTTGTCGATAATCATAACTTAAAATACCTTTTGTTAATGACCATAATTGACTCATTCCATGTCCAAGTGCATAAACATCTTCCCCAATAAGAGGAGCAGTATCGGACCATCTTAAAAAATGATGTTCAACGTCTTCATTAATTTGTAGTACTGCAATATCAATTTCTTCATCATAACCTACAAGTGTAACATCTGTTATTGCAAACAAATGATTAAAAGCATAAATTGATATCTTATCAAAATTTTTAATAACGTGATAGTTTGTTACTATATGAACTTTATTAATAAAAAAGCCTGTTCCCATACCATATGGAATGACCCTTGGTTTAAGAGAATCAAACTTTTGTTCTTTTTCGTGTGGTGCTACGTCAGGACTTTTAGGTATTGTTTCAGCTACATTCTCACCGCTGATTAATACAACACTATTGAATACCTTTCCCCACTTCCAATCGATATCAATTTCGGCAAAAGATATTGAGGAAAAGAGAACAAACACTGTAACTAAAAAAATCTTTTTCACTATGATATTTATTGTTATAAATTTTTAAACTCGAAAGTATTAAATAATGTCAATGAAAGAAATTATTATGGCTCTGATGATTTGGATAGGAGCTAACACAAATTATAATATAGATGTTCCTAAACCAACGATTTTGTTTGTAACACAGGACAAAATGGAAGAAGCATATTATGGTGGTGAAAAGTATGAAGGTGTTACATTACATGGACTTTATGATATTAAACTTGATTTAATAATATTGCCAGACACATGGGATAGAACTGATCCATGGAGCCTATCAGTATTATTACATGAAGTAATTCATTATCTGCAGGATATAAATCAAATAGATTATGATTGTGTAAATCAAATGGAGAAAGATGCTTGGCCATTGCAGAAACAATACTTAAAAGAACAGCATAATTTTGATTGGGACTATGACAAACTTTGGCACTTATTAACTAGTACCTGTCCAATTGCTGGCCCGTATGGGTAATTATATTTTAAAAATTTTATTAGTAATTTCTTTAGTTTTATTTTCTACTGCCCGTGAAACGCACATTTCCCAAAGATCCTCTGGTTGTGGTCCAAATACAATTTTTTCATCATACGGTAATATTAACCAACTCATTGCACGTTTTCTTGGAGGTAATGCATCTATTTCGTCTTCAAGTTGTTGAGATTCCCAACTTGCCATCCCCATTGTAATCATTTTTTGTTTAGGTCCACCTCCACATGCAACAATTTCAAGCATTTTTTTATCTAATGTAAATGCCAATGGATAGTTACTATTTGCGTTTGTACTTCCTAATTGAAAGTCTTTTGTGTGTAGAACACCAATAATATTGTTTAAGATTGGGCCTCCATAATATACAGGTAGATTAATTTGTAAGTTTCTATTAACGCGACCTTCATCGCATATGTGCTTAAAATCAGGATGATTGCATTTTTTATTAATAATAACTGCCGCCGCACCTGATACGTCATGACGCCAAACATAGAGAACAGTTTTTTGGAATCTCCAATCTGGCATATTGGGAGGTGCTACAAGTAATTTGCCCTGTGTATCTGTCATACACTTATACTTATTGTTTAATTTTTAGGGTTTAATGTGTAGTGATTATAAACTGACTTGAACTGCACCAGAATTTATTTTATCACCAAAATCTACTGAGCCTATACGAAATAATCCTGATACTGTATCAAAATCATTTGTTGCATAAAATAAAGAAGTTGCTTTAGGCAAATTTAACATTAAAATATGATTAAACTCCTTAGCATCTAATTCTGACTTATAGTTTAAAAAACTCATTTTAGCCGCCGCATAGTTTATTGATTTATAATCCATTCCACGCCAATTGCTAAACAATTCGTTATATGCACCAGCAACTTTTTGAAATGTTCCTGTAAGCATAGCTTTCATAAAGTTGTCTGCTAATTTTGGATCAATAGCGTCTATTGCCTTTGCAACATTAAGCAGTTGAAACTTTTTGCCTTTACTAGTTGTTATCTCCCGACCAGTTGAACTTGTTGTTATTCTATCATAACTTGGAAGTTCAATGTTTGGTCTTTTTGCTTTTACTTTAGCATATATTGGTTCAATATTAGGAGTACCAATGCTTTGTGCTTCGTCTTTAAGTCTTCCTCCGCCTTTTGCTATTTCACCTTTTACTTCTACATTTAATTTGTTTATCACCAAATCTCCTTTGTTTCCGTCTGGTCTAGTAATTTGTGGAGAAAGTAATGCCATTGCAGTTTCTCCTGGTCCGCCATATGCATCTTTAGGAAATAAATTTTTGAAAAGACTGAATATGAATGCATCACTAACTTTTCCTGCTCCAGAAAGCCATGACTTAATTGGCACTCTTTGTCCTTGTTGCATTAATGCTTTGGTATCAATGTAACTAACCTTTCCATAGTTATTGATAAAATTAATCATATCATCATTGTCTCCATCGGCATCAACCATTTTTTTAATGAAAGTTTTAATAAGTGGTGCTTGATCCGTTTCTGGTTGAGTAAAAGCCGGTTGCAATTTTTTAACTAAATCATCAGCATCTGTTGTAGAACCTGATGCTACTTTCTGTTCTCTTTCTTTTTGTTTTAGAACTTTATGAAATCTTCCTAGTTCTTTTGGATTACTTTTTAAGTAATTTGTAATAAATTGTAATTTTTCTTTTGCCTGTGGCAAACTCATAATACCTTGATCTATCGGTGCTTCTCTCAAGAACCATGGGTTCTCAAATGATTCCTTTTTCATAAATCTGTGTATTAGTTCTGAGTAAAGTTTATCGTATGATTCTTGTGATATTGCACCGTTTTTTTGCTTGGCTTGTAAATCTTGTACACCTGTAATAAAGTCTGGATACTCTTGCACATTTGGCATTTGTATGACTTTAGCTTCAGGCTCTGGGAATTTGATTATATCTGCCTCTGCTACTTCTTTTTCAAACCATGGTTTCATATACGTATTTAACTGTTTGTAGCTAATTGTTTTTTAACTGGATAGTTGCCTGTAAAACAAGCGTCGCAATAGCCCTTGCTTTTCATAGCTTTATGTAGGCCTTCAATGGAAATGTACTCTAATGAGTTAGCACCAATAAATTCTTTAATTTCTTTGACGTTATATCCTCCAGCAATAAGTTCTTGTCTATTTGGAGTATCAATACCATAATGGCAAGGTCCAGTTACAGGAGGAGATGAGATACGCATATGTATTTTTTTAGCACCTGCTTTTCGTATCATTTTTATAATTTTTTTAGATGTAGTTCCTCGTACAATAGAATCATCAATAACAGTAACCGTTTTATCTTTAAACAATCGCATAGCACTATGTTTTAATTTTACACCTAAGTCTCGTATTTTTTGTGTAGGTTCAATAAATGTTCTTCCTTTGTAATGACTTCGTGTAAGTCCTAATTCAAAAGGAATTTTTGATTGGTTAGCATATCCAAGTGCAGATGCCATTCCAGAATCAGGTACAGGAACAACCATATCAGATTCAACATAACTTTCTTTTGCTAATTCTTCACCTATTCTTTTACGAACTTCGTATACTAGTTGATTATCAATAACAGAATCAGGTCTTGAGAAATAGATATGTTCAAATATGCAAAAATGTTTTGTAACTTTTTTATCTAAATAAAACGTTTCCTTTTTTTCCTTGTCAAATATAATTACTTCTCCAGGTTGAATATCTACAATGTTTGTTGCACCAATTAAATCAAGAGCACAGGTTTCTGATGCTATTGCGTATCCTTCTTCGTATTGACCTATAACTAAAGGACGAAAGCCATAAGGATCTCGAGCAACAACTAATTTATTATCCATTAATGCTATTATGCTAAATGCACCATTTACTTTATTCAATACTGTAAGTAAACGATCCACAGGATCAATGCCTTTTGTTCGAGCAATTAAATGTGGAATAATTTCTGTGTCAGTTGATGTTTGAAATATTGCACCTTCCTTGGATAGTTTTTCTCTCCAATATGCAGAATCAGTAAAGTCACCATTGTGGGCAATAGCAAAGCCGCCAAAGTCTAAATTATAAAATAAAGGTTGAACGTTATTTTTTCCAGTGCCTCCAGTAGTGCTGTATCTTACGTGTCCAATTGCTGTACTACCAGGAAGGTTTTTTATAACTTTGTCGCTACTAAAAATATGATCAACACGTCCATAGTCTCCATGGATATAAAATTCTTTATCGTATGAAATAATTCCCGCACCTTCTTGTCCTCGATGTTGTAATCCATGAATTCCTAAGGCCGCAATTTTAGAGGCTTCAGGAACGTTGTATATTCCTACTATTCCACACATATATTAATAATTATAGCAGATTAGAATTTTCTTTTAAAGATAAAATTTAAATTTCGACCATTTTGGTTAAAACCATGTGGTGCTTCGTAATCTTCATCTAATAAGTTATTAATACTTACGCCAAATTCGTAGTTGTAATAATTTTTTGTTATACCTATATCTAACATATGTAATTCAGGCATGGAAATAGTTGACCAATTGCTATTATGCACATCTAGATGTTTATCTTTAAAATTATAACTCGTAATTAAGTTAAAATCGTTTGATAATAATTTATTATGCATAATACCAAAATTCCATTTAGGACGTCTTAATTGTACAGTATCATTTTTCTTGCTGTTTAAGTGTGAACCATATATTGTAAAGTCATCAACGTTATAAGATAATTCTATACCATCTGTGTTTAAATTACCAACATCAGTTTGGAATAACGATAGTGTAACATCATTGTAATCAAAACTTAATTCGTTTGAATTACTTTGTTCTTCTAATGTATAAAGAGTTCTGTTTTTATAACCTGTTGAATGATTACCTCTAATATTTAAATTGGACGTTATTTCTTTAAAAAATCCTACTTTATAACTATTGTTGTCATTATCTTTTCTTGCGTGAAATGAAAAAATGTCATAATTAAAATTTCCAAATAATCCAACGCTATCGTCGTCAGCAGTTAAAGATTGATCGTATTTGTAATCAAATCCTAATCCATAATTTTTAGTTTGATGTTCTGTTCTAACAGTATAAGATTTAGAATTGTAGTTGTCAGATTCATATTCTCTATCATATTCATGTGTATGAAGTGTTATAGAATTAGTAGAGTCTTTGGTTATATAATCAAATCCAGTTTGAAAAGCATAAAATGAATTATCACTAAAACCGTTTTGTATTGCTACTGAATGGCCATCTAATTCTGTAAAAGTATTTCGTGTAAACAAGTTAGATTTAAATTTTAAGTTATGAGAAAACCATTTTATAATATTAATGCCAATTGATTTATTTTTAGTTCCATCTGTTTCGGAACTACCAGATAATGCTGATACTGTTTCCGATTCGTGTGTTCCACCTTGTACGTTTATATGCCAGTCATTTAAAATTGTTGTGTAGTTTCCTTGTATAGTTTTGTTATTATTATGTCCACTAATTGAAAATTTATCTTCATAGTCAACAGTAGTTACAAAATTAATTGCACCACCAATTGCATCAGCACCAAAGTGAGCACCAGCACTTCCTTTGTAAACTTCAATTTGTGTAACGTTGAACATAAAGTCTTGCCCAAAGTCAAATGCTCCTGTTGGAGTAGAAAAATCATTTATAGGAATACTATTTAATAAAACCAATGTATGGTTAGAGTTTGTACCTCTCATAAACACAGATGTTTGTTGCCCAGTTGATCCAGACTGTGTTACATTGATATTATTGACAAAATTTAAAACTTTAGGTAAGTCAATTAAATTATTTTCTTCAATTTGTTTTTTAGTGATTATAGTTGTGGGAGAAACTTTATCTGATATTGCATTTGAATTGGGTAATGATTTTCTAATTGTAACACAAGGAACACCCTCTTGGTTTTTCCATTCACATTTTATAATGTCGTCTGCAACGCCACGTTTTTCTATTTTTACAATTTCAGCATGGCCATAATTTATCCATACAAAGAATAATATTAGAATTATTCTAATCATGAGTCTCCTTGCTCTATATGTTCCTAGGTGGCATTTGGACTATAACCTTAGCAAGTACTGTGGACGAATTTCACGTCGCTTTCCCACCATGCTTGTAGGAACATTAATATTATATAATAGAATCGAACGAGTTGTCAATCATGCATCTATTAATAAATTATGATTGGTTACGTTTCCGTAGTGTATCGTTGATTTTAATGCTAGTTTCTAATTGTGTAAAAGGTTTATTAAGTAGTTCTCTTGCAAACCAAGCCAGTGCGTTAGTATCTTTAGGAAAGCAAGATCCTGCATACCCACGTTGTCCGTCGTTGCCTGGTATTTTCATATGTGTTTTACCTATACGTGTATCGTTAGATATAATTTTTATAAAAGTATGCCAATCACAACCTTTAGCCGCTTTTAATACGTCATACATTTCATTCATAAATGTAACTTTAGTTGCAAGGAATGAGTTAATACAATATTTGACCATACTTGCAGTTACTATATCAGTTTTGTAAGTAGGACAAGGTTTGCAAACGGAATGTTCTTTGTATAGTTTTTCTACTGCATCTGTATTTGCATTTGTTCCACCAAATATTTGCATTGGAGGATTTCTAAACTCTTCTATGTGATTTTTTTCTGTAAGGAATTCTGGATTATATACTATTCTTAAATCAACACATTCTTCTTGTATTGCTTGTAATTTATATGCAGGTACAGTACTTTTAATAATAACAAGATGTCCTTTGTACTTGTTTAATTTTTGTAATACTTCTTGTAGTATGTCAGTATTACACTCTCCTGTTTCTAATTGTGGAGTTGGTACTGCCACAAAAGTTGCGTTAGGTTTAAATTGAATTAAATTTTCTATAGTGTTGTTACTATAATATTTTGGATCAACAATATACTTTTTAGTATTTTTGGTAAATCCTTGATTGACTGCTGAACCTACAAAACCATGCCCTACAATTCCTAATTTCATAACAGTATTATATTACGTATTATAAACAATGTCTATCTATTTGGTTTAATAAATTTTGTAATTGTTGTATAATAAGTCAAATGGTTTATTGTAAAGAAGACTTTGTAATGGAAAACCTTAACAAGATTTCTGAAAACGAAGACGTTTTTGTTGAAAAATTAAAAGAACATATTAAATTAGAACCTGTTTATTAAGTACTTCCAGCTAATTGGAAATTCTTTATTACAATGCGTCGCAATCGCATTTGCAACGTCTTGGGTTTCTTTTTGTGTGTCTTTAGCACACCTTAAGTTGCATACTCTAGCAAAAGCATATAAAGTTCCTGACCAATACCATTCAGTCATCATTGATTGCGGTAAAACCATTCTTGCTTGTTCGGGTGCAACACCTTTTTCAATCATTGTATTATAAAGTACTAAACAACTTTCCATTGTTGTTTCTAAATTATGATCTATTGTTTTTCCTAAATCAACTGTACCATCGCTACCTTGTTTAGAATTAATAGGACGTCCTCTCCAAGAATCGGGTTTATATAATTCAGGTGGAAAGTCTACATAACGTCTACTAACTTCGTTCCAACTTAATCCAACTTGGTGTTTGACTAATTGTCTTGCAACAAATATTGGTGCCTTAATTCTAAATTGTAATGATGCGTGTGCAAATGGAGACCAATGATTATGAGTAGCAAGAAATTTTATTAATTTTTCATCGTTATTGTCAAATTTTTCTTTAATTTTTGCGTAAGATACTCTTGCCGCGTTTGCGACAGTAAGATCTGATCCCATTTTATCTATTAGTTCAACCTTCATTTTTATGCCTTTTTAACCACAGTTGAGTTACGTCGTTTATAGATACCACGGGTGCGTATTTGTGATGCATATCCCATAGGTTAATAGCACGTGATATTTGGTTAGCCTCAAAACAACATTCTTCTACTAAGAGCTGACGATAGCCCCAATTGAAGCCATCAGTCACGGCGGCTCGTACACACCCCGATGTGGATTGTCCTGCGTACACCAGTGAGTCTATATGTTGTAGTTCTAATTGTAGGCGTAGATCAGTCTGCCAAAAGCCTGAACTCCCGATTTTGCAAATTTGGATGTCTGACTCTAGTGGGTGAAATGCTTTGTATATTTGGTACAGTCGCATTAATTCTGCTTTGGTTCTTTGAGGGTGTCGTTTCAGAGAGCCCATTGCAAGATGTGGCCAACCTCGAGTGAACCATACTACTGGCCAATTGTATGTTCTAGCCATCTGAATTAATTTTTGTATGGGTTCAACGGCTTTATGTGCCCAAGAGCTATATGACCATTCGTTCCCATCCTCATAAGCCGAGGTATACAGATCTACTAGCACCACAGCAGGTTTGTCACCTAGTTTAGGCGTAGTATCATAGTGTTGATACAAACGTTGAGTATCTATAGGTATTAATTTATTCCATTCGTCTTGAAGAGTCATTAGCTATGTTAATTAATTATGCTTTCAACAGGTACTGTAGTTAACTTGTTTTTATCTAGTCTTATTACCAAAGCTATTCTGGAAATAATTTTTGGAATTAGTATTTCTTTTTTTGTAATTGGATGAATCGTAGGAATGCATTCTATTCCGTGTTTGATGTGTTGCATTTCTGATATTAATTCTTGTCTACGTTGTTCCCATGCCTCTAAGATATCGTGTCGTCCTAGGTCATGTATTTCTTTCATTGTTCGAAAATGATATTCGTTCATGCCCATTCCTTTTGTACCTATACCTAATGTTTTTTTTTCTAATTCTGGTGTTAATGCTTTGGTTCGTCCAAGGTAATCTTGATTGACGTTGCTTCTTAGCGATTCAGGAATGTTATGCCATGTTATCCAGCCTTGATGATTTGGCATTTTGTCTTCACAAAATCGTTTGAAATGATATGCCTGTGCAACAGGCAATTCAGGCACATGACCATCAAGAAAAAATCCAACTGCAGGTTGATTATAACTATTGTGTTCCATCAAAGCGTTCATAGCAGATGGTGGTGGTAAAACCCAATAATATTGATTATTTTTTTTATATAATATTGGTTTCTCATGACCATATAGAGTTATATCAACTGCGTCAGCATTTTTCATTGTTATTGGTCGCCAGTGTGGTCTAAATTTAAAGCTAAAAGCAGGTATTTTGAAATGTATTCCTTTTTCAAACCAAATTTCAAAGTGTTTTTCTTTCATTAAAAATAATTCAATTTCGTTGGCTACTTGTGGATTTTTCATTAACCAATGATAACCTGGTGTAAGTTCTTCGTTGCTGTAACTTTCTGGTCCTCCTAGGCCACCAAATCTCATCCAAACTCTATCAAACACAATTCCTTTTTTTAAGGCCAATGTTATAATTGTGTGACTGTCTGTTCCTCCACTATATTGAAGTCTTATTTTTTTGTATTTTGAAACCAAGTATTCTAATTTCTTTTCCATCCAATAATGCAATGGTTTGGACATGGCATGAGCGATATCAACACTCTTCCATTTATTAATATGCCAGTCAGGAATAATGAAATGTGCAAAACTGTTTGTCTCGTGTGATTTTTTTAATGCGGAGTAATAGTTGTTAAATTTTTCTCCGTTTACTGAATAATGTACGCCAAACATAATTTAAAAAGTAGGTGCCTACATGTAGGTGTAGGCACCAGTAATATAATACTGTTTAGTTACTACCTTTAACTAGCCAGCCGTTCCATGGATCAAAACCCCATTGTACGGCGTTTTGAAGTAGATCATCATATGTGACCCATTCTAATTCGTATCCAGGAACCATCTTAGATGGAATTAGATATGCTTTCCACTTGTCCCCTTTCAACGTTTCCAGAATAACTTTTCTGACTTCGGCTGTTTGTTTCGCATTCATATTACGACCCTGTACGTAATTGTATTCAGAAACTGTTGCCATTGAATAACCCGGAAATACTTTTCCCATAGGTTCCATGTCACCTATTTTTTCTGGGTTTGTAGTTGTCCAACATTTTACTTTTGCACTACCTGCTTCTCTTTTAGTTAGACCTGTGTACAACAGATCTGTATCACCAGCAATTACTCCTTTAAATGCAGAACCTGAACTTCTGTAAGGTACTGATTTAATTTTTTTGCCAGTTACTTTTGCCAGTTCTGTAAAGATCTGAGCAGGAAATGTGTTACTATGAGCAATTGTGATTTCGTCTTGCTTCATAATATCATTGAAGTTCCGTTCAGCTACTGAACAGATTGCATTCACTCTCTTGTATGCTATTACAACAAAGTTTTCCGCTTTAGGTGTTAAATCACATCCTTTTTTCAATTTTTCTCCAGCTGATTTTTCTGTGTGTAAAAAAATTGTAGGTGTGTTATCTTTGCTTTCTTTAAAATGTCTTGCCAGATTTAAACAACTTCCAACATTTAACATTTCTACATTATAACTATTAGTGTCGGTTATTGTTTCAGCTAATAGATTGCCTATGATCCAACCGTTACCGCCTTCTTTAGAATAACTAGCAACTATTAAATCGCTTTTATCCTTGGCAGATAATCCGTTGAAGCCAAGCATAACAAATAGCATCATCATTGACGCTAAGACTGTTAATATACTTTTTTTCATTATTATTTCTCCTTAGTTATTAATAATTAATTTTTATAGTGTAACATGATATGGATATATTGTCAATTGATAATATTATCATTCATGTTACACTAGTGTAACATGATATGGATATGTGGTCAATAGGATTTGATAATATTATCATTCATGTTACACTATTATTAATTGTTGTTAGCAAGAATTTGCGTACGGCGTGGCCCTTTTCTAGCGGCGTTCCCAATGGTACTAACAGGTCACTGTTTTGCCGACGTCATCAGCTGATGGCGCTACATTTTTATTTAGTATATTTGGGGAGGTTGGTAAAATTTTTGGTTATTAACTAATATATATATTATAAAAAATTGTTGCCGCTTCTGTAAGTTTTCCTTGAAGCACAAAACCAATTATTAGTATAATAGTGTCTTCTCTACGTAAAAGCCAACCCAAAGGAGCCAAGCAAAAGAAAGTAAGTAAGTGAAAAAACCCATCCATGTTTCTGTTTCCTATGTACCAAACCAAAAATATTAAAACAATCATTGTCCAAATCAAAATCTTTTTTAATGATATCTTTTGAATGTGATTTACATATTGTACAATAGGCCAAGCAAACGTAAAACATATAGCATTGACGCATACAAACCATAAAACTAGTTCATTGAACAATCCTGTTTCTACTGTTTGTCTGTAATCTATGCCATATGATGTTCTCTCTATAATTGATAATAGAATAGCTTCACTGGTTGTAATTGGTACACCTATCAGTATTAAAGGCATTAATTGGATAAAAGCCGCACTATTGTTGGCCGTTTCAGCCGCCGTTAGGCATTTGATATCTCCACGCCTGTCATAACGTTTTAATTTAGTTTGTCTTCTTTTTTCTAATATATAACTGAGATTACTAGCCAATGCTGTTGTCATGTGTGGTACTAACCCTGCCACTGTTCCAATCAATGATCCTCTTATAACAGATCCGATATGCTTAAAAAATTCTTTTATGTGTTGCCCAAAAGTAGCAATATCTTTGTAAAGTCTATTTGCGGTAATGCTTTTTGATATGTTCCAGCTCTGCCATAAAACAGGAATAACAAATAGAGAACATGCCACACTAAAGAAAGGTAAACCTTCGTATAATCTTGGATATGCTTCATAAGGAATAAATGATTTCCATGTAACCATATATGGTACCATGATAACGCCTATACTGGCTAAAAACATACCACCCAGATATAATAGTATATTCCTGAAAATACTTTTACCATACATGAATATTATCATAGTTGATGCAAAAGTGAGAATACTTAATTGGACGTTGTTGTTGTAGAATTTACTAATAGTTTCTAAAGCAAAAGGCATTAGGATCATCACAGAAGCAACAGCAAAAAAAGATCCAACAACACTTCCCAAAGCGGCATTGGAAATGGCAAAGTGACCACGTCCATCAGCAAACATGGCATTACCTTCTTTTACAGCAGGCAAACTCGATGAGTCTCCCGGTATACCACTACAAGTTGCAATAACACTACCACTGAATTGGCTGGCACTACAAGCAGAAAGATAATACAATATTAGTTGGAAAAGCGAAAGTTCGAGGATAAAAGGATAACTTAGAAACAATAAAATTACAAGGCCAACACCTGGTATAAGGCCTGCAAGAAACCCCATTATGGTGCCCGAAAGCATAGTAATTAGATGTGGAATAAAGAGACTGGCTGTTTCCATTATAATATATTAATTTGCTATCATTATTATATGCTAGATTTATTGACCCGTCAACCTACAACCCTGTCTATCTATTTGAGTTGATACAATTTTACTTTTAATATCTTGATAAAATGCTTCTACAAGCATATTAACAGACTCTTGGTACGAAAGTCCTCTACTTTGAATGTAAAATATTTGATCTTCATCTAACGTGCTAGTTGTACTGCTATGTGTACAAACAACATTAGAATTTTTAATATCTAATTCTGGTTTTGCGAATGCTTGAGAAGTATTATCTAGTAAAAGATTCTTGTTTGTCATATGACTTTCACAATTTTTAATATGTTTAGGAACAGATATTAAACCTTTAAAAGAACTAATACTATTTTTGTTTATAAATCTAAAGTCTTGGTCACATTTTGAATTATGCCCACTATGTGTTACGTTGGTAATAACGTCTGTATTTTCATTAGTATTTTTAAAGAAACCATATAACTCACATGAAGAATTTGTATCTAGGTTCACGTTAATTTCTGTTATGAAACCAGCATAATCACAAAAGAATAAACAAGCAGACGAGTTTGCTTTTAAATTGTAATTTAATACTGAATTTTCTTTTAAACTTATAACTTTTTTATAATTATTCTTTATTTCCATATCCTACTTTGTCTAATTCTTCAGCTAATTGACTGCAACCAGTTTTTATTATTTTTCCATCTGCAAGTACGTGAACAAAATCTGGTTTAATGTGTTCTAATAAACGTTGATAGTGTGTAATAATTAAAAAAGATCTACATATACTTCTTAAAGAATTAATACCATTAGAAATTATTTTTAAAGAATCAATATCTAAACCAGAATCTGTTTCGTCCAAAATAGCAAACATAGGTTCTAAAACAGACATTTGTAATATTTCATTTTTCTTTTTTTCTCCACCTGAGAATCCTACGTTTAAATGTCTATTAAGTGTAGAACCATTAACATTAAGAGCTTTAGCTTTTTCTTTTACTAAATTTAAAAATTCAAAAGTGTCTAATACTTCTTTTTTATTTGATTTTCGAATTGCATTTAAAGAACTTTTCAAAAAGTTAATTGTATTCACACCGGGGATTTCTATAGGATATTGAAAAGCCATAAACAAACCTTTTCGTGCTCTTTCTTCTATTGGCATTTTTAAAAGATCTTTTTCTTTGTAAAGTATTTCTCCTGTAACATTGTAGCCATCTTTTCCAGCCAAAACATTAGATAAAGTACTTTTGCCTGACCCATTTGGTCCCATAAGGGCATGAATCTCACCTTGTTTAATTTCAAGATTTAAATCTTTTATTATTTCTTTATTATCAACAGAAATTTTTAAATTTTTAATTTTTAGCATTTTTCTCTCTAAAAGACTCTGCATATTCTGCCAACCATCGATCGTCTTCTATTTTTTCTATAATCATTTCAATCATTTGATAAAAGCCAGTTTTTCTATTCATTGTTAATAGTTTGTCTAGTTTAATTTGTTGAAAATCTTCTACTGTAATTTTTGTTGTTAGGGGTAGTGAATTAAAAATATCTAACAATATATAAGCATAACCACTTGCTATTGTGGCATTACTCCATGCTTTAAATTTGCCACCTTCCCAATCAACAAATAAATCAAATTGACAACGACTAACTTTATTTTTGTCAATACGTTTTTCTTCACTTAAAGGATCGTCATCTAATTTTGCACCAAGAGAAATTAACCATCGATAAACTTCTAATTCGTCAATTTCTCGTAAAGTTTCAATTTTATTTTTATATTCTGTAAGTTTATTTGAATAATGCATCTGGGTTTCTCATTGTTTTAATTTCTAAACAGTTGCCATTTGGATCTTCAATGAACATTGTTTCTTGTTCTTTGTTTTCACCTTTAAATCTTACGTAAGGTTTATCTACAAATTTTATGTTATTTTGTATTAGTCTTTCTTTTACATTTTTAAATGTTTCTGCGTTTAAGTGTACACCAAAGTGAGGAACAGATACATTACCCATATCTACATTGTGTCTTTCACCTATATTTTTTTTGTTAGGATCTGTTGCGTGTAGTGTTAATTCGTTGCCCCAAAAGTCAATGTCTGCCCAAGCATCTGGATACTTAAATTCTGCCATACCTCTTTTACAACCTAATATGTTGCAATAAAAGTTTAATGCTATATCTATATCGCCGGCCGGTATTGCTAAATGAAATCTATTTGCCATTATCCAATTGCTCCTTCCATACTAACTTCTAATAGTTTATTGGCTTCTACTGCAAACTCCATTGGTAAGTTTTGAAATACTTGTTTACAGAATCCTGCTACAATTAAGTTAGTAGCATTTTCTTCATCTAGTCCACGTTGTCTTGCATAAAATAATTGTTCTTCGTTAATTTTAGATGTAGTTGCTTCGTGACTGCAATTACTAGATACATTTTTATTTTCAATATATGGTATAGTTCTAGCAGAACAATTATTACCTAACATTAATGAATCGCATTGAGTAAAGTTTTTTGAATTGTTGGCCTTTTTAGAAATTCTTACTAATCCTCTGTACGTGTTTGATGAATGTCCTAATGAAATTCCTTTAGATACAATGGTTGATTTTGTATTTTTGCCTAGGTGTATCATTTTAGTACCTGTATCTGCTTGCTGATAATTGTTTGTTACAGCAACAGAATAAAATTCACCAGTTGAATTATCGCCTTGTAATATACAACTTGGATATTTCCAAGTTATTGCAGACCCAGTTTCAACTTGCGTCCAAGAAATTTTTGAGTTTGTTCCTTTACATTTTCCACGTTTAGTTACAAAATTATAAATTCCACCTTTTCCATCTTTGTCGCCAGGATACCAATTTTGTACTGTGGAATATTTTATTTCAGCATCATCTAAAGCAATAAGTTCTACGTTGGCGGCGTGTAGTTGACTTTCTTTCCTCATTGGTGCAGTACAGCCTTCTAAATAACTTACATAACTTCCTTCGTCAGCAATAATTAATGTTCGTTCAAATTGTCCTGTGTTAGCCGCATTAATTCTAAAGTATGTAGATAGTTCCATAGGGCATCTTACTCCTTTAGGAATATAAACAAATGTTCCATCTGTAAAGACAGCAGAATTTAATGTTGCAAAATAATTGTCTGTAATTGGAATAACAGATCCCATATATTTTTTTACTAGCTCAGGATGTTTTTGTACTCCTTCTGAGAATGAACAAAATATAATTCCTAGTTCTGCTAATTTATCTTTAAATGTAGTCGCCACAGATACAGAATCAAATACTGCATCAACAGCTACACCTGCTAGTGCGGCTCGTTCAGCCAAAGGTATTCCTAGTTTTTCAAAATCTTTTTTAATTTCAGGATCTACATCATCATATGATTTAGGACCCGGCTTTGGTGCTGAGTAGTATGATATGGCTTGATAGTCTATAGGTTTAATATTAAGATTTGCCCAATCAGGTTGTTTTAAAACTTTCCATCTACGGTATGCTTTTAATCTAAACTCAAGCAACCATTTAGGTTCTTTTTTAATTTTTGAGATTTGTGTTACTATGTCTTCGTTAAGACCTGGCGGTAATGTCTCAGATTCAACGTTTGTTATAAAACCAGCATCATATTTCTTTTTAAGTTTTTCTTGTAATATATTAGTCATTATAATATTTTATAATACATATTGGTATTTGTCAACTATGGCCAAAAATATTCAGGGTCAGTTTGGTTTTTAATTGTGTGTAACTCTTTTAAAAGTTCTGGGTTACATTTTTCTATTACCGACTTAGATAGTTGTGCCTCTGTAACTTGATTTATTATAGTATCGTTGTCAGCATTTAATAAATTAAGCAGGTTAATGTGTTTTAATGGTGAGAAAAAATAAGTTGTATTTAAATGCCAAATTTGGAAATCATTACAAATCATTAATGTTAAATCTTTAATAGTATTTTCATTTGTTATTTTAACACTACATTTTTTTCTATAATTTTCAAAATATTTTTTCATATAACAAGTATTAATACTGTCAAAAATTTCAGTAATATTTTTATTTCTTTGAGATAAAAGCATATGAACATAATAAGGATTTCTTAATATCCATTCATCTCCATAAAATCCTGTAACAACTACTGAGTTTGGTATTTCTTGTATTTGATTAAACCCCCAATGCTTACTTGCTACTTGTTCACCAATCTGAGAAAGTTTGGGTTTTTCGTTTGGCAAATCAAATAGTTCATATTTTACTTTTAGATAATCTAATACACTTCTTGCTGTCAATGTATCAATTCCGTTTTGTTTAGGTACACACACAGGTTTGGCATTTGATTTTGCAAATTGTTCTACATTCTCACAAATAGATTCAAATAAGATGTTGCTGGATTGTTCAAAAGTTAATTGTTTCTTTGGTAGTTTAGGATAAAATTCTTTATCCCAATTTACTTCTACTTTGTTATTATTCCAAACAAGACTACCGTCAACAGGTAATAAAGGTGTATGATTTGAAAAGTTACTAACTTGAGTATCATGATAATATATAGGAAAGTCTCTTAATTTATTTGTTGTAACTTTAACATTATCTTTATAATCTAATCTACACCAACTTGCATCTATACCTTTATATGCAAACTCATCTGTAACTGTCCAGCCTTCGTCTAGATATAGAAACCAATTGTTTTTAGTTTTATATTGTTTAAGATTGTATGCAATCTCTAATTGTGAATAGTAAAAATTCATTACTTCTCATTAAGTCTTTTTTCTAATTCAGGATAACCACCAATGTGTTCGTCATTTAACCAAATTTGTGGCATAGTTTTAGCATTAGGTACAAGTGCTAATAAGTCTTGTATTTTATGTCCGTCTGCTATATTTTTTTCTTCGTATTCAATGCCTTTCATTTTTAAAAGGTTCTTTGCTCTATCGCACCATGGACAAGCAGGTTTACTCCATACTGTTGCTTTCATTGATCTAAATCCTTTTCTAATTGTTCTTTAACTTTAACCCATCCATAAAATATTATGTCATACCATATTAAATTCACAACAAAACCTAATCTTGTAAATTGCATTCCAAAAAAAAAGGTAGGAACAACAAACATTATTAACAATAAAGTTACTAGATATCGCATTATATATTGTTCAGGTACTGTCCAGAATAACCATCTAGTAATCATACTATTAATTATCGAGTTTTTGAAGTAGTTTTTTTATTTTAGGAATACGTCTTGTGCCAATACCGTATAAGTTTAATTTAATTAATGGACGTATAATTTTGGGCCAAAAACGATATCGTTGAACATTATTATAGAAGTCTTGTATTGCATTAAAACAATCTAATACTTCTGTTGTATGTTCTGCTTCTTTTATTTTGTCTTGTGAAAGTTTTATTAGTATTGTGTTAAATCTTGCAGTGGCATAATCAAGTGTGCCATAATACATATCAACGTCATTTTTTCCGCCAACTCTGTCTTTAACTAATTCAATTATTTTTTGATTTTTTAATACAAACTGTTTTAAGTTCATTGTTTCTTAACTTTTATTTGCAGTGGCATCCCTTCTTGCCGTGCAAGTAAAGTAGTTTCAATGCCTTTTTGCTCTGCTACTTCGTGAACATAAGAACCAACTATACCTTGTCCATCGTTATGTATTTTTTTCATGATTATTTCTGCTTGGTCTTGTGTCTTATTAAAAATTTGCTTTAATACTTTGGTTACAAATTGTTGTGTAGTAATATTATCATTCAAAAATATTACATCGTATAACCCAGGTTCATCTAGTTTAATTTTTTCTTTGGTTAGTGTTTGTATATTTGTTTCCATATAAATTACTCTTTATTATAACATATTTACTGTATATGTCTACTAATATACTATACAATTACTTTTTAACTTCTTCAAATTCAGCATCAACAACGTCTTCTTTTTTACCACTTGTATTTTCTTGTGTAGGTTGTTGTGCCTCTGTTTGTTGTTGACTTTTATAGACTGCTTCTCCAAGTTTCATAGACGATTCTGTTAAAGATTTAATTTTATCTTTAATTGTATCAGTATTACCAGAACTTAATGCTTCTTTTAGTCCAGATACATCATCTTCAATTTTCTTTTTATCTTCGGCATTTAACTTGTCACCATGTTCTTTTATTTGTTTTTCAATTGCATGAACCATAGTATCACCTTGGTTACGAGTATCAACTTCTTCTCTTTTCTTTTTATCTGATTCTTTGTTTGCTTCTGCTTCTTTAACCATTTTATCTATGTCTGCTTCAGATAATCCACCTGATGCTTGTATTGTTATTTTTTGTTCTTTTCCGGTGCCTTTATCTTTTGCACTTACATTTACAATACCATTTGCATCAATATCAAATGTTACTTCAATTTGAGGTAGTCCTCTTGGTGCTGGTGCTATTCCTTCTAGATTAAAGTTTCCAAGCATTTTATTATCAGTCGCCATTTCTCTTTCACCTTGTACAACTCTAATTGTAACTGCCGCTTGATTATCTTCAGCAGTTGAGAATACTTGACTTTTCTTTGTAGGAATAGTTGTATTCTTTTCAATTAGTTTTGTTGCAACTCCACCAAGTGTTTCAATACCAAGTGATAAAGGTGTAACATCTAAAAGTAATACATCTTTAACGTCACCTTGTAATACTCCACCTTGAATTGCGGCACCTATTGCTACAACTTCATCTGGATTAACTCCTTTGTGTGGTTCTTTGCCAAAGAAACTTTTGACTGTTTCAATAACTTTTGGCATACGAGTCATACCACCAACTAGAATTACTTCTTTAATTTCTGTTGCATTGAAACCAGAATCTTTTAATGCTTGTTTACAAGGAGCAAGTGTTTTTTCTATTAGACTTTCAACAAGTCCTTCAAGTTTTGCTCTTGTAAGTTTAAGATTTAAGTGTTTTGGTCCTGTTTTATCAGCAGTAAGGAATGGTAAATTAATATCTGTTTGTGTAGCAGATGATAATTCACATTTTGCTTTTTCTGCCGCTTCTTTAATTCTTTGCATAGCAAGATTATCACCTTTAATATCTATGCCAGTGTCTTTTTTAAATTCACCGATTATATAATCAACTAAAACATTATCAAAGTCTTCTCCACCTAATGATGTATCACCATTTGTAGACTTAACTTCAAATACGCCATCGCCAATTTCTAATATAGATATATCAAATGTACCACCACCTAGGTCGTATACTGCAACTGTGCCTGATTTTTTCTTATCAAGTCCATAAGCAAGTGCGGCCGCGGTTGGTTCATTTACAATACGTTCAACTTGTAAGCCAGCAATTTTACCTGCGTCTTTAGTTGCCTGTCTTTGTGAGTCATTAAAGTATGCTGGTACTGTTATTACAGCTTTTTTAACTTCTTGACCTAAATATTTTTCAGCTGTCTCTTTCATTTTTTGTAAAACGAAAGCGGAAATTTGGGAAGGTGAGTACTTTTCGCCTTTTGCTTCTACCCAAGCATCTCCATTATCTGCTTTTATTATTTTAAATGGTGATGTTTGTATATCTTTTTGTACAGAATCTCCATCAAATTTTCTTCCAATTAGTCTTTTAGTAGCAAAAATTGTATTTTCAGGATTTGTTACAGCCTGTCTTTTTGCTGGATCACCTACTAGTTTTTCATCACCAAATGATACAACTGAAGGAGTTGTTCTTTTACCTTCAGTATTTTCTAATACTTTTGTACTACTACCTTCCATTAGTGATACGCACGAATTTGTAGTACCTAAGTCTATTCCTATAATTTTACTCATAATGTTTTATCTCCTTATTATAACACATTTTTTAAATTTGTCTATTGACAAGTAGGGTGATTACCACCCTACCTATTGTTTAACTATTAGTCGTTTTTCTTAGTAACGTCTTCTGCC
>Ga0080013_1001351_pt1 | contig 32867 bp, 25 predicted proteins | sample ETNvirenome_6_85_FD_69236 | JGI IMG/M metagenome (GOLD analysis project Ga0080013, IMG submission 69236) | Marine viral communities from the Pacific Ocean - ETNP_6_85 (SPADES assembly) (version 2) | ecosystem: Environmental > Aquatic > Marine > Oceanic | place: Pacific Ocean | collected 2013-06-19
ACTCGCGATAAGTTTCTAAAATTTTCAATTTTTTAACTTTCTTTAGAAATCTCTTTATCATTCTCTGGGGAGTGTCATTTCTCCCTCGCGGTTTAACTGAAACATGTACTGGTTTTTTAGACACTTCTTCCTCCTCTTAAATCGACCCATCAAAATATTCAATAATAAGCCAACGATTACCATCACTGTAAAGAGTGATGGAGGTCCATGCCTGATTAATTCTTGCGCCTTGTCCTGTGGGTAAATCGTCTAACTGATCTGGCGATGTTCCGCGAACCTGCACGCGAGGCGCTGCGCCCTCATTGGTGCGCTTAAATGTAATTTTGGTGCCAACTGGAACCGAAGTCAAGAGCGGCAGATTAATTGCCCAATAAAAAGTATGCCCGGGGTTTGTATCTAACATATAAACTGTATGGTCAAGGGAACTCAAATTAGTTTGAGGGCTGGAACCCATAGGATCAATCAAGGTAAGAATACCCAAATTAGTAGCCCCTTCAATTTCAAGAGTTCCTTTAACTGTATTTATGGCATCAAGCCCAAAAGTGGTGGGTACAAACTGACTCATTAAATCGATCCATCAAAATATCTTATAATATTCCATATGGTCCCGTTACTGCAAATTGTGACAGCTTGCCAACGAATGGTTAAATCCTTGGAGGCAGTACTATCAATGTTAACATCGCCTATAAGCGTTATCATATTGGTTGCCGCTGTCGACTTCTTGAAAGTGATGGTATGGCCACTGGGGACATCGGCTATATCAGGAAGTGTTAGGGTTTTTGTTCCAAGGCCGGCGGGAGCAATAAGAACTAGACTAATATCGGCTGGAATAGTAGCGCTGTCCGTGACAGTGATCGAATCTATTACCGTCGCGCCTTCAATCTTCAATTCCCCGGTAACGGTATTAACGGCTGCATTTCCAAAACGTGCTGGTTTAAATTTTGACATTGTTAATCCTTTCCTTCAAGTGTAAATAGTGAGCTTTTCTATTTAAATCATGTTTTTCCAATTGCTTCCGGCGCCGATTGCCATGATTCCGCTAATGTCCACTCCTGCATCATCTGGGGCATAGTTGGAGAGTGGGCTATTGCTTGTTTTTTCTCCGGGGATGCCTGCTTTTGAGATGGGGTTAACATTATCGAAGACTCCTTTGAAACCTGCGCCCATGGATTCTTCTAACTTTCTTTTCTTTTCTTTCATGGCCTCGGCGGCTTCTTGTTGAAGCTCAACTCGCTGCCTTGAAAAGTCCTGTTGCTCGGGTTGTGCGACATGTTGTTTCGCCTCAACAATCGTTTGTTGGGAGTTTAATCCCATTGCCACTTCTTTAATTAAGCCTGACAAAACTCCCTCTTCAAAAATAACCTCTTTGATACATTCTTTGATAAGGGGTTTCAAAACCTTTTTTAATTCACTTTGTTTCATTTTATTTTAAACCTTTTTATTAGCATTGTATATCTTTGTTCATTTAAATTTAGAGTGTGTTCATCGACAGAGCCATCGGGTGGCATCGTGATATTGGAGGGTAGGATCAAATCTTTCAATGCAAAGCCGGTGTCGAGCGCCGAGTCAATCGCCCAACCCACTGCATTGGGGATATCATTAACAAAATCATCCAAATAATTAACAAAAGATTTTGCTGTTTCCATAATCTTTGTGTCGGATCCGGCCACGCACTCCTGCATTTTGGCAAACGCTTCATCTTTGATGTGATCGTTTAATTCTCTTAACTTTTCTTTATACTCCAAATCTCCCTGGGGGCCCTCCTCAAAATCTTCTCGGCGCGGTAATTTAATATTCATATTTGCAATTATCACATTTATTCTTCCTTTCGCTGATTTTACAAGGGCTTTGGCTATGATGTCGGCCGCTTCTTTCTCAACTCCCATTTTTGCTAATTTTCCAGCTAGCTTACCTTCTGCCTCCGCTAGCGCTTTAGTACCTTTTGCCGTGGCTGCCCCAACTTTAGAGAGCGCAGTGGCCACTTTTGTGAGCCCCCTTTCGGTAGCCTTTACGGCTAAATCGTCAAAAAACTTTCCGCCATATCTAAAAACCTCTCCAAGAGGAAGAGCCGAAACTAAATCAAGGGCCGCGCCCTTGAGATCACCAAGACTAATGGAAATTGCACACGCGATTAAAGAACTTACAGCACTTGCGCCCAGAGCTATGGTTCCCGCTATTCCCTCCAGGACGGCAATGATTATATCAGCTACCCAGCCGGCGCCTGGAATGGTGGCTAGGGCGCCCCCCAGAACCAATGAAGCGCTCCACAAAGACACCACAGTTACATCGATTGAGAGCGCCAAATCTCTAGCTAATCTTCTTAGATGTCCCCGTAACGATTTTTCATCTTCGGCTTTACCTAAAATTCTCGCTATTGCTGGATCTTTTTCTAATTCAAGGAATAATTCGTCGCAGAAATCATTGTAGGGGTCTTTTTTATCCACAGGCTCGGGTGTGGAGGGTGCCGGCGATCCTGTTGTTGAAATCTCACCATCGACCGATGTTTTAGCTGGAATCTTCTCTGATGTTTTAGCTGTGGTCGTCGCTGATTTTGTTGGCGACGTAGCGGAAAATTTAATTGTATTTAGGACAGCCCATTTATTTAGAATATTTATGAGACTTTCTTTGTTTTCGGATTCTAACTCAAATGAAGAAATTAAATCATGCAATTTGGAAGTCGTATCTTCATCAAAAACTCTTTCTCTTTCCTGCTTAAACCCCTGAAGAGAAGATTCTAGATAGATATTCTCCGAATTTGCCAAATCTCTTATTAAGTTCAATAATTGTTCTTTTTGTGAATCTTCTAAAAAATCAACCTGCTTAAGAAGTATCTTCAACGAATCGGAAGAGGCGTCATTCGAATATATACCCCTCGCGGCGTTGTTTATGGAACGAGATTCTTCGATAAAGCCTCGCCATCCTTCCATCAGAGTCTTGGCTTCAGTATAATCAGACCACATTTTTAGTTTATTTGGTTTCATTTAAGAATATCATTCAAAGCACGATTAATTCTATCGGCTTTTGTAAAAATGTTTGGCTCTTTAAATTCTTTGCCCTCTTGCAAATTCATAAATGCGTTTGGAGTTGATGGTTCTGAAACGAAATCAAAGCAAATAAGCTGAAAATCGTCCTCGACCACTGTTCCTTGCATATTCTCGCTGACAGAGCCAAGCCCGCGTGAAGAAATACCAAGTTGAACGCCCGATGAAACAAGAGAACGCAAAATTCCACCTGATGGGGTATCTAGGACTTTAACGGTTCCCATAACTTTTGGGCCATCTGTCCAAAGATTAGTGACCATGTGACTCGCATTTCTTAAATTTATAACTGAATCATCAGGATGATCTAATTCTCCAAGAGCCCGATGCTCTTTGACGAGCTTTTGATAATTTTTAACCTCTCGCATAAGAGTTTTCTGAGGGTATACCCTCCCATTGCCATTTTGAATATCGCACTGCTGCATAAGCCCAGTTAGATACATGGCATTGTTTTCGGTTACATCTCTCTTTTCCGCCTCGGTCAAAAGATCTTGGCAGACACCCCCTTCGCAGAGGGCGTAATATTCTCGCAATAATACTTTACTCATTTTTTAATTCCTTAAAGTAGTCAACACCCGTTTTTACAAAGTCGTACTGGCTGAATCATCCATCTTTTTAACATTTTTGACATTTTTTAATCACCCCCTTCTTTGTGATTTATTTTAATTCCACAGTCGCTAAAGACCATGTTCAGTATATATGAAGTTCCAGAACTTATCCATCCACAAATCAAATAATTCATGAGTGTAAGTTCATAAGTAAATAGTTCTGTCAAAGGATTAACGCCGCACAAAAAGACACCAACCCAAAATCCCATGCACATAGGACAAGTCCAAAAATAACCATCTGGTCTTATCTTACTAAAAATCTTGCCGTAGCAAATAAGTTGAGTTAGACCATAGGCTGCTAATATGAAATAAGGGAGGCCCATTAATCCTCCCTATCTGTGACTTTTGAGATTTCTTCTTTGATAATCTGGTGTAATTGGCTTTTTATAATTTTCACTATTTTCTCTTCTTCAATTCTTCGAGCATGTAGCTCATCCAATATGGAGAATAGTTATAGCCAGGTCGAATAGTACCCTTTTCGGCTGCTTGGGGAACCTCTCCCAACTCCGTCGAATCTTCTTCTGTGGGATGTACATAATAATCATCGAGCATTTGTTCATAATCGTCGATGTAATCATAATATGGCTTTTCTTCTTTCAAAAATTTATAGACATTATAAATTGTATAATCAAGAGTATTAATTTCTTCGTCTTTGGACTCGGCGATCAGAGCCTCCAAGGACCCATAAACATTTCCACCCCGAATAGAATCAAATGTGACAATCCCCTTTCTTTTCAAGAAATCAAAAAGTCTATTTTGAACCTCATAAATTGATTCGGAATAATCATTCTTTGCAAAACTCACAACTTTATTTTTATCTGGCATAATAACAATATCAATTTCTTGATGATCAAAAATCATAATATTACCATCAAGAGATTTGCGAGCTTTTAATTCAATTTGAATTAATTCTTTTTGTTTATGGACTTGTACTGAAATCATTAATTTTCAATTTCCTTAACTAAATTCTGGATTTTTAGGATTTCCTGAACCATTTTATTATCAATTGGCTTTTCCGCACAACTATCGAGGATTTCCATAACCTTTTTTGTACCTTTGAACATTTCGGAATCTTCTTTGATTTCTGAAAGATTCATTGCTTGAGTAAGTTTATTTTTTAATCTTGAAATTTCTTCATTTAAATAAACCTTCAATTCTAAACCATTATCGGTGAATGACCCAATGTAGTGGGTTAAGAGACTCTTTTGTTCGGAAAGTAATTCGCTTCCATATTTCTCATTAAATTTATTAACAAAAGTTTTATAAGTTAAATTATCAATTGGCTTAATTGATGGAAGAGATTCTTCCTTTGAGGAAATCATGCGATTAATAATTTGACTTTCCATCAAAACTCTTTGTTTTGTTTTTGTTCGATAATCAAAAATTTGATAAACTGTGGCAATATCACGATAATTCGGAATAAAATTAGAAAATACATCTGAAGAAATCAATGTGTTAATTTTATCAATTATTTCGGTTTGTTCTACAAATAATTCCCTTTCATCAATAATTTTCTTTCGCATGCGTGCTTCAAAAATAAGTTTTTCGGCAGTATGTCTATCAAGATCGCGAGTATCTAAGACAGCTTTATAAAGCTCCAAGTCCTTCGCTAGAGCAGAAGATCCTTTAAAATTTTCTCTTACCAATTTTACAATAAGCTTTTTCTTTTTATTATCCTTTGCGACAATAGCTTTTGTTAATTCTCTTATTAACGCTTCGAAAATAAAAGCTGTATTACGCTTTTTGTTGTGTTTCATCTTCATCTAATTGAATCTCCGAATTTTCTAATTCTGTAATTAAATCACGAACCTTTGTTTTCGCCTCAAACAAGAGAGTTTCTTCCTTGTCTTTGCTATAAATAGGTTGCTCAACTTCGTAAATCCCACGAGAAAGACCCATTAAATTGGATAATCCCGGAGTGGTTTCATATGGCTTTGGTATAGCCATGGCTGTATAGTTGTGTTCCCTACCATTTCTGCCATCTCCGCCGCGATGCCTCTTTGAGACATATCTTTTTCCTTTAGCCTTGGTGGTTAAAGATTTCTTCGTATGTCGACGGTCTCGATCATCTCTTTTTGCCGGGGCTGCCAAAAGAGGGCCCTCGTCAGCGGGTGGTTCTTCTCCAGCGAGATCTGATTCCAGGTCTCCGCCAAAGTCTTCGTCACCTAGATCTCCGCCAAAGTCTTCGTCACCTAAATCTCCAGCGAGATCTCCCATACCACCAGCGGCCTCCTCGGCTGCGCTTTCAGCGGCAGCGTTAAGCTCGGCTTCGTAGGTTCGATCATGAAACATTTCTCTTTGGTTTCTGACAAACTCTTCTTCCGAAAGATTGAAAAGATTTTGCGCGATCCACCGACGACTAAAAAAGTTTTCTGTAGCGCCCGATGCAATGTCAAACTTAGTTTTCCAGTGTTCAAGTTCCTGCAGTTCTGCAATCTTCGAGGGATTATTTAGTTTGAGTCTAAAACTAACCAAATCATCGCCCCTAAAACCAAGGGTGTACATGTGGACAATCCCAATTTTTTCTAATTCGCTAATAACGGCGCGTTGAAGTCTCTGGATTGTTCTCGCAAAGCGAACATCTTTTTGTGCGAGAGTTGTTTTATCCTCATTTGCTTCTGAATCGCTTGATAAATATGCAGTAGGGATCTTTAAAGCAGCGAACATCTTATCTCTAAGATATTTAACATCGTCGATATCACCAGTAAACTGACCTCCTGCGAGTGTTTCAATCTTTGAAGATTCTCCGCCGCGTACAGGAATAAAATAATCTTCTTCCACAGAAAGAGGATTGTATCTTAGGTCTACTCTTCCTGTATCAGCGTTAACGACTTGGTTCCTCTTCATAGAGGTAATCGTTTTTTGAACAAATGTTTCAACATCCTGGGGGGCAATATTCCCAACATCAATATAAAAAACACGACGCTCGGCTGAACGAACAATTCGGTAAGCCATCATTGCGTCTTCCATAAGAACCAACTGGCGCCAGATGCGACGACCAGATTCTAGGACTGATGTACCGTAAGGTGCGTATTTATCATTTCCCAGAACCCGAAAATGTGCAATTTGCCAATTTTCGAAAGTCATTCCCCCCGAATTCCACTGATATTGAACATAATTTGGGTTTGATGGGTCTTCGCCCTCCATTCTTTCCACTTCTTTGAGTGGCAATGGAATAATGGATTTAACACCAAGGCGATCATCTATATCCATATAAAGAATAAAATCTCCAAACTTACACATGGAGCGGCACCAACCAAAAAGATTGTGTTCAAGATTTAAAACATTGCTATAAAGAGAATTAAGAATTGCTTTTATTTCTTCGTTCGGGCAATCTATTGAAAGCATGGGGGTTAGGGCGGTGTGAGTCGTCATTTCGTCCGCATAAATATCCAAAGCAGATGCGATTTCTGGCATATATTCCATTTGTTCATAATCAACATACCGCTCTGCCCTATTTTGTTGAGCCATGATTTTTGAATGCATTATGTCAAACGGACTATACTCCGCTCTTTTGAATTGCTGGCCAGATGCCGTTTTAAAATCTGTCGCGTATTTGTCTAGTGCCGTTCTTCGAATCTTGCGATTCATTTGAGTGCGCCAGTTTACAATTGGGCCCGAAAATAATCTTGTTAATCTTCTAAATAACTCAGATTGGGGGTTGTTGGGGTTTTTCTTTTGGTCGGCCATTCTTTATCCTTTTATTAACCAAGCATATTTTGCATAATCTTCTTTTGCTTGAAACATTTTTTCATCTAATACTTGTTTTTTATTATATCCTTCCATCCCTGGAATTGTTGTATTAATTTTTGTATTAACTTTGATCATAGAATCTAAACATGCCTTTTTATATTCTATTTCTCTTTTATTTACGGTTAAAGCCGTATCCCGAACCCAACACGCAATCGCTAATGACATAATCAGGTCATCGTTATATCCCCTCATTGCTTGAGGTTTGCCATTGTGCCAAATAAAGGTTCGTAATTCATTTGAAAAACGAACCGAGTATACTTTAATTAGTTTGTTTCTGATGAATTCTTCCAATTTTGCTACAATTAAGGGTCTCGTTTTTAATGAGGTTGTAAATCCAGGTACCGCAGAGCTATTTGTCTCTCCTTGGTGATTATCTACATATTCGTGGGTGCTTTTAATTGAATAATATAAATTGGGATATTGAAGCTCAATTAATTTTTCTAAAATCGAAATACCAATACCAACATTTTCAACAACCAACAAACAATTGCCGTATTCTTTGCCAGCTTGCATCAAGATGTTTGAATACATATCTAAACTGGGCTTTCCTTGATACTCCGCTATAACTTCCATTGTATCTAATTTTATGATGTGAAAAACAGAATAATCTGCTCCATCTCCGCGCGCGACGTCTGCCACAAGAAGATAAGAACATTGTGGATCATATTCTTCCCAAATCCACATGTTTCTGTCAAAACTTGTTCTGTATTTAGGGTCTTTGACTTTACTTTCTATCCATGCAATGTCATCAGGGTGAATTACAGTTTCACCAGAGGTATTAAAGTTGCATTCAAGTTCTTGAGCAATCTCGCGGCGAGACATATTTCTCGTTTCTTTTTCAAACCATGCCAAATCTCTATCGGGATGCACATCCCATGGAAGATAAACCGGATGAAAGTCGTTAGATCCCTCGACGGACTCTGTATATGTCTTATGAAACCAATTTCCTACACCGTTTGGTGTTGAAAGTGCAATCACGCGTCCACCAGTTGAAATTGTGGGATATAAACCGGCCCATAAGTCATCTAGATTCTCAACGTGTGCGGCCTCGTCAATAACCAGCAACGAAAGAGCCTCTGAACGACCAGCATCGCCAGACGTTGAGGCGGCTTGAATTTGAGAGCCGTTCGAAAGCTCGAAAGAAGCTCGGTTGTCGATTGAAATCTCTGCAATTAAAAGAAAATCTGGCACATTTTTCATAATGGCTTTTACTTTTTTTACCAAATTGGCCGCTGTTTTAAATTTAGTGGCCATAACGAGAATATTCTTGTCACGATGAAAAAGCATCATCCAGACAATATACGCAGCAGCAATCGTTGAAATTCCCAACTGTCGGGCCTTGAGGATTACGTTAAATCGATAATCATTGAAGTCCGTTAAAAGGTCACTCTGGTAATCATAAGTCTTGAATGGAATAAGACCCTTGATCGGATGTGAAATTCTTGCGTAATTATTCACAAAGTAATTCGGATCTTTCCCACACTTTAGTATTTCAGCTACTATTTCCTTTTTGGACAGTGTGTATGACATTTTTTTTTATTTGGAGGTTTCTCTTTTGTGGATTATATAGTCAACCAACAATCCCGCTGCTATACCAGCCACATACGCTGCTGACCCTGTGGCAAGATTACCAGCTAGGGCACTTCCACCAAGGGCTGCCGTGACGGATGCGAGACCCGGTGCTCCAAGCGCTAGATAGATCGCTGTGCCAGCACCCAGTGCGCCGGTTGCGGCTGCGTTGGCCTCCATATCGTCTGGAAAGACTCCCTCTTGAAGTTCTGGCCCCAATTCTTCCGCAGCAGCTTTGAGTGCAGCTTCGATTTCTGGATCTTTAATTAATCTGTCCAATAAATCTTCATCAATCACTCTTTGAGCAACTTTAGCCGCTTTGGCTTTGTCGATCTCCTCCTCTTCGGCGAGAAAAGAGCCTTCTTTTAGAAACTTGTAATAATTGACAGCGAGTGGATCGGTGATTCCTTCTCCAAGAGGTGTTACCTCTTTCATCCCACCAATTTTATAAAGTTTGTGTGCCATAACGAAGGTTCGAACTCTGCTGGTATTTTGAACCAGACATTGTGCCTCACCTTGAGGAGTGAGAGAAAGTGATTTTCCCGTAATTACCTTATATTCTTTTTTGATGAAGTCGGCAATCTGTTGAACCTTTCGCTCACACTCTTCTTCAAACCCCACAGCGTATACGGATGAGAGAGTAACATTTGCTTCATAATTAATTTGGAGCATGTCGCCAGCAATTTTGACACCGAAACCGTCGGCAACTCGACTATCGATAATGGGACAACCTTCTTCTCGGCTTAAACCAATCTTTTTCGCATCCCCAGCGACGAAACGCTCGTCGTGAGAGCCATCATAGGCGTTTGCTGCGGCCTGGTTGATGCCTGTAATAATTTCTAATGTTGTAGCCATTTATTTGTTTCCTTTAATCAAGTATTTTCTACATTCGGTCTTCTGGGTGCTCAGGTGGATCTAGCTCATTAAGGAGACGGAACAGTATGCCTCCAGCTTCAATGAGTTCTGATCGGGTGCTCATAGAAATGGTTCTAGACCCCGCCAGAGCATGTACAAGATCATTCACTTTATTCAACTTCACAATATCATCAGCAGAATTCTCGCCGCCTTCCTGAATGAAGTTATCCATTTCTTCTTGAATCAGTTCTTTAAGATTTCTTTTTGTAAGTTTCATTTTTTAATCCTTCTTATCTGGACGCCATCCAGATTTCCATCTTTCTTCTCGACCCTCGACCCATTGAATGTAGCACTTAAAGCAACAATCGAATTTTGTCATATAAACATTGTCTCGCAATTCAAAAGAATAAGAAGAACAAACAGGACAAACTCGATTCTCGTCTCTATTAAATAGTTTTTTAGATATTAAAATGCCATCAACTTCTACTTTTTCGCTTTTTTCCCTTTGTATCACTTCTTTTTTATATAATTCTCTAATTTGTTGCTGATAATCTTCCTCTTTCTCATCGTCCCAATCTGATTTCGGGTGTTGTGTTGCTTCTTTTCCGTATTTTTTAGAAATGGCATTTTCATACTTGGCAATTTCATTTAAATCTTTCTTCACTTGTTGACCGCATAAGTTATTGCTACGGCGGATGCAACACCGACTGCGAAACCTCCAACTATTCCCCACACAAGAGCGTTTGATCCAGGCTTTTTGGCGATAATCTTATTAAGTTGTTCAATTTCTGTGTTCTTTAAAGCCAGGGTTGTATCGAACCTTTCTTTTTCTGTGTTAATTGTAATATTTAGCTGATCAATTTTTAGTTCATATCCTGATTTCTGTTTTTGAAGTTCAAATCCGAGTTTTAAATCATATTCTTCTTTTAAGAATTTGTGATTTGCCAATAATCTGGCTGTTGCCTCTGGATCAAAGAGTGTCCCGGTGAAGAGTGCCGGTTCTTCTTCTTGAACAAAAGTAAATTTCCCGTCAGCAGCCTCAGCCGTGTTTAAAAAACCAAAAAGAAATAACAATATTGCCTTATTCCACATATTCAAATCCGAAAGCCTCCTCAATTTCTCTAGCTAACTCCTCGGGTTGCTCTTCAAAATTTCGAACAAATTCTCTTATGTCTTCTTCTTTTCCTTTTGTTAGATCGGCGATGGCATCGTTGTATTTGTCGGTTAAATCAGACATGTCGCGTTCGAATCGAGCAATTGCGTCTTCTCGTGCAGCCAACTCTTTCTGGTGGAGTGCCTCTAGCGCTGAAATTTGTTCTTCATAGCTTACGCTCATTACATCCATCGACTTTTTAAGAGATGTGTAGTCATTTTTTGTTATGAAAAAGAGGATAAGCATGACGACCAAGCCAATACCTTGCCAATTTTTTGAGATAAATGCTCCTAAATATTTAAAAACATCACCAAAATTAATATTAATCACTACGCACTCTTCATTTTAACGATTGCATCAATTACAGATTGACCACCAATATATAGGGCGCTCAAGATAAGCCAGTCGCCACTTTCGATGTGGGAAGTAAACATCAGAGCAGTAGCAGTTCCCCACACGAGAAGTTTTCTAGAAACTGCTTTTTCAAGAACCCTATCGAGGGCTCCTTTTGCCATTTGTGTCATTGTCATAATTCCTCCCTTACATTCTATAATTAGTCTTATTGCTCGATAAAGGCATAGCCATTTTTCTTGTCAATTACAATCTGCATATCAACACAATCCTTGAGACTATCCAAATGAGAAATAAGGAGAACTGTCTTAAAATAAGATTTGATCAAATCAAGAATATCAACAAATCCTTGCATGTTGTCTTCGTCTAGTGCTGTTCCAGGTTCGTCTAAAATAAAGATATCAGACTTTGGAAGAGAAGAGACGCTCAACAATGCCAAGCGAATTACCATAGCGGCGATAGTTTTCTCTGCGCCGGAGCCCATTTCCAGTGGTCGTGGTTCATGACTTGGATGTTTGATATAAATATCGAGCCTTTTGCCGTCATCTTCGAAAAAGACTTCGAATTCAACGATATTTGCCAAAATTTTAGCAATCTCATCATTAATAATAGGTAATTTTCGTTTGATAACATCGTAAGCAATCCCATTGGGGTGCATACATCGCATATAAAGATCATAAGCAGAATATTCTTCCTGTAAATCCAGATGTTCATTCTTCTGCGTTACTAAATTATCGACTTTTTGTTCTAAAGAACCAACAGTTTTGTATAATTCTAGAATGGCAACATTGCACTTTTCAAAATTGTTTTGAAGGTTCTGTGATTTGAATTTAAGAGACCTTAACTTTTGTGACAAATTTTCTAAATTTTCAATTACTTCTTTGTTTAATTCGTACTCGGACACTTTTTGATCTAAAACTTCAATCTCTGCCATTAAATTTGTCACAATACTAGTATTTTTCTCTATTTTAAGGTCATAATTTGTAACCTGATTAGATAAAGCATTCTTGGTATTCACAATCTCGTTGTATTTGTTAATGTGATCGTCTACTTCTTCCGGATTTAACTCTTCGATATCGTCGTTTAGGTCATCTATCTGGTCCGATAGGTTCTCGACCTTCTCTTCGTTCAACGGAATCGTCGCTTTAGAGATATAAGCGTCTTTAATAAACTTACATTTTGGGAAAGAAGTGCCACATGGTATACCGTTAAGCAACTGTAGCTTATTTTTATTTCTTTGAAGCTCCTCTTTCTCGCTCGATAATGAATTTTCAAAAATGATCATTTGACTTAACAACTCATCAGCGCGTTGTCGCTTTTCAAAGAGAGATTTCTCGTCAAATTCTTCTAAAAAGATTAAAGATTTCCGATATTTCTCTTTATCTATCTCTCTGTTCTTCTCAAACTCAATACTTTGATCCGATACTGAAATTAATTGGTTTCGTTTATCATTCAATTCTCTCCGAACTTTCATAACATCAATGATTTCTGCCGGAATTGACTGAATTTTCATATTGATTTCGCCAATCTCTTCGCTACATTGCGCAATATTAAATTTTATATTCTCACAAGCGCCCTTCTTCTTTTCAAGCTTATTGTTCGCTTTTTCAAGTTCTTCTTCGGCACTTATAATCTCACTATTAAAATCTCGATCTTCTGATTTTTTAAGAGCGCCCTTTGTATCAGATGCATCTTCTTTTGATAAACGAAATTTTGTCTCAAAGAATTCAAGATCAAGAAATTTGGCAAGAATTTCTTTTCTCTTTGTTGATCCTTCTTTAATAAACGTAAGTGAATCTAATTGTGAGGCCATTGAAGAATAAAGAAAATCATCTAATGTTCCAAAAACTTTTCTAATGTTTTTGTCTGTCTGATTTCTCGTTAAACCATTACAACCTTCAACATTATCTGTGGCTGGATTATACATTTTAAATTCTACATTCGTCTTTGCTTCTTGAGTTACTTCTCCTTTTAACTTTCGAATGTATTTTTCCGAACTTCTTTCAATATAATAATCCGAATCTCCAACGGAAATTTTAACTTTACCAGTTCCAATGTCTTTATTCTGATTAATGATGTTTAAATTCTTTCTATCGTTTTTGGATGTCGAATTATAAATTGTATATAAAATAGAATCAATGATACTTGATTTTCCAGAAAAATTCTTCCCAAAAATACCAACAATACCCTCTAGATTATCAAAATTAATTCTGTTTCCTTCACTATAATTAAAAAGGTTGTCCCATTCGATTGAACGCAAACTCCAATTAATGTTGCGTGATACCTCTTCATTATCTTCTGCAATCTTATTGTACTTTAAGTTGAGATTCATAATTCTTTTCATTAAATCATCTTCAACTTCAAAATCTTTTAAGTACTCTTTAATAAGTTCTTCTTGGATCTGAATATTTCTAAGATCTTCTGTTCCCAATCCATCAGTGATATTTTGAACATTTCCTCGTTGGCCACTAGCTCGATTCAAAAAGGTAATACTTTCAGGTTTAAACTTTCTCTTCGCAACGTCTATTGCCTTTCTCATGACATCAATGGGTAAGTTATTATTAGAAACAAGACGCAATCGCGACGAGGGCAAAATATTCTTAGTTGTGGACGAAGGAATCTTGCCCTCTGGGGTTAACTCGATTGTCATAAAGGGCTGAGGATTTTTAAGTTCGAAATGTTGGCAAGTGAAGTTTTCTTTACTTTGGATGTCCCATAGTAAAAAACCCTTATCGTTCGTTTCTCCATGATTCTGTTGAATTGTGGAACCCGCATATCTGATCTTACCTTCTTCATCGAGCCTTTGGTCGGTTTTGTGGATATCTCCTAAAAAACCATAATCATGATTCTCAAAGATTTCGATAGGATGTTCACCGTGAGTCATAACCCACCCTGTATCGGTAACAACACCGGAAACAGATCCATGATAAAGAGCGATGTTAACTCTGCTCGGATCAGAAGGTTTAACCCAACCCTCTTCATCAAAAACAGACAAAACATTTAGCGTTATATTGCCTTTTAGGGGGACTTCACCTGATTTCTTAAGCAGATGCAGGTCTTTGTGATCCAAAGCCTCCACAATGGGTGTTAAGGCGTCCTGACGACTACTGTTGCGCAAGTTTCCGTCGTGATTTCCCAAGATAACGTAGGTTGGCGCGATATTAGCCAAGGAACTCAGGAATTCTGAGCACATCTCGACAAATTCTGGGCTAATCTGTGTCTTCGTATGAGCGATATCTCCGCAATGAATGATATAATCTGGCTTTTCCTTTTTTAAGATGTCGTATAATTTGTTAAAAACGATTTTATACTCGTAATGATACTTCAAATTTTTAATATGGGTATCAGCAATATGTGCGAATTTCAATCTGTTACCTCTTCCAAAATTAATTTATGCTCAAAGCCACCATTTTCAATCACTTTGATTTCTCGAATAAATTCTAACTCATGGCGACTATAGCCCATATTCTGAGTGAGGGTTAAAATCACTTCTTGTATATCGGCTAGTTCTTCGATAGATGGTTTTTCAATAAACTCATTTACTTCTTCCAGTAGTTTTTTGTGAAGATAGGAAGAAATTTCATCATGCTTACAATTACGAATCTCGTATCTTTTTCCTTTTTCATCTAAAATTTCTGGTATCCTATCTCTTACGAGTTTATCATATCTCATCTTTTCTCCTATAAACCAGAAATCGCCGAAATCAAAGAATCTTCTTCTTTAATACACGGCGCGTTCTGACTTAAAATTTTAACTTCTTCTTTGGACATTTCACCAATGTCCCTCTCATCAACATATTGTAGTTCACGGACTTCAATTCCATATTTTAAAAACAGTCTTTTGATGTTTTGAGCTTTGTATTTTGCATCTGGGTCTAATGCCAACAAAACTGGTGTTCCATTTCGAACTATTCTTTTGAATAGCCTCGATGTCTCTCTGATTGTTGAGCCCAAAATAGGAATAGCGTTCTCAGCCTTAACAGCATCAAACGCTCCTTCAACAATTGTTACCTCTTTATCAAAATCAACGTATAATTCATTGAAGATGATATCCCGACTAACTGGAGGATTTAGATATCTTTTGTAGTTGTCGGTAAATGTTCTCGCAATGAAGTAATTAAGATCTCCATTTTCGTTAAATGATGGGATTATGATTCTTCCCTTGAATGGACCATCGGAACAAAAGCCGATTTTCCACTTTAAGATGTCCTTTCCTGTAATACCCCGTTTTTCAAGGTACCGTAGGGGTACCCTAAATTGAACATTTCCACAGAGAGTGTGAAAATGCGGAGGAATTTGCAAGATTTGTTCAAAATTGTCTTCCTCTTCCTCCCCAAAGAGACTTTCAAAGTCATTTAGGTCGGTCTTCTCGCCAGAAAATGCTTTCCACGCTTCTCGATCTTTTGCTGAACCAAACTTGCGAACGAGGCGGTGAAGATTTCTTCCCTTCGCATCACAAACCCAGCACTTATAAACGCCGCGACGAATGTTGACAGAGAATTTTCTCTTATGGTGTTTACAGAAAGGACATTGAAACAAATGCTCATTGTTTGATTTGTAATGTGTCCCAAGAAAACTCGATAAAATCGAAAGTTTTTCATTCATGTTATTAATATAACACACCTAACAGATCTTGTCAAGGATTATTTTGATCAAAGATCTTCATATCGCTCCTGCAACAAATAATGTCCTGCACGAGCAACTACCACGGCGTCAGCAATGTCATAACAATACTTCTGAACATTACCATAACGAGTGTAGTCTATCTGAAATTCCCCACTTTTTACAAAGTGTTCCATGACAACTTCTTTGGCTTTTTTGCCTTTTACAATTTTAATCCCGCACTTTGATCTGGCAGAAATTGGGGTTACATAGTTTGGCTCCATTCCAAAGATCTGATAGGATTGCCAAGAAATAATTCCATTAAATCTCTGAAGAACTGACATTATTTTTGCTGTTGAGCCCCCCTTTCGAAAAAACATAAGAGCCTGTTCGATGAAAATATATTGAATGTTATATTTCTTTTTAATTTCTTTTAAAATAGTCTCGGCTTGTTGAGCTTTTTTAAAGAAATCTCCGATCTTTCGTAAGTCAATATAATCTGTATGAATTATTCTATCATCTTTTAAGATACACACACCTATAATGCTGGTACTAATGTCGAGTCCGAGAATCATTGTAGGTCTACTTTTAGTTTAAAAGTGAAATCTCTGCTGAGCGTTTTTTTCACTGGCTTTGAGACCGTTGCAATACCAATAAGGTTTTCTTCCTTGTCATAAATTCCAACCTTTGATATATAAGTTGTTTTCTCAAATGAAGCTGTTGGGTCTACATAGGGGCTTTTTACCACATTTTTAATAGTTCTCGGAGTTTCACGAAACATACTAGAATTAATTTGGAATTGACTGGCAGTAGTGACAGATGGATCAAACTCAAGATATGTGGGGTTATTCGAATGATTAATTTCCCCCTTTTCGGCATGTGCTAGCATTGTAATAGTTTCAATATAGTTGACTCCTTCAAACTCCATGCGATAATTGACAAAAGGTATGTTTGAGCCAGAATTATCGTTCATTCCGGCGCCATACATTAACCAAGAAGATGTTGTGGGGGCTGCTAGTTTATAGTTTCTGGTAGGAAGAAGGGGCTCCAGTCCCCAGGAGCCGGTTAACAAAATAAAGCCCTCATTATACAAAATAATGCCAGCCACCGAGCCAGTCCCCACGCTACCCGAGGGGCCGACCTGAATTAGTTCTCCGTTTCTCTTGCTATCTCGAAGTTCTCCGATTAGTGATCCAGAAACATAGTATTTTAAACTTACTGAGCCGTTTTCTTTATTTATTGAAGAGCCATAAAAAATAGAAGGAATAGAAATTAAATTAATTGGTGTTTTGGTGGCCCAATCCCCGTAACTAGGGCTAGAGGAACTAAATTGATAGTAAGGACTCCAATAAGTATAAGAACTCATAGCGGATCTAAGAGCCGTTATTCTCAAGGATGATGTAAATGGCCACAAAGGGTGAGCGGTAGGTATAGATTGGGTTAGATACTCTCTACTAATAGTGGCAGAAAGAGGGTAAGAACCAGTAAAAACTGATCCGTAGGTCGCTGCATTCCATGCATTCCAGGATGATGTAGAAACTGATTTGAATGTAGTTAACGAACTATCTTTGTATAAAAGAGGGTAAATTAATCCTGTTGAGCCCGAATTTCTATCAACATTCAATTCGTAGAGAGACACAAATCCAGTAGGAACACAGGGTACACTTCCAGTAAACGCCCCCGAGATTCGAGATTCGTTTTGATAGTAGACACTCCCTTGATAAATATCAAATTGATTTCTCGGAAAGGTCTGCAGCGTATTGTGAAAAATGTCATTATCGCCAAACTTTTTAAGAGGCATCTTTAAAACCTCGCTTTAATAATCCAGCCTCACACGGAAAATCAATTCAGTGGAGGGAGTCTTTTTAAGGGGTTCTGATAGCTTAGCGACAGCCAATAATTCATTATTTGGAGAATAAAGCCCAATTGATGTTATATATGACTGGGGGGGTTTATTCACATCCTGCTCTTTCACAATTATTTGACTTTGTGATAAATATGTCTGATTAGAACTATAATTAAACTCATTATTTGAGGCTCTACAAAAATAGATTGTTGAATTCAATTCTGTAGTATTCTGAAAATCGTTATCGATCCAGACGCTTCGAAGATTATCGGCCGTTCCTGTAATATCGCTTCCAGTGAAAGCTGCAACAGAATCAAAAAGAAGCGCCGATGCAGTTAAAACAACAATACCGGCTTGATAATAAATCAATCCAACGCCAGATCCAGTAACAATAGGAGTAGACCCAGTATACAAAATACCATATTCCCCTGCCGGAGAATTAACTCTATACTCATTCCTGGCCCCACGGTCTTGAACGGTTATTTGTGCTGCGCCGCTCAAAAGTGTTAGTGAATAAGTTTCTTTTTTGATCTCGTCTTTTGTCAATAGCCTAGTATAACTGATAAAAACACATGCGTTCATAGCGTCCGTTGTTACTGTGAAATCGGCATCGCGGTCAAACCTTCTAATTGAACCCGTCTGGTCGTATCCCACTAAAACCTGCGCCATTTGATTATACATATTCATTTTTTTAGCATTCATTGAGTTTAAAGAACTAGAAAGGGCCGGCGAATATCCATAAGAAATATCAAAGATGTGGTTGGCAGAAGATGACAAAAATGGATAATCATAAACGCTCTGAAACATCCCGTGAGTATAATTTTTAATGTTGAGATCGTCATAGGTGCCCGAAACCACCGTTCCCGTGATTGGGATTGCCTCGTTTAACAATGTTCTTGTTAAAGAAACATCACTAGTTGATAGTGTTTTAAATACAGTTGCCATTTTTTATCCTTTAAAATTATTTTTAATTACTAAATTCACTACGGTGTCAGCACACAATTATAAGCGGTGCGGGCCCTCACATATCTAATGGGAACATCGATGGTGTATCCCGTTGTTAAGCCCGTTACTCGCACTATGGAGTCGATATAATAACAAGTAACTGGGCCGGCTGGAGCCCCGGCGTGCGCTGCGTTGAATTCGCCTCCCAATTGCGTGAAAAGGCTCGTGGTAGTTTGTAGTTGGTTACTAACTTGAATTTGAAATTCGAGAATTGATCCTCGTGGTCCTGCTATAACTTGTTGGTTATTTGAAACAGTGGTTGTGACAGTATTATCCATAACAAAAGTCGGATCAGCTGTCGTTGAAAGAAAATAGACCGCTATTCCGTCATCATCAATAAATGACGGGTTAGCCAACGTGGCTCCTTGTCCATCTATGATTTGGCCAAAACGACTATCTATTTCAATTTGATATTGATTTTCATACATCTCGTTGGTGGGAAATCCAGCCTGGGGACCTCCTCCAAGAGTATTATCAATTCCCTGATCTATTCGACAAAATGTCTTAATGTTATCTGGATCATAACCATACCAGATTCCTTGAGTTGCCGGAGTCCAATCGCCGTCCGTGCTGAGGGCACATGCCGTGTTTTGATCTACTGCTACCAAATAAGAATTAAATTGACTATTAATATTGGTTCTGCTGAACAAAGTATTTAGCTTAAGTACGGGCATGTATAAAAGCGTCTCATTATTAGTATATGTCTGTAAAAAAGAGTGCATCAGGGAGGAGTTATTTGTAAAGGCTTCCAAAATCGGCGTTTGCATGATTTGTAGATCTTCTTGGCCTGCGGGCGCATTGGGGTCATATATTCCGTAATTAATTTCTTCGTCACTAAGAGCAAATTTAATAATTCTGAAAGTTCCATCGCCGCGCGCGAGCAACTTTCTTCCTGTGTCCGTTAAGACGGCATCTAAAATGATGTCCCCACTATTATCTAAAAAAGCCATAAAGATTCTCCTCTCACACTATAAATAGTATTATATAATTTAAAATTACTATTCATTTTCTACTTTAAAAGCAACATTTAAATCAATTTTTTTGCCAGTTTGTTTAGAAATCAAACGAATTTTAAGTCTTTTCGAAGGTATATACTGCGCATGGTCAGCGCCACCAACAACCGCGGAGGAGTAATAGCCCCCAAACAAGCTTGGATTTTTTACCCCCAAAACAATACCGGTATGTTTCCCAACTGCGCTATTAACAATCCTGCCGGCGCTGTCGGTTAAACCCGATTCATCATAATTTATCATCCTCTGGGCTATCGAGGGAACAAGCTGTAAAAATTTCTTAAAGTTTTTTGTCTTTGATTGTGGTTTAGGTGGCGGCACCAAATCAATCACTTCAATAAGTGGATAAATAGCGCCAGAATCATTGACCATCTGTACTTGGAAAACCGCAGAGGGATAAGATTTTTGTCCATGAATATCTACAGTACGCACCATATAATAATAAACTTTATTTGGCACAATTTTATCTTTATAGGCTGTATCCCACGCGTATACATATTCAAAAGAGCTTCTTTGGAGTGTCGAAATAGAATTTATAAATTTACCGGAAAAATCTTCATAAGTCGATGGTTTAGTTTCAGTTCTATAAATTTCAAAACCGGCTACTTCATCATCCGTTTTATAAGCTATAGGATCAGTAGGGCTGAGGCCATAACTCGTGCGAAGGGCATCTATATAATCGGCATCAGCTGAGTCTAAAATGACTGCTTCTTTTTGATATTCGCCAAGTTGTGCATGCATACTCAAAGTTATTTCATTATCAATTCCGATATAGGGTATAAAAAAAACATCTGGTGCAGTTGGCGGAAGTGATAAAGTGGCGCCATTGAAATCGAAAAGATGTGTTTGTATTAATTGAACGGTTGGTGCTGTTACAACATCGAAAGAGGCGATGGCACCCTTATGTAATATCGACGTGGTACCGGCTGGGATCGTCGTTTCACCAGATCCCCAAGTGCCATGGCAAATATCATCCATATCGGTGGCGCCATCGCCTGGGAGAGACTGGTCCCCCACAGAGATCGAGACCCGATGGTAGTGGTCAACGACAGCGCCTCCTCCGGTTGAGGACACGTTGACTCCCATAGTCCTTCCAGTGAGTTGAACGGCGCCACCGTATCCGGAGACAGTCGTAGTTCCAGCTTGGATTGAGAGAAACAACTGCAAGGATGCCGCGTCAAGGATAATATCACCGCTATCGCCATTCCAGGCGGTGGTGGATGCCGGATCTTGGTTGGGGGTTGTCGCGCCGTCAAAATGATGGTCATGATCAAATGTCGCCAGCGAGTACCCGCCAAAGTTAGAAGATGGGACGACTGCGCGGCCGGTGGCCCAGCTATAAATGTTGTGATAGTGTGGTTCAAAGAGAGCGGCATACGCAATTCCCTCCCAACCGGTGGGCGCCTCGGGGCAATAATCTTCGTCGGGCGGTATTGTCGTGGCTTGAGCGAGATAATCAGCAGGATAATTATATCCATAATAATATTTGGTTCCAACAACAATACTATAGGCGGATACACTATAAAAATAATTTTTACCAAATTTTACTTGTGTATCTATATAATGGACGAGTTCCCCTGATGTAAGTGAAGCCATGGCAGGGATCCAAAATGTTTGAATTGGAATAAGCGAATTGGGGTCGGCTCTTTTTTCTACTTTATAAAATATAATTTCTGAATAGCTTGTGTCGGTACCGGTGGAGGCCCAGAAATCGCGAGTAATGTCAGCGTAACTCTTTATAAAATCCTGCATCGACGAGGGCGGCGAGCCGGCCAGCTCGGAATACTGCCCGTTTTGGAGAAGTTCTGTGATGTTGGCCCAAAAATCGTCGATATTCCAATCGAGCGTAACCACGTCATAGGTGGCGTCTTCCAGAACTTCCCAAGAATCATTTGGCATCGTTATTTTACCGTCATCATTGGGAAGGAAGGAACGGTCCAATTGACTAGACGATTGTATAGTTTCAAGTATATCACCAAAATTGGATATCCAATCTTCTAAATCAAGGGTTGCGACGTTTACCGTTAAATTTTCAGTGAGTTGGTTGGTACTATGAAACGAATGGCCCCCAGCCCCTACGTTCATCACATAGCTAGTAGAAACAACATCGAGGGTTTCTTGATCTACAACCCTCTGGAGAGCGTAATCGTGTTGAGGAATAGCGAAAATCCGGTCTCGTAGATCGCTGTTGCTGGTTGCTGCAGCTTCGGCTTCAGCATATAGCATGACTGTTTGCATTGCTACCAAATCGAAACCGAAGTTACCGACATTGGCGTGATAGGTGAGCCCGCCGCCGGGGACGTTACGGAATGCAGTTTCGAAATATGAGTTTTGATACCACAGATTGCCGCACGGACTTACTTCATTTTCAAGGGGCCATGTGTAGTTATTAACATTAAGGGCCATTAGGTCCTCATAAATACTCATCGGGAAAATAACGTTTTCTTGTGGCATCGACACCCCTGGAGATGTCCCCACAACCAGAGAATCGACTACGTTTTGGAGCCACGCTTCGTCCTTTATGCCTTCATTATTCTTATAAAAATTGGGAAGTTGTAACTCAGATACTGCGTCGGGCGCGATGAGTTGTTGATATTCTGTTTCCAGTGGCCGGCCGCTAAAATTTAAATGAAATTCCTCGTTGGCAATTGGGAACATCGTACTATACAATGTGAATAACGCTGGATCGGTTGTTAATGAAAAATCTTTTGTTACATGAGGTATCTTTTGGGTAAACCGTAGATGCTTAAAACCTATAGGGGCGCCGCTGATTGATGTTTGTGAGATGATTTCTGTGATCCACTCCTCAAAAGACTTGTCAAGGAGCGTCGGATTGGCGGATTCATATATCGCTACTCCCGCGTTATAGACAACACTCCAAGGCGCCCATCCGTTGTTGTCGGCATAATCAGTGGCGAAGAGATCCATTGCAACTGAATCAATAAAAATATCCTTGCCTGCCGAGCTTACTTGGATGTTTTGAATCTTTTGGGGAAAAACATCACCCGGACCTGACCAGACGTCCTCGTCGGAAACCGAGCCGATCACGCCTTGCGGATTAAGTCGGGTTATCTTCTGTGCCGTGTGGTAGGAAACCTTCACCCATCCCTTTTCCAAGGCTTCTCTAAGTGGATCTTGAACTGGGAGATTATATGCCTTTGTACTGATGCCGATCATTAATTAATTTCCTATGTTTGTTCTTAGCTGCGAGTATGGGGAAACGACAATCGATCTTTGTGCCTCTGGATCTGCATGGGCGATGGGGGGACGTAAAGTTCTGCGAGACTGTGATTTTTCAACCTCAAGAGAATTTTTATTTTTTGCAATTAAAAAATATGTATTTGTCTGTGCCATTTCTAAACCTCGGGCTGAAACAGGGCCCCACTCTTCATTAGCTTGTTTTTCAAACCTACACAAGATGACCTCGGACGAGGTGGTGCTGTTTTTCAAATCTGAGATAAGAGATGCCCAGTTTTTTGGTGATTCCCAAATTGGTTCTTTCATGGCGCCATTTTTATAACCCTTAAAAATAGTAGCTTTTGCCAACATACCCACACTAAACCTAAAACTCGGCGACATATCTATAGGAGATACGGATCCTTCTTCTCTTTCTTCTAAAAAATTTATGTATTTTTTAACTGAAGGAGGCAATAATTCAGGATCAGAGTATTTTGTTTGTTTTAGAACATCTGCACTGGATGGAAATGTTTTTTCCATCAATCCCGAACTGCCATAAAATCTTTTATTAATAATGTTTAAAACTCCCGTTGTAGCTACAATGTTCATAAATTTCTGAGTTACCGGGAGGGCCCATTTTTCATTTTTGGATATCTCCAATAAGGAAGAAGTGTCATCTGTATTTTCTAGCGCCATTGCCGCACTTGGTTTAAGCTGGAGTCCGCGCTTTTTACCCAAAATATTACCTTCAGATACCATATGTGTTTCCTTGCCTTGATTTAAATTTAAATCAATCGCCGCGTTCATCGGAGTTCGTGATGGCGCAACATTGATGCCAAGTGTCGCCCCAAGAGCCCGGGCCGGGAGTACTGCGCGATTCTGCGAAGTTTCTGTCACTTCCACTTCGGCCAAAACTGCTACAGCTATGTTCTGCATGTCAACATATTGGGCGGGTTTTTCAAAATTTTCATTTAAACTGGTTCTTTCAATGGTAAAACCATTTTTAGTTCTAGAACTGATCAGGCGCGGGCCCATTTGAAAACCATTAACTTTAGATTTTCTCTTTGTACCACCCGATTGATCTCTCTTTTTTCTCAATTTAACCAACAATTTTTCACGATGGTCTTTCTGTCGTTTAGATTGCCGCTTTTTTGTCTGCTTAGGAGTCTCTTTCGAATTATTTTGAGGAGTCGATTCATATTCCATAGGCTTCCCCATTTCTTCCTCGTCGAACATAATTAGCTCCCAAGTTTCAGCATCCATAGCGAGGGGCCCTGCGTCAACGTGTTGTTCTAAATTAGAGAAATCCATTGCTTGGGATTTTGCCGATGGAGAAATAAACTTCTTAAAATTACGCGTAGTTGGGAGGGGGGAGACGAAATTAATTTCTGATGGACCTGTTGAAAAACCAGCATAATCTACGGCGGGAAGTCTTGACTTTCTGGTATCGAAATACTCTTCAAAATACTCTTCAAAATTTAATGAAGAAATTTTTGAATTTTTGGCTACGCCGCTTCTCTTTACAAGTGGGCCAGGTTCTACCGGTTGGCGAGTGGCCCCCATAAAACTCTCTATCTTCTGATATAAAACTTCGATCAATCTAATGGCTAACTGCACAGATTCTGCTGTAGCAGTATACGGATCTAAAAGACTTTGCATCCCAAAAAAGGAATTATTTAAATCAAAAATACGTGTTGAAGGTGGTTTAGAATTCTTCTTTCTAGAAGATTTATTTTTACGTGTATTGTTGTTAAGGGAAGCGAGTTTAGCTGATGTGGACTGTCGAACTATAGAAAAATTTGTAGAAGCGTGAGTTGGCTGATCCCAGAAAGTTCCATCGCAAACTGATTTAACTGTGTCTTCAAAATATATTGGCGCCACGACCCATGGATATGGAATTTGTTTGTTATTTAACATCGAAATTCCAAATTCTGTTTGTAACTTATAGATTTTTTTACGTTCATCGATGTGGTTGGTAGAATTTGGATCGTTTTTATTGAAGAATGTCTTGTAATATTTCATAACGTTTTTTGAACTGTGGATTAAACTAAGATGTTGATCCAAATATTCTATGATTGTTTTTAGTTTACCCAGGCGCTCATTTAAAAAAATAACAATACCATCCTGAGTTTTCATCCTTACCCCATATTGATAGGGCGCGCCACCTATTTTTTTAATAGAATAATCGGTAAACGCGATTGGGGTCACTCCTTCTGTGATGTTTTTTAAATTTGATAACTGTGTGATACTGCCCATTTCATCGTTGTCGGTGCCAATAGAGAGCGTCGGACTATATAATTTAGAATTTTCGATGGAAAGATTCTCTCCGCTTGAATATGATTCTGCAACCAGGGTTACTTCTTCCGATATCGGCGCGCTATCTCTGGAAGTGGGTGAGCCGAGTCGATTATAATTTAAAGTTGATTGCCCCGGATATCGCCTTCTTATAATTTGTATATTATCTATTCTTGAATTTTGAAGAATTTTTTGTTTTGTCATTTTCGGTACAAATTGATTTGTCAACATTTTGCCAAATTGGCTTTTTTGAGTTATAAATTTAAGATGATTAAAAAAGAGGACGCCCCTACAACTATCTTCCATATCTCTTGTTAAAAATGCATGTGTATAGGCATTTGGAATTTTTAAAGAATTATCAAACCTAGCCGTTCCCTGAAGTATCGGTGGTGTGAAATCTGCTGGTTTCAAATTATAATTTAGGCGAGGGATTTGTTTTATAATTCTGCGATCTTGTATTTTGGAATTTGTGACAGTCTTTCTTTCTAGCTTCATGGGAGGATCGGTTTGTGTCAATTGTTTCCGGCGTCGAAATGTTTTACGCGTTGCCGAAAACAAGTTTTTTTCTTTATCCTCTATAATAGGGCCGGTCCAATAAGAATCCTTCATTTTCCCAGGAGAAGTTACAACATATACAAAAGAAGTAATATTAAGTTGACCAGATTTTATAACGTTTTCTCCAGAAACAGGGCCCGAACGAGCATAGGGTTTCAACTTCATTAGATCACCTGTCGGGCTGCGGACACCACCCAAATCTTTAAAACCTGATTTTGGTGATACATTATATGTTTGTCTCCCTTGGTTCTCTTGCTCAGGCTCTACAAAACAGGTTGTATAATAAGAAAGATGTTCTTTTACCTCTTTTACCCAATCTTCTAATTCAAAAGATATCTTGAAAGTTTTTTCTTTTCTTGATTTTGCTGCACCAATAGCTGCGTGAATTGTTTTAGGATCTACCAGATTTATTAGCAAGCCGTGATAAACTATATCGTAGCCCGGTTTATTATAAAGTTTTTGAAGATTAAGGTCTCCCGATGTTTTAATGGTAGAAGAAAAACCCTCTTTTTGTGTACTTACAACAACCACTTTTAATTTTTCATAGACACTATTAGTTATTGAAAAGTCTAATGACATCGTGAGAGTTACACTTAAATCTTCCGCCGCAGTATCTCGGGATGTTGAAGTTTTGTCGACTGAATCTAATGTTATTTTGTCGATTTTTAACGGGGTATAGGGCCGGCTGTTTTTTGATAAAGGCGTCCCGTGGGTTGATACAAGTAAATCTATAGCCATCTTAATTTTCCTACATCAATAAATAGTTTGTTATAAAAAGTAAACATGTCTTTTATTTATCCGGGCAAGATGGATCTTTGGAACCCTCTGTGTAGGGGCTGATTGTTGTCGGTGAAGAAATTACATCCTCGCACTCGATTGGTGTATCGACATAAATCCCTTTGGACTTGACTACACTAATAGCATCACAAATTGTTTTCTTATTTATTCTCGAATCCACATTAATGTCAAAATAAAATTCAACATAAGTATCATCAATGTCAGGGATTACTTCTGGAATTGTTTCGCTCACCAAAAGTCCTTCGACTACATTGGTCGGCTCTTCTTTAAAAAATAATGGTGTATAAGATCCATCGGACTCAATATTATAAACTTCAATTTCAAAATTTTCTTTCTCAAAAGAAACACCGCTTTCCTCAACCATTAATAACATGTCTTTCTTTCCCTCTTTAAAATTAACTTCAACCGTTGATCCATCTTGAAATATAATAGAAGTCTCTACCGGATCCGGAGTATTCTCATTTTTTATAGTAAATTGATCAAGAATCGCGGCATTAGTTTGCCTACTTAGGGTTTGAGAACTATCCAAAACCTTCGTAATGTATGTTACGTTCATTGATATTTGGGGAATTTGAAGTTCTGGATAAGATCCAGTTATTTGAGGAGATATTGGATCAAAATCGGCTAGATGAAAGGAAGCCGTCTGTGCATATTCACCATCTAAGAAAGTTATTTTCCAGGTTGGAGCTATTTGTGATTCAAAATTTGAATTACCAAGTGGGCTAACTAAAGAAAAGTGTTTTTCCGGGGTTGACTGAATCCGGATATAATCCTCTTCGGGTACGGTCGTCGAAAGCCCCCCCAAAACAGCTTGGCCGGCTGGAGACATGGATTTGGTAAAATCTTTGGCCCTTGCGGAAAAGGCGTGTTGTGTGTGTAATTGGGCGGTACCTTCCTGGATTCTCCCCTCAATATCATTTTGTACCTCCGTGATTTCACCGTGCTCACCATCATATAGGATATTGCTATCAAAAAAAGCATAGTATACTGGTTTAAATTTGCCAAGTGTTAGAAGTTGTTTACCAAATTGTGTAAGTTTAATGTCTAAAACTTCTTCTTTTTTATTAAAAAATGATGTCATTTTCTTATTTTACCTTTTTTTCCTGTGAGTCTTTTTTTATTTGGAATATGTCCATTATTTCTTGGAAGTCGCCACTACTAAGGGGTCTTCTTGGATTTCTGCAACTTTTTGAGGGAGACTACCATCATCTACACCTTTACCAAAGCCAATTTTTACGTCTAGGTCGGCAAATTCAATCAGCGACATAAAATCGTAAGGCCAATTGTAACTATATGGGAATTGTTGCGTTTTTATGCCCGATTCCTTGGCGACTTTGCTAAAATAATTATTATTTGCTCTTTGTTTTACCTTAAAAACCATCCATTGTAAACCATCTTTAATGGGATCATTTTCTCCATTTCCAAAAGAACCCATTAATTCATTAGCTAACAGTTTGTGAGAAATAGAAGCTTCAGCTTCTTCAAAAGACGCTTCTGAAACCGGTGGATAAAGATTTTGTGCGATATAAGCAAGATCATTCTGATCAAAAGTTTTGCTAAATTCAAAGATATACATGGCAAATGGTGTTACGTCTTCGGGATTGGTGACGAAATCCATCCTTGGGGGAAAAACGTATTTTTTCATCTTACTAACCATGTCTTTTATAGTTTGAGGAGGGGATCCCCCTTCATCATCGTCAGAACATACTACGCAGGCCGCTGCCTGGCCTGCTGCGTTGGCGGCGGCGTTTACCTTGGCCGCTTTTTGGTCTGCAAGATCTTCGAAAAGGTTTTCATTATTTTCTATGGCTTTTACTGCTGCCTTGACAGCGAACTCCGCCTTGGAAACTGCCTTATCTGAAGAAATAGTATTTAACTCACCCAAGGCTTTCCTGATGGTGTCTACAGGAATTTCGAAAAACTCCCTTTCGCAACCCCTGACCACGAAGGGTACTGCAACAACAGCTTCCCAAGCCGTCCATGATTCTGCTAAATTCCCCATTCTTGTTCTCTTGGAACCGTCGTCGCTAGTAAATCCGACTAGTTTGCTTAAATCTTCAAATTTGGGATTTTTATAGGCAGACATATCAATCCCAGATAATTTCTCCATGTTAAACGTACTGGCCGTAACTGCGCCACGGACGTCAAGCCACCCTTGAGGGATTTCGCCAACCTCATAATAGACACCTCTCTCAGTCTCAATCGTTCCGAAGCCGGTCCACCCTCCGATTGGAGTGGTGGCTGGATTGAAGCCACCCTGATAAGACTCATCCATTTCTTGGATAATATCTGGATTACCAAGTGTCACGTCCTTATAGCCCAAACTGTTAGAGTGGTAATTAAACATGGGCATTTCATATTTAGGCTCTATAACCCATCGATCTCCTTTCTTGCCCAACAAATTAAAGGTTGAATCGACTTGCATGGCATATGCGTTTGCATATTGAGCCGACATGGGAGGTATTGAATCCATATAGTGCACATCCTGGCATGTGGACCAGATAGCTTGTTTTCTCGGAGTGTCGTAGAGAGAGCCAGTGGAAAAACTTCCCGTGGGACCCGTTATCAAGCTATTATCAAGAGGGTCGATACGCCAATAATTAAAAATAGCCTGTGCGAAAATTTCGTCTATACTAACGGGGCCTGAGTGTGTGGGGTTGAATATACAATCAACCCACCCCTCTCCTTGATGGGGCGCGGGCATAAAACATTCATTATGCCCCATTAAACAATCGGAAGGCCAGAAATCTGTGTTATAGGCTATGATGTCCAGACTAGAGGGCTCCCACCAATTTGTGTATACCTGGGCAGCATCACTATTAAAACCCAAGTAGGTAGTGCCAGCCACGGGAGGGCCCCAGGCTGATGGGCGAGTGGGGGCCCAGGTAAATGTTTCGCGCCAACCGGTACCGGGGATTCTTGGATCTTGAGGAACGTCGCCCCAAGGTATTACTGAACCTCTTCTGCCATAATCGTACCAAACACGAGGGCTTGTTGTCGTTCGGTATACTTTAAATCTCATCGCGTAAGCTGTTCCCGAGACAACCGGAAGAAATCTACTCTCTGGAAGGCTCTGTAGGTTGGAAAATTCTCCTTTTGGCAAAAAGATTTCTGTACTTGCTGCTAAAAAATTGTGGGCCATTCTGGAATACAACCGATCTCCTTCCCCATTCCAGTTTGCTGCTACATCTAAAGATGATCGTATAAAAGGCCCATATCTACCCCTGTCGGGATTCCGAAGATATAGGTCAGCCGCACTACTGCCGGTGGTGAGTGGACATCGGGGAACTTCTGGATATCCGGTCTCCAAATCATAAATATCAAAACCTGCGGCATATCTTTCGGGCTCGACAAGCGCTTCGAAGGGAATTCTATGATCCCAACTCGCAGTTGGGATGGACCCCGTAAATTCATTAACGAAGCGTTCCTCATAAACGCGGGGAAGCACATATTTTTGTTGTGTTCCCAAAGCATACAGATTCGTTTTATAAGTCGCGAACTCACTTATGTCGAGGGCGTTCTTTTGAAAGATCTTATAATTCACGACATGGGGTTTATCTGACATGACTGGATAACTTAGCGCCATACGGGATTTCATGACATTAAAAAAGATTCCCGGGGAGAAAAATGGTGCTAAAAATGGCCGCGCACGAGCGTTTACTAAATTAGCATCGAGGCCTGTAAAATTTAAATTATCAAAATAAGATTGAGAAAATTGACTGGATAGCTGAAGTCCTCTTTCCGCGCAGAAAAACCCGTCGCGGAAAAGCGGTTTTTTAAGAGCGCTGCATTTCAGTGTGATTGCTGATGGATTTATTACATCACCTTTGAGGTCGGCTTTTATGAGAGAAAAGTTTTTCAAAAAGTCCGAATGCGAAAAGATCTCTAAAAAACCATCCTGGCTACTATTATAAGGTATTGTCCCAGTGGCTCCCGGAATTGATAACCAACTGTCATTTTGAGCTAGAAAATCACCCTTTTGCTTATTCATATAAAAATCAATTTGATCACTCATTATAAATTCTGGTAAGATTGATTTGTCTTGATTTTTCAACCGCAGGTTAACATTATATTCCGCATATGAATCATAAAATGGCTGTGACGGGGAAGGTACCCAAGTGCCGTTTTCAATATATCCAGCATTAGTTCCAGCCTCGAAGATTGCTTGTCCACCCCCTATTCTAAGAGGGCCGTGGGGGTAATAAAACCAATTAGGGCCCCATGCCCAGTCGTCGGTTGGAGCCCGGTTAAGCCCGAGTTTGACGATCTTCTCCAACTCGGTCCAATAATACTCAAACGAGGCGCTCGTTTGAGGCAACGGTGTTGTCGTCGTTCTTTGCCAATAAGGGGGGGCGCTCGGGAAGCCGAGAGCCGGCGCTGGGAAAGATGCTGTCGGGATATCCCAAACAAATTGACCCACGGAGAAAAAACTCTTCAAAGTGTGTTTTCTATTATAAAGCGGAGCAGCAATAAGGTTGCTTTTGTCAGAGGGGAAGTACCCATCATAAAGAGAGTTGGGGGGCATGAATGGTATTTCATCAAAATCCATGTTAGTGTTTACACCCGGAGTCAGAGAGACATCCGAAACCGTATAACCATCCCCCCTAGAATAAAAAGGATTTAGATAACTGCTGGCTGTGACGGGGTAAACTCCGAGTTCATCGGGCCAATACACAGAAACAGCATTAACTAAGCGCGATGAAGTGGCCGAAGTCGGCGGGCACGGTGTAGAAGGAAAATCTGGGTCCCAGGAAGCGCTTCCGGGGTTGGTGCAGGGGCCGGCCTCATTAACAGGACCGTACCAACTTGGGAGAGTCGGAGTTGCATACAAATCATTCTCAGAACCCATTCTATACCACCCAATTGGACGAAGGGTATAATCGTCAAATACTGGCAAACGGTGCAGAGCCGGTGGAATTCCACAATTATACATTTTTTCCACCAAATCAGGATTATAAGTATGTATAGAATAATTGAAAAAACTGACATCAGCAATCCGGCCATTAAAAACGTTATTGATGAAATAAGAATGCGGAAATGGCTGAGGACTACTACCCGTTAAAGTACCTATATCTGTATTATAAGAAACATCATTTCCTATCGCCCCGGTTGAAGCGTTGATCGAACCGTACAATGGGCTGTGAGCACCAACCGCATTGGGTGAAAAATCGCCTAACTTAGTCAATTCTCCGTTAATATAAAGTTTGAATCTATCATTGCCTGTTGACTGGTCGCCGGGGGCTGCCGCATCATAACAGAGCAAAAGATGATGCCAGAGGCCGTTGGAGCCAAAGTAATGCTCGCTTTTAGAAATAGCAACGCTTGATGTTGCAGCGTCAAGAAAATAGTCTAATGGTGGTTCGCCGAATCCCGCTGATCTTGAAATTACCGTCTCCATTCCAACGTACCATTCATTAGACTCGGGAGCGTTCCCGGTTAAAAATAAACGAACAGAACATGTGCCGGGGGTTGGAGTTACAGGGCGCGCATGATCGGCAGAAGAAAATGAAATTATATGATATTTCTTCGAACCGCTGAGGCCAGCCGGCTGGCTTGCGGTGGGCATTGTGTCTGCGCTAACCCAAGCTGAAAGGGTATATGCATTTGGAGTTCCTGTTGTCGCGCCGTTTCCAACTGCAAAATCGCCAAATTGCTGAGCATATAATCCTCCCGAAGCATCTAGGAGGGGGTTAAATAATCTCGCGCCGAAACGCAGAGGAGTAATAGTAGTCGGATATAAATCGGTTCCGGAGACACTGCAAGATAGAAATTGTCTTGAGGTAAATCCGTAAGTTCTGTTCCCGGACCCATTGAGGGTTGCAGGAATTGAGCTATAACACTGAGAATAGTTATTTTGAAGTTCTCCAGGATGTCCGAGAGTGGACCCCCCATATTTAGTGGGAATGGCTGCCGCGTAATCTATACTATTCGCGTTATGGGGAAGCCCTCCGCTAAGACCTGGGGTAACTAAAGGAAGACTTTGACTGGGAGCTGTCATAAAATCATCGTTGGCATCAAGGGCCCATGCGCTTTGAACAATGATGGGCTTAGTCTCTGGATATTTATTCGGATTTGGCCAATAAGCGGGCTTTCCCTGAGAATTATACCCTGTTTGAGTCCCCGAAGCTTCGGGGAAATACTCTGACGTGAGCGCTGAGAAGTCTATAAACTTTTTCGAGCCTACTATGTTTGAAGCTGGCCGGCTTGATCTCCAAAATGTATTTGAATAATCATTTCTCTTTCTGACTTCTGC
>Ga0080013_1001352_pt1 | contig 32824 bp, 35 predicted proteins | sample ETNvirenome_6_85_FD_69236 | JGI IMG/M metagenome (GOLD analysis project Ga0080013, IMG submission 69236) | Marine viral communities from the Pacific Ocean - ETNP_6_85 (SPADES assembly) (version 2) | ecosystem: Environmental > Aquatic > Marine > Oceanic | place: Pacific Ocean | collected 2013-06-19
CAAGAAACCGGGCTTATCGCCAAGGTTGTAATGAAACCAGAACTCCCGAAAGGGGTCGCCATCTGAATCTGGAACGATTCGAACAGTCTGCTCACCATCCTGCGGCTTCCAGAACCACCGCTTGCCGTTGCCGCCGCTTTGCAGGGACGACATCTTGCTCTTCATTTTATTCATGTTCAACGCCATTTTATTTTTTCTCCTTAAAATTATAGGCTGGGTCGTTTTCCCAGCCCGCACTATAATTATACCTCATTCTGAGCTTTTGTCAACTATTTTTTCGCCCTGAATGAAATTTGTATGTGTTACAACATACGCAAAATTTGTTTCATATGTTGTTGCTGTTATATCATATGATACCGAAATCGAATCAGATTGTCCAGCCTTTTTTACTTGTTCTTTGATCTTTTTAAACATGCCCTTTTCTTTCTCTAGTGCCTGTTCATTAAACGCAAAATAAAAATGTTTTTCTCTAGGGTTTTTTAAGTCGAAAAAGCGTTTCTCTTCGTTTTTTTCTAAATTGTACATTGCCAATGTTGAAATTTTGTTCGTCTCTTTGGGCCCACACACATTGCCGATAACTGAATCTGAATTAGATAAGTAATTAATCATATGTAATGAATTGGCAATCATTTGGTTTATTTTCGAAAAATATTCAGTAATAGACAATTCTCCTAAAATGTCAGCGACCCTTGTATTGTCAAGTATATAAATTCTCTCAAGCAAGCCTGATCGTGCAAACTCCTGAAGAACTCTATAAACAACCTTTTCTCGCCTTGATTCATCTTCATTTAAAAAGCTTGAATCGGGCCTTATATAAACAATGTTAAGTTTGGCATTTTTAAGTTGCTCTAATACTCTTAGTATCGCGCCACTGGTTCGACCGCCGCCACTACAAATAAAGAAAGTCTTATTTTTGCCAACAGCCGTTACCAATTCTGGAAACTCTGGCGTGCTTTTTTCTGCCTCTTCCATGGTGTTTGATTTTGGCAGACTATAGCAGTTTTTTCCAAAAATGCCGACATCGATATAATGAATACCATATTGAGGGTGTTTTTCAAAACTCTTCGCTATTTTACAACCAGCGCCACCGAAACCGACTACTTCCATTCCATTTCCTTCATATCACCAAAATTTTTACCAGCCCGTACTGAAATAGCAAAATTGCCCAGATCAGTTTCTGCAAACGTGTCAAAAATGTCTTTTAGTAATCCCTTGTCTTCCTTCACCAAGTCAATCACCAATGAGTCGTGCATTGTAAACGCTATATATGACTTAGAGTCTTTAAGCAAATCATAAACTTTAATCACTTGTCTCAAAACCATATCTGCCGTTGTGCTCTGGATTAAATAATTCAAAGCGTGAAATTCATCCGCCTCTATCTTTCTACCAAATGGCGTGGTTACTATTTTACCATCCCAGTATTTTTCTTTAACGGCTATTCGATCATATGATCGGTTTGCTAAATAGTCCTTAGAGTCTGGGTTGTATAGCCAAGCAAAGATGCGCTCCTTCGCTTCCTTTCTTGTTACGTCGCGAAATACATTCTTTGCATTCCACTCATGTATATCTTCCTTTGGTTGCTCTTTGCCACAGAGGGCAAGAAGAGTCCTTAGCTCGGCAGCATTGAAATCCAACTCTACATAGAGATCGTTGTTTGGCTCCAATATAGAGCGATATTCTTTTTTAAGTGTCAAAATGGGGAAAGACTTTGGTTCTGTTGTTAGTCTGCCCGTTTTTGTACCAAATATATTATACTTAATGCGCTTTTCTGCCTTTTTTAAACGCTTCAAGAAGTTTCTAGTTGCAAGCCGATGGCTCGATTGGCTTAATTTGTTTATTTTTAGATTTAATGGCCGGCTTTTTATGTCTTCAACAACTTCCGCAAGTTGCAATAAAAAATCATAATTTTCAGGCTTTTCATAAGTGTCAAAAATATGCTTTGTTATCTTATTTTTAACTTCATAAAAATCTAAAAGAAAATGCTGCGGAACCAAATCATAAAAGCAGTGTTCTTTCAGCGAAATTTTTGCCTGCATAAAAGAATTTAAATATGCTTTAAGTTTGCCACTGGCTTTAGTCCATTCGTTCTTTAAGTGTTCTGGGCAAGCGTCTCCTATGGGACTGCCTTTACAATATAATTTTGCAAATTCGACTTCGGGCGGTAAATCGGGCTTATATTCCCAAGTGCCCTTTAAGTCTGATGGCGCTTCTTTATAAAGTTCCCCGGACGCATAAATGGTTTTACATTCAGTTTTGTTGTCTAGTATTTGAAAAATCATAAATATTTCGTAAACGATGATACCATTGTCCACGATTTTTCAATTTTTGTCAAGGCTTTTTGTTCCAAGGGCAGATTTCTGGCGGCGTATGTACCAAGCATTGTTTCGATCATATCAAGAACCCGGTCTGTGGCGTTGGCTTGGCCAAGCCATGGCGCTGCGCCTTGAATCTGCTTAAGTGTTTTTTCTAATATTTTAAACTTAAATGTCGAAAGCGCATTTCTACATTCATAGTTTCTTACTCTGGCATAAAATATTAATGTAGTGATATTGGACATTATCGAAACGTTTCTTTTCTTTTTTACAACTTTTGTTCCACCTAAAGTACTCTCTACAACTATATAATGTGGATTTGCTGAAACAAACTCATTATACCACTTCGCGGTGGGTTCCAAAACATAACTTTGCGCATTTAAAGGCCACTCACCGGGGTTATAACTAAAAGTAATCTTGTTAGCATTATCATTAACCACTGAATTATAATATTTAAAAACGCCTATAGTGTCGTTGACCGAAGCATAACTTTTAGCCGCAGCCTTCCAGCCGTCTGCGGCAACGGCAGCCTGGAAAAGGGCGCTATTAATATCTTTCTGCATATCTGCCATGCGCACATCAGCTATAAGTCGCCATGGCACATTTGGATCAATTTTGAATCCTTCTTCTTTCGCAAAATATGCATATACAGGATAATTTGGATCTTCTAAAAATTGAATTTTTTCCTCATCAGAAGATGGGTCGCCGTCATGTATATCAACGGCTAAGCCTGTCATGTATAGGTTTAAATATTTCTCAAAATATCCGACCATCGTTATTGGCTCATCAATTTCTTTCAAATGGGCCATTAAAAGATCAGAAAAGTCGTCAATATTTTTAATTTTTTTGCTATCTTCTAGCCCCTCTAAAACGTCTGCAAAAAAATCTTCTTTTATTCCGGCTAAAAAGTCTTCATAAGCCCTCATTTTATTTTGATACCCTTTTTTAGGTTCAATAATTTTTAAAAATCTGCTTTTTGGGCTTAATCGTCCCGCTTTTGATCTGGCTCTTTCATTATATCTTTCCTGAAAGCGCCTGAAAGCGAGTGCTACAAAATGAGGAGCGTATATTTTGCCTGATTCAGCTTCTTTTATAGCCGCCTTGGCCTCCAAATTTGCTTCTTCCGCACGTCTTGATGCCAGCATAGAATCTTCTTTTTCTGTCTGTGTTGCGTCATCTTCTTTGCCCTTGTCGATAATCGGCTTCGAAGCTTTAGTCACATCCTCTGCTTTTAATCTCGCGGCGTTGGCGGCCATCGCTGCCTCTCCCAGTTTTACCGGACAATGTAGTGGCCCGCCTTCTAATATGTGAAGTTGACCTAGGTGGTTGGCTTTGCCGTAATAAGGCATTTCATACCAAATGTCAAGTTGGTTGTCGAAAATACCGGGAGCGTCGACTTTTTTCAGATATATTACGTAATATGTATCAAACGGTTTTTCAGACCACGGCTTCGGTACAGGCTTATTATCTTTACTAATAGTGACAAAATAAGGCTTTCCTTTTTCCACTGTGTGGTAGTGTTTTCCGTACTGAACCAACTTCCATCCCGGCTTTTCGTACTTCTTCTTTAAAGCAGCTACGCTACCACCATACAACCCGGCGGACTTAACTACATCGAAAGGAAACACCCCGGATGCATCAAGGGCCCACGCCCACTTTTCTTTACCCAACTCTTTCCTTTTGATTTTTGTCTGGCCAGCCCCGCCTCTAGGGTAATTTAAATCATTAACAAGTTCTTTATAATTTTTTCTACCATCAAATAGGTCTTTAGTGGATGCATCATTTATAGCTCTAGAGACTATACCTTCTGTTTCTAAGAGCAACTCTTTCTTTTCTTTGTGTGGCGGCAATTTAATTTTTGGTTGTTTTTGAAATTTATTTTTTTCCAACTCCTCTAATACTGCAATATTTATCTCTTTATAATTGGCTTCAATATTTTTGAATTTCTCTAAATCTTGAAAACTTTCTTTATCAGACAAAACGCGTGCGGCGGGGTCGCCTTCTTTCAATTTTTTCAATGTGCACGCTTTGGCAATATATTTGCCAACTTTGACCATTCTCTCGGCTTCAAGCACAAATTTATTTTTATAAACTGCCATTTTATTATTCTGCCTTTATTTTTCCTTTTTCCTTTGTTTTTCTATAATTTTTAATTCATGTGTTTTGGCATATTCTGATCTCATCAACACTTCTGCCACATATTCAGCCAACACCGGAGCTTTCGAAATCGGGTAAACCGGCTCATCAGGAACGTCATCACTTATTTTTTCACTATAATAATTTGTACCAGTCACGCTTGTTTCATACTTCCCCGGGCCGATAGAATCTCTCGTCTCATGAATTGCGTAGTAGCCGGATATCCCGGGATCTTCTATGCCGTTTAAACCTAGTGTGCTGCGAGGAATTACAAAAACGCCGGCGTTGGGAAATACATTATTGCCTATTAAGTTGGCGGCCGCAGAATATGTAGCTTTAAAAAAACCAGCCGTAGAGTCACGATTCTGCAGCGCAATTGCAGATCTTAATTTCTCCATGTCTTTGTGGCTGAAACTTATATTCCGAAGCAAACCTCGTGAACCTCCAATATAAATATGATATAAACCCAAATCATGATCGTTTGTTCGATCGAACATTTTTTTGACTAATGAGGTTGTTCCTAAAAAACTACTTCTTCTTGAATCTTCATTTGGAACAAAGTGCACCAGAATCATTGGTTCTCCCGTAGCATTTACTTCCCTTGAAGATTTTATTTCCCCCACCAAAAATTCCAAAGCTTTTTTTTCTTCTGGTGCTTTTTTTGGCGAAACAGCACCAAAAAAATGATCGGCATAATATAAATTCCACAAAGCATTGTTATGCAGGGGCCCGAACCCCCTGTCAACCATATACTGATCCCACCTTATTGTGCCTAGGCTAAAATTACTAATGCCGGCTGTGGCGTTGTGATACAATGCTTCATTGGCTAAATTTATTGTTATTTCCTGTAATAAATCACCAATTGGTAAATTAATCTTGCGGTCGCGATAAATAAGCTTATATAGCCACTTTGAAAATGTTTCCACAGTTACTAAAATATCTCCAATATTTACCCACACTTCATTACCTACTGAACGAAAAATAGTATTTCCGAAACAAACAACAGGCCATTTTTTCGCATCCTCGCCGGCGAGATCATAAACTGCTTGTACTAGGGCCCGCAATGGAAAAAAATTAAATCTCCATGCTGTACCGGGTTCATCCGTTGGGCCTCCTCCTTGACCTGGGCCTTTGTGGGCGACCCCGGCTACGAACTTCTCAAAGTCTGCTTTTAAAACTCCGGGCTTTGGGGCGCCCTTAACAGTGCTTTTTATTTCATAAGTAGTGTTGTATTCCGTCTTGCACACATCAACTACTTTGTCTTTCCAGACGGCGGCCTCTATTTCAGTTTTTAAATCTGTGAAAGGTTTGACGCGGTTTGCCGTAGAAACAAAGCTTATAGATTTTTTGTTTGAAGACTTAACATCTTCATTATACGAATTAACAATTTTTATCGCTGTTTGGATTTCTTCATATTGCGCGTCGCCGGACTGTGGCGTAAAGGAAAACACAGACATATTAAACATTGCTCGATTATTATAAATGGTATTAAGAATTACGCCCGCCAAATCAGACAACATTGAAGTTTCTTTGCGATAAATTGCTTTATTAATTTCTTTAATCGACCTCGCGGGCTTGGTGTTGTTCGCCTCTACTGCTTTTATTCGCGCTTTCGTCTCTGAAATGCTGCACTCTTTAGATTTAATTCCTTTTTTCCTTAAGGCGTTCAATCTCTTCTCTCTATCCCCTTTCTCTGCATATAGTTTTTGTAATTCTCCAATTTTTTTCGCTTCTTGTTTTGAAAGAAATCTTCCCAATAAAAATTTATCTTTAGGTAGAATTGCCGCCCGTTCTTTATAAAACATATCACCTATTGGGCCGCCGACATATGAAACATTTAATTCTATTTCGCCGCGTTCCGTAAAATTAAAACTATGACTTTTCCAAGAAATCCACAGCGTTTTAACTTCTTGTTTTTTAATTATTTGTTTTATATCTGGCGGGATTATCTCATCTTCGATGTTATCATTAAAATTCCATCCATATTCTAAAATGAGCCTTTCTTCGTCTTCTTTTAATTTTTCTATTATAGTATTAATATATTCGTATTTAACCTTATCTCTTTTTTCCTTTGCTGTAAATTCGCCCGGGCCGGCGCCATTTGTTTTTTTAGCAAAAGCGGCCAGGCTAGAAAAATAATAATTAATCTCAATCTCCCAATTGTCTACCACAAAACGAGGCTGGCGCCGAGCAACTGAAACTTCTTTTATGCCTGCGTCAGAACCTCTGGCATAATTTTCAATATTTTCCGTTATAAAGTTAACATCCGTTGTGTTCTTAAATCTAACTGGCTCTTTTTTTTGTAAATTCCATTTTCCAAAATCATCTTTGCGTACAATATAAAGGCTTATAAAGGGAGACATTGCTGCAAGTTGCGCTGAACTTATATTCAACATAAAGTTTATATATTTTTCTTTTTCTTCCCGGGCTTTCTTCTTGTCGGCTGGTGAATCATCAAGGCGGCGGCGCAATTCTGTTTCTAATTGATTTTTATATTTTGGATGTAAACTAAAAATTTTATTATCTCTTCCGGCAAGGGCACTCTCTGATAGGCCGCCATCCGAAAAAAGAAATTTTTGTAAATCACTGCCGGGCCTTCTTGCCTGAGATAAAACAAAGTCGTTTATCCAGCCTTGCTCATTATTATTTGTAGGGAAAAAACATGTAAATTCATTTGACATTTTTTACAACCCATAAGAAGTTAAAACAGTTTCCAGTGGCAGCGGCACTTTAACTATATCGCCCAACTTTACGTGTTGTTCTGTGGGCTTCTTGTTGAACCACGCAATCACCCACCAGTATCGCGAATCTCCATAATAAACATGAGCAAGTTTATAATATCGATCTCCTAATCCCCAAATATGAGTTTTATAATTAAAAGAAAAAACATCAAAAAAGCCAGGATAATCTAAATGTTGAGTTTCATGTTGCCTAAGTGCTGATTTGGCGCCAAACTGTTTTTTAAATGTTTTTTTATAATTTATATCCTCATTTAAAAAAACATTTACTTTATTATATCTGTCTATACTCATTTTTTTTAAACTCTATACTTTATTGCCTGTAACTGCATGCATAGCTATCTCCGAATCTACATCAGCGCTGTCACCCATTGGGGGGTTTAAGCCTCCAAACGTAAGGGGCGTATTATATGGATATTCTCCACCCAGAAGGGTTCCTCTACCAATAAAATCTTTTGATGCAACATCCCAACCGGGGGTTCTTTCATGTAGTGCAGTGAATGTAAATGATACGTCGATAGCACGAGGAAGAATCGCACCAGAAGAATTCCTTGATCCGTGAAGAAACACGCCCTTTTGTGGTATATTCAAATCTGAAGAAAATGCTGTAACATATCCCAGCAAACCTGAGACTCCATCAGAGTGGCTCAAAATCAAATTGGCAAATTTAACGCGAATAAGCGGAGGGCTGCTCATTATTTCTGGTCTCGGATCGTCTTCTTGCCCAAATGCTCTTTTAAACCATGCATCAGACTGCGTCCCAATTTTCTTATAAGAGGGATAAAGATTGCTGGTTAAAGTGTTTATTTTTTTTAAATTTTCTGCTGCATCATGTTTATCATAGCAAGGTATTAAAAAGCCTAGCGTAACCGATCTCTCTGTTCTTTCATAAACAGGGATACTATCTGGGCGGCCAAAAACCTTCACTGAGTTCCATTGAGGCTTAAAATCATCTTTAAAGTTTTTAATATATGCAGGAAATGTAACAGAATTACTCTGAAGCAGGCCGGCAGCCATCGATCCGAGCAACCCAGTATTGCCGGCAAATTTTGGAAAAGATATTTGTATATCTGTAAACGGCAAATTTTGTCTGATGGCCGCTTCTGTGGGTGAACAAGTACTAAGAGTTGGATCTGTCGCGACTAAGCCGCCAGCCATTTCCCCTAAGCCGCCAAAATTTATTGCCATAATTAAATCTCCTTTCTATAATTAGAATAGAAACAAAAAATATGCTTGCATGCGGCTGTGTGTTTCATCCGGGTACAAGAGAATCACACTTGGCCTTGGTCTTGCCGGCGGCGGTGCGGCGCTGCATCGGTGTGAGCGATTTGCACCATTCTTTCCAAAATGTATCCGATGCAACATTCGCGAGTTCATCAATATTTTTTGTCGTTACTGTTTCAGCCAGCTTTATATAAGAATTCGTCACTGCTTCACCCAAATTAGGGCCCATCTTATCCCACGCACCCATAAGCTGATCTGAAGATTTACTGAAGGCGGTGGAAAGCTTTTCAAGCATTTCTGGATCTGCTGTCATGGTTAATTTCATTGCTGAAATTGTTGCTACCAATTTTTGCATCGGGTCTACAATTGCTTTTGCGGCTTTCTTGGCAAAATCTTCTACTCTAGCCGTATCCGGTACAACCTTTGCTTCTTCAAGCCTACCTGAGATAAGCGCTGCTGCCTCTTTTTTACCAACAATATCGCCCAAAGCGCCGATAAGCAGATTTCTAACAACAGGCCCTTGTGTCATCATTTGGCCTTTAATGCCGCTAAACACTCTATTTAATTCCTTAATTCTTTGTTCTGGGGTCATTCCTACCAGCTTTCTAGGGTCGATCGAAGTGCCAAATCTCATCAAAACTTGGTTTAATCTAGCAGCAGTATCAAAAGCGCTTTCAAATGTATCAAATTTCTCAGTGATATTTAAAACCGGGATCATGCCGATACCTAATTGTTTTCCATATTGTTGTAATGCCCCGCCGATTTTAACAATAGATTCGGGATCCATAAATCCAACGAAAGACTCTTTATTGGCAAGTACGTCCTTGGTTATTGCACCTAATGATTGGCCCGATATTCTTGCAAGAGCATCCATCTGATTTGTAGCTTTGATTACGTCGTCGCTGCGGTTGCCCAAAACCGTACCAAAAAGATTAAAAGCGTCTGTTGCAACGGCGCCGCCAATGCCAAGCTCTTCGTATATTGCAACATGTTGTCGGATTGAATCTCTTACCCCGGGATCTCTAAAAGATTTATTAACAACACCCATATAACTGTCAGCAACAGTCGTGGCGGCCTTGGTATAGTCATCAAAGCTGACGCCGTATTGCCTCATCTCTTTTATGTGGCCGGCAAGCCTAGCCGATTCTGTAAAATGAGATCTGCCAAGATCATCGAGACCCACTTGGAATTCGCTTAAAAATCCGCCAGTTTTTAACAATGTACGGCCGAAGGATTCCATTTGCATTATTCCGCCATGGAAAAAGCCGGCTTTTGCCTTTTCGCCAAATAATCTTTCGGCGCCGGCGGTCACGGCGGATTCCGCCACTTGGCCGGCGTATGACATCGCGATGGTCTGCATGAAATCCACTAATCCTGCTTTAATAATTTTATCAACAGGAATTGCAGCCACGGCAGCGCGGCCGGCCGCGGTGTTGCCAAGTTTTTGTCTAAGCCATTTTTTCCATTGCTTTGCTTGTTCCTTTTGTTGTTCTGTCATTACATAGTTTCTCCTTCGTCCTCGGTGTTATAACTATTAACAAGCTTCTTAAAAAACCAATCTCTTAGTCTTAGCGGCAGAGCATACAGTTCAAAAAACCCCCAATTGCCATGTTTTTTCATTACAAAAAACATTCCATAAACATCATCCATATATTCAGTTGTCAGGCCAAAAAAATGTGGCATCGACCGGTATACCTCCTTCGTTTTGGTGATTACAACTTTCACACTCATAACGATATATGAAATCCATATCGGGAGTTAATTCTTTATACCTTTTTTGAAGATATTTGGAATCTGAAATCGGCATTTTAGAAACAAAGTCTGCAATCGCTGCAAAACTTGAATCGCCGTCAACAGAAACGATTGTTGTGCGATGCTTTTCAGAAATAGGTTCCGGCGGAAGGTTGTGTTCCATTTTTTTCATAAACAGTTGTGCTAATTTTGCTTCATCTGCAATAGCTAATAATCTTAACTCCACAAAAACCTTCGACTTGGGCAACTCTACAACAAAAGTCCCCCGCTCAGTCATTTTTACTCCAGTATAATCAATTCTTTTGTCCTGTATTTCATTTAAATCAATTATCACATCTTGCGTAGTCTGACAATTTCCACAACTTATATTAATTCCATATGCTGGACCATATCCGCTGGCCCTTGCTGCAATTAATATTGCATTTCTATCGCCCAACAACAATTCGCTAGCGCGGATCGCTTTATCAACCAAAATACTTTCAATTAATTTCTCTAAAGTGGTACCCTTGGCCATATAAGATGGGTTCGATAAAACATCTTCTTGTTTTGTTGTCATATATGTAATTTCAAGCTCTTCTTTGTTGTGTAATGTAGAGCTTCTAGAATAAAATTTACCAGCAGAAGGCAACTTAACAAACTCAGCCGGAAGCGAATACCCATATTGCTGCGGCGGTGGCGCAGACACTGGTTGCATCGGCATGGGTTGTTGTACTTGTGGCGCTGTCGACGGTAGCGGCTGCGCGACCGGCACCGCCTGTGGCACTGATACTTGTGGCGCTGTCGACGGTGGTGGCCGGCCGGCTGGCGGCGCCTGTGGCACTGGTATTTGTGGCGCCACAAATTTACTTGAATTATCAATCATTTTTTCCTTTATTTTTTATTATAAGTTAACTCGGCCCAATCATATCTAACTTTTACAACTATACCAATTAAAGTGTCATTCCCATAAGCAAGATCTGTTGGGGTCAAACTTTCTATGAAAGGTTCTCGCAATAACCACTCTTCATATATTTCACCCTCCGGAGTATACATGTTGATCTTGATTGAACCTAGTGATCGTATTAAATCATATTTGCTGAGATCTTTTAAGCTTGTAAAAGGACTTATGATATTAGGGGGATCATACGCCGTATTTTGCAGCTTTTTCATTAATGTGCCAAATACAGAATTCGCAAGATCTTGTGAAAAAACCTCTTTAATGGTAAATGTTATTGGTTCCCACTTAACATGTCCCTTGGGAAAGTAAATTTTATGATTTAAAAGAGTGTATTCTTCAGACTCTATTGAATAAGATGGTCTTTTAACATTTGTTATTAAAGCTGCGGCGACGCCGGCGACATCTAAAGTATATCTATAAGATTGTTGTAGGTCTTGTTGGTATACATTGTCGAGAGATGCTTTATTCTGTTGCTCTTCTTTCGATATTTTTCCATAAAGAACATCGGTATGGCGGCGAGCTAAATTTTTAGCAGCAAATATTGACATCTTATAGTAATTAGATGTTTTTTAAAAAATATCAGGCACCTTGGTTCTTAACACTGTGTTTGGCGAAATCAAAAGCCAAACTAACAGTAACCGTTAACAACTCTTCTGAGCCGTAATCCAAAGCGCCATAATCAACTTTAGTAATCTGAACATTGTGTAGTTGCCACTCTTCGACTACCACTCCTTCAGAGTCAAGCGTTTGTATGGAAACCACGCCTAAATTTCCATTAACAAACCTTCTTTTTGATAGAGTTTTTAGCCAAAGTGCCTTATTGGGATCATCGCCCCATTGATCGGGAGTTACATAACCAGCATCTTCGACAATGCCCAAAACTTTCGATGCAACTTCAGGATTAATTGGATCCATTAAAACTATTTCCATTGGATCCCACTTAACGCGTCCGGGGAATTTAAATACATGGCCCATAAACGGATGTTCTTGTGGGGTTGTAACAGAAAAGCTTGGTCTTTTCGCAGACTTTACAACCCAAGTAGGAATTTCTCCAAGTACTAAAATATACTTATATTTGCGCTTGGGTTCCATCGACGTTGTTGCCCATGTCGGCGTTGAAGCTGCTTTTTTAGTGTGGTTCGGCATTATTTTTTCTCCCTTTAATCCTCAAACGCTGCGCCCGTATTGGTAATTATAAAATCAACCGCAATAAATTCAATTGCTCGTGCCGGCTTAAGGAAAACCTTGGCATACATAATATTACGATCAATCAAGTCATCGGTTGTAGTTGTACTATCCAAAATCAATTTATACCCCGTTAGACCAAATCGAGCTTTTACGTCTGCCAAGAAAGGTTCTGCTCGGGCAATAAACCTATCCCACGTCTCTTTTAAGTTTGGTTCGAATAGAATGTCTGCCGAAATAGTAGAAATTCCCTTTTTTACAAAGAGCAACAGCCTACGCACATTAATTCTATCGAGAGCGCTTCTAGTAACTTGCAACGTCTTTTGTCCAAAAATTACAATGCCTTCGTTGGGGAATGAAGCAATTGGATTAATATTTGCCTCATAAAGATCATCCCTATCCTTTGAAGTAAGCTTTTGTGTTACGTTCACAACTGGTAAACCAGCAACGCCGCTTGACAAGCCGCCTCTATTAAATCCGGCAGGCGCGAACCATGGCGCGCGGACTCTATCAGTATATGACATTGCTCCAATGGCCGCAACAGATGGCGGTATAAAAACAAGATTGCCATAAAGGGTGTCTCTAATCTGTACCCATGGGTAATATACACACGCATAACTTGAGTTTAGGCCGCGGCCTTTTAAGTTATTGACAGCAGTCGATACTGCGCCGTAAGTAACGCCGGTGCTCCCTTCGGCAGCCGGTGCAAAATCGCCCTTAAGATCAACAACCGCTAGCGCGTCGGCGCGGGCCTCGACTGTCTCAATCAAGTGATTTGTTAAGCCCTCGTGAGTCAAGCCCGGTACTGCGGCCAAGTTATACTCGACCACTTCTGCATCGCTAACAATGTCAATGGCTTCTTTAATTGAGTTAAAAGCATAGTGACTCTTTTCAGTTCTACCTTCCAAAAGTGTATTTCGGAAAGGCTCTTTCTCTGTAATATCAAAGCCATCTGAGCCGCCATAGAATGTGCTAGTAAACGCTCTGACATTTAAATCTAAGATATCTTTGTAAGAGCTTGTCGCACTTTGTGCAGTTACCGACTGAAATTGAGAAAATCCGGTATTGTTGTTGTTTCGGCCGTCAAATCCACCATAAGCGCCCGACACTCTGCAGCCCTGCTGCCAAACAAAGTTTGTTTCTTCATCTTCCGCTCTAATTTCGTCTAATGAGAACTTCCACATATATTCAGTGTAATCGCCATTATCAGTGCCATTAATATCTTCTGCCTTTGTTCTAATCAGATCTCTGACGCCGGGATTAAATTTAGAACTGGTTTTGCTCTTGCCAGTCCATGCTCCAAAGTATGCTTGCTTTACACTGGCCAATTCATCTTGTGAAGATGAAACCCGCGTCTGGAGTTTTGGATATCTAAACTTAAGTGCAGTACCGCCGCCAAGGCCGGGGGTCTTCGTAGACGTGTCGGCTCCCACATACGGAGAGCTTGAGCTTACGGCGTTGTTATTGGTGTTTGAAATGCCTGCGAGGCCGCCGGCAACTTGTTGGGAACTGCCGCCGTAGCCCCAAGCATATGCTTTTGCTTCAGACCAATCGGTGCCGGTGGCTGTCGGAGTTGTGGGCTTTACATGAGTAAAGTCTTTATACTTCGAAGGTCCGTATACGCCAAATGGCAAGTATTCTTCATTTGAGGCGCCCGAATCAACGTCAACATTCATTTGTATGCGAATGTACTTAGAAAAATTTGGATGCTGCCCCTTTTCAACCAAGCGCCTCTCAGTTGTATCATATGTAACATAAGAATCGCCAATTTTTCTAGCAACGTAGTTTAGTGAATTCGGATTCAAGTCGCAATTACTAAATCTTTCCAAGATAACCGGAGCTTTGTCAGTGTCACTAATTCTACGAACCAAAACATCAAACGTACCGTACTTAATAAATTCATCAGATGAATATTTAATATTTGCAATTGAAGCCTTAATATTGTTCTGAACCCACGCACCATGATCAAGAGCATGAAATCTAAACAATTTTTGCATATCATCATGATCATAGCTAGCAGAAACAGCACCGCCGCCTAAATCTTGCGAAAAGTACCACCCTGTGTACGGCGCGGCATCGAGGGCCTGACTAAACGCAATTCTGCGGTGGCCGTGTTGTCTTGTTGCGGTAGTTGAATCAGATGGCCCAAGACCTAAAATAACGCCGGCGTATGTTGCGCTAACACCATATGGTACCCCGTCAGAACTAGATGAAATTACACCGTTACTCCAATCGTTGGCGAATTCATGTTCGTAACTTTCGCCTAGCCAATAATTTTCAGTGCTATCGGTAATATCACCATTTGTAAGCGCTGGATTGGTGTTAAAGACTTTTCTAATGAAGTTTTTACTACCTGCGCCTAAACTAAATGCGATCTTTTTCGCGACAGCTTCATCGTCGCCAACAACGCTAAGCGTAAAATTGCCACTGCCGTCTGATAAGACTAATTCTCCACGAGCGGAGGCTGTGGCCGCATTTGCAGTGGTGGTGCCCGTCAAGCCAACATAGCCTTCGGATACGTACCAAACTGCCGCCAATGAGCCGGTGGCTTGTGTGTGGCCTGTGCCGCCGTCTTGGCCACCGGTGAACCCGGTCGCCTCGAAGAGACCTATGTTTGTAGTTACCGTGTTGTTCCCGGCGGTGCCAAGGGTGGCTTGAGTGAATGTGATTGATTGCTCACCATTGGCTACAGGAGCATAGGCGCCGGCTGTAATTTTGTCTTTTATTGGTGAATCAGTTGATCCAATTGTATCTTTAAATTCATTTAATACAACAGCTTGTGAATTTGTATTCAAGTTACAAGTAACAGCGATGCAAACACCTTGAGCCAATAAATCTGCGTCTGGAGTGCTGCTTCCCAAATCTGAATCTTCGTCCAATTCAGTACCTGATGCAACTGCGTCGGGTTCAGAGGCATCAGAAAGTATAAATATCCCTACTGTGCCATCTGTAGCGGTGAATTTAACATATTCACCTTCTGTAAATTGACCGCTGTCGGTGGCATCGCCGTCGTCGCAAGTTATCGTGGCCACGCCGCTTCCGGATGTCGCCAGATTCGCATCAAATACCCAAAGGCCATACGCGCCGCCTTTGCCACTAGCTGCAGCCCCCAAGGAGTTATCAGTTTTCCAGCCGGCTTCGCCCGCATCAGTCGTTTTCTGAACATGCTCTTTGCCGAGCAGACGCACAACATTAATTGTTGGCGAATTCTTTAACCAAGCCTGCGCTGCATATGACGCATAAGTTGGGGCTTGTAAATTTCCGTTTCTCCATACATCTGTGCCGTCACCACCCGGATGAGGCTCGCCAAAAACGTCAACAAAGTCCGCAAACGAATCAACCTGCACAGGGCGCATCGCTGGTCCCTTTTGAGTTCTGCCGATGAGCAGTGGCCCGATATCTCTTGGTTCGCTTGGTAATTGAGAGTTATCGATTTCATTTAAGAAAATACCGGGTGAAACAAATCTAAATTTTTTCGCGCTCATATGTCAATTCTCCTAGTATTTATAACTTTGCTATCAATAAATAGTTGTTGAAAACTTAAAAAACCACACTAAGGGCGGAATGGTTCTTTTTCTTCCCCGTCTTTTATGCCGTACTCATTTATATCGCCAAGCATTACCGTTTCCCTCTGGAATCTTAATTTTACGGGGTTTTCTCTTATCGTAACTTTAGGAGTAATTTGATTTTTATCGGCGCCCATTAAATAACCAAGCACTGTTATGGTTGCTGTTGTTTCATAACTTTTTTCGGCCTCTGCCAAATTAGCAGCGTTGTTGGTCATAGTAAAAGTTCCATCAATAAAAGCTTCATAAAAATGGCCTCCTTTTCTAATAATAAATTGATTTATATTACCAGTATAGGTCATTAATGGCTGCATTAGTTCATTCATTTGTTGTTGATAATCTGTTCTTAAATTAATCTCATATTTTATTTCATAATATATTGGCAATGGAACTGTATAATTGTAATAAACAACTCTTTTATTTTCTATTTTTCGACCAAATGCATCTTTTTTTGGAAAGTTTATTTGGCCGTAATTCGCAGCAAGCATTTCAGCATTTGCAAAATTTCTTGTTTTGCTTTGATTTATTTTTCTTGTAAAAGAAAGAGTGCCGCCTCTATAATCTTTATTCGGAAATAAGTGCGCTGGAATTGGTCGCTTGTCAGCAGTTGCCTTGGCAACGGCCGTTCTTTCGACTGAGATCAAAGGGAACACCAATGAATCAGACTCAACAGTTCTTGTTTCTTTTTTATTTTTAATCTGAAAAGCGCGCTCCGCAGTTATCCAAATAATTGGTGTTTTTTTCCAGCCATCATTTGTCGTAGCATATAGCTCCAAACCACTGATCCAATCATACACTGCAGTATCGATGGTCTCAAAACTTGAAGGCTCTAAATTTATAACTTTTTCACTTGGCATTAAACTTACCATCCCTAGCTCTTATACATGTAGCAACAATTTCATATCTCGTCTCGATTTGGCCAAACAATTGCGCTGGCTCATCTAACTTAACTATCTCATAGTGAATGTCCCCATACAAAACAAAATCGCCCATCCTAACATAAAGATCTTGATCTTCTGTTAATCTTCTCTTGTGGAAACGAATAGTAATTGCTGCTCTTCTGTCCACTCCAAATTTGCCGCTTTCTGTAACCATTCCTTGCCAAGCAACAGCAGCATAAACTCTTATTGGGGCTAAAAACGATTTTTCTATTGCCTCTCCGTAAACTTCATGATATTCAGAATGCTCAACGCTTATTGGATAATATAATACCTGTTGGCCGGCGACTCTTTCTAGAATTTCATCATTAAATTGCTTGACTAAATTCTTTTCTTTTTCACCAATAAATAATGGAGGTGGGGGCGCATCTGGTTGTGACCATTCGTTGTCTGCCATTCAGTTTATCCTCTATTACCAAATAAATATTGGTATTGGTATCTTACTTAATACCTTGCCGGCGTTTTCTGTTATCCCCGCATCTCTTTCGACCAACTTAGCATATGTCAATTCGTCAAGGACCGTCTTAAGTTCATCTCTCAGTTCTTTTTGTTCAGCCTTGCCCGCAGTTACCATAGTCGCGCCGTCAAGCGTTACAGTGCCTCCGGGCAGCGGTATACCGCCGAACTTACTTCTAATGTGCCCAAGCATCTCTTTGCACAGAGCGAGGGCAAAGCGGCGTATCCACTGCTTGCCAATACTGTTAATTCTATCATAAGGTATATTAGCATATGGCAGAGTGTTCATGTTGTTAACGCCGTCATGCCCTTTCGATCGATCGCCGTGTTCGTCCCACGCGTCTTTTTGTATAGAAAATTTTACCCAAAGTTTATCTGGGTAAAGTCCATCTGGCTGTGGGTATATTACTATTTTATTATTCTGAATTTCGTAAGAATACTGAGAAATTCTTGTTTTGATACTATCTTCATAATTTATAGCTTGCAATTTATTTTGCCAAGTCGGGACAATCTCAAATGTCGAATCATCTGCATATTGGCCATAGCTTGACATATTACCAATTACATTTAAGCCGCCATAATATGCAAAGAATCTCCACATTGCCCTAGGGGATACATAAAATACTTTTTTAACTGTAATCTTTCTATTGCCAATCGTATCATCGGAATCAAAACCAAAATTACCCATGTCAAAACCACTCTTTATCATAGACTGTAAATCATAATCTTGTATGCTAGCAGTTAAATCAATAGAAGCTGAATAGACCGTCAAATCGCCGCCGGCAACTGGGGCCGCCTCTGTTCCCATCCCATCTGAAGCGCGTTGAGTGTGACTAAATGTGAATCTAGGATATCTTAGTTCGATATTCTTATCTTTTAATGATTCCCCCAATTTGATTTGGCCGTCTTCATCGAAAGAAGCAGTCGTATTGCCCAGCGAATCGCCAAGTGAATTTTTGGCTTGGTGAATATTAACGAGATAAGAGTATTCTAATACAGCTTCTTCATAAGCAGCATAAACATTACCCTCTGTTAATTCAACATCTAATACGTCGCCGCCGAGCTTCTTATAAACATAAGCAACTTGATCAACAGCGCCATTTAAAAAATCATCGCTTGAAGCATATATGCCATATGGCAAAGTAGCCGCAACATTTGCACTGGTGCCCACTGAAGGCAGCACTGACTTATTTGCTGTACTAGCCGGGGTTAAAGTTGGTATAGCCATTCATTAATTCTCCTAATCATAGTAATTAGTTGAGTGGCTTTAAAAAAGAGTGGGTCTAAGTGGTTTTAGATTTCGTTGTTTTTCTTTTCGCCGATTTTCTTGGCTTTCTGGTGGTAGTTTTTCTTGGCTTTCTGGCTGTTGGCTTCTTGGGTGCTGATTTTTTTGCCTCTACAACTTTTTTAGGCTCTGGCTTTTTTAGAACCGTCGCTTCGATGATTGGTGCTACGACTTCTTCTAAGATCTCAGGCTCTTCTGCCTTAGTTTCCTCGGCCGCAAGCCCGAATTTATTAGCAAACTTCTTGCCAAACTTTTTTAAATTCCTTAAGGCTCTTTTTCTTTTACCCATAATGAACTCCTTTATAGATATATTATACAACATTATAGTGGAGATGTTAACAAAAAACCCCTTGTCTGTAAAAGAGCAAGGGGCTTAATACTTTTGATAAGGCTTCTATTATTTATTATGTTCCAGTATACTGGAGCGGAGTGGAACTGCCTGGGCGGCCTAATTGCTTCGTATTATGTGCTAAATACTGCGCTTGAATCGTCTGCGTCACAGCGAACAAGCCCAATAGCAACCCAATCTGTTCCGTTGCTGACAACTTCTACCCATGAACCTGCCAGGATTTTGTTGCTAGCAGATCCAATGGTGAGGATTGGGTGGCCATCCCCAGTGACGGCTCTGTCCTGCTGGGTGGCGTGAAAGTCAAACTCTCCAGCGTTGGAGTCAGCGTTTTCATCAACACAGAGTACTGTGCCAATCCAAGATTCATCTGTGCTAGCAGTGGTAAGGACCAGGGCGGCGGCACTTGCAATATCGGCGCTGAAGACAAACTTAAAATAAGCACCATCTGCTGCGGACGGAAGCGTCACGGAGGCCGCGGCGCCGATCAAATAAAGTTCTCCAGTTTCCACTGGAACGATAGTCTTATTCCCTGTAAGGGTCTCCACTCTCATTTTAGAGGCAATTCTTGCCGCTCTTCCTACTTTACTCATTTTATTAGTTCTCCTTTTTTGTCTATAAAGGCTCTGCCTTATCAATCAGTAATAAATAGTATGCAAAAAAAGAAAACTCCCACCTAAGTTGCCCTAGGTGGGAGTTTAATTATATAATGCTAACTAAGTTTAGCTACCAGACTCACCAAGGAGTCCGCGTACAACAACCAAGCCATACATATCAGGACGCACCATCTTCTTGGCATATCGCGTCATCACGCCCTTGCGGGGCACGAAGTCTTCGATGCCGAAGATAGTCGGCGTGACCTGTAGCGGTACGTAAGGAGCGTATACATAGCCACTCTCAAGGAAGCTATTGCCCTTACGACCAACAAGGAGAATATTCCTTGGGAAGTAAGGATCAACGTAAACGTCCCACTTCTTGCTAACCTGTCCAACATTGACAGCACCAGCAGTACCCTTATCCTCATCAACCGCAACCGAAGCACGGAAGCCAGAGGTCATCTCAAGGATGCTGGCAACTTCAGGTGAAGTAACGATGAAGTTTGCACCGCCACGAACAGTCTTGCGATGAATCTGAGCAGAAAGGTCATTGACCGTCTCTAACAGAGTCTCATACCATTCGCTAACCGTACCGGTAAAGTCCGGAGCAGCTGCAGTTGCACCAAGCTCAACACCAGTGTCTTTCTTGACGAACAGACCCGGCGAACGTGACCAGTAGTACGTACCAGCAGCTGCACCCTGAACAAGATCATTAAGAATCTCACGATCAATTTCCAAAGCAATCTGCTCTGAAAGAATCGAGGTCAACTCAACTTCGGCGTCAAGGTTGTGGTAAGCATTAAGGTCTTGACCCAATTCGGGCGACCACTTAGCCTTCAGCTTCTTGGTAATTGCCGTGACACTCACAGAATCGACTTGGATGTCAATCTCAGGAATGTCAGTATTTTGACCAGTCCGACCATTAACACCCTGTGAACCAACATTTTCAAGTCCCCATGGATCAGCGCCAGTAAGGCCGCCTGCTGGAGCAATACCGGCCCCAGCTAAGAAAGCATCCGAAACTGCCCACGTAGCAGACTTAGAACTGCCAGCGTCAGAGGTGTTTGTACCATCTGTATCCAGCGTATAAAACGTAACAGTGATCGACCCATCGCCGGCGGTCGACGACGTCGACAAGCGACGAACGATCGAACATGTTCCCGAGTCGCTGGATACCATATGAAACGAAATAAGGTTATCTGTATTAATGTTGCTAGCAGCACCAATATCAACAGTATACTCACGAACCGCGGCGGCCGTTTCAGCCAAAACATCGGGATCCCAGCGAAGAACCTTCTTCTCAGCCTCGGTCAAAGCCGAAACGACGCGTTGGCCACCAGAATTAATTCCGGTACCGACAACGAAGGTAAGGCCGTCTGACGAACCAGTTGGCGAAGCATAACCATTGTGAAGGTTATAAAAACCGCCGGAATCTTCTGTAAGATTCTGAACACCACCGGTCAACTGTGCGCCAAGGACGCCGCCGCCATAAAGCGAGTTCTCGGACCCGGCCGTTGCAGTAACACCCATTTTAGCATCAGTATAGTTAAAGTCCAAGAAGAAGATGAGGCCCGAAGGCAAGCTCATCGGCTGGACTGAAACCAATTCGTTGGCCAAGAGGCCGCCGAATACCCTACGCACGATCGGAAACGCAACAGCCGCAAAGCCCTGCACGTCACCAGCCGCCATAGTTGAAGCTTCTCGGAGAAGCTCCTTCGCTTGATTCTCAAGCATTAAAGCCATGTTGTCACGGCTTCGATTATCATCACTGAGACCTTCTAAAAGTCCGGTTTTTTCCCACTTTTTGACAATGGCTGCACCTTCTTTTGCAAGATCACGCGAAACGATGTTTTCTGTTAATCTTTCAACAATATTTGACATGATATTTCCCTCCTACGGTTATTTTGTAATCCCCGCTAAACGCTTTAAACGCTTAGCGAATTCATCATTGTTGCTATCCACCTCTTCTCTCTTGCGAGAATGAAGAAGAATGGAAGACGAATTTCGTTTGTTAACAACTTCGCTTAGTGATTTCGGGGTGCTCTTTGCTGCACCGCCCACGCCGCTTTGAAGTGTTTCATAAACAATCTTCGCTTGCTCAATTGAGCTAGCGCTATTGATAGATTCGACAATCTTATTTGTTTGTCGCTCATTCAGGGAGGTATCTGCCAAAACGCGATTTGTATATAGAAGTTTAGCATTCACAAGCTGAACTTCATCAAATTTTTCTTTTACTTGTCTTACTGATTCTAATAAAATTTTACTTTTTCCAATAAGGTTCTTGTTCTTTGCCTTAAGTTGTTTGTTTTCTTTCTTAAGGTCTTTGTTTTCTTTTTCCAGATCTTCGCTGTATTCTTCGATCATCGCGGCGATCTCTGCAACCTGTACAGTATCGCCGATAGAAGTGGTCGGCTTTGCTTGGCCGGTGGGCCCGCCGGATGGCTGGGCTTTGTAGTCGAAATGAAGTGATTCTTTGACTTTCGTAGTACTACCTGATTTTTCACCTTTAAATTTAACGGGACCGCCGGTGTCGCGGGTCTTATCCAAGTCTGTTTTTACTTTTTTACAGTCACATTTGCCGTCGTCCTTTTCATAAGCTTCTTCGCCGAATTTCGGGCAAGCGTGAGTCGAGCAGGGATCTACATCTTCTGCCAATTCTTCCAAGGACTCTTCGCTTATTTGTACTTCTTCAACGTCCTCTGCGAGTTCTTCCAAGTCGGCTTCTTCAAGCTCAAGTGACTCTTTGCCTTCCATGAGCCCTTCTGTTTCGGCAGCCTCTTCAACGCCGCCCTCTTCTTCTTTTGTAAGAATATTCTCTAAATTAATTTCAACAACGTCTTCTTCGCTAAGTTCTGAAAACTCTGATTCGTCTAAGGCCGCAAAAGCATTGCCTTCCATTTCGTCTAATTGATTGTCAACTATTGATTGCTCGTCTACGTCTGGAGCGGCGTTTTCGCCAAACGATTCAGCCTCTTTGCCTTCGGCAGTCTCTTCTGCGCCCTCTTCCACGGGCGTGGGAGTATCAACGTCAGGATCGACGCCGCCCGGAAGGCCCAGCGCATCGCCCGCGGCGTCAAGGTCAGGATCTTCTTCGGCCGCGGGATCTTCTTGCTCCAAAATTTGATCTACAGTTTCTTTGATTTGATTTGAGAATCGTTCAACGACGACCTGTTCTGCGCTTTGGATCGCCGCTTCACGCAACGAGGCAGCATCGATAATTGCTTGCTCTAACATAGATGACATTGAATACTCTCCTAATATACTACTTTGCTAACAATAAATAGTGTTTAAAAATGTAAAATGACATGGAAGGTGTTATTGGTGTTTTAGAAAGTGGAAGTGGCAGCGAAAATCGTTGTCCTGTCGTCAGCGGCGGTGGCGCCGACGAAGGCAACCTTATCAATGCCGAGCACTTCATAGGTTCTGTAGAATCTCCCGCTAGGAAGAAAATCATCGTGGCCCGGGGCGACGCCCTCATCCGTTGGCGCGGTAAGGATGGTTGCAACAGCGCCGAGCGGCGTGCCTGCCACTGCAGGGCCAGCAGGCAACGGAAACCATCTTAAAAAAGCATGACAATACCCATACACCGTTATGGCCTGTGGTACCTTGGCGGGCTCGTTTCCATCTTCCAGTAAAACATGCAAATACCTTTGATTCTGAAGGAAATATCCTAATCCTTCTGCAGCTGCTGTGACGCCGACAAGAGAGACTTCTGTGACAGTCTCAACCTCGCCGCCCTGAGAGCCCACTATATTTTTTGGGCTTCTTGTTCTGCCCCAGCTATTATGTCCTGTAAATACTGCCATTTTATTCTCCTAACTCCAATAAATAGTTATTTTATTTAGTTTGTGCCTTACTTCTTTTCTTAAGTCGCCTTCTTTTGTCAGATGGCTTTTCATAATACATGCGTTCTCTAAATTCTTCCATAATTTTTTCTTTACGAACCTTTCTGGAAAATCGCTTAATCAGATCTTCTGTCGTTTCTCTTCGCCTAGCCACTACTTGTACATTAACTGCCATTTTATCACCACTACTTTATTAGATGTTTCCAAACATTTGAGCCCGGAAGTTGCGAAATGTCAATGCCAGCATCATCTGGGTCCACATTTGCAAGAGCAGAGCTTGGAGCGCTCGACTCATTTACACTGCCGGCGCCTCTTAAAGGTTTTGTGCCCTCAAAGACATCAATGCCGCCATATGCGCCAGTGCCAATCGCATCCAACAATTTCTTTTTGGACTCTGCCAATACTTTTTTGGTATCGTCTCGTCTGGGCGATCGTTTTTCTTGTTTTTCCACAGGTTTGGCTTCTTTAATAACTTGTTGCCCCGTGCCCTTCATAACTTCAGAGATAATGCCAGACAGCACGCCCTCCTCAAAAATTACTTCTTTGATACATTCCTTTATTAAAGGCTTTAACATTTTTTTAAGTTGATCGCTTTTCATTCGGCCTCACCAAACAGATCATTTAATAATCTGTTAATTCTATCTGCTTTTGTAAAAATCTTTTCGACTGGCACTTTATTTTCTGACAAATTCATAAAAGCGCCATCAGTGGAGGGATCGCTTACGATGTCAAAGCATATTAACTGAAAGTCGTCTTCAACATAAGTTTTGCCGGCTTTTTCTTTAACCGAACCCAAGCCGCGCGATGAAATGCCCACTTGCACGCCATCTTTAATTAAAGATCTGAGTGTTTCGCCGGCCGGCGTTGACAAGATTTTAATCTTGCCCATTACGTCTTTACCTTCTATCCAAACTTTTGTAACCATATGTGAACAGTTCTGTAAATTAACAACTGAACTTTCAGGGTGGTCTAGTTCGCCTAGGGCTCTCTTTTCATTAATTAGTTTTTGATAATTTTTAACTTCACGCTTTAAAACCTCAAAAGGATAAACTCTGCCGTTGCCGTTCTTTGCGTCTGCCCTTTGCATCACGCCGGTTAGATAAAACCCAGTGCCCGTCTTAACTTCGATTTTTTCTTCTTCAGTTAAAAGGTCTTGACAAACGCCGCCCTCGCATAACGCATAATATTCTCTTAGAAGGTATTGCTTGCTCATTCTTACATTCCTCTCGCTGCTTTTATCTGCTCAATAGCGTCTGCTATAAGCCTTGCTTCATCCGGCTTTAATTGCCCCAGCGTACCAATGCTTTGGAACAACTCTTGTTGCATGCCTTTGAGCGTTTCAGCAGCATCTTCTGGCGCAATTTCTTCTTTAATCAATCGCTTTGGGCGTTTAATTTTTATCTTCATCTTTTTATTTCCTAGCGGGCGTTACCCGCCCGATACAGCAGCCGCTTTTGCAAAGCCTCGGCGGTTGTAGCATCCAGTGGTTCTCAACAAAAACATTAATTTCTTTTGACATTGATTCCTTCATCTCCAAATAACATACTTAAGGCGTATGAGGTGCCGGAACTCAGACTGCCCAAAATAATTGGGTTAGCCCAACTGAGTTCAAATGTAAATAGTTCTGTATAAAAAGAAATTCCATACAATAACACACCAACCCAAAAACCCAAACACATTGAGCATCGGAACAGTTCTCCAAAGAACCCTTCTGTTGGCCTTATTTTATTAAATATACTACCGTAAACTAAAACTTGCGTAAGGCCATAAGCGGCCAGCACAAACCATAATAATTCCATTTTAAATCCTGTAAATTAAACCATAGGGAGTTGACGATGGCTCAATAGAGCCCTTCTTTTTAGCGTGAGGTATTTCACCAAGCTCTGTGCTGTCTTCTCTAGAGGGTTCTGTGAAATAATCTTCTAGTGCGCTGTCGTACTCAAGGGCGCTGTCGATGTCTTCTGCTTCGTCTTTCAAGAAGTTGTGCATTACTAAAAGAAGCGCCTGAATGGTGTCGACTTTATCATTAATTGGATAAGCAGCCTCAAGAGAACCAAAGACATTCCCACTCTGAATGCTGTCTGGCAGTATCACTCCTTTGATTCTCAAATATTCAAAAAATCTATCTTGTGCTGGGTATGGATCAATTTTTGTATCACGCTTTATAAAGGTAACAACCTTGTTCTTCTTTGGCATAATAACAATATCGTATAAAGGATGATCATAAATCATATAATCGCCATTGATACTACGACGCATCTTTAAATGAATTATGTGTACCGCCGGTACATCAACTTTTATTTTAAGAGGCTCGTCGGGCTCTGCAAACTCTGCAGCAACATCAGCACCAATTTTTACTTCTACAGTCATTGTTTTTGGGTCTCTCTTGTTAATTCTTGAATTTTAATAATTTGTTCTAAAACGCTTTCATTTATATGTTGACCTTTAAATCCATTCAGTATCTTTAAAACATTTTCAATCTTTGTTTTCATTTCCGAATCAGATAAGACATCTTTGTCGTTTAATAATAGTTTAGTTTCTTCTTTTAATCTTCCGATCTCTTCATTAAGAAAAATCTTTAATTCTAGGCCGTTGTCCATAAAAGAAGAAATAAACTTTGATAACAGCTCTTTCTGCTCTGTATACATATTATCATATGCCGCGTTGTATTGTTTGGCAAACGCCCTTAAAACAGAGTTTTTTATTTGAAGTTCGTTTTTCTTTTGCAGCTGCTTTTTTGAAATCATATGCTTTATAAGTTGGCTCTCTAACAAAACCTTATCTTTAATTGATATTTTTTTATTAAAAATTTGTGAAATGCTGGCGATGGTCCTATAATTGGGAACAAAATTAGTAAACACGTTCGGCGTCAAACTCTTATTAACCCTGTTAATAAGTCGAGTTTGTTTTTTGTAAATTTCCCCTTGGCTAAGACCAGAATAAACACGCTTAACTTCTGTAATAATTTTTTCGGCGGCGGTCTTTTCAACATTCTTTGTTTCATATATGGTTCGATATAGATCAAGCTCTTCGGCTAAAACACTCCCCTTGCCAAAAAACGTCTTTAACATTAAAACAATGTCCTTTTTCTTTGATTCGTCTTCTTGCAAAGAGGCCCGGGCCAGTTCTTTAACCAACATTTCAAAAAGAAAAGCCGTATTTCTTCGCTTATTGTGCTTTAACTTCATTATTTCTATTCTCCAAAGATTCAATCAACATCTTCAATTCGTTACTTGTTTGAAAAATATTTTTTTCAATATTACAATCATAATTAGGCTCTTCAGAAGATACAGTACCTTCTAATAATTCATTAATTGAGCCTTCCGCAATTCCTCTTGCTAAATGTCGCATATTATCCAACTCATGATAACCTTTGTGCGTGCGCCTTCTACCGCCTTGAGCGTGGCCACCCTGAGACATCATATTCTTTTTACGAGGCCCAGAACTTTTTCTTCTGTCTAGTGTGACGGGCTGGTACCATTTACCCTTTGCTCCCGCAGTGGTTGTTTGGTCTGGCAAGCCTAGAGGATTTTTCTTCACTCTTTTCCAATACCAACTAGAGTCTTCATCTCGCTTGCCCGGGCCGGCCTCGGGTGGCGTTGCCAAGAGCGTTGGTTCTTCTTCTAGTGCTGGTGCCGCTTCTTCTCCCCCGCCAAGCTCGGGCGCTTCGCCAAGATCTTCTCCCCCGCCAAGGTCTTCCATGCCTTCCATGCCACCCATACCCAAGCCGCCGGCCGCTTCCATACCAGCCGCTTCGCCAGTTACTTCAGCAATCTTAGCCATGCTTGCTTCAAGTTTCTTATCATAAAATCGTTCACGCTGATTGCGAATAAACTCTTCTTCAGAAATATTTAACATATTTTCGGATATCCAACGTTTACTAAAATAATTGGCGGCTGCAGCGTCGGCCGCTTCGATCTTTGCTTTCCACTGCTCAACATCTTGTAGCTGCGCAATCTTAGATGGGTTATACAAGTGGAATTTAAATGAAATCAAATCTTCACCTTTATAGCCCAATGTATAAAGATGAATTATTGCAAGCTTTTCTAGTTCAGATATTATAGAACGCTGCAATCTTTGAATGGTTCTTGCAAAACGAATATCCTTTTGAGCCAGCGTTGTTTTATCTTCGGACGCAGCTTCTTGGCTGATCAAATAGGCGGCTGGTATCTTAATCGCTGAAAATAGCTTCTCTCGTAAATATTTTACATCTTCAATATCGTTGGCCCAAGTTTGGCCGCCAATAGTAGAAATTTCAGTTGCCTTTTGACCCCCGCGAACAGGTACAAAATAATCTTCTTCAATCGAAGCCGGGTTATATCTGAGATCGACTCTACCGTCTAAATGATTAACAGTCTGGTGACGCTTCATCGAGGTCATAACGCCCTGCATATATTGTTCTACATCTTCTGGAGGGATCCCGCCGACGTCGACATAAAAAGCACGTCGATCAGGAGCACGGACAATGCGGTGCGCCATCATTGCATCTTCTAAAAGCGTAAGTTGGCGCCAAATTCTTCTTGCGGGGTCTAATATAGAAGTTCCATATGGTGCGTATTTGTCGTTGCCCAAAATTCTAAAATGTCCAACTTGCCAGTTCTCCAAGGTCATACCTGCAGAGTTCCATTGATACTGAATATAATTGGGGTTAGTTGGATCTTCGCCCTCCATCCTTTCGATTTCTTGACTTGGAAGCCCGATGACGCTCTTAATGCCAATTTTCTCATCAATATCTAGATAAAGGAAAAAATCACCATATTTAACCAGATTTCTAGTCCAACCAAATAAATTAAATTCGACATTTAATACCTGATAAAGCAGCCCGTTTAAAATTTCTTTGATCTCTTCGTTTCTACAGTCAATTTTTAATATTTTACCATATTCTGAGTGGTGTGTAATTTCATCAGCATAAATATCCAATGCAGAGGACAACTCAGGAGAGAACTCCATTTGATCAAAATCTGCATATCGTTCGGCGCGATTCTGATTTATGGCCATCTGAGCCATCATATAATCATATGGATTATATGACTGCTTTTTGAAATCTTGGCCGCTGGTTGATTTAAATTTGCGCGAAAATCTGTCTAGTCTATTCCGCCGATCTTTTCTTATCTGCTGCTGCCGATAATTTATGATTGGGCCTGAAAACAGCTTAGTCAACCTCTGAAAAAGATTGTGCTGCGGATTTGCAGGGTTATTGGTGTTTCTATTTATTCTTTTATTTCTTGGTGCCATGATTCTATCCTATAAAGAATGGAAATCCTTCATCTTTTGTCGATATTCCCATGTGTTTCTTCCCTCTTGTATAGCCTCTCATACCTTCTATTTTTGTATCCATTCTCTGAGTCGACTTCATGATGCTGCTTAGCATTGCTTTTTTGTATGCAACATCGTGCTGATTAATTACCAAGGCTGTATCTCTTACCCAGCAAGCAATTGCGCAGGCCATAACCAGATCATCATTGTAACCCCTCATTGCTTGTGCTTTTCCGTTATGCCAAATAAAAGTTTTTAATTCTCCGATTAAACGAATTGAATGTGTCGTAATTACCTTGTTTCTTATTAATTCTTCTAGCTTCGCAATAATTAATGGTCGAGTTTTAACCGTTGTCGTAAAGCCCGGGGCTGTTGTTTTTTGATGTTCTGCTAAATATTGGTCGATGTGTTCGTGTGTTCCTTTTCGTGACCAATAAAGATTTGGATGGTTCATGCTGCGCAGTTTGTCCAGAACTGACATACCAATAGAATTGTTTTCAACAACGGTTAAACAAAAGCCGTATTCTTTGCTTGTTTCATAAATTAGCGGAGCAAACTCATCTATTGCTAGCCTGCCACAATATTCGGCCACACACTCCATATTATCAGAATTAAAAATTAAAAATGTTGAATTGTCTTGTCCGTCGCCGCGCGCGACATCGGCAGCCAAAAAATATTTCTTGTTGGGGTCGTGTCTTTCCCAAATCCATAAATTACGATCGAAGCCAGTTTTATAAATTGGGTCTTTAATATCTTTTCTTATTCTTTCTAGATCTTCGCCGGCTAGTAAAGTTTCACCAGACATATTGAAATTACACTCCAACTCCTGCGCGATCTCTCGTCTAGACATTTTGCGAATTTCCTGTTCATACCAGCCCCGATCTCTTTCGGGGTGAACATCCCATGGCAACACAAGTGGATTAAAATCGTTTAAACCCTGCTCTGCTTCGCTGTACAGTTGATGAAATTTATTGCCTACGCCTTTTGGAGTCGAGGCAATAATACAATCGCCACCGGTTGACAACGTTGGCTGTAAGCCCGCCCATAAATCATCCAAGGTGTCAATAATTGCCGCCTCATCAATAACCAGCAAAGACAATGCTTCAGAACGACCAGCATCGCCCGAAGTTGAGATTGCCTTCACTTCGCTTTCGTTGTCCAGCTTAAAAGAATTTCTATTGTCAATAACAATTTTAGATATCATCATCCAGTCTGGTAACGACTTCATGGCCAGCTTTGTTTTCTTAACAAGATTGGCGGCAGTTTGTAATTTCGTTGCCAAAACAATCACATTTTTGCCACGATGAAACAACATCAACCAAGCAACATATGCAGCGATTGTTGTTGATATTCCTAACTGTCTTGCTTTTAAAATAATATTATATCGATGATCAACAAAATCTTTTACTGCGTCTTCTTGAAAATCATATAAATTAAAAGGTATCAAACCTTTTATTGGGTGTGCAATTCTAATATAATTGTTAATAAAATAAACCGGGTCGCGCCCACATTTAATGAGTTCTTTTCTGATATCGGACTTTGTTAATTGAAAACGTTTTGCCATTCAACTCTTTATTATCCCTTGTCAGTTTCGCCTAAGCCGGGGCGATCTGGTTGCTTTCTAGTTACATTTTTTGGCTTCTTCTTTGAGCTTTGCGCCAAAAACTTTTTAATCGCGTCGTCAACAGTTCTTTCGCTTTCTGGCTCTACTGATTCAGAATCAACTCCGCCAATCTTGTACCACTTACTAGACTGTACCCAGTTGCGAATACTATTCATTCGTTGTATCAAAGAATCTGCATCGCCCTGCGATGTTAAAGCTAATGCTTTGCCGGTATCTTTTTTATACTCTTTTTTGATAAACTTTACAATGTCTTTATACGTTTGTTCCATTTCGTTTTCGAACTTCTTTGGGCCATTACGATGTAAGTCTTTCATACTGACTTCGCCATGGTAAGTGACACAAAGTTTGTTACCAGCAAACTTAACACCAAAGCCGTCCATCACTCTTTTATCCAAAAGAGGGTTGCCCTCTTCTCTTTTCAGGCCAACTTTAATTCGCTCGCCTTCGCCGTCGTATCCATCATAAGATTTTGAAGCCGCTTGAGAAATCGCTCTAACAACCTCTAAAGTGGTCATACCTTTCTTTTTCTTTTTAGCCATCTTTGGGTCTCCATCCTTTTAGCCAACGCTCTTCGCGGCCTTCGACATATAAAATATAACATTTATAACAACAATCGTATTTGCTCATATAAACATCATCTAACGCTTTAACAGAATAAATCTCACATACGGGACATATTCTACTAGTGTCTTTATTAATTAGTTTCTTGGGAACAAAAAAACCGCCAACATCAATTTGTTCTTCGTGCTGCGCTTCTTCTTGTTGCTTTGCTTCTTCTTTGAGTTGCTCTAAATATTTTTTCTCTTTTTCTTCATCCCAAAAACTTGCTGGATTTTGTATTGCAATATTACCATATTTCTTAGCAATTGCTTTTTCAACTTTAGCAATATAATTTAAATCCTTTTTTGGCTTCATTTCGCCGTTTGGACCGCGGCGTAAAAAATACCCATCGACAAAGCAACGCCGCCGACAAAGCCGCTGGCAAACCACCAGTGGCTGTATGCGTCGGGCTGCTCAAGTGTTATTTTTTCAAGATGATCGATCTGACCATTTTTAATTTTGAGAATAGCGTCATATTTCTTCTCTGTGGCTTCCAATGAGGCCTTAACAGTCGAAGTAAGCATGTCGCACTTGGCTTTTTCTTTGGCTACGCCGTGATTTAATTGAAGCGAGCACTCTAGTTGACCTTTTTCTTTGGAAGCCAGCAAAACCGCATTGGCTTCGTAATCATAAAGAATGCCGTTATAAGGAGCTTTCTGCCCCTGTTTTATTTCTGCTACTTTTGGGTTGGAATAAGAATTAACAGGAATAAGAATAATCAAAAACGTCAATATTGTGCTAACCAGTCGCGTCATCTATATGCACCAATTCAAAACCAAATTCACTAGCAATCTTTGCAGTTCTGCCCTTTGGATCATTATGCGTTTCTTCGACAATTTTTTTAACCTTTTTCTTTTCCCATTCGTGAAGTGTAAGCTTTTGCTTTCTATATTCTTCATCAAGCTTTATAACGGTTTTGTTGTAGTCTTCAATAAGAGCATCTCTTGCGGCCAACTCTTCTTTGTGGGCCAGATTAATTGCGTCAAGCTCTTCTTTGTGGGACTCTTTAGACATTTTGAATGCCTGCTTAACACTTTCGGTGTTGCGGCCCTTTCTTAATATAAGGAACATGGCGACGGTGTAAGCAGCGAGAGCGAAGTATTGCCAGTATTTAATAACTGTCGCATATACTTTCTTAAAAAACGTTTTAACCGCCAACCAAGTCATTTTTATATTTCGCCGCGATCAATCACCGCTAGCTCTTTTTCGTCAGGGATGCCGTCGTTGTCAGTATCAACTTCTTCGCCTGCTCCCTTTTCTGCAACAGCAGTCCAATCGCCTTTTTTGCCAATCTCTCTAGCATCAAGCAATGTCGGATCCTGTTCAAGAGCATCGGCAAGCTTCTTAAGAAGGTCGACGGTGTGGGCCCGTTCTCCTTCTGGGATTATATCATCTAAATATACCGCTTTATAAAATGGATTTCTCTTCTCCTCGTCGTCAACTGCGCGTAGATCTTTAGCAAACAAAGGCGCTAATCTCTTTTGATTTTCAGGATCCCGCTGCGGGTTCAACGATCGTATCCTTGCTGCATAATCGCTGAAGTGACCTGAAATTGTAGCCCCAATCCATCCTTTCGATCTCGGCGAGATTTCTTCGCCTTCGCCCTCTTTCAAATACTTTCGCCAGTTTTCTATTAATAGCTTCATTATTTTAATCCTTCTTTAACAATTGCCCTGATTTCCAAGCCGTGGCAATGTCTGCCAAGCCCTGAGAGCCAATGTAAGCAAGGGATATTGCAACCCACTGCTCGCTGTTAACGTATTCTGCGAGAAGCAAAGAGGTTGTGGAAAGCCACACCAACAGTTTTCTCGACATAAATCTCTCTAAATGTCTATCCGCAAACGCTTTCATTCTTGCCATCATTTTATCCTCCAAGTGCAGTAATCAGTTTTTGAAAAACCATTTGTTCTAATTGTTTTGATTCATATGGGAAACTTTTGCCGCCCTTGCCAGCTTTCTTGGGCGTGCTTGATTCTTCGCCCTTTTCTTTTTTCTCTTTGGGCTTGCTTTTTTTCTTTGGTTTCGGGG
>Ga0080013_1001353_pt1 | contig 32819 bp, 46 predicted proteins | sample ETNvirenome_6_85_FD_69236 | JGI IMG/M metagenome (GOLD analysis project Ga0080013, IMG submission 69236) | Marine viral communities from the Pacific Ocean - ETNP_6_85 (SPADES assembly) (version 2) | ecosystem: Environmental > Aquatic > Marine > Oceanic | place: Pacific Ocean | collected 2013-06-19
GCCTACTGTGTTAGTTTGCGTAACCCTGTTTGCAAACATTTCCAACTCAGAGATAGGTAGCTTTTCAGCTATCTTCTTATCTTCATCATTAGTGATTGTTTCCATGATTGATTCTCGTTTGTTGGTTTTATAATCATTCCATGCTGTAGAATCAGCTTTGTACTTGTCTAATTCTTTGGCTTGCTCATCAAGTAAGGTCTTATACTCGCCTTGTTTTTCGAGGTCTTTCTTTCTAGCACTTTCTTTTAGTGCGATTTCTTGCTCGTACTTGGCTTTATAAGAATCCCCTCTCTCAACAGCTTTATGCTTCTGAGCAGTTATTTCGGCTACTCTAGCAGGTGGAATACCTTGTTGGTCATTTGTATCAGCTTTTGTGCTGTCATTTGTTACGCTGTTGTTATCAGCTATGGGTGTGGTTTCATTTTGTTCGGTCATTTTTATTTCCTCTTTTGTGAGTTAAGTAACAAAATTACTATAAAATCGTTATATGTATAATAGACATATTATCCCTAATAATAAAATAGTTATTTTCCTAGAACTATTTTATGATGCTTTGATTTCATATCTTTATGTCTTTGCATCTCTCTTTTCACTTGTCTTTCAATCTCTATCACTACATCTTTAGGAAATGGATTTCTATCTTCTGTAACTATTCTATCTAGGTCAGCTAAGTGATTAACAATGCCACCCCTAGAACTCCATCCTATTTTAAACTGATTGGCTGTTGCTCCCCTGAATCTAAGATTATTTTTAAATGCTTGTGTAACAACTGGAGCGGTTGTCCCTGTTGAACCCGCCCATTGTCCTAATAGTTTACCTGCTCTTTTCTTTTCACCATAATCAGTAGAATATCCTCTGAACTTATTTCCTCTTACATCTGTGGCTCTATCAAATATCTGTTCCTTATACATCTTTAGAGCCTTAATACCTAATCGTTTAAAGAATTTCTTACTAAGCATCACCTCTCCTGAAGTCTTTGCTCTTATCCTCTACTGCAATTTCTACCCACTCGTGTCTACAATTAAATCCACCCCCACGTATTAAGACATCTGCACCAAATTGGTTTATTATCTGAGTCTTAGTCATCTCTCCCGCAGCCCATATCTGTAAACATAAATCTCTTGTCCTATCATCTATTGCACCAATGTATCTAAATCTTGTAGTTGGTGGAGAGTTATCCATCATTATCTTACCTACACTACGAGAGTAATCTGTAAGGCCTGTGGTGACGAGTGTTCGCATTTGTCTATTGGATAGCCCCGCTTGTGCTTGTATTGCTTGGAATATACCTTGTTCACTTACACCACCTAACGCCCCTTTGACTAGTTCACGCTTAAATACCCCACCCATATTTCCTAAACTATCTGTGAAAGATGATGTGGAGAAGTTAGTTAGTGTTTGTAATGTTTCTTCTGTTATGTCTGCATATAAGGTCATATCGGAAAGGATTTGTGTATGTGCAGCTTCATACCCTCTAAGTATTTTATTTGACTTAAATAGCACAATCTGTTCCAAATCGAGTTGATCCATAGCCATTAAGAACTCATCAATAGACTTGAACCTTGTGCTTTTTGATAGTTTAAGTAAATCACGCACCATTTCTTTCTGCAATGTTTCTACTTGCAACGCAATGGTTTCTGCTATTCCATCTATATAGTTTTCGTTCAACGCCATTATTCAACTGGTCTTGTTAGTGCTTCAAGTAACGAGCCATTAGGAGTGGTTTCTTCTTCAGTTGTTTTTGCTACTCGTTCATCGAGATATGCCTGTGCTGTTTCTCTATCGGGGAATCTATCGGGGTCCATTTCCATTAATATATCATTTTCGTCTATTAATCCGTGTGATAATAACCACTCCCAATTTTCTCGTTGTTCCTGTTGTGATAATATTATCTCATCTTCTTTATAATCGAGCTTTAATAACTCTCCTCCATTAATTCCTGCTTCAACACCTAATATGATTGATTCTAATTCAAACATCTTATGTTCAACTTCTCTCCACCGAATTACATCATATATACGAGAATCCGTCAATTCTTGATTCCTCAATTTTAGTGCGACACCTGATTGAGCTACTGCGCCCTCTACGAATGAGATATTTAGATGATAGTTCTGAGCGAGGAGTTTATAGGAATGTTCGATTGAACTTGCGAGAGCATCTACTGTATTCGGTGGAGAAACGATGTTCATAGTCCCGTCTATGCCGAGAAACGAAATTTTATCCTGACCAACCTCTAGTGAATCCTTCTCTACTTGGCTTCCATTTACATACATATATCCAAACGACTGGAACATGGTGTTAGCGTTACTATTACATTCCGAGACATTCACTTCTAAGTTTGTAGCGACAATATCCATAGCAGGAGATGTGTCTATATAGGAATACTCAGGTCTACCATTCTTAAAACATTCTACAAATGGAAGGACACCATACGGATTGATGTGGTCAGGGTTATCAGGGTCATCTTGTATCTTACCATTAGCATCAAATACAAATGTGTTTTCTTCATCCCAGTAAGCAGTTAGTTCAGGAGTGTCATCCATTACAGAGGCCTTGATAGATAGTGGGTATGTGTATCCGATAGGTCTTAATGGGTCATCGCCGAACATTGCTTCAAAGTCCATTATAAGGTCATAATCAAGAACACCATTTCTCCAAGTAGGCTTTATTAGGATATGCTCTAAAAGATTCGTCATCCTCTCTGCTCTCTGCATCTTAGATTCTTTCCCATGCAATAACGTAGGAAAGTTCTCATTAGAGTATTCTCTCTTGGGTGGTTTCATATACACTAGACTGATTCTATCTATGATACGCTTAGTGATGTTCACATTAGCTACTGGTATCTTTGATAATAGCTTCTTACTAAAATATTTGTGGGTGTAGCTTTCTGTATATCCATTGTAGAAATCCCTAGCAACTAATCTTCTTTTACGCCATTGATTCTTAGCGTTCTGCTGCGCATCATACTTACTCTGTTGGACTAATAATGCTCCTATGTTCGGTATCATCGTTCTATTGCTCCTAATGTTGGGCGGGTAATGGGGAAGTTCCAATGAACCATATACCCCAACGCATCCGTAGCGTGGGTCAAATTATGGTTACTCTTATCCAGTTCTACTCTACTACCTCTCTTGTTGGTTACTTTCTCTAAGTCCTGAATTAATACTTTACACTTAGGACTGATAATCATATTTCCCTCCAACTGAGCGTTTACACTATTTAGTCTGTCAATTACTAAAGGATTTGTTTTCCTTAGTTTGACTTCAAATCCGTTCATTTTAATTATATCTAAATCTGAGTGAGCAGCGTTAGTTGCCCTCTGCATAGAACTCGCATCAGGATATATTATACACTTTGCTTGTGGGTGTTTCGCTTTGATTGTGTCGCACATCCTTTGTGTGAGCAAATCCCCACTACCCTGATGTTCGAGAGTGATTGTGTCAAAGACCCTGATTTGGGGCTTGTCGTGGTAAATGTGTGATAGAACTCCAACAAAGGGCGATACGTTAAAGTCGAGTCCCAAGTGGATTGGCTGTGTTCTGTCGTATTCGCAGTCTTGTACATTCTTGCTCCTATCAAAAGAATAATATGCCGATAGTGCCGAGATGTTCACGAATTGACCATCACGATATGCCTTCAGCATCGTCTTATCGTAGTTATCTTCTAGTAGTTTAATATAACCTTTAGGAAGATATGGGTTGTCTGTTGTCTTTCCATGAACTAAATACTTACTATCATTGTAATCCTCTACCATGACCTCATAAGTCTTGTGGAATCCTTCGGGACTTGTGACGATAAATATCTCACAATCCTCGCTACCTCTCATACGCCCTAATGCTTTTTTATATGCTAAATCTGTCTGACGATAATTACCCACATCGAACTCATCAAATCCAATCCAACTCAGAGAGGAGCCCACAATGTTCTCACTCTTTTGTAACTGGTATATCTTCATATTCCCATAAGGAGTAATGAATCTATGGTTCTGTACATTGTATGTGTAATGGATTCCGTTTTCTTCTAGCAAGTTTTTCATTGGTTCAACGAACAATTCATTCGCTAGATCATACGTTGGATAGATGACCCACCCATTTGAGAGCCCCTCATCGTTCTTCTTCATTATCAAATTAAATAGACATTTCCTTGTAAAGACCCACGTTTTCCCGCAGCCATATCCACCGACAAGTGCTGATATTTTTTTCTCTGGATGTTTTGTATTAGTGGTTAGGAAATCCCATTGGTGGGGAAGATACTTATCCTTATGAAGTGTCATTTTAAAACCCTTCATCGAACTCTATTTCTGAAATTGGACGGATATGCTCGATTTCCTGCTTTTCAATGTACCCTCTTTTCTTACCCTTAGTCTTTAGAAAGAAAATTATAGACGTATTGTCGTTATCTTCTATGTTCTCCAACAACTTAGATTCTACTAAATCAATCAATGATTCTTGTGCATCGTTGGAGTCCTGTCTAAATACCTCATCTTTCTCAATCCAGTCATAATATGTTTGCCTTCCAATGTTTGCAGCAATACACGCTTCTGATATATTTCCATTGTTCTTTTTAAGTGAAACTAAGAAGTCTTTTTTCTTTTTGTCTGTTTTTTGTACGGACTGTACATTGTCTTTTGTGTCTTTTTTGGTCTTATCCATAATCCAAATATAAAAAGATTATTCTTTTAATTTTACTTATTTTTTTGTATACGATATTTTACAGTAGATATAATCTTCACTTCCCCACACTTTATTTGCACTTAATGATACTATCTGAGCATCGTCTTTATAGAACACTCCATTCATAGAATCTATATAGAATTTAGCCAAATTATCTATATCTGCTTTACTGCCTTTATATAATGGGGAATCTTCTTTAAGTATTAGTTTTTTGTTTTTACTTCTGAAATGGTTTTTTGGTCGTTTATAACAGAATGTCAATTCCATTTCTATATTTCTTAGGGTAGGTGTCTTTGGTGCGAACTGCTTACATTGTAATAGAAAGTCTTTCTTGTCTTTCGCTGATGGATCATACTGGAATCTTCCACCTCTACTACGATGTCTTTGTTGTGGTTTGGGCCTTGTCTTGACCAAGAACTTAATCAATTATTTTTTTACTCTTTGGTTATATTCATCTATTAAGCTATAATAAACTGGAGGTACTCTGTATCCTTCTTTGTTTTTTTCTAGATTTTCTATAAGAGTAATACAATTTATTAAATAATAGTCGTCCATATACTCTATAACGTGGTCTTTTCCGTCCTTGTCAGTCCAATAATGTTTTTTTTGTATAGCCATGCTCTATCCTTACCATAATTTAAATTTTTGTTTCTTTCTTCTTTCCTTCCCCATCCTACTTTTACATTTCTTGCAATATGTTTGATGTCTGTAATAATCATCTAATTCCCTGACCTTGTTGCACGTTGGACATATCTTACCACCATCCACCAATCTTTTCTTGTATCGATGACTGATGGTTACTGCTCGTTGGTTTTTAAATTTATCAATTCTACTCATGGGTCTAGGTGGACTTATATTAGCCCACCCTTCTCCTTTTCGACTTAGGAAACATCAGTTTACCTAATACTAAAGCAGCCCCACAATCGGCAAGTAAGTGTGCATTAAGTATGCAAGAAACCCCCTGAAGTTGGTTAGACGTTGGGGGATAGGGAAAGTAGGACTGCTCTATTTTTTTATGCTTCTGCATTTATATCTTGTATTTCATTTACATCTCTGCTAGGTAATATCTTGGCCCTGCAGCATTTTGAATCCTGTGAAAGTTCTTCTTTTCGATAGAACGCACTCTGTTTACATTTTGGATTAGAACAATATCCTATGTAAAAGTTTCCTGTGCTGTCTAAAGAATAAACAACCTCTGACTCTAGTTCATCAGGAGTGTCCATAAACCTCTCTTGATTTAAGAAAGTAGCAGGATGTGGAATGTATCTCTTTTCCGTATGTGAGTTCTCCCAGTATTCCACCCACAATGTAGTCCCATCCATTATTTCCCCTAAAGAATAGCTGTTCATCATAACATTGAAACTGATCTCAGCTTTTGGCTTTGCGATTTTTTTAGGATAAATATCATACCACACACAAAATTCATTATTGTATTTCTTTTTCTTTTTCTTTTTATTATTATTCTTCTTCTTATTCTTATTATTAGGGGATGAATGTTCATGGAACGTTCCGTGATTGTTCATTGAATCATCATTGTTCTCCTCTATAAAATCAAACTTAGATGGGTATGGCCTATTGATTTTCTGATGTAAATCCCAATTCTTGATCCTAATCAATGTATTATCATTACCAAACTCAATTAACCCTAGTTCTTCCATTTTAGTTAGTCCATTTTCAATCGCATTTGCACTTAAATCATCAGCAGGAAATATCTTTGCCTTTAATCCCTTTGGAGAGTATAACTGAATCCCCTTATCATCTGCAAAGTTGGTCATTCCTAAGAATAATAATCGTTCAATGTATAATAATTCAATAATCTTCTCATCACACCAAAACTCTTTTTTTAATATTCTATTTCTAGCCATAACACTTACTTACTCCTTTCTGCCGAACTAATAACTTAATTAATTCAGCTATTTATTTCAACCACTACTTTTCTATGTAACTGAAAATATGTTCTATTACTGGTAATGTCCACCCATCTCCTAATAAACTTCCTGCTTGTGTTCTTGTCAATATATCACACCAATTATCTTTAAAACCCTGCAGCCTACACATTTCAATCTTATTTACAGTCCTAACACAAGGAGTTTTGTTTTCATATATTAAAGTAATCATTCCAGTTGTGTTGTTTCTGTGGATTAGACTATCTTGACTACCACCACGCCCACTTCCTGTGTTTAAACAAGAATGTTTATCAACCTTAACTATTCCGCTGGTTATTATATCTTCAAACAATATCTTCCTATCTTTTGGCTGTGGTATATCTACAACAATATCTCCAAATAATCCGTCTTTTGTAGTTCTAATATTTGTCCAATAATATCTATCTCGCAGCTGTGCTGTTACAAGTGATGAATTAAGCCTAGCGGGATATACACCTAAGGCTCTTGACATAATGCCGACATCTTTTCTATTAGCAGAACCAACATTCTCTTGTAAAAACAAAACATTCGGATTGAGGTCTTTTATATGATTAAGAATATCCACAAACACCCAAAACAAACTACTACGACTACCCTCTAATCCTACTCTATTTTTACTTGCAATAGATAAATCCTGACACGGACTACCACTTAAAACCAAATCAATCTTAGCCCACTCTATATCCCATTCTTTCCATTTAGTAACATCTCCCACTTGAATAGTATCAGGATAATGATGTTGAGTAAGTTTTATTGCAGCAGGTTTAATTTCAGATGAATAGTATTTATCAACTTTAATACCAACATTATCTAAAGCTGTATGTCCTGTGGACATTCCATTAAATAAACTTAAAACATTCATTTGTTCTCCTTAAAAAATGTATCGTATATAAACCATATAATTATTACCAATACTACATATCCTGCGAGGTCTGTCATTTAATCTTTTTCATTTGATTCTAATTTTAATTCTACTTGTCTATGTTGAAAACTGTTTGCTGATACAGGAGATGTGCTACGAACTGTTCTAGCTTTTGCAAATTCTTCAACTGTTTTTAATCCTTCTTGTCTATTAGATGAAAAAAGATGATTAATATTACATTGACTAATTCCACTATCATTTATTTTTTTAACTAAGGCTTCTTTTTTATATTCGAATCCAAGATTTTTAATCATATAAGTTGTATCAACTCCCAACGACTTACTTAAAGAATCTCCACAGCAACAATTATCGGTAGTCATAAATCTTAAATCATTATCTGCAACACTATAAGACAACCCCAGTTCTTTAATTCTTTCTATTACAGGCTCATACATTTCCAATCTTTTTTGTGGAGTTAAAGCCAATAAGCCCTTCTGCTTAAACTCTTTTCTATCTATATTAAGCAAAGAACACATTTTATTAACATATTCAACATCTTGTGGAACAAGTTTTATTCCTTCTATGGTAATATGGTCAGCGTCATCAAACATTTCAACTATTCTAACATCTGATATGTTTGGAATAAATGGCTGAATCCTTATACCCACTTTAAATCCTTGTTTTTTTAAAGAATCATACCACCTTTTCCTTAACTTTATGTTTGGAACATATTTTTCTATATGCTTAATATCATCTACGCTGCTTACGCTAAAATGTAAAGTATGTAATTCAGGAATTAATTTTGCTCCAAAAGAAGTATCTGATTTTGTTGAGAATAGTATTTTAATATCATATTTGTTTGTAATATCTACTATCTGCTCTGTTATTTTAAGTTTTTTTTCAAATAAAGCAAATGGGTCACTCATTCCCCCAAAATGCCACGTTATTCTCTTATTTATCAAATTATCTAATATGTTTTTTTCTCCAATATTTTTATCAACAAATATTTTCTTTAACTTTCTTTCAACCATACCAACATCTGCAACCTGAATATTATCATTCCCCATAATAACTCTTTTTGTAGCAAAACAATATTCACAACCATAAGTACACTCCCTATAAGAATCAACTCTTAATGGTTGCCCACAAATCAATATTTTGCTACTAACATTTAATGGATTAAATTTTTTCAACAGTTCAACCTCCTTTTTTCTTGTCTTTTAATCAGGATATTCATATCTGTTTGTATTTCCTAAATCAAGTTCAGATTGTTCCTCTAAATGATTTTTGTCATTTATATTAGGATAAGAAGTTCCACCAACATCTCCATCTCCAATGGTTACTGGAACGACAGTTCTATTGGTAATAGAGCATTTTCTCTTACTACACTCAGCTATCATACCTTCTTTTTTTAGGTCGTTGATTCTACCTGATACTGCATTGATCTCCAACCCTGATTCCCTTGAAAGTTCTTTCAATGTAACCCCATAGCTGCTTCTTCCATTGGTCATTCTATCTACTAAATCAAATAGCTCTCTTTTCTGTGATCCTGATATTCCACTTTTCTTATTATGCTCGTAAGCATTTTTTGATGTTTTTCTTATCATTAATCTACCACCTTCACGTACATTGGGTTGTATTGTGTTCCCAATTCAAATACATCGTTGGAGGCCATTATGCTAGAGCCACAACCCATAGCCATAAAATAACCTATAACAAGTCCTATAATCAAGTATGTAGTATTCTTCATTTCATCTCCATTTCTTCAATGTGCATTTCTAATAAATCATCGACCGACACATTAAATGTAAAATATTGAAAACCAGTATCCCATTTTATTTTTAGTCTGTTATGCTTATTTGATACATAAACATATTTTTCTTGTTTTACTTCTTCTTCTGTCATTTTTTCTCCTTAGATGGCGATAAAAATAAATCTTCTCTACTTGGTTTTTCTCTTAGCATTTTATATGCCTCTAGTTTCAACTTCAGATAACTCAACTGCTTACCAAAACCATTATTAATTTCTACAGCCTCGTTTCTTCTAAAGTAACCATCTTGGTCAATTAATGATTTTAACACTCCTCTATGAGCAGTAACCATTTCTTCAAAATCACTAAAGTCATCTAATTGTCTTTTATCTATCTTTGGTTTATTTGTTTTCATTGTCATTTTCACTTTCTCCCTTTAAAATTCTTTTTAGTTTTAATTCATTTCTTTTTGCCTCAATTAAAAATTTGGGTATATCTTCAGAAAGTAGATTGTTGCCTTCTGTTAGTAATCTCTTTATATAAACATCAGTAATTTGATCTCTTTGAATTATTTTATATTCTTTATGATATTCTTTTACCTTATCTTTATTTTTTAATACCCATTTTCTGCTGCTTTTATATGATTGGTCTTTGTTTTTTAAATAGTATTCGTGTTGTTTTCTTAACACTTCATCTTTATTTTCTGAGTAATATTCTTTGTGTTGCTTTATTATATCATCTTTCTTCTTTAAATAATATGCCTTATTATATTCCTTGATTTTGTCTTTATTTTCTAGCCTATCTTTTTTAATCTCATCTTTATTTTTTAATCTCCATTCTTTCCCATATGCTTTTTTCTTATCCTTATTTTTTTCATCATATTTTTTACAATACCCCCTAACCTTATCTTTATTCTCTAGTTTCCATTTCTTATTAAGCTCTGCATATCTTTCTTTGTTTTTTAAATAATGCTCTCGCTTATATTTTTTTATATCAATCTTCATCTATCCTAATCCGTTATCTCGATTTAAGAATTTGATTATCTCACACTTTGTCTTGTCCACACTATGTTTAATCGGCTTTTCAACTTTAAAGTAACTCATATTGTCTATCACAAACTTATCTGCTTTTGATTTACTAGAGAAATAAGCCGAGTTTTTCTTTGTTCTTTCTGCGAACCTCACTTCATATATGTTCATTGTTTTCTCCTAAAATGGTAGTTCTTCACTATCTGATAAATCCCCGTTTTCTTTTGGCTCTGCTGTTATTTTAGTTTCTTCTTCTACTCCAAGATATTTCTCTCCCAACACCCTGTTTGCATAATCCTTAACCTCTTGAGCCATTCCTGATTCGTGAACAATCCATTCTAAAGATCCAACATCTATATCGGCTATTCTATTGCCCTTGTTCTTTCCATTTTTAAATGGAATATAATCATCATTGACTTCTATCTTAGGTTTTGGGTTAGACCCTGCTGCGTTATTATGATACTTGGTCATTCCATCAGAACTCTCGACAGAATCCACAATTCCGATTCCGTAAAATCCAACGCATCTACCCACACTTGAAGTTTCGCAGTTTTCATAAGGAGATGCTTGATTCTTATTCTCACTAGCAATCCCTGTAAATATACGATTATCAATCTTCAATCGTGTCTGCATAACTACTTTCGTATCATCATCAGATAAAATCTCTGTGGTCATACTAAAAGAATCATTCTGTCTATGTAATTCAAGTATTCTTGTTTTAACCTCAACATATTCTTTACCTTGAATCTTTATTGTTGGTAGTTTGTTTGTTTCTTTACTCATTTTATTTTCTCCTTCTTATGAATGAGCAACACGCAAAGCATATAAATATATACATTATGCTACTCGTTATGTAATCTATCATCATTAATAATTCATACATGGAATCTGACATTATTTAGTCCTATCTTGGTAGATGTGCATCACTCGGCCATCTTTTTGCATAGTGATCAGAGTTCCATCATTCAATTTTACCTTGTAATATTTTGCACCAATCATATATCCACTAATCTTATGACTACCCCAACCTATCAGATTTAGCTTATTTTGTATGATTTGGCGATGTTTATCTGTTTTTGATGTATTGGTATCACTTTCCAATAACTTTTGCTTATCCTTGCCGAATACTTCGCCTACGATATTATTTATCATTTACTTGCTCTCCTTTTTGTTGTTTATCTAACTTGTCTAACCGATTACAATTCTTATGTTGCTTACCACAAGCATAACAGCTTGGAGAATCACATTGAACACCTCTGATGTATTTATGGGTTTCCATTATTTAATACCCCAGTCTTTAAAGATATTTGGATTGTTAATATATTCTACCAACGAAACACTATTCTTTTTTAAATCAGCTTTTCTACTAGGTGTCCAATAATGTTTCTCGCAATAATGTTTACCCTTAATTGATTCGTGATTCCCATCGCCAATAATATTATTATCAGGACTTTCATTTTTACATTTAAAGCATTTCATTTCACTTACTCCTTGTTTTGTTTTTGTCTAACCAAATTTTTGATGGGAGCATTTTAATTTGCAATGGGGATAAAAAACTCTGCCTCCACCAGTTACGGATTTATTTTTACTAATAAGATATTGCTACCTCTATTAAAAATAAAAAGCTAAGACATCAAATATTTCATATCCCCAATTTTAATTCTATTTTTTAGAGGTGTTGTAGAACATTCTCGCTCGGTGGCTCTAGTGGTTTTGCTTTCTAATTTAATTTACTAACAACCCTTTAAAGATGAGGTTCGAACTTAATCTACTAACATTGTCTTCACTTAGCATTACCTATTAAAGCAATTCCTACAACACTTCTTTTAATTTTTTGCTCCCATCTGATATTAAGGAATTTCACTATTTCGGTTTTCTTACCAAGTGCCTTAACCTATTTATTTTAAAAATCGTCTAACCATTATCTAAACTTGACTAATATTAAAACTAAAACAATCACATTTGCAAGTAAAATCGTCATTTATTTTAATATAATTGAACATTGCGAGGAGAAATAATTATAAAAAAAGCCCTATCCAATTAAGAATAAGGCTCTTTTATACCTACCAAACGGATTTAATCCGATTAGTTGGAGGGAAATTCTACCAACATTCTTGTAGCTTCAGCTTACAAGTATAGAGGGACGGAGCACTCTGCTGTATTGAGATAGATTTCTGATTGATTCTAACAAATGCGAAGTCCTGCTGAGTATTATCCATTTGCAGCAGAAAAGGCAAGTTTCCTCCGAGAGAAAGCGTCATCATGGTACTTATAATACTATCATTAGATTTTAGGGACAAGGCATCTACACCATCAGCAGTATATCTTACTTTGTCCATATTATGAGCAAACATATTGCCTTCGCTTATTTTAGGGAATGTGTCTTCTTTAGATAAAAATGACCACGTTAAATCCCACTCCCTACGACCATTACCCGATACCGCTTTCATGTTATATTTATTTACCCAGTCTTCATCTGTTGAGCCCGAAGCGTCTAAAACCCCTTTAGAGATATGTGTCCATCTTGGATAGTTGCCCCAATCAGGTGGCTTGTAATAGTTTATGTTGTTAATCGTTCTTCCCGATGTGCTGTTCTTTGATTTAATTCCGTCATAGTTATACTTGATGTTCATGCTGAGATTTGCCGAGTGCGGGAAGTCCATATAACGACCAATCGATATAGCCCCAATGTTAAACGCATCTGAACCTGTAAATGTTTGATCAGTTCCTGCACTTATTTTAACACCTACTGCTTCAAAACGCTTTGAATCGCTTGTATCCCAACCATCAACCCCAACAATGGTATAACCATTCCCCACATCGGTTCTATCTCCCACAATTTCTGTATAGCCAGTTGGGTATGCGAAAAGATTTTGGAACCCATCATGTCCTTGGCATCCGAGGGATGTTTTTCCATAGACAGATGATGCTGTTTGTATATTATGACCAAAAATTCCATAGTAGTTAATTGACTTTAATAGTTGTGCAAAATTTCTGTCCCCGACATACCTGCTCTTAAAATAACACATAAAGGAAAGGTAAGTATAATTACCATCTACTACATATGTTTCTACCTTTGCAGGATTATAATCAAATGGGGATGACCCAGAATCAATTACTGGAGAATTCTGCCAATTACGCAGTTCTTTAACATATCCAATACTTTTAGCGTATGAAATTATGTCAAAATACGCCCTTATTGTTGATACTTCCCCATATCTATTATTACTTAACGCCATAATTACTCCTAAACTTGTTTAACTTATTAAAATAAGTCCTTGATAGTTTTCTTTCTTTAATGCTTCTATTGTTTGAATCTTTATATTTTCTTTTCCCCTTAAAAGTATATGATATTACACTTGGAACTGAGCCCGCATATCTATTGCTTCTTTTATAATCAGTATATTTCATTGTTGATTCGTTCCACTTAGATAGCACAAGTTGCATCTCATCACTTGTATGTTTCCTTGTTACTTTTATTTTTCTATTATTTCTATCTCTTGCAAACAATGAACCTATCTTGAAATTACCATAATATTGCATTAAGACATCACTCTGCGGAGCTTCTTTAAAATATATCTTTATTTTATTTTGTCTTATAATGACAATCACTTCTTCTTTGAAATCTGCTATTAATGAACCTCTATATTTAATCTCTAGCATAGATAGATTGTGCATATTCTCTATGTTTACTTCATCAGGGCTTTGAATTAATTGAATGTTCATTTACCACTCCCAGTATGATGTCTAACATTGATTCTTCTTGAATATTGTGTTTCCAATGCTTCATTTTGTATTTCAATAACAAAATAAAATTCGTGGTCGTGTGCGTTCCAGAGGTTTTGATTATATTCCCCATGTAAAAGAGAATCTACCGAAACGTGATTACTTGGATATGGATTATAGGTTGTCGAAAATCCATTTTTATTAACTAATTCATCTGCTAGACCAGACCCCCCTACTCCGTTCCAATGATTATGTTCAGTATCTGCTAGCCAGTACATATTCTTCTTGAAACGATAATAATTAACATTATCTTCGTCATATATGGTAAAGACCATTTTGAATTGTCCTTCGGTATGTGAACTCAAATAGTCTGAATATATATCTATATCTCCATACGTAGGCGAGGAGGGGTCTTCATCTATATCCCATTGAGTCACCACCCCATCTGAGGGGAAATCAATTCCAAGGGGGTAATCGTCTTCTTCTTCTTCTTCTAGCATTTCGAAATTAATTCCCATAACTCCTGCCTGATTATTGTCTGCATCTATAACCTCTAATGCCACTTCCCACTCAACACCCACAGATTGCATTTGAATTATATACTGTGCACCTGTGCCTTCAGGCATCTGTCCATCTTCAGTATTCCACACACTCCACAGATAAGAAAGAGAAGTATCGTATGGTTCGGGAATCAATGAGTAGCTATCGGCAGCAGAGAACATAATATTATATCCTCCTTCTCTGTAAGGCAAATAGAACGTATCACTATCAAAAACCAACTCTCCATCAGAGCCCCCAAAATCAATATTTTCTCCTGCTATTTGCTGTCCAACCTCCCATGTATGGGTTTCTCCATTATCATCTGTGATAGTAACATCGTCTAATCCACCCTGATACCTAAGAATACCAACTGGGTCTTGTTCTTCATACAACATAAACACGGCTGATATAGTATCTTCCGTAAAAGCAAAATCATCATCATAAACCCTTAGATGAAAAGTATAATTCCCATAATCAGGCATCGTTCCTAAATCTATAACAGAAAGAGCTAAATCATTTACTGGTGATTCAAACACGACAAGGTTATCCTGAAAAGACTGACCCTCTAAGACCTCTCCCGTGTCTGTATATGTAATTTGATACATATATCCAATCAATTCCCCATCTCCATCTGAAGCGGAATAAGCCAAATTAGCACTCAAATCCGAAGAAAAAGTATCCACCCCAGTTGCGGTGAGTATTTGAACAGAGGGTGGATTATTTGCAGGTGGTGGGATAATATAATCCCCAGTAACAGGGTCAAAAATATATGGGCTCCAATCAAATGGTGACCAACTATCATAAAGAGAGGGGGCTAGTTCGTGTAACTGGGTTACTAAAATATCTGATTTTGTTAAATCTTTTTTGATAGAGGTAATCATAAAATAAGGAAATACTGCTTGTCTAACAAACTCTCCATCAGGCTTTGGTAAAAACGAAACACTCCTCATATCTACACCAAAGGGCTTTGTGTTATTTATGTTTGTTCGAAGCCCATTATTATCGACAAATGACAGTATATCCCCGACCTCTAACTCAACACTATCTCCTAGCGGAACCTGAAAAGATATATTCAAATGTTGGTTCTTGTGAATTTCAAATAAATGTTTAGCTAACATCTCAGCACTTGCCTTGTCTTGTATGTATGGGGCTTCGTGTTCTAGGGTATATGTTTCTTCGTCTTTTATATCATAATAATCTATATACATAGCCTTTGTTTCTGCATCGTGCGAAGTCATCGATTCCTCCACACCCGCCCCTGTTGTTTTTGTGTATTCTTCGGACACATAATCATATCCGTACTTAACTATACATTTAAGAGCAACATCTTCTTTTTTAGTTTTAGTAAACTTATATTTTAAAATCTGATTTACATTTATTGCTTTATCAACATCGGTTTTATCGTAAAAAGGTTTTGTTCCAACTATCGATGGCTTCCCAGTTGATAGCTGATTCTTATAGAAAAACGGAGAAGATTGTGCTATTTTTTGCATCACATCAATACCTTCTTCTGTTTTATCAATAGAAAAATCTAATTTATATCTATTATCTGATACATCTTTTTTAATTATATCAGAAGATAGACCTAATTCTCTACTAGCAACATCTTGAACTACGTCTGATGGCTTCGTTATTAATTCTTTTAAATAAGATGAATCCGTATGTATTACAACAGGAGTATGGGGTTCGGGACATTCTAAATAAGATTGTGTTGATATATACATAAATACAGCAGAGTTGGCGTTATCTTCCGATGCTCCTGCCCCTTCATTTCCAAACGTAATCTTTTGCCGATTCACTATTTCATCCTCATCATTTAGAATAGTAAACGGAGTTCCAGTTGCACCAACCTCTGCATCATCCAATTTTGTAAATGAATCAATTACCCCAGTAACGGGGTCAAGATTCCTGTAGGCATATTCTAGTTTAATATTACCGACATAAAACGGGGCTCCCGTATTGTTTTCATAATCCCAGTAGTGCATATACTCGGTGGCAACAGAACTCATTTCGGGTCTAAAAATTTTAGAATTAAAATAAAATTGATATAAATATTTTGTTATATAAACAGCAGGGGTTGCTCTAAAATCATTTACATCAAAATCAAAAAATATAATTTCTTTAGAGTTATCTGTTGGAGGAGATGTATCGTCTATCTCCCCGCTAATAATTAATTCATATTCCTTTCCATCCTCATAATACTTTTTAAATCTATCTTTTGTCAAATAGTCCATTAATTGGAACAATACGTGATCATTTTTGCTCCGATAATCTCCACTACTTGGAGCATCTACTTCATCCGAGAGAAAAGATATGGATAGGTTCTCTCCATACATTATCCGATTGTAACCATCAAGCAACTCAACATTGGCCATTTGGGTGTATTTACCTTTAGCGTTAACAAAGAAATTCTCGTTGAACACTTCCTTTTGATACCAAGAACGCTTTAGATACATTCCATTAAATGTGGTGTTTATTGCTAATTCACATCTTTGGTTATATCCATCCCAATCTACTCCTGCTTTGAACGCAGGGAATGCAAGGCCTGTATATATATTTTGAGATAGCCAGTTTGTTCTTTCTGCAAATTTATGCCACACACGCCAAGTATTATTATGATGTCCAAAATCATTCTGTAATGCTGTGTGAAATGTGTGTCGATAGTCTTTTATAGAACCATTCACACTCCAAGCAATGTGTGCAGTACCCCTAATTGCTGCGGCTTCACGTAAATGGTTAGTAAAAGTACGCAAAGTAAGGTTATATTCATCATCCTCTGTATTTACGTACTCATTGTACCAATCACTCAGATTATAAGCACTTCCCCAAAATGAAAGATTATAACCCCCATAGGCATAACTTGGAACACCCAACACATTCTTAGAGCAAACGAGAGGAGAGTCTGGGTGTTCTACTAAATCTAAACCATCAGAAGTAAAGAAATCTACATTAACCTGTTCGTCTGTTGTTTGGTTCCCCTGTGCAGGATAAAAACAATACTGCATATACTCTAGTTTACCCTCATCTATTAGATTCCCTGTATCACTTATTGTTTTCTCGTGATGGCGAAAAGAAGATATTAGATTTGCATCCGTTAAGGCTTCTTTATTTCCCTTTGATAACGATGCACTAGCTTTTAATGGCTCAAATTCTAATTCAAACGTGGGAATATCAAAACTTAAATGTGCCCCAAACTCTATGTTGTGGTCACCTATATCATACAATATTTGTAGGATATAATTCTCTTGATTTATTCCTATTTTCAACCCATCGGACATCCCTGTTGTGTAATTCGTGGCTACATCTGTGTCGTTTAAATAAAATGCGGGTAAACTTAACATATCAAAATTTTGAGGGTTCGGAGAGGTGGATGCCAAATCTGTCGTTAATCCAGTATAATGGGGGGTGCTCAAGTGAATGTCGTGAATATTCCAAGATAAATCGAATAGAGAAGAATCTGCTCTATATACTTTAACCTTATGTGTTTTAGCTCCTATTAGTTTAGATACCTCCCCACAAAATAAATTTCCACTAGCTAAATTATTAGAAGCATCTGCGTGGGATTCCGTAAATAAATTAATGAAACTTCTATCGTCTGATACTGAAAATTGAGTTATCCAGTCTGTTCTATATTCTAAATCTGCTTGTTGGTTCCCGCTTACTAACTCTTTGTGAAGTCTGTCGGGGGGATTAGAATAAACATTGGCTGCAAAATCGCCTAACTTAATACTTAATACATCTTGTTTGACCAGTTGATTCATGCTTCCACCAAACGTAGATTCCAAAACAAAAGGGGAAAGTTGTTTAATCCCAATAATGTCATATCCGCTATCATCTTTAAACGCTTTATCGGGAGCAATTAAAATATTATTATCTGTAAATGGAGATTCTGATTCATTGTTTCGGATATATACTACTGCGGGAGCCTTTTTCAAATGTCCATATAAAATAGGGATCCGTCTTTCATTGTCCCCAGTAAAGGTATCAACCCCTTCATATAGTGTGTTTTCTATTAGTGGTAATTCTTTGTGGAACTCATCTATGTATTTATCTTCACATTTTAAAATAATTGAAGAACTGTCGTGCGTGACTCCGCTTATTTGTAAAGATGATATTATTTTGCAATCATCTAATGTTTCGCAAGACTGAGTTTTTATATATATATTAACAACACCACCGAACATCTCGCCCTGAACCTTATCTGAGAAGCGTTTTCCGTTGATTTCCGCATTATTAATAGTTATTGATGTTCCACTTAGCTTTAATTTTTTACTTCTTAAATCAATGGATTCTTTAGCACCCCCAATCTTTGCAATAACATCGTCATAATAGTTTCCATCTAATGTTATTGGCTGAGTGCCTAGATAGTAATCTTGTCCACTTGAATTAATATGAACCAATAAGTCAAAATTATTAATACTAGAGGATAAGTCTTGTTTTATTTTTGATCCTAAATCTATCACGAGATACCGAAGTCCGTTCCACGCCTAACTGCTTCTGCTATTTTTGGTGCAAGTTCCTCGACAAAATCGTCCATCATCACGTTTCCCTGAATCAAAATTGTTGTACCACCACCACCCGCATTATCTACTCCCTCTAGTGGTGTTACAGTAACCATTTCTGCTCCTGCTTCTCCAACTGTGAACTGAGTTGGCTCATCTACAACTCCTTCAAATCCATACTGAGCACTTGCTTGGCTATATGCCTGTTCTATTTTTTGGACATTCCCCAATCCCTGTGCAACTATAGCTGCTCCAGTAACAAATCCAGTAACACCACCCTGTGCAAAGGCTTTGTTCGCACCTGCAAAGGTATCTGCAAGAGCACTTGCTATTGTCAAGTTTTTTACAAGTTCTTGGTTCTTCCCGAAAGCACCAAATATTGCTGCAAATGAATCAGCATACAATGAAACTGACCCCATAGCATCTTGAAATTCTGCTGCTTTTCCTGCCTTTAAAAATGCCTTTTTCTTTTTGTCATAAAATTTATCTATTTCTTCTTTTCTTTTTTCTTTGTCGTGATATTGTTCAACATTTAACTTCATATTCTCTCTTTCAATCTCTAATCTTTCTTCCTCTGATGTCATATTAGTATCTAACCAAGAGAGATATGATTCTTCCATACTAGCAAGGTTTTCTTGTTCTAGTTGTATTTTTTCCTCTGCTCGTTGTTTATCTAGTTCAGCCCTTTTTTCATTAAATGATTCAGCCCCTTCTTCAAAAGCCAGTTGTTTTCTTGCTTGTTCTAGCTGTTCGTCTAATTTTTTCTTTGTTACTTTTCTTGCATTTTCAGTTGCTTCGGCTTCATCTTCTGTTTCTTTGACAAGTTCTTTGTGGATTTCAAGATATTGCTGTAATTTTTCTCGTGCGTTTATTAATCCTCTCATTGACTTATCGTGGATTTCCTGCTCTGTAAGACCAGTTCTAAGCATTAATGTATTTAATTCGTGTTCTGCCTGTGCTCTTTCTCCAAAATATGCTTGTTCTTCCTCTCCTTGTTTTAATTTTACTAATCTTATTCTGTGCATATAATCTTCGTTTGCAGTAGTCCACTTATCTATCTCTTTTGCATTGGCTATTATCTCTGCTGAGTAGGATTCTTCCTGCTTTTGTGTGGCTATATATTGATTGGCTACATTTATTAATATTCCTGAATATTTAGTCCAACTATCTAATGCCCCTGATTCTATTAATGCTTCCCCTACTGCTGTTTTTAGATTTGTAATAGATGCAGAGAATGTTTCAATTTTTTGTGCTGCTGTTTTCTGTTCTTCTCCTAAACCTTCTACTAATCTCTTTCCTTCAGATAATGCTTTATTTATAAATGCTTGTTTTCTTTCTCCATCAGATAAAGCCGATGCTGTCTTGCCTAAGTCTTTCGCATATTCCTCATTGGCTTTTGCGACATCAACAATGATACCCAAATTATCGAGCATCAACTTAGATTGCCTTCCCAGTCCTGTAACAAGTGATTGAATACCAAATGTAGCATCTTGTCCAACCGCCTGTGCTAATCGTTGTGCTGTGTCAAACATCTCAGCCATTTGGTCATCACTATCAGCAATTCCTAATAACATTGCATTATTTGCTTGTTCCATAACTGTCAATTTATCTACTGTTCCATCAAGAGCCTTATCTAATTTTGCAAATGTATTAACAGAGAATCCTGCTTGTTTTCTCATTCCATCAAATGCTTTTTCTACACCCTCCAGTCTACCTGCTAATTGAACGCCCTCAATAGCAGCACCAATCGCTTTATAAGCAGCTGCGGTTGTTACAAGACCCGCTGCAAATCTTTTCATGCTTCCTGATAATCGTTTTACGCCACCTTCTGCTTTTTTAAATCCTAACGCCTTTGCAATTATCTCAAATGTTACCTTATTAGCCATTGGTTCCCTTTGCTTTAAATTGTTCTATTTCTTCGTCTATTATCATAAAATAGTCGATAGTCTTGATAGGAGTTTCTTGTAGAGATTGATATGGAGGGCAGTTAAAGTTCTTACAGAACCTATATTGTTTAATATAGCTTTGCATCTTTCCATCTATCATTTTGTCCATATCGACAAAAAATAATGATTGTTCATATAATGCTTTCCCTAAATTTTTAAACCCTTCTTCTTTCCCTCTATCATAACACTCAACTAATAGTTCATATACATCGTCAATACTATTAAATGTCTGTTTTTTTGCAGAAATTGGATTTATCGCATCATAAGGAAACTCATTTGGAAAACTATGTTTTGATTGTAATCCATTTAATGAAATCTGCACATTTAGTCTTAATTTTACTTCTTCACTTTTTTTTTATTATTTATAACAAGCAAAGAATCTACCGCCACTTGTACTATTTCAATATCAGTAAGTTTTAATAAATCATCATCTGTTAAAGTCGTAACTATTCTAACACAATTAACCCATAAAGAGAATTTTTGTGGCTCACTTGATTCAGCTAACATATAAGCATCCATAAATTCTTCTCGCAAGGGCATCGTTATCTCTTTAAGATTATATATTAAATCTTTCCCCGTTGATGTACTTTTTATTTTTTGTTCCATAGTTGGTATTTAAAACTACTCCTATGTTATTATGCTGCTGTACCTATTGAAATTACCGAATTTGATGTCGCTGCACTATCGTATGTGAATCTCAATGGTATTGTTTGTTTCCAACCATCCTCATCAAAACTAATACCTGCTTCATCTACAAATACTTTGGTTCCTGTAATTTGAAAGACTGTTGTGTCTATATCAAGAGCCATCCCTGCTTCGTTATCAATAGCATCATCTACTTCTCCATCTCTTTTGCAAGTAAGTGAACCTGTAACTTCATACTGACCAACACTATAACCCATTGGCCTGAAATCATTACCTGAATCAAATCCAATTCGAGTTACTGGTCTTGCTATATTAACATCAAAACTGTAAAGCAACAAATCTTCACTATCAAGTGTTGTTGTTTGTAAGTCGTGCATATTAAACATGGTAGTCTGTGCAGTCAAAAGTGTATGTGTTCCACCAGTAAAGGTCAAAGCACCCTGCGTAGGGATATATGCTGTTTGGAATGTTGCAGTTCCAATAACAACACCACCATTAGAACCAATATCTCCTGTTAATGTCAATCCTGTGCATAAACAAGAGTTAAAATACATATCAACACCTTCCCCATCATGTCCTGCGTTTTCAAACCATAATGTTACAGGGGTGGTATTAGATTGCCCATGTCTATAATCAAGCACAGCAGGCATTGAACCAAGTAAAGAATTAGGAGTAGTACCATCGCCAAAAAGTGCTAAACATATTCTATCTATTGCTTGTGCTGTTGCATGAAATGTTACAGAAATATCAAACATTCTATCATGTCTTTGCCATTTTACCATATCATCTGATTGTGTCATTCCTCCAACACCCGACCTAGCAGGAGCAACGCTCAATGTGTGTTTTTTAATATCACTAAAAGAAAAATCAGTGACAGGTAGTTCTAATGTTGTTCCTGCTGCTAGTGTCGCTGTTCCCATAGTGACCTCTGTTCCGATTACTACTTTTGAATTTTGTTTTGTTTGAAATGTTGCGGATTTAGCCATTATTTCTTACTCCCTTCAGACTTTTTTACTTCTGTTAAATGTTCCATTAATTTTTTTGGTATAGGAGATTTCCATTCTACTTGTTCTCCCGCCAAAAGTTTTAAATGTGTTGAAGCAGATAATAATGAATTAAAATTATCACCATCACCCAACTCATTGTATGTTGCTTTTGCTTTTATTATCATTATTTTCTCCTTGTTAAGATAGATTGCCAAGATGTATACATTGCCAAACAAATTGCACAACATACGCTTCTTCTTCTTCTAAAACATTAAGTTCTGTTGATTCTATTCTACAATTATATGCGACAGTCGAATCAGCCAAAGTAATATTTATATTATCATGTACTAATGCTTCTATCCTTGATACTATTCTGAGCACATTTTCTAATTGTACTTGCTCTATATTCTTCTTGTTAGAATAATAAAACATATTAACTGCAAATTCTCTTTTTTCTGAGCCCTTAGTATATTCAACTAAATCACTACTAACTGGTTCTAATCTTAAATATTGACTACTAACATTCTTCGTTTGGTGTCCAACATATACTGGTAATGTGTTTCCAAATTCTGCTCTTAATTTACTAGACAACTTATCAAGAATATTCTTAAAATTATTTATGGGGGTTATGGCCATTAATAAGTGTATCCTGTTCTATTTAATTCAATCGCTGATGATTGTGCATTGGTTATTTTTCTATCTGCACTATTAACCTCTATCTCCCAAGTATCTCCATCTGTAATACTTGCTCCTTGAAACCTTACAAGCAGTCCACCTAGTCCCGATAATGATTGTAACCCCCCAGTAACAAATTCTTCAGATGATTCTTGACCCCATATCTTATCACTTCCGTAATAATGAACTTTTACTTTACCAACACCATAAACCCCAGTAACAGTTGCTTCTATTTTTAACAAATCGTATTTTTCTCCATAGTATTCTCCTGCTGTTTCAACTATATCCATACTTCCTGAAACATTTTTATTATTAACTGCACCTTGTCTATCTTTTGCATCAACTTCATAAGACAACTTAAATTCCCCTGCATTTAATCTATCTACCATTCCAGTTCTTTCGCTATTTGTAACTTGTGAATAATAGTAGTCAGCTTCTTCTGTTTGACCTTCGGCTCTAAGTATGTTAGATACACAAATATAGCAGGTCATCTTAATTACGATTGCATCATATTCTTTAGATTGGCTACTTGACGCTGTATTTTGGTCTATTTGAGCAACTTTAGGCAATGGGGTAGCATATCTACCATCAAGCAAATTATTCAACTCCATTGAAGCATTTACAAGCATTTGGTCAAAATAGGTAGCATTGTCAATTCCACCTTCCATTAATAGGTCTATTGGATTCGCTGTATCTATATAAACTTCAACAGAATCGTTCCCAGAAGAATATCTAAACTCATAATTTGCATCAGGATCATCTGTTACTGCTGTTCCTTCTATACCATCAAAAAATAATTTAGTAATAAGCCCTGTATTATATGATTTATAGAAATGCGTAACTCCTGTGGTTTCCCAACCTAGTATCTGTCTTTTAGCATCATAAGATGAGAAGTTAGGGTAATACATCTCTAAATCTGTCTGTGCTGCATATTTAAAATCAGTAGCCATATTTCTCCTAGTAAGTTGTTACTGTTAGTTTAGCTTCACATTTCTGTTGTGGAGTATTACCTAGTATCTGTCTTAGTGAGTTTAATCTACCTGATGTGGTAGGGTCTAACTTTCCACTAAATGGACTTGTATGTAATACACTTACAACAAACTCTGCATTAGGTCGCTCTGACACAGTAAATGAATGTAATCCCGATTCATAGGAAATTTCTCCCACTTTTCTATTATTCTTCCATATAAGATTTCCATAACCATCATCACGAATAAATATCTGCTTATATGCTGAGCCATCTGTAATAGGATCATAAAACTTATCTGTTTCTAATCTAGCATCTACCGATGTAAATGCTGCGGGGATTCTTCCTGTTCCTAGAAATTCGGCAGTTCCACTACTACCCGCTCCAATAGCTATTGCAGATGTTGATAGATAAGAGCCACTTTTAAAAACTATATCTGAGCCTTCAAGTCCGACTGTAATTTTCTTCTCAAACAAATTCCCCGCTGTGTAATATTGAGTGTCTAGGGCGTCTTGTATCTTCTGTATAATCCCATCAGAGCCACCAAATTTTAGATTAGATGAATCTGTTGTGAATGATAGATTATCAAATGTAGTTCCACCATCGACTGTTATATCAAACTCGTATGAAGTAGAAGCAGTTAGTCCACTTTCAGAATTAGATGTTATGTCTGACAACCCTGCTTTTGCTATGCCCTGAGTATAAAATTGGATAGCGATTGAACCCGCTGTTAGTCCTGCTTGGCCTGATGCTGCTCTACCATAGCCAAAGAAGTTATGTGCTTTCCATCTACCCCTAGAATCCGTCTGAGCAACTGAGTATTTATCGAAATCGTGATAAGCATTAAAGAATGGAAATCTAACTGCAACATCGTCAGCGTGAGTTGCTCCTGTTGAACCATAAACTCCTCTTTTTACTGTTATTGTGCTATTTGCTAAATCAGAGCCATCCCCAACAGTTAATACCTCTAGTATCTCATTTTCTAAACGAATTAAATCTCCTGCTCTTAGAAAGTTAGAGTGTCCATCTTCTAGATATATTGTTGTAACTGCTGCATCTGAAGCTACATCCCCTGAAGTCGCTGTGTCAATGTCTGCACCGCTGTCTGTATATTCATTAGAATCAGGTGCTGCACTATCAACAGCAGTTCCGTCCCATTCTCCTACTGCATCTCCTACTATTGCTCTTGTAGTTGGTAATATGATTTCTTCATTTGGATTTAATAGATATTTCACATATCTAAGCCCACTTGCATCGGTATCTATTGTTCCCTCTGCTGTATATGAATTATAAACAAATTCTGCTAATGCAGGAACATACCCATCGTTCTTCACTTTTACTGCTTGGATTTGTGCAGTTTTAGATACTGTTGAACTTGCTGTTGCGTTTAAATCAAGTAGAAGATCAGGGGTATCTGCACTATATGTTATTGATTTTGTTTTTTTATCTATAGGCTTTCCAAAACCCCTTCTACCTCGTTTCCCTTCAAACCCTCCCCCTGCTGCTGCATAACTTGTTGTTGCTCCTGAACCTGCTCCTGAACCCATAATTCTACTCCTAAGTTAAATGATATTTTACTGTTATAGTTATTGAATAATCAGAATTAATGCTATCCGACCTGAAAAATGCTAATATTACTTTTCCTGATGATACTGCTGCACTATCAACAGTCCAACTGGTTTTATATGATTGTTCACTACCTGCATTAGTTACATCGCTATTGTGTGCGAGTAATGTCCCACCCGTCAACGCAGATGTTGATCCACTTGTAAAATCATAGCTGAATAGGTGCATACGAGTAGTATCTCCAGTTGCATTATCTGCCCCCTCAAAAGATGTTACACTATCAATAGATATTGCATCAGGTACAAACCATACAACAGGAACTAAATCCCCTGCTCTTGTTCCGTTCCCGTCTGCTGTTGTAAATGTTGTTGCAGGATCAGTTGATGTTCCAAAAGAGGGAGGGAAAAGATAAGCTCCGTAGGGAGCAGAATTAAATGGAATTGCTTGATGAGTATCGTCTACATACGCTTGTGATTGTCCGTTTGTTACTCCGAAATGTGCATACTGAGTATTGAGATTATTGCCGAGTGCTGCTACTTTAGTGTCTGTTGTATTTACAAAGAATAAAACATCTCCTGCTGAATTATTTACTACAAATGTTGCTGCCGTATCATCATTAACTGGTTGTACTGCTAGAATATCATCAGAGAAACTAATAACAGACGCAGTTCCCTCTCCATCTTTAATCCTTCTCGCATTTCCATCAATTCCATTGTTAGAATTATCTACCTGTAATAAATCTTTATAGCTTCCTGCTAATGTTTTCCCGACGAGAGTCATAATCAAAAATTTCCTTTCGTTAAGCTCATTATTCTCCTGTTGTTATTGTTGCAGGCAACGCTATTGCTTTTAAAATTATTGGTGGGTAGAAAGTCCCTGCTGTTCTATTTCTCCCGTGTGATAGATTAAATGTTCCACTTGCTAACCCTGCTAAAAAATATGTATAAGATGTTCCTGCTGTAAGCCCTGAAACTGCGAATCTTACTGTGTGCATAGCGTGGTCAGATTCATCTACATAAATAGTATAATCTGCATCGTAAGTGTGAGTTTCGTCTACTTCATTATAAGAAGCATTATCTGATAAACTGAATTTAACACCTTTAGAAGTTGCAGTAGTCCAAAAGGAACATTCAACCTCAACATTACCACTTGATGGAGCTTTAAATGTAACAGATAAATCAGTTCCTTGTACAGTTTGGAGGACTGTCATAGAACCAGTATTAACAGAAATATTAGCTTGACCTGAGGTAGTTCCATTGTTTTGAATCCTTGTATATCCAAGTATCATTCCTGCATAAGCACTTTCTGATGGAGCAAAATCATTATATAGATTAACTCCCATATTTCCACTAACATTTAATGCACCATAAACATCTAAATCTCCCTCTACTTTTACATCCTTGTCTGATAATAGCAATCCAGTAATATCATCGCCTATCTTAACTGGCTTTTGATGGGAATCTAATCTATCATCTAGCTTGAGATGTCTATCAAGATTCTCCTGATTCTTATTACCATTTATTCTATTTGATGTTCCGTAAGCCATTATTCGTCATACCATTTTTTATCACGTTTTCTATTTGCTTTGGTATCATGTTGTTTGACCTTATTCTTTAGCAATATAATATCATCTTTCATCTTAGCAATATCTATATTGTTTTGATTCGGTTCATTTACATAGGTTTTTAATGGCTGCATATCGTTCTTTATATCTTTCTTGGCTTTCTTAATTTCCCTCTTTACGTCAGAAATAGTTTTGCCGATAGTGGACACAGTCTTTAATATAGCAAATGGATTAATCATTGTCTGATTTTAGTCCTTTTATTATTCCTCTGACTATGCTCCCGAACACATTATCTATTAAGTCTACCACGTATGGTTCGATGGTCTTGTTCCAAACACCCTTGCTCCAACTCCATTTAGATAATCCTAGTGTTGCTGTTTTCCCCAATCCGAAGAAGAATGTTTCTACTACTTTGCATATCTTCTCGTTGGGGATTTTCTTCAAGATAACCATTAAGATTCCACCCGAACCAACACCTGCTATTGTTGCTATATTATTCATTATAAAATCCATTGTTACTCCTTATATCCATTTTTTTTAAAATTACTTATATCTATATTGTCCATAGGTCTTGTCATTGTATAGTCTTTTATCTTACTATTCTGTATTTCTAAATCTTCGCCACCACTAATAAATGGTTTTCCATCATCATTGTGGTCCACATTATAAACCACGATTGAACACTTGAACAAACCAAGCCTTACAATGCGGCCTGCATATTTCTTTCCCTCTATCCAAATGTAAATCACATCGCCAATATTTATTGAATTTCCCCAAAAGATTTTTACGGATTCTACTAATCCTTCGATAGTTGATCTGAACATCATTGCGACAAACCCAACAAAGAATAGCCATCCATAATTCCCAATTAAGTTCGTACCAAGTTCCTTTAACTGTTCCTCGCCCATTCACTTTACATCTCCATTAAGAGTGATTCGATTTTATCAAATCTTTCTTTCATCATTGTTTCTATTTTAATTTGAGTATTTTCTAGGTCATTGATTTCTTCATGGTTCTTATTTATCTTTATTGATTGAGTATTTATGTCTTTTTCAAAAGATTCCATCTTGTGTGACGTAATCCCCTGCGTGTAGATAAAAGTGCCTAATATCGTCAATATTGTTAATCCAGTTCCTATGATATTTTTATCAATCATCTTTTTATCTCAAAGTGTGGAAAGTCATCAAACATATTATCATGTACTTCGAAGTCCTGATCCCAGTCCCCACCCCAACGTAGTGTTATTCCCATTTGATTGGCTACACCAAGAACAAAACCTGCGAACAAGGTCATTCGTTCTCTATCTTCCCAGTCTACTGGATACGGAACGACATCCACAGCGTTGCTAGGAAAATCGTTGTGCCGACCATTAGGATGAAGAACCTCAGTCTTTCCTTCATCGAATAACTGATTTTGTCTTTCTTTTTCTCTATGACCTTCGAGTATTGAGCAATCCACGTGTTTAATAACTTCATTGAATACCATCCTTAAATCACTATTACAAGATTCTAATCGTTCTCTTGATCTCTTACCAAAGCTAGGCATTATTTTAGTTAGCTTCTAATACTACTAATGTGAATATCTTGTTACCAAACTTTGTGCAAGTAATATTTAATTGAGTTGTAATATCTGCTGTTCCAATATTAGCACTAACATAATCTTGTATATCTTCAGGTAGAGTTCCATCATCATCATCTGATGCTCCTACTATTTTATCGTCATTATGTAAAAATGATTTTGCAACAATAGCCATTATTTACCTGCCTTTTTTTTTGTTTTTTTTGTTTCTTTTTTGATTTCTTTTCCATCTTTATCGCACTCAATAAATTTTTCTTTACATTTATTCAATACCATTTTACCATTAATAAATTGGAAGATTTCTCCATCAGGTTTTTTAAAATAATAATCCATTTTTTTCTCCTTGTAAAACGAGGGGAGCTTTTACACTCCCCTCAGTTAATCAGTTATTATGAAACATCTGATGTTAAACTTACTGCATAGAGGTCTTTAATCATTGTTTCTCCCCATACGCCAGTTCCAACATACTCAGTCATTCTTTTTGAAGCATCTCTTTGAGTTTCAATGCTCATTATACCTTTAGCTCCTGTTGCAAAGCCAAATGCACCTGCACTAAAAGCACAACCTGCTTCGTCATTATTACCATCTTCAGCGATCTCAGGAGTTACATAAATATCAAATCCTGCGAATTTAGTAACAAATCCTGTGTTTACAACTTCTTGTGCTGGATCACTAACTCCATACATAGATGCTGCAGTTGGAGCAGTTAAGTGTCCTTGCATTATCTGAACTAAACCTGCTGGACCCCACATTTGTTGTGGACCAAGAACTAAGTTCAATGGAGCTGGAGCTTGATTGGCGTGAAGTAATCTCAAGCAATCAAAAACGTGAGATATAGCCAAGTCTGTTCCTGCACCACAAGCATCATTAGTTAATGATCCTGCTGCAAATAAAGCAACCAAGTCATTATCAAGTTTCGCTGCTAAAGCATTACCAATAACTGCACCTGCATTTCCACCAATACTTCCACCTGCACCGTAAGACTGTTCTGCTAAATCAGCAATATCAATTTGAATAACGTGTTCGGCAAGTGTTGCAGTTCTTGCTGCAGTATCAATTTGCTGAACAGTTGCTTCTGCAAATTCATTTGTTGCAGCTACATCACTAGATGCTGCTACTTTCCAATCAGCGAATTCAACGGACTTAGCACCCACAACACCAGTCCTTGATGTTACAAGAGGAGATACTACGTTTGCTTTGTTAAATGCAATTACAGCATCTCCTAATACTTTACCAACACCACCTACAATAGAAGCCGATGTTGTAACAGTTGTATTACCATCATCTAAAGCCATAAGGTCATTACCAAATGGACCATTCTGAACATATCCTTGTATGTTATTTAATAATTTAAACATTCTTTATAACCTACCTTTTTAAGTTAATTTTTTAATTATTTTACCATTTTCATTAAAATTTACACCTCCAAATAGACCAATAGATTTACCTACTGTTTTACCTGCTACATTTTTATAACACCTTGATTCTAATTCCCCTAAATAATCATCATATTTCATTTTAGAGCCTTTATAATATGTGCTATAAGATCCGTCATTGTGAGTATTGTGAACTAAGTTAGATTCTGGATCTAAATTAAGACCAAATGGCTTATGTCCTCCGTCATTTTTTTTAACTTTAGACAAGTTTACCTGATTCGCCTGTATTTAGACCTACTATACCATTAGCCTGTTCATATCCTTTTGGGTCTCTTAACGCCCATTCTTGATAAGAACTATAACCACCATACTCTCCTGTTCCCTTTGTTGAGTTCGCAGGTCTTTGATTTGGTGTGCCTACTGTGTTAGTTTGCGTAACCCTGTTTGCAAACATTTCCAACTCAGAGATAGGTAACTTTTCAGCTATCTTCTTATCTTCATCATTAGTGATTGTTTCCATGATTGATTCTCGTTTGTTGGTTTTATAAGTATTCCACGCATCTGAATCAGCTTTATAACCATCTGTTTCTTTAGCTTGTGCCTTATTTTTTTGAACTTGCTCCTCATACATTGTTTGATACTCACCTTGTTTTTCGAGTTGCTTCGCCCTTTCTTCTTCTTGGCTTTTTCTAAGTTCTTCAAGTTCATTGTTGACTTTATGAAACTTAGCTGTTAGTTCATTTACTCGGCTCTGTGGAACCATATTTCCTTCTTTTACATTTGATTCAACTTTTGTGTCGTCATTTTTTGCGTTGTTGTCATCAACGATGGGTGTTGTTTCATTTTGTTCGGTCATTTTTATTTCCTCTTTTGTGAGTTAAGTAACAAAATTACTATTAAATCTTTATACATATAATATGGATAAAATGCAATAAAAAAGAAACATTATTTCTGAATCTTGATAACAATCTTTTTATTCTTTGGAAATTGTTTATCTATTTCTTTGTTCACTTTTCTATTAATCATACTAATAACACCTTTAGGAAATGGCTGTCTATCATCAGTTACTTTTCTTCCCATTTCATGGAGATACTTTACTCTTGATCCATAAGCAGCCCATTTAACAGAAGCAGATCCACTCGTGCTACTTGGCTTCGCATCGTTCATAAAATCCCCAGTCAATACAGGAGATGTCTTATTAGCAAACGCTGTTGATTGTCTTTTAAATTCATTACCTCTTTTTCTTTTACCATATTCTGTGGTATATCCTTTAAATGATCGGCCATATACATCTTTGCCTTTATTAAATATTTGTTTAACATATTCTTTTCTAATTGAATATGATAAATCTCTAAAGAATTTTTTACTAAGCATCTTCTCTTACATCCTTGCTTTTATCTGATGCTTTAACAGGAAACCATTGATGTCTACAATTATATCCACCTCTACTAATATAAGGATCTCCACCCTGATCATTCGTTGGTAGCCTTTGTGCTATTTCTTTTTTTGTTAATGCTCCTGCTTCCCACGCCCTAATACAAAATGGTCTTGTCTTTTCATCTATTGGTCCTGTATATCTAACTTTTTCATTATCAGGAGCATTATCTAGCATAACTTTTGCAACAGAAGCCGAGAAATCATTAAGGCCAGTCGTTACTAATGTTTGCATTTGTGCATTAGACAACCCTGCTTGTTGCTGTATTGCTTGGAATATTCCTTGTTCACTAACTCCACCCATTACACCTTTTATAATTTCCGTTTTAATAACTCCACCCATCTTTCCTAAACTATCTGCGAATGAAGATCTGCTGAAGTTGGCTAGTGCTCGTAGAGTGTCTTCAGAAATCTCTGCAAATAAAACCATTTCTGATAATATTTGATTGTGTGCTACATTATATCCCTGAATAATATTGTCTGCTTTTGTTAAAACTATTTGCTCTATGTTTAGTTGTTCCATAGCCAATAGGAACTCATCAATAGTTTGGAATCGTCTATCTTTAGATAGTTTGAGTAGATCCCTGACCATCTCTTGTTGTAAGGTGTCTGTCATTGATGCTATCTGTGTTGCTACATCGTCTATATAGTTTTGGTTTATAGCCATTATTCAACTGGCTTAGTTAGTGCTTCAAGTAACGAGCCATTAGGAGTGGTTTCTTCTACTTTAGTTTCTGCTACTCTTTCATCAAGGTATGCCTGTGCTGTTTCTCTATCAGGGAATCGGTCGGGGTCTTTCTCCATTAATATATCCTTTGTGTCTATCAAGTCGTGTGACAATAACCACTCCCAGTCGTCTCGCTGTTCCTGTTGTGACAATATTATCTCATCTTCTTTATAATCGAGCTTTAATAACTCTCCTCCATTAATACCTGCTTCAACACCTAATATGATTGATTCTAATTCAAACATCTTATGTTCAACTTCTCTCCACCGAATTACATCATATATACGAGAATCCGTCAATTCTTGATTCCTCAATTTAATTGCGACGCCTGATTGAGCAACGGAACCCT
>Ga0080013_1001354_pt1 | contig 32812 bp, 39 predicted proteins | sample ETNvirenome_6_85_FD_69236 | JGI IMG/M metagenome (GOLD analysis project Ga0080013, IMG submission 69236) | Marine viral communities from the Pacific Ocean - ETNP_6_85 (SPADES assembly) (version 2) | ecosystem: Environmental > Aquatic > Marine > Oceanic | place: Pacific Ocean | collected 2013-06-19
ATATAACTCTCCATCTACTAATAATGATCTCACATATTCCCATCCACGTTCTTTAATATCAAACAAATTAATAAACTTAGTAAATTCTTCATTCAACTGGCGCTTAACTAAAGGATCAAAATCGACTACCTCTCTTAAATCTAAAGTAATTATATTACCATGCTCGTCTTCATTAAGAAAATCATCACAAATTTCATCCAATGCATCTGCTACCTCAGCAAATTGGCCCATGACCCGATAGTCACGAAGACGTCTATACTTATCAACATCGAGCGTAGCATACATTAGCTCGTTGTACATCCTATCTGCCAAGAACGAGCCTATAGGATGACTTGACTCTGGTACTTTAGGTGCAAGAATAGAATGCTGCGCCAATAATTCTTTACGTAAAGACCCTGCTTTATAGAAATCTTTGAACTTAGGATTCTCTTCAGTTACGTCATCTATAATTGCCGCCGGTGACCTATAGGGTAAATTATTTTGAATAAATTTCTGTAACCCTCTTCCAAATGTTCCTTTTTGTCCGTCTGCCATTGTAATATTATTTATGCATAACTGTTAAGTGTCAAACCGACCCGTAGCAGGAGAATTAGTAGAGCCTGTTTGCCAATACAATTTACCACCTATCCTTGCTGTTACTGCAGATTGCCGAGAATCTACAACTTGTATATCAACATTCTTATATCCTATATCTAACGCTTCACCTTTATATGCAGATAAATTAAACATTGATGCTACATTATCTATTCTATTTGCTACGGCAAGCGACCCTCCACCAGCATAATGAAGACCAATAATTTTCCATGCAGATAAAGAAGGGTTATCTTCGTTAAACAAAGCGCTCCAGAAACTACCAGAATCTCCTCCAAGACTCGGATCTGTATTACCTCTTATAAATATTTGTTCAACATATCCAACAGTCCCTAAGTTACCACTGTAACTAATATTAACAGCTTCGGAGACTCCATAAGCACTTAAATAACAAGCAGCTGAACCATACGGATCGCTACCAGGCCAACCAACAGGACCTGTTGTTCTTCCTGATTTAAAACACGGCGCTCCTGACTCTGTGGTTAATAAGCTATCTATTTCTGCCGTTGTAGCGAAATCCATTGGAGTATCGTAATTAAGTAAATATTGCTTCCAGCTTTCAGTTGTACTCGTTAGAGCAGACATGGAGTTTATTGTAGTATCTAATGCAAAAATTGCGACATCTATTTTATTGTTACTACTTGCAATAGGATAAGCTCTTTTTACGTTACCTACCTTCAAAGCAGATAAACCAGTGGTACCGGTACCATAAGAAGATGTATCTTCATCGACAGATGATCTTTGGAAAACTGGGTAACGGGTTTCAGGCTGCTGAAAAAATGGGTGAAGTATTACTTCATCATATCGTAAATCATTAGTTGAAAGTAATGACCAGTAAGTTTGGGAGGTTGTTTGGTAAGCTGAGAAAGTGTCTCCAAACATGGAGAGTGTCATATCGCCGCGGACTTGGTGACCACCGAGAACATGATTATTACTCACACCTACAATAGTATTATCATCTAAATCAATACAAAAACCTCCTAATGTACCGCTGTCTGTACTTCCAGGCATCCCAGAACCAAAGCCCAATGGAGGTATAGTATGACAACCAATACCACCCATTAATGGTCTGTGTGTATGTCTATTACCACTAACAGGCATTGTCCAAGTATTCTCATTAGTACCAGGGGTAGGTAAGGTGTAGCAACCGCCAGCTATAAACTCAGTAGGACCTACTTGAACATCTGTTTTTACTGGTTCACTTAAACCAGGTATAGTAATACTTTCTGGAAATAAATCATTACTATCAATTTCATTTACAGGTAATTTCTCGTCTACTATTAATGTAATAGCTATATCACCTGTTAATTGACCATTTTTTTCCTTAATATGTAGCCCTACAACCTTCCAATTTGGGTTGGAATTAAATAAAGTATTAACTTTATCTTTTAGAAGTCGTAGCTCTTGTCCACTATATTCACTCATAGCTTACATATATTTGATTTCCATGACCTGTCACCGTCGTACCCGGTAAGTTAATTTTTATAGAACAACTGGTAAATCCAGCTGCATTAATTGGTATTACATCTATAATACCATAAGCACCGAGCGCACTTATGGTTGGAAATGTAACAGTCATCTTATTATAGTTATTTAATGTATAAGTCCCAGCACTTGTACCCGGGGATATAAAATACCCAGTCAATGGTGGAGCAATTGTCGCACCACCAGATAGATAAGAAAGAGCCGACACTGCAGTTACAGCATAAGTACCAGTACCAAGCAATCCAACTAAATCTTCACTATTAAATGTACTTAACATTACTCCTTGTACAGAGTCAAAATTATAACCTTCAAGTGTTCTAATACCAGAAAACCCGCAAGCAAGAGTTGTATATGTATTACCACCAGTAAACTCTGGCCTACCATAAAGCTCTCTATGATCAAAATTACCACTAAACGCAGTAACCTCAGTTAAAGCAGAAGTATATTTTATAAATTTACTCATAATCAAATGTCTTCACAGGAATGAAGTCCTGATCAATAACAAAAATGGTTTTAGGATCTTCCGTCTGCGGACCTTTAAACAGCCAACCTTTCATCGTGAAATTTGTATTAGCAATAATTCTTGCTGGTTGAGTCCCAGATACTTCAATAGGATATTCCAAAGCTAAAGAGCCGTCCCATAATACTTCAGTCCTAATCTCAAAATTACTAGCTAAATTTTGTGACGTCGGTACTTTCCAACTTATAATAATATATGGATTATTATATGGTACAAAATTACTTAAAATTTGATCCATATCAGTTTGAAACTTTGTCATGATAGACATAGATATACCTACATTAATTGGAATAGGTGTCTGTAGCCAATCAGAATCAAATGCACCCGCACTAACCGAAGGGGCTTTTGTAAAGTAAAACCCAGGAATCTTATTAAAAACTCTATTTGAATCTCGAGAAATAGAAGTATAATGTACAGCAATTGTTGGCAACTTTAAACTTTGAGCTTTATTAACTATATCTTGAAGCGCTCTTTCTTTTGGTCCATAATAAAACCCTACTTTAAGTTGATCAACGACTGTTTTACTTTTATTATATCTATTAATGACAATGCTATTAAAAGCAGTAATAAACTGCCTTATCATGTCTTTTAGCTCAAAACCATAATATTGGTTTTTCATTATAAATATTTATTAAATAAAACGATCTATAAAATAGATCGGTAGTAAATTTGAATACTCTGGTATTAGTTTTCTTATACTACCTGCATCAATTATATACGTTACACTATAATCATTTTCATCTCGAGTACAGCGTCCACACTGCTGTATAAAAGTAGTAAACATCTTATTAGTATACCATTTGTGATCATTTTTTGACATTTCTTTTATTCTAATATCACCTAAATCTGGCCATGGACATTTTATAATGATACAAAATCTAGACGCGTCACCTTTTAAATCAACACCAAAGTTTAAAGAGGGGCTTGCAAGCACAGTTGGTTTGGAGCTATTGGAATGTTCTGTCAGAATATCAATATTATCTTTATCACCTTTAACACGATATAGTACACGATCACTTTTTAACTGCTCTTTTAATTTTAACGTTAATACATTTGACTGAGTATGAATTAATCCTTTTACATCTTTATGTTCTTCTAAAATTTCTTGTACGCACTTAACCACTTTTGGAAAATATGTATCAATATTTTTCTTAGACAACTGAAACGTACCAAATATAATTGGTGACATTGCTGGATCGAATGCTGACGGTAAATCTATATATTTATAATCTTGTTCAGATATACCTAAACCTCTCATGAACCGCTTATAATCAACAAACGTAGCGGACATAAATAAAATATTAGTAGCATATTTAAATAAATGCTGAGCTAGTACATCAATCTTCTTAGGTATTAATTGTATATAAGCTTTATTATAATTACGCGTCTTATTAATAATATATTCAGATTGTCGCCAAGTGTCTATAACTAAAGATAAATCTCTCTTTAAATCTGATATAAATTTAAATTCCTTTTTTATAGTATCTCCTATTGTATCAGAATGTTTTTCAAACATTCGAAATAGCTCCATATATCTACCCTCTAAACCATCATGAAGTTCAATTAGGTTTGTAAAGAATTGTTTTCTATTTGATGAATATAATAACGTAAAATTATATTTTTTTAATTTACCTAGATCTATCCTGCAACTAAATCGACTAACAATAACATTTTCTAATTCCGATGCCTCGTCACAAACTATAAGTTGTCTGTATTTCAAATGATCTGGTTTATGAAAAAAACTAGAATAATTCTCTACACTTATCTTAGCAGTTATTGATTTATTTCTTGCTTCATAATAATCACACCTATTACAATCCCAACATTCTTTTTTTAATTTTGTACTAAAAATACATGGAGCTGCATCAGCGAAACTTCGGTCATCTAAATTACAAATATATGAGCTCTTACCTTTAAGAGGAATTATATCTTCAAAATCTCTAGTGTATTGATCCTGTAGAGCTTTTGTTGTTGTTAAAATAGATGTTCCATAATTTTTATTTTCAAAATCATCTGCATACTCGTAGGTTAATTTACTATTGTTTCGAGTTATTTCAAATGCTCTATAATCAGAAACTAACTTTGTCAAGCTTGATGGTGCTCTTTTTAAACCATTAGCAATTGTTTTCGCAATAAAACTTTTTCCACAACCAGTAGGTCCTTGCACAACAACAAATTTACAATCCTTAAAACCATTAATAATATTTGGTATAGCATATTGCTGGCTTGAAGATGGTATATATCCTTCCGGGAAGTTTTTAATGCCCATTTGTATATTATAATATCTCTATAGAAAGAAGCAAGTCATAATACCTATTACGTTTATTTTTAATAAGTCGATTAAGACGGGCGCGCCATATAATATCATCTCGATGGATATGCTGTAAGGTGTAATCAAAATAAATCGTTTTTTTATTCTTAATAATATTAAAAGGATATAATAACTCTATCTTTTTATTATTGTTAAATAATAATTTAATATTAAAATCCTTTATATCATACAGCATAATTTGCCCAATACCAAGAGTTCGTTTTTTAGACATAATCTTCACATTGGTAAGTAATAATTCTTTTAATATATTATCAACACGTTCGTATGTCATGTATTCATAAAAGCCATTTTATCGCCCGAAGACATAGGGACAATTTTCTCATTTAAATATACCCAGAATGTTTCATCTGCTTCTAAAGTACTAATTAAATCTACTGTGTCACAGTTTATAGTTCTATAATCTTGCATTAAGATATCCCAAACTACAATTAAATTCTCTTGATTAGGATTGTACGTAGGAGCTTGGCGTGGAGGATCATAATTCAAAACAGTTCGGCCTTCAATCGAATTTAAAAGTTGCGCGTTATTAGTACATAACATTCTTCTAGAACCCGGCCGGCCGGGCTTAGGATTACGCCGGACGAACTTTACCTCGCATACCTTATCCAATAAGATAACTTTAAGATTAGCTAAGCTGGTTATCATTGTCTTCTAAGTCTTGACAAATACCAAAAAAGCGTTGCTCACTTAAAAAGATACAATCTCTAAGGGAATGATCGTAACCTACTACTCGCAAATTATCAACCTTTATACCTTTATCATCTGGAAAGCAAACAACATCACCAGGCTTAGCACACTTACATTGTGGTCCAGCAAGAACGACTCTCGCTAATCGCCATGTACGTTTTACTTGAGATAATGGAATATGTATACCGTTACGAATAACAGAACGACCGTCATTTGATAAATCTACATATTGTGCTAAAACAATATCATCCATAACTGACCTCAACTGATATCCTTGAAGACTAAAAGTATCAGTATCTTGATATGTATCTAAATCAATTAAGCTACGTTTTACATCATGATCAAAAGCATCTCGTTGACTATCAGTCAAATCTAATTTATCTAATTCCGACTCATACGCTTGTTTCGTTTTTGTCTCTAGAGTTGGTACACTTTTTCTTTTTACTTTACTCATAATTTTTAATATTTATCTCAAATGTTTCTGAATACAAATGTACTTCTCGTTGTGATAATTCATATCGTGTACAAACCGCTTCATATGCCTTTTTATCTTTTTTTATTTTCTTTGTATAATTAATATATTTCCTATTTGTTTTTGGAATTAAAGCATGTAAAAAATGATAATGATCAATATTAATACTAAAAACCGAACCATACATATTAACACTATTGTTTATTAAGGGAACAAACCGAGTATTAGCAAATGTTACATACCTATTCACTATATACGGAGAATAAATCTGCGCAGATGTAATATCTATATCAATTTTACCCTTTTCAAATAAAATATTAGTTACAAAATCAAAAAAATTACTTGCTTGCTTCATAATACAGACAGTCTAAAACCCTAATTCGAATTTGCCCGGGTTTTTGCAAAAAAAATTTGGACATTGGGTACGACCTAATAGAATAGGGTTCCAAAACCGCCAAACTAGGGGTTCTCCCAAGTTTTGCGAAAAAAATTTGGACATAGAACCAAGACTCACATAGTTAATTTCGTTGTCGCAAGAAACGCGTCATCCGTCATGGAATAGTACAAATCCACCACAATTTTCATGAATTCTTCCACTTGATCATCGGTTAAATTCGTGGAAAACGCAAAAGCTGGTGCTTTTTGCCCTGCAGTTACATTAATTGCAGTATGTCCAATGGCAACATTGCCCTTTGAATAGGTTATACTAACACTACACTTGCCTTTTGGTTGAATAATGCCATGTTGTTCAAATTCTTTGTGTACAATTAAGTCATCCCCGTCAACTTCGATTGGAGCTTTGAGATACTTCGTCGATAACAGGTTCGCAATTTGTGTATTGAATAATCTTTGAAAGAAAACAGCACCAAGAGGATCAAGATTAGGAAGTTCCCAGCAAAAATTAATAGCATCATCAGAATAAATAAAATCGTTGTTAAGTAAGTCTTCATTGTCAATCATTCCCTCGGTTTCAACCTTCATCGGTGCTCGAAACGCAACAATGTTACCAATTGGTAACGTTTTCTTCCGGAAATATTTATAAGCAAACCGGTTGTGAATTAAATTACCGTCGTATAGATCGATGTCTCTTAGAATCATACTAACAAGTATATATTATCTTGAACAAAAATCAAATTGTATACACAGTAGCGTCATGAATATTGTTTTACTATATTATTAATAATATCAGTTGAGTGATAACCAGTATATGATAGATAGTGAAACCTATCTGCGTTAATAATTTCAACAACATCTTCGTGATAAAGATTTGTAATTTCAAATTTCCAGTTAATAGAATCTTCTACTGCGTGTAACAAGTAATCAAATTTATTTTTATCTAAAAACTCTAAAGATGGAGTATGAGGTGCATCTATATAAACCTCGTCCACATATGTACACGACTTAAGCACCTCAACTCTATCTTCATATGGTATAATTGGATTACGTTTATAGCTCGTAACCACCTCATCAGAGCAGACTCCAACGACAACTTTGTCGTACATATTATGTGCTCGTTTAAATAATTCGACATGACCTCGATGAAACAGATCCCACACACCGTCTATATAAACAGTAACCTTGTCTGGTTGAAATAAAGTTTTATTTATATTCCACATATTTTTTTCATAGTACTTCTTAGTCATCGGTGTTGACCATGTATCACCATATCTTGATTGTAAAAATTGTTCTGTATATCTTGGGACTGGAAACTTCCATGCGTACAATTTTATCTCATCTAATTCTTCAATAAAATATTTGCTGGTTAGTCCAGAAAAAATATCATTAATTAATTTTTTAGTACCAGGAATATCTCGATGAAAATAAAAATCTGTCCACATATTATTCCATTGCATAGTGTGATTTATTCGAAGAACACAATCTTCTCTCTCTACGGTGTATGGTATGTTAGAATTGTTAAAAACATCTTTAACGGTATTATAATCTTTATAAAGAAAACTAATATCAAAATCAACATCATTTAATTTATTATCAGAAGATGAAATACCTTTAGGAACAACATCGGCGCTATTAATTGCTTTATTCCTATAGCCATGCAATAACGTACCACAATCAAGCCAATGCTTAATATTATTATTCAATAATAATTGAGAGATCTTATATAAATAGCCTACTCCTAATCTATATTGTATATCTATAGGAATATCAGTCATTATAATACACTCGGATCAAAACTATCCCTAGCATAACGTTGACTTCTTGTTATGAATTTTTTACTAATTTGCTTCTCTGCATCGATTTGACTATCAAATATTGTTCCACGATACCCTGGTAAACATAAAAACGGTTGAAAGATATATGCTTTATAATATTTTCTAGAAAAAATAGTACCGCTTAGCGTACCTGTAATACCATCAGCGCTATGTGTTATAGGATAAAATCGAGACAATAATTGTTTTGCAATATTTTTGGTAAGAGAGTAACAAACTGCGCCGCTATATTCTTTAAATCCAGTATAGAAATAATCATTAACTTCAATTCGTCCTTGAGCATGCTCAGGTTCTCGCTTACTGTCAAACGGTCGCCAAGAATGAAAATGAATAATATCCCAACCGGGTGGAATATACTCCTTCCACTCTAAAGCATTATTACATAAATCTTCATCTAATGCGGCATCATCTTCTAGAACAAGAAAATTATTTACGTTGTCTTTAACTGCAGTTTGCCATGCTTTAAGATGGCCATACGAACAGCATATTTCTGCTAACGACATTGGATACGCGGACGTTTCTGAGTTATTTACTACTGGTGAAACAAGCGTTTGAGGGTCCCATATTTTTTTAAATCTAATTTTTCTATTTCTTTTACCTTTAATGAAAAGATTATCTGGAGTAATACTACGAACAAATTTATAATTTTCAATATTACATACTCGTAAATGGTTTTGTATATATTCTTTTCGAGCAGGATCTCGACCCCAAACTACATATATTTTATCAAATAATGTGTCTAGCATTATATAAAATATTAGCGTAAAAGCGTTTCTTTATAACCTAACATGTCCCATGTTTGGGTATCAAGTGACCAATAAACAACAATACCAATTGGAAGCTCAGCAGTATCAACAAACTCATCGTTAACAATACCTTTTTTAATTTTGGATTTTTCTACCACAAAAACCTTTTCTTTAAAATAAATAGCCTGACACTTACGTTTGTATTTTGTCTCATATGCTTCTTTATCTGGTACTTTAGTCCAATCCCATATTAAAGGATTCCAGAAAACTGAGAGATCTTTTTTAATTTTCGCTTGTAATGTTTTTGTACCTAAAAATGTAATTTCTTGTATATCTTTTTTATCTGGTTTATACTCAGCTCCATTAAAATAAATATCTACATTTTCAATGGGATTAATTCCAATAGAACCCTCACTTACCGGAGCTTCAACTTTATCAAGTTTTTTTGTTCTAGTTCTTTTGGTCTTGGTCTTAGTTGCAGGCGCATTCATATCTTCAACTTTATCAAGTTGTTTATCTAGTTTTTTTGTTCTAGTTCTTTTGGTCTTGGTCTTAGTTGTAGTCATAATTACTATTGAAATAAATGTTTATTCTTGTAATTAATTACACATGTCAAACGATCTTGCAACTAGGTTTTGTGACCGACCATGGACCTTTTTAGAGATACAAGAAAAGAGTTTATATAATTGCTGTCCACGGTGGGTTAACCTTAACGAAATAGGAGATATTACTCCAGAATTAGATTTCGCTAAAGAATGGAATAGTGATCGCAGTAAAGCGTTCCGGCGAACTATTCTAGATGGTTCTTTTAGTATGTGCAATAAGGAAGAATGTCCTATGATTCAAAATAAAACCTTACCAAAACGTACTGATATATTAAATGGAAAACATGGTGAAAGACTGAAACAAATTGTACAATGGGACCTTGAGATATCTGATCTCCCTGCTACTATTAATCTATGTTATGATAGATCTTGTAATTTAGAATGTCCTAGCTGCCGGAGCAAAAAAATATTTTATAACGATCGAGTAAGCAATCTCACCACAGTCAACAGGAAAGATACCATGAAGTTTTACAGTAACCGTAGCGACTTCTCCGTCCCCAGACAAAAACCCAGACAAAAAAACTTTCCGGAGCGATATAAACAAGTATTAAAAATTAACGATAAACTATTACAGATGATTCATAGTAAGCCTCATGACGTCAATCTTATTATAACAGGTTCAGGCGATCCATTTGGCGCGCCGTCATTTTTTCAACTAATGAAAAAAATTAAACCACATCTTAATCCTAAAATTACATTAGCACTACAAACAAACGGTGTATTATGGGATGAAAAAAGATGGGCAAAACTAAAAAATATACATACATTAAACATAAGCGCTATTATTAGTTTAGATGCTGGTATAAAAGAACATTATGATAAAGTTAGAGTCGGAGGAGATTGGAACCGATTAATGAAGAATTTAACTTTTATAAAATCTCTTAATTTACCGTGGGTTAGGTTAGATATGTGTGTACAAAAAAACAATTATCAAAGCATACCTGAATTTATTGAAATAGCTAAACAACACAATTTTGATTCATACACATCAAGAATTTTTAATTGGGGTACATTTACTGAAGGAAAATTTGATGAGCATAATATATTTGATAAAAAGCATCCCGAACATAAAGAAATGATGGAAATAATAAATAGAGACTATCAGTACGATAAACATGACTGGGGTAATTTAACTGATTTTATTAAATGAAACTAGCAGTATTATTATACGGTCAACCTCGGTTTTGGGAATTAAGCTACAAAAGTATTATACAGGAGACTACTTTTGAAAATAGTACTACAGATTATTATTTTCACTTTTGGGATAAAATAGCATATCATAGTCACGATCCTGAATATGAATTAACTGATAAAGATAAAAAAAATATAATAACTGCGTATAAGCCGAAAAGCTATTCATTTACTGATTATTCCGTATTAGAGCAAACCTGTGAAGCAGTATTTAAAATCGTACAAAAAGAAAAAGAAAAAATATGTAATTTTCTTAATAAAAACGAAAAAAAAATTAGTACAGGAACTAATGAAATACTTTTTGAATATACATCTAAAACGAAAGAGTCTGAATCTGTTGAAGATATTATTAATAATATTCAACAACGGAAAATAGATAAGCATAAAAAATATTTGCAAAAAAGTATTTTTGAAATTACACAACCAAGCCACCTAACATACTATCTAGGTCAATTTGTGTCATTACAAGAAGGAGCAAAATTAATAGAAGAAGAATATGATTATATTTTTAGAATTAGAACGGATGTATTATTTACTACTTTAGATTTATATAAAAACAAAAAAGAATATACACACGATAAGCGATTATTTTATGACGCGTTATATAATAACAAAAAGGGAATTTTTTGTAAATATGGAGATCTACAAATTTGGGAAGGCGCATATAATACCGATAGTCGGGTTTGGCTGGAAGAAGTTTACAAGGTTGAAGAAGATCATCAGACTAAAGCTAGAACTAATTATGATAGTTTCACTCTTTTAGATAATAAAATATATGCAAAACCTCGACCCGGCTCTCTATGTACTAAATTGCACGAATATAATTATAAAACACAATATTTACACATGAAGGATTGGTATATGGTTGGGAGTGGGCCTGAAATGTTACAATGTATAAATCAATACCTAAGAACTATTATTAATATGATAAAAAAATCAAGAATTTTTTTACAGGTAGACGGTATAGATGTAAATTGGTCAGCAGGTGAACTTGTTTGTGGAGAAGTTTTAGGGTTAAATAGTATACCTGCCGAGGAATTAGGATATATGTACCAAGGCGAAGTCGCTGACCAGCTTAATGTTCCTCGGATGATTATCTGTAATAGGATGATAAAGATTGCTAATAAATATACAAAGCAAAACATATTAGGTCGCCCTCATGTTAGAGTATTAGCTGATTCTGATATACCTTTAAAAGAACAATACAAAAAAGTCATAAAAAAACTAAATTAAAAATGAATGTTGCAATATGTATATGTGGTGAGCCTCGCATGAAAGAATACGGTGCAGCTAGCTTAAAAAAATTTCGTGAAGATATAAAACAATACCAAGGCTTTTACGGTCTGGTTGGTGATGTATGGAAAGAATGGGTTAGATTACGATCGTCAAGAAGTGATTTAAGTATGTTTGTTATAGATACTGATTGTGGTTTAGGGGTAATACAAAAAGGTAATCAGGATACAATTAACCTACCTGAAAACTTAGATTTTTCTTATCTATCAAATAATCGAAAAAAATGTTTAAACTTAATTACTGTAAAAGAGTGGATGACAAAAACTAACAATGAATAATGTTTTTTTAACAGTACCCAAACTAGGTTCTTCATATTTAATGGGGGAGATACTCAGTAAGTATAGTGAAGGTATATGTATTTCTTACAATAATCTTGATGTAATTAAAAATCTAAGTAATAAAAATATTATTTTAGTAAAAAAACATATTGGTAGTAATACTTACTCTCCTGAACTTATTGAACATTTAAGAAAGAGGAATAATAAAATTATATATATAGTTATTGATGGTTTTTCTGTCTGCGGAAATCAATTTATAAAAAAATTAAACAAGTATAAATCTTTATATGATTTAGTACTCTTTAATACTAAATCTTCTTTAAAAAAATTTGATAGTATTGTTAATGCTAACATATTAAGACATATTTGGGATCCTAATTTAAAATATAATACATCTAATAGTTTTAATTTGTGTTATTTTGGTTTACTTAGAAATGATAAAATATTTTTAGATAATAATATTAATATAAAAACTATTAACTGTGCAAAGAAAGATAAAGAATCGTTTTATAGAGAACTTTTAAATTATAATTGTCATTATTCCGTTAGAGGAGAAGATTGGTCAGAGTACAAGTATGGTGTAAATACAAAATTATCAAGTGCAGCTGCTACGAACAGTAATATCGTATGCTCTAAAGATAATGCTTTTATTGAGTTACTACCTCAATATGACTATTATGTAGATAATAACAGAGTAGAGACAATCATCGATATGATCAATAGGTGCAAAAGGGAATTTGGTAGTAAAAAATGGGATGATAATCTTTTAAAATTGAAAAAAATAAAAGAAGAAACGGATCCGCGTGTTATAGGTAAACAATTATTATCTTTTCTAAATTAAAAATGAATGTTGCAATATGTATATGTGGTGAGCCTCGCATGAAAGAATACGGTGCAGCTAGCTTAAAAAAATTTCGTGAAGATATAAAACAATACCAAGGCTTTTACGGTCTGGTTGGTGATGTTAAGTTAGATGTATTTTATCATATATGGGATCATGTTACGAAAAGACAACGTAATCATAAATCTCAGGATCCGTTTGTTGAATATGTAACTAAGAAGGAATTAGATGATTTATTTTTACCAACGGTTGGCCATATGGCGGATAAAAATGAAATGGACGACGAAATAGATTACATATGGGATTATGTATGTAGCTTAAACGAACCAAATCCGAGATATGATACAAAAGAGATATTAAAAAACCAAATTTACTATTCTAATACGCCTGGTTACTCTCAGTTGCACAGTTTATGTAAAAATCAATTAATGAGAATAGAGTATGAAGAAAAAAACAATATTAAATATGATTTAATTATTAAAACAAGGACTGATGTAGAGTTTAAATGCCAGCCAGACTTTACGCATATTAAAAAAATAGCTAAAGACTCTAACTTTCAAGAACAGATATTTTTACCTAAAATTGAAGTATGGAGTGTCAAGCGTAATCCTCTTATAATACCGGAATTTTCATTATTTTTTGGTAATTCAAAAACATTAAATAAAAACATATGGGAAAATTATCCACAAAAAATTGCATCAGATCTATATACCTACCGTGGCGGGAAACATTTAAGTGTATTGAATGACCATACAGTGTTTATGAATCTATTATTAAACAATGCTAAAGTAAAAGTACATGGATATTTACGAGATACTCTAAAATATAGATTACATCAAATGCCTGAACATTACAACGAACAGAAAAGAAAATACAGTCATTATTAACTACTATGTATAATATAGCTTTATGTTTTTATGGAGAAGCTAGAAATTGGCAGCAGGGCGCGGCTACTGTTGACAAATTTAATAAGTTATCTCAAGAGAAATTTAATATAGATGTATATGTTCATTTATGGGATGATATTACGCGTAGATTTGACGTGTTAGCACCTAATTACGAAAAACGCTTTCTTAAGTTAATAAAAGAAAACAATTATTTAGACGAAGTATTTGTTGTTGAATCTAATTTACAACATGAAGAGCTATTAAGAAATTATAAACCAATTAATTATAAAATTGAAAATAAAAGCGTTCTAGATGAATATATTGATAAATTTAAACCTAGTGACGACTGTATGTCGTGTGAAGAAATTAAACGCGCTATAAAATATTCAAACACTCCGTGTTTCTCTCAACTCTATAGTATGTCGCAAAGTTTTCATGTTATAGAAGAGAAAGATAAATACGATATGATTATTATTCAAAAAGCCGATTGCCAAATTAATGACAAATCTGTAACAGATAAGATATTAAAACACTATTGTAACAAAGTATCAAACACAAACAAAAATTATCTTTTTGTAGAGGCTATATGTTTGCGTTGTAAGAGACAAGAAGTATGGATACATCATGGCTATATGATGGCATGTCCCAGGCAATTCGGCAAATTGTTCAATAACTTTCCTAAAATACCTATAGGTATGGGAGTGTGGTCAAAATATAAATGGAGAGGTCACAGTCATGCTGAATTTGGAGACTATGTTTTAAGTTACAGTAATATAAATAGAGTGCAACCAATAGGTTCACAATTTGCAGGTAAGTTTAAACAATTTATACCAGAGGTCTTAACTGAGGTACAACCACAACTTGGAACAAAGAATGACAAGTATATTGAATATATTAATTTACAAAAAGAAAAAACTACTGATCCAGTACGCCGAAAAAAATGGTTAAGTACATTATGGCCAAGATTTCTCACAGGATTTAAAAAGATTTTTAATAAACACATAGATTATATTGGTGATAGTTGCTTATGTATAGGTGCACGAACTGGGCAAGAAGTACAAGCTTTAATAGATTTAAATAGAGATGCAATTGGTATAGATCTAGTTGCACATGAACCATTAGTCATTGAAGGGGATTTTCATAATTTAAATTTTAATAATAATTCTTTTGATTTTATTTTTTCTAATGTAATTGATCATGCATTATATCCTTCAAAATTTTGTTCCGAGATAATACGAGTTTTAAAACCGGGTGGTGTTGTATTATTACACTTGCAAGTAAACATACCTAGCGATAAATACGGTGTTTTTGATATAAAGGATATACAGACTGATCTGTTTAATAGATTACCAACTAACACCGAGGTTATACAATTGAATGATATTTTTTATACAGAGTTTAGCACCCACAATAAAGAGGTTTTAATTAAAAAAATATAATGTACAATATAGCTTTATGTTTTTATGGAGAAGCTAGAAATTGGCAAAATAATGCTGCTGAGAATATAAGAAAATTCAATAAACTATCTCAAGAGAAATTTAATATAGATGTTTATTTTCATTTGTGGGATAATATAACACGCAGATGTAGAAATATTGACAAGTTAATTAAAAAGAATATTAATTTAGATGATGTATGTGTTATTGAATCTAATTTACAACATGAAGAACTATTAAAAAGCTTTAATCCAGTCAACTATAAAATTGAAAATAAAGATGTATTAGACTTTTATGTAGATAAATTTAAACCTAGTAACGACTTTATGTCGTGTGAAGAAATTAAACGCGCTATAAAATATTCAAACACTCCGTGTTTCTCTCAACTCTATAGTATGTCGCAAAGTTTTCATGTTATAAAAGAGAAAGATAAATATGATTTAATTATCATTTTAAAAACCGATTGCTTATTTGACGACGAATCAATTATTAATAGCACACTAAGATTTTATTGTAAATATGTTACAGAGAAAAGCGCATTACTTGTAGAGAGATTAGTTCTTGTTCCTCGACGTAAAGAGCCATGGATGTATCACGTTTACATGCTGAGTAATACTACTGTTTTTAATGAAATTTTTAATAATTTTCCAAAAATACCTATAGGTATGGGTATGTATACTAATAAAAAACCAATATGGAAAGGTAGTAGTCATGCCGAACTAGCAAACTATATCTTAAATTATACTAATGTACCTAGAGTATGGCCTATTCTTCACCAGAGTCACCCACGATTTATAGGTAGATGCGACCAATTTAAACAGGAGAAGATCCAAACATGAAAATAGCTGTTTTATTATGTGCTCAGCCTAGATTCTTAAATTTAACATATAAAAGAATAAAAGAAGAATTTAATATACCTAACGTACACGTTGATTTTTTTATACATTTTTGGAATGTGACGGGGTTTTCCCCAGCGTGTGAAAAATTAGAAAGACATGTAACCGATGATAAATTAGAAGAATATATAAATCACTTAAAACCTAAAAAATATAAAATTGAAGATTATTCTAAATTAAACGATTTAACATTTTTATTAAAAAACATATATATCTTTTTAGCGAGTAAGAAGATAAAATTAAGAAATATACATAATAAAGATAGATACGAATTTGGTCAATGGCTTAGTAATAAAAGGGCGTATATGTTAATGGAAGAGTATGAGCAAAAACACAATGTTAAATACGATATTGTTATAAGAACAAAAAGTGATTATATTTATGAAAATCCCAAAAATAAAATTGAAAACTATATTATTCCATGTGAGAAATTAGATACAAATCTTGCATTAGTAACAAATTTAAAAACACGAAAATTTATACATGAAGAAAACAAATTCAAATATTATCCGTTAAAAGAATATATACCAGGCGTGACAGTTAAAGCCAAAAATATATATGAAAATATTAGATATGATATTAATACTATAGCTGCGACAAGATCTGCGGCATATTTTCTATATAACACTTGGTTTGAAACATATTTGAGAACTCTTATTTTTGATAAAGTAAATAAAGTAGAAGATGGTTTGATAAGTTATAAAAAACAAGACGTTTTGTGGGGAGACACAGCTATATATAATAACATACATTTAATTGGAAAGAAAAGAAGATACATTCGATTATATCTGAAAGATAAATGCAAGGCTTCTTGGTTAAATAGAGGAGAAGATACATCAATTGATGTTACAGGTCTAAACCATTATAGTGATCTAGACTTTTATGGGTAAATATAACATCAGCTCTTCGTACATCTGCTATTCGATAATCAAGAGAGTGTAATAGTTTGAAAATACGCTGCCTTGGTTTAAAAAAACTTATATGTCTGTTTCTTACTGGTTTTATTTCAACAATTAATACCGGGTTCCATTTTTTTATAGTCTCCAACGCACCGAGCAATGTATAATATTCATGATCTTCAACGTCAAGCTTTATACAATCTACATTATTAAAATTATAACTATCAAGTGTATCTACTAAGAGACCATTAGGTGTTTCTACAACTGGTCCATAGTTATCTGGCTTCCCGAATTTACAAACAATACGAGAATCACCGGTGTCGGGACGAAGTTGCACTTTAACATTTCTTTTACTATCACTTAAACCACAATCAAATATTTCAACATTAGAAAACCTACTAGTATTTTCTTTAAGGGCGTATCTTATATCCTCTCTAATCTCGAAACATTTTACCTGATCAAAATATTTTGCAAAAGAGACAGCCATCCAACCATAACTCGCACCGACATCAATAACAGTTCGTCTATTAGATGTTAAAAAGTACGGTATTATGATATCATCTACATACCCTTCATGCCACCTACAATATTGTATTTCAGTTTTAGCATGATTGAGCATATGACAATCTTCTTCATCAGCTAGAATGCACCAGTCAGAAATTGTTTGATATTTAGACATTAGTTAAATTAGCCAGTATTGTGCTAGTCTGGTTAGATCGTTTTTGTTTATCAGTTACTCTATTGTTATATATAACAATATCACTCTTATCTTTGAGTTGATCACAATTTTTACAAATAAAATTTGATTCTAGGCAAGTACCATTAGTATGATGAGTAAGAAGTTCTTGAAAAACTTCCCCGTTAAATATATCTTTTAATGTTTGATGTTTAAAATTACCTAAAACTAGTTCATTATTAAAATCAAAACAACACATAATTATATCTCCATCTATTTGAATTTGTATAGGCCCATTAAACGGTCTGCCACATGTTTTTAAAGTATTTTCTGTAGTTTTATCTCTATAGATCTTACCATAAACCCAGTTATGAGGATACCAAACTTCAAGAGAACATCTGTCTTCAAAATCTTTAATCATTTGTTCTACATCTTCTTTATTCTCCTCAACTATATCAGCTGTAATTATAATATCAGTTTCCTCTGGTTTATTTTCAATAGCATAATTGACATTTCTCATGACTGAATTGAAATCAAACCCCGAGGATTTATAATTCATGACTCTACCATAACTGTCTGGGTTTGTGGTATGAAGACTTATTCTTATATCCTTAACTCCAATTTCATATATTTTGTCTATACGTTCTGGGGAAATCATAGACCCGTTTGTTAAAAGATGTATAAGTAGGTCCGTTTCGCCGGCGTAAGCAATCTTTTCGACAATCCCTTTGTCTATAAAAATTTCACCAAACCCAGAAAATGTAGTTTCTTTTATTTGATCTCCTATTTCATTCAATATTTTATCTAAATAAAATTTATAATCATCTAAAGACATTACTTCTCTTTTGCGAATAAAATCTTCAGTGGGATGAGGGCAAAAAACACATCCCGCATTACAAGCAGTAGATGTTTCTATTCTAACCTCGTTTGTAGACGGTATCATAATATTTATTTACGTAAATACCCTAAAACGTCAAACAAATCTGAAGGAAATAAATTATTAAACTCCTCATATAATGAATCAGTAAAGTAATCTTGATATGTATAATTAAATCCTAAATGTGTTTTATTATATTTTTTTCTACCACATATTTCTATACAGTCTGTCATTATGGTTCTATCTATAACCGGTATATGGGAAGTAATATTATTAACTATATTAATTCGTTCTTGTTGGGTCCAAAATTGCTCTATTTTTAAAAAAATAATGTTTTTGTTTATATTATATGGGGTATTTACTTTTGAATATATCTCATATTCAGTACAATCCTTTATAAGATTGTACATGGCGTTGATAGTTAAAAATGCTGTATTTTTCATTTCAAATAATATTTTTTCTTCAATAGAATCAATATTACATATATGTTCCTGATAGCTCAAACCATTATATTCTTCTTGAGGTCGTTTGTACCATTTTTCTTTTGTAATTTGATGATATCTCATACCTGACATTATTGTTTCATACGGGTTTCGTATACAAAGTACAGCTTTAGCATTTTCTATTATATGATGATTAAACCCTTGCTCTAATTTGTCTTTAAACTTAAAATCAAACTCTGGTACCTTTTCTTTATACATCCTGAAAACCTTTTTTATTATGTTTATACCTGTTTTATGCCATGCTCCGATATATATCATAATAATTGCTTATAAAGGTTATTGATATCATTGATTAAAGGTATATCTTTATTATTTGTATTACATAAAAGATCTAATTCTTTTATATAATTAGAAACATAATCAATAAATATGCCTTTTTCAGTATAATTTCGTTTACATTTCCTAAAATGATGTTTCCATAGAGAAATACTATGTAAGTGATAAAATTGTATTGATATAGGATAATCAAAAATAGTACTTTTATACATTTGTGCCAACTTATCATAATAAGTATGACCTGCTTTGTATAATTTATGATTTATAATATCAATATAGTTATTCTTATTATAAATTAAACTATGATTACTTTGTATTGTGCGTGTTGGTTTGTCAAAACCAAAAACTCGAGTTTTATAACCTTTTTTTCTACGACCACCAACTGGATCTATAAAAGAATAATTAAAAATATTAATACCGTCAGATAGTTCATCGAGTTTTGGTAAACATAAAAAAATGTCATCATCATCTTGCTGATAAAATAAGATATCACTACTCGTATGTTTATTAAAATATTCTTCGCAATGTTGGTTGCTCTCTAAAATTATATCAAAATAACCGATATTTGAAATACGATCAAGAATTAAATCTCGAATTTGTTTTCTAAAGGGTAGATGTTTTATTTTTAAATTTTTATCCCATAAGTTTAGTATTTGTGTATAATAACTAAACTGATTTTTATTTTCTTCCCATCGAGGAGATAAATTGGATAGATCTAATTTTTGCCAATAGTTATTATTACATCTTATATGACAGATTTTACGCATTAACGAAATTTGTGTTCTAAAATATCTTTTTTAATTTGAGATTCTGATTCAGCTAAAATTTTATTACCAACTATTACATCTTTTTTAATTATTTTTGGATGAAGCAACCTCACATCTCTTCTAGGAACAATTCTACACGCTGCTAAATTATAATTTAATAACATTTGCCCTTGTATACTATGATCAGATTGTGATATAAAAAAACTAGTTGTTGAATTATGTCTTATATCTTTTGATAAAGTTAAAAAATAGTTTTCAAACCAGTTACCAAACACTATTTCTGCTCCTTTTCTATTAGCTATTAACGACCAGTCGTTAAATGCTAGTCTTTTATTGTAATTTTCTATATGTTTTATCCAACCTACTTCTTCTTCACAATTATGGTTTGTTTGTAGGTGTTTATCTATTCTAAAATGGTTATTATAAAAGTAATATATACCTTGATTATAACCTTCTTTAGCTCTGTCTTTTCTTTTTTCTGTTAAATCAACATACCTTAATGCCGCACATTTCACTAAAGGCGTGTCAATGCATAAATTTGTATACATTTCCTGTTTAGTATGATTATATTGTTTAACACTCCTATACATTTCTTTCGGTTGGTATACGATATCTGTTCTTACTTTAATAATAATCTCATATTGAAAATTATTTTGATTTTCATACGCCTTTATGCGTTTAAAGCATTCTTTCATACTCCAGTGTTGTCCGAATTTGTATCTCAATCCGGTTGGATCATGTATAGTTATTGGTAATCGTCTATCATGAGTTTTTACATACCCTAATAAATTGTCAATAGTTACATCTAACTCGTCGTAGCCAGTTATCACTATATTCTTTTCCTCAGGTTTATTAGGTAAGATAGATCCCGGTAAGTTTTTTTTAATCAATGTATACAGGTCTTCTCGGTCGTAAGGTTCTTCTTCTCCGTGAGGTATATATCCAATTTTATCCCAAAAATGAGCAAAATAATGTACATCATGCCCTGGTAATTCATATTCTTCTCTAATTAGGTTAATGGTATATTCTAAAAACCTAGGTTGTCCAAACATTAATATTGCTATTTTCATATTAAAAATTTTTATATATTAATTCGTAATTAAAATTAAGAGCTTTATATGGTTTATATGTACCGTCGTTTAATTGTTTAAGTAGTTTATCATATAAAGGTTTGTTAGCATCTTTTTTTCTAGTTAAATCAGGTGTCTCCCCAGCTGTTCTATGCTTACGATACTCCAATCCGGATGCAGGAAATACAAGTTCTTTATTTAAATATACTCGCGGCGACATGATAACCCTTTGGTCGTGTATAGGTAATTCTTTTATACCATCATGTCTCATACAATCTCTCATAAATACTCCATGATATCCCCAGTTACCAGAAAATCTTTCATCATGTAAATATTTTATACGGTTTGCTTTTGTAGTCAACCCGTGCCAACCGCATAGTTTATAATAAATCTTACCTAAAACAAAGTCAACCTTATGAGCTCTCTCTAAATATAATCTATGATGATATTCATCTGTAGGTGTTATAGATAATAAACGTTTAACAAAATTATTATATATAATCATATCCATATCTAAACATACAACAGAATTTGTTTCGGCTTTTATACATCCTAAATTCACAGCACCTGCTATATTATAACCATCAAAATCGGTTCTATATATTTTTAAATTTAAATTATTAAGATCCGGTAAGTAGTCCATCAATGGATATTCACTATTATCATCCACTATTGTAAAAGCAACATCTTTTAAGAGATCCTTATCAATATACTTATCAACGTACAAAAGCATTTCTCTAGTATATTCTTTTTGATTAAAATATGTATATATAATATCAAGTTTCACAAAATAAATCCCGGTATCTACTCATACTACTATCAGTACTCAGCTCGTATTTCCATTCTGCTCTGTGTTGATCTATTTTTCGTTGGCGTTTCGGACAAAGATTATAATGATTAAATCTCCATTCTTGTATTGGTATAATTCTCTTCATACCACGGTAATGATGTACAGACTTAACCTCTTGAACGTTATCTAAATTAACAATACTTTTATGACCACCAAAACTTTTATCGGACAAGTTATTAATACACTGATATTCTTGTGTAAGATATTTCTCTGTCGTTAAATATCTATGTAAAAAGATTTTTTGATGAAATGTAATTGCCGCGAGTTCAGATTTTTTGACTGACAAGAACGTTCGCCTCTTGTCGTCATGACCAAACTGATGTCCGAGAGTAACAGAGCTTTTAATTAACGGGATGAGTTTATCATTAACTGGGCTAAAAATAAACTCATCAAAGTCTCCAAAAAAACACCACTCGGTTTCATGCCTGTATTCATTAATAAAATCAATTATATTTTGTTTTTGATGATAATATACCTGTCCCTCCAAGTTTCCTCGTTTACATATCGGTTGATATTTTATATAAGTAATGTATTTTTTATATCTATCATAAATATCTCGCCAAATATCTGGATTTTTTTTAACGATTGAAAAACCGTATTTAGTGATATCTGGATGTTTAGCACGCTCGATTCCATCACGCAATTTTAAGTCGACTTCATTTATTAATGTTCTAGATTCCCTGCGGACGGTTTTTCGACCTACAGAACCAGTATTATCATATAGATAAAAATGCTCAAATCCAAGATTAAGATAATAAATTAAAAATTCTTCAATCCATTCGACGTTTTCGTCCATAATAAATATAGTATGAAATGTTAAGAAATATTTTTTCATAAGTTATGAATATATTTTTTCGAGTTTATTCTTACTATTCATCATCATATATATACGGATTAGATCTTAATCGATTTGCATATTGCTGAGCGACCTCAAAATCATCATATGTATCTAAATCAACACACTCCATTCTGTCCTTTATTATATAGAAATATGGAGTAGCACCTACCCTACATCTAAACCTATCATACGCCCTTTTAGATATACCGTATAACCCTGTTGTTTCCTTAAGTACTGGCGAAGCATCTTGTGATCTAGGAAGAATATTAGGCTGATAATTTACTGGCTGATTTTCAAACCAAAACCAACCATACTCCTCTGTAGCTGTAAGTATAGAATCATGTTTTGAGCTATGTGTTAATTTATCTACACACACTTGAATAGTGAGTGGCTTAAGAAAGGGCGCAGTAGCATATAATTGAAAGTAATAATCATACTCATCTATATGATCTATATCATAATGAAATACATCATTACCGTTTGCAGTATCTAATGTAAGTTCTGGTTTACGCTCGAGCCAGTTTACCGTATTTTCAAAGCAATACTGCTTTATATCTTCGCTATCAGTGTCAACATATATACTATCAAAACATTCTGCCTTTATACAATGATCAATAATATACTGATATAAGGGCTTATCACCTAAAAGCTTAAAATTTTTATCTTTAACTCTAGTTGAATTACTTTTAATTGGGATTGTTGCGCAAACCTTCATTATTTAAATAATTTATAAGCCACTGTTCTACATTTCCAGTAGGTTTCCAGTCTAAAAGCTCTCGAGCTTTAGTATTATCTGCCAAAGTTTTAAATGGTTCTAATCTTTTTGGCTTATAGTCAAATGGCCCTCCAAATATATCAGCAATATCCTGTATAGATTTATTATCACCATTACCTATATTAATAATTTCTCCATTACCTACGTTGTCACTTGTGCTAGCTAATATATTTGCTTGTACAACATCTTTTACATAAGTAAAATCTCTTCTCTGAGAACCATCACCATATACAGGTAACGCCTTATTAAGTTTTTTTAACTGAGCAAATACGCCCATAACTAAACAATACGCACCTGAGGTAGGCATCTTATCACCATATACATTAAAATATCTCAAACATACAGTTTCTAAATTATGTATTGTAGAGTATAATTGACAATACTGCTCACCTATTAGTTTTTGAAGACCATATGGGCTTAGGGGCGATGGCGTCGACGTCTCTGGTGTAGGGAATATATCAGTATCTCCATATATAGAGGAAGAAGAACTAAAAATAAACCGTTTTATACCCACCTGTCGACATATCTCTAATAAATTAAGTGTACCGCTTACATTTGTATCATTAAATTCTATAGGATTATCTATAGATGGTTGAACTCTAGCCTTCGCGGCAAAATGAAACATAGCATCCGCACCCTCGACGGCCTCTTTTACTGTTTTAGTAAAGCGATTATCAGCGGTTAATGTGGAGATATCAAGATCAATAATAAACCGAACCGAACTTGGTATATTACTAGGTGAGCCTGTCGAAAAGTTATCTATACAAACTATTTCTGTATCTTTATCTTTTAGTAAGACTTCATCTATAAAAGTACTACCGATAAATCCTGCACCACCTGTAACTACATATTTCATTTTATCTAATTTTTAAATTTCTTTCCCAAGCAGCACTCATAACTAAAGGATCAATATCATTGTTCCTAAACAATTCCATTAAAGCATTTAAATCCTTCGGAAAACACTTACCTCCAAATCCATACTTCCCATCAGGACCAGGAACATCTATATGAGAATCTCCTATTCTACTATCACTTGTAAATCCTTCTACGAGCTTATCCCAGTCTGCTCCTATTTTATTTGAAAGTAATTTTATTTCATTCATAAATGAAACTTTGGTAGCAAAAAAACAATTTAATGTATATTTTATTAATTCTGATGTAACAGTATCAGTTATTGTATATTTCATTGAATTAAATCGTTGTTGATACAGGTCTTGAATTTTTTTAGCATCTTCTTCATTATCTGATCCAATTACTATTTGTGCAGCATTTATAAAATCCCACTTAGCTCTTCTTTCTGTCAAAAATTCAGGATTAGATGACACTTTAATTCCATATTTTTCTGACATTTTACGACAAGTACCGGGAAGTACAGTTGATTTAATTAAAAATTGTTGACCGCGAATATGTGATCTTAAACTTTCAAACACACTCTCTATTATAGAGAGATCTATTGTCCAATCTTCTTTAGGTGGAGTAGGTACACATATAAATACAAAGTCAGAATCAACTGTTTCTTCGAACGTATGCGTAGAAGCTTTTGGGTCTTTATCATAAACCTTTACTTCATGAGTTGGCCGAAAAGCCCATGCTGTTGCTGCTCCTACAAAACCACCGCCTATTATTCCTATTGTATTATTCATTTAAAAATTGTTTTATAGTATTAATCCATTGTCTAATACTCGTTCTGTTTGGCTTAAAATATTTTCCAGACGCTTTTTGTATACCTCTACCTAGATGTGCGAAAAAAACTTCATTATTATCGTTTATTGATCGATCGCAACGCATATTCTTAAAAATACTTTCTTGTCCTATTAAATCAATAACAGATTTATCGTTGAACGAATTCTTACAATAAGTATATTCAAAGCTATTTTCTCTTATTTTTGTTGTAATATCATCTGCGACATCTAAATGCGGTAGATTTGGTCTGAAATCGGCTTTATATGTCTTGTAAAGATCAAAATCAAAAACCATACCACTGCAGTGCATAGCATTAATTCTACTAGAATCAATACTAAGACCAACACCTCTTACTTTATCGTTTAATTTGTTAGTTACAAACTCTAACCAATTGTTAGCAGCGACAACGACGTCACTATGCATAATAACAACATATTTTGTTTGAGGGTCAATTGCCCGAGCGCCTGCCTCTAACCCTAATGCATTTGCGTAAGAGTCCTGACGGCTCGGTAGTGGTTGTGATATACTTAAATTCCTAACAAAATTAAGTTTATCATCAGCCACTACCCATTGAAAGCTTTCTTTAGTTGAATTAAGATCAGAAATCCAAATTTCATGCTCTTGCTCAGTAAATTTCTTAATAGATTCAACTGCAAGTTTTGTTATTTCAGTAGAATCGTTATTAAACATATACGTAACAATAATAATTTTAGGGACATCTGATTCAGTTTCTTTTCTATGTAGTATTTCAAAAGAATATTCAGTTCCCCAGATATTATCTATTTTTTTAATCATATTACTTCTTACCAATTTTTAAAAGAGTAATATCATTATCAACCATTTTACAAACTAAATCTTTAAAACTAGTTTTAGAATTCCATCCTAACTCTTTTTGTGCTTTTGTAGAATCACCTCTAAGAACATCAACTTCTGCAGGTCTCATAAATCTAGGATCTTGTTCGATATACGCTACCCAGTCATCTATCCCTACGTACTTAAAAGCTATTGTTAGAAAGTCTTTTATAGTATGAGATACTCCCGTAGCAATTACATAATCATCTGGAATTTCCTGTTGCATCATCAACCACATAGCTTCAACATAATCAGGAGCATATCCCCAGTCACGAGCTGCATCTAAATTCCCTAAAGAAATTTTATCACTTAACCCTAGTTTAATTTTTGCGACTCCATCAGTAATCTTCCTAGTTACAAATTCATGACCTCTTCTTTCAGACTCATGGTTAAACAATATCCCGCTACAATTGAACATATCATAAGATTCTCTATAATTTTTTGTAATCCAATGACCGTACAGCTTTGAAACACCATATGGGCTTCTCGGATAAAAAGGAGTATGTTCAGTAGCTGGGTTTTCAACCATTCTGCCAAACATTTCTGATGAACTAGCTTGATAAAATTTAACATCTTTATCATACATTCTAATAGCTTCTAACATTCTTAGTACACCCAATCCGGTAATCTCACTAGTTTGCTCAGGAGTGTTCCAGCTCTCTCCGACAAACGATTGAGATGCTAAATTATACACTTCATCCGGTTGCGCTTGCTGCATGCATCTTAAAAGTGAATTTTGATCTGATAAATCTCCTGTTAAAAAGGTAACTGTATCTAATAAATGAGAAACATTTCTAGTATTCTTAGTTGAATTTCTTCGCTCTACACCAAAAACATCGTACCCTTTTTGAAGTAAAAGATCAGCCATGTGACTACCGTCCATACCTGTAATTCCTGTAACTAATGCCCTTTTTTTCATATTTTTGTTTTTAAATATTCATTACTTTTTGTTTTATTACAATCATGCATTCTATATCTGTAAAAAGGTAATTGGAGATGATGAATTTTATACTTACTTCCAAGCCGCTTTCTTAATTCTTCCTCTTCTCTATGTCTCATATCTTCATTATACCCTCCTAATTCTAACAATAAATCGCGCCGGTACATAATTCCACACGAAATATTTTTTTCTTTTGCATATTGTCTTTTTATTTTATTTTCATACTCATCTACTAACCAATAGTCACAAGAAACACAGAAAGCTTCCTTGTTCTTTTGTAAATATGTCTTTAAAAAATAACACGTCTCTGGAGCTATAAAATCATCGGCATCAACTCTAATACAAAACCTTCCAATTGAACGGTGTAAGCCAAAATTAGAGGAAAATGCAACTCCTTTATTTTCTTTATTTTTAAAAACTCGAATTTTCTCTTTAGGTAAAAAAGAAAAAGACTCTAATATGTTATGTGATTCATCTTCACTATTATCGTCAATAATAATAACTTCAAAATGAAGATGCTCTTGCGAAAGACAGCTTCTAATTGCTCTCGATAAAAACTTCCCATAATTATAATTAGTTATAATTATTGAAACTAAATCATTCATAATCTAACGTTTTTAATAACGATACACATTCATCAGTATTTACAAAATCTCGTATTATAGGCCAATATTTGTCTTTTTTCCATTTTTTTATTTGATTGGTATGAATCTTAACTGCTTTATTGTTTTCCCATGCAACATTTTTTGTTACATTAGTAAAATTCTGAAAATTTAATAATTGAGGTTCAAACTCTAATTTACAATAATCACAAATCTCTCGAAGTGTTTGTTCAGGATTACTTACCAAGTCTTCATATTTAACTAACATACAATTCTTACAATCTAGACCAGCTTTAACGTCTAACACCCACCGCTCTTTTGTGACCCAATATTGATTTAGATGATAAGGATGCTCAGACGTAATTACATCTCGACCGTCTCTCACGATGTGAATTAAATTAATATTACCTTCAAATTTTTCATATATTTTATTAAAATTTATAATATTTTTTGGAGTTTTTTCGCACCATGTTTTATCTTTACTGAATTGATTATCATTTAAAAAATTGATTAGCTTCTTTAATCGAAATACAGGATAAAAACTATAAAGCTCCGTATCAACCCCAAATATATTACTATGCGCCGCTAAAATAGAAAGAAGTAATGTAGTACCGGACCGTCCGCAGCCTCCTATAATGATTGGTTTGTTATTAGATAAATTATTTAACTTTAAAATATCTACATCTGTATCATCACAATCATTCAAAACAGTTTTTTTGAATATGTCGTCAAACTTAATATCTGTTCCATGAAAAGACGCTTGATAAGGATTAATAATATTTTTATTATAATAAATCACTCTATTTTTCTCATCATAATGAGTTATAGATTCATTATCCTTATAAATATATTCGTAATCTTCCGCAAAATACTTATAAGGTTCAATAACTTGTCTCGGCGCTAATGTAGATTTATATAAAATGTCTGACATCAAGCGAAAACTGTTTTAATTTTTGTAATTCAGAACAAGTCATAGATCCTAAATGAGCTTTTTCTAAATTATTTTGCATTCCTTTAGATAGAGTAAAATGTTTTTCTATATACGTTGCTCCTTTGGACATAGCACAAAAACAAGCCGTTGTTCCAAACGTATGATCGCTAAATCCCTGAAAACGATCTTTGTCGCCAAATGTAGGTAATTTAATATTTTCTAAAAAAGTAGGATATTCCGGGACACAATAAAAATACTTAACATTATCATACTTTGCCCATAAGAAATTACTACTATCAAACCCATTAGAAATAAAACACAATTTATTTGTTTCGACCATCTTCTCAATAAGAGAAGAATCCGAAACTCTACTAGCAACCTTATAATATTTAAAGTTTAATTCCTCACACCAATCAAACCGCTCTATATCAAACACCGAAGCAAACAAATCAATTTCAATCTTTTCACAATAAGCCTTTATATTTTTTAATTCTTCAAAAGTAATTTCTAAATATGCCTTTTTATCATTACCATGTAAGTCTAATGAACTATATAACTGGACTTTAACACTATCTGCACCAGCAACTTTTGACTGAAATGCCATTGTCTTTAAATCATCTAAACTACCACTATGTTGTGGATGTATTTCTGAGATTAAAAATATCTTATTCTTACTTTTTATCAAGTTTCTTAATTCTCTCTAATTTTTTTATATCTTCTATAGTATGAACATCTATATAATTTGCAATATAAACTCCAGACTTAGTACTTAATGCTTCTTGAAAGACGTATTCGTATTTCCAAATACGAAAAGCACCATGTTGTATTAAATTATTATCAACAGTGAAGATTTCATTTCGATCATATTTTATAAATTTTGTTATTGCGGCATCTATATCATTTGAATTTACTTCTGGGGAATTAGCTTGAAGAGAAACAACTATATCATAAGGGGTCTTTAATTGTCTTAATGCATGTGTTATTGCAAATTGTTTAAAAGTAGTATCATTAGCTAATTCTAATGGTCTTTTAATTGTTTTTGCTTTGAATTTTTTACTAATTTTTAAAATTTCACTATCTTCTGACGTAACATAGACATCATCAATATATCTAGACTCTTTTGCCGCCTTTATGCTCCAATATATCATCGGCTGGCCCCAAATATTATAAATATTTTTTCTAGATAACCTCTTACTACCTCCTCGCGCTGGTATTATAGCTACAGTTTTCATTACTTTATAAAAGATAATATTTTTTTACAAACTTCTCTTCTATTAAAAAATTTAGCTTGTATTGTTTTTTCAAAATAATTCGAAAAATCTGTCATCTCGATTGTTTTTATAGTTTGTTTTAAGTGATCAATATTATCCTGCACATGAAAAATAAAATTTTCATTTAATAAGAAATCAAGTCTTGTAGGAGCTCCGTGCCCTTTTGGTTTAATATGATAATTAATAACCGGAGTCTTAAGCACAGCTGCTTCTTTAATTGCAGTAGAGTCAAAGTTAATTACAAAATCACAAGCATACATCAAGTCAATAGAAGGATGAGGAAACCAGTTCCCGTCATGAATAACTATACCTTTAAAACTAGATACATCATGAATTGGATCTTTTCCTCTCGTTTTAATAAAAATTTTATAATCTAATTCATGAAGTGTATTTATAATATTAGTCACGTTTATTTTATTAATATCTCTTAACTTAGGATATAATAACAATACATTTTTATGTGACATATTATAATTCTTTTTAATTTCAACTAAATTTAAATCTAAATCATACTTAGTTGAGCCAAAATGCAGGCTTTTAGGATCGTCTTGTTTTTTTATTTTTTGTGAAAAGTGTTTACTCGGAAAAATACAGTAATTTATTTTATCCCAGTACTTATCCCATGATAATTGATAATCAGTCATATAAGTCATAGAAAGTTTATTAGGAGAATCAATTAAATCAATACCCACTCCCTCTATAAAAAAAACAGAATTATTACTTTTTATTGGTTTATCTATTTTAATTAGTTTGAAATTATACTTATTAGATAAATCAATAAGAAAAGAATAATTAAGTGCAGGACAATTGTATTTACCGCAATGAGCCCAATACATATAAGAGTTAATACCCTGTTTGTTCCCTTCTATTATTAAAGGAATAAAGTACCTTAAAAAGGTCATTTCTAAGAGCACAAAATTCATTTAATAAATCTCATTATCACTTCCCCGGCTTGTTTTTCGGGGAGCTTTGTACCGAAAAGATGTCCTCTAAATTCAATAAGTTCACACCTAAGTTTATGCTTTTTAACTATTTCAGTCACTACGTTTTTTACTTCAAACCTATTTGGATCATAATCATCCCAAATAATCCAACCTCCGTTTTTAATAACTTGTGAAACTATTTTAAAATCATTCATTATTATATCATAATCTTCATGACAGCCGTCAATAAAAGCCACATCAAAAAATGAATTATAATTTTCTAGTATAAATTGATAATCATTAACATGATGAAACGTTATCTTCTCTTTTTCCTCTAAAGAGACCATTTCATAAATATCTTTATTAGAAACAACAGCAGGGTTAAAGTTAATTGCGGTGTTTTGTTTTTGATCATGCGGTATAATATCTACTGTTACTATTTTCTCTACATGCGGTATAAGTGAAACTGCATACGATGCTGTTCCTCTTCCAGTTCCTATCTCAAAAAAATTTTTGCAACCAATTGACTGACAACAGGCTTTTATAAAAAATGTCTGTTCCATTCCCCACGATAAAACAAATTTATTAATAGAAGAATTAACTCTTGTTTTTGATAATTTTAATATCTCTGACAACGGCGGTTTATCCTTTTCCCAATCATAAGAAATTCTTTGAAAAAAATCTTTAAGAGAAGTTGTCTTCATTTACTTTTGTTTCCATAATTTAAATTTTTCTTTTATTAACTCACGTATGTCCGCATTCCTTTCTGGGCGATGATCTACTATGAACCTGTGGATGTTTATGTTATTGTCTTTAATAAGTTTCCAATATTTTTCACAGTCTAGTTCAGATACTTTGTCCACATCATGACCCGCTCCTAAAATAACTGTAAAATACTGTAAAATATTATTATCTACCATGTCATTAAATAAATGCCATTCTGCTCCTTCTATATTAACCTTCAGAATATTAAAATGTTTGTGATAATTAGGTACATTTTCTTTTAACCATTTAGAAAAAATAATACCTTCAACTTCTTCATACTCATCTGTTACATTATTTTTAGTTTTAAAAATAGAATTACCAACTTCATTTGGTTGTATTTTCAAGTCAACACGATAAAGTTTAATTTTATCTTCTGTATTTGAAATAGCTTTATGAATTATTGTTGTATTTAGCTCTGGGTGAGGATGATATTGTTCTTTAAGACGTAGTGCAAACTTCTCAGATGCTTCAAAACCGTAAGCTTGAAAATCTATTAACTTTTTGTTCGCAGCAGGTATCAACACCCGAGTAAGAGCATAACGTAGCTCTAAACCAGTGTGGAGACCTAAATCAAAATAGTTAACTCTATGTAAAGAGGTTGTTTTCATTTTTTATCCATCTTCTCATAAATCCATCATGACAATCAATTAATGAAAATTCTTTATTTATTAATTCTTTTGTTGTCTCTACGTCTCTATCTAAATCACAACCAACTCCCTTGTCAGTATGTTCAACCCAAGTTTCAAAGAAAAGAGTTTTGTTATGACAACATGATAAAAAATGCTTTATTGCATTATAAGGAGCATCCATATGTTCCAAACAATCT
>Ga0080013_1001356_pt1 | contig 32805 bp, 32 predicted proteins | sample ETNvirenome_6_85_FD_69236 | JGI IMG/M metagenome (GOLD analysis project Ga0080013, IMG submission 69236) | Marine viral communities from the Pacific Ocean - ETNP_6_85 (SPADES assembly) (version 2) | ecosystem: Environmental > Aquatic > Marine > Oceanic | place: Pacific Ocean | collected 2013-06-19
AGTAGTAGCACATTTAGAGGGAACACTACCAGAACATTTACTGGGAGAGGTTGAGATGATTATCGTTGGAAACTTCCCCGAATTTGAACGTCGCAAACTTAATGCGTTTTATGATGGTGGCACGATATACGTTTCCCCAGATCAAGATAGTAATAATGATCTTTATGATGATCTTGTTCACGAAACCGCGCACTCTATAGAGCAACCTTATGGTGCTCTTATTTATCAAAATGGAAAACTTGAACAAGAATTTCTAGAGAAAAGAAGGCATCTTCACAAGGTCTTATGGCAATTGGATTATAAAATTCCAGAAAACGTTTTCCTTAATCCTGAATATGATGAAGAGTTTGATATGTTTCTTTTAGATAAGGTAGGATATGACAAACTGGAAACCTTGACTCAAGGAATATTTGTTAGTCCATATGCCGCCACATCTTTGCAAGAGTATTACGCCACGGGATTTACTGAATACTTTCTCGATTCGAATCATTCATATCTCAAGCAACTAAGTCCGCAGCTTTATAAGAAACTTTTATTGCTTCAAGATCCAGAAAAGCTTGACAGCGATTACTAAATCGGCTATAATAAAGAATAAAGGGAGGGGTTTGTGCCCCATATATCATATTCTGAGTTAAAAGATTGGGCGTTTTGCGCCTTTTATCATAAACTTACGCGCGTCGATAAGATCGACGGTTTCAAGGGAAATGCTTTCACCGCGTTTGGAACCGCCATGCACTCTGTGTGTGAGAAGAAACTACTCCAAGAAGCCGTGGATGAGGATTTTTTCATCCAAGAGTTTGAAGGGTGTTTGGAGGCACTGGACGACGACGTAGAAGTCGATGACCGCCTTGTTACCGATATGAGAGAACAAGGCAAGCAGATTATGCCAGAGATTCAAGATGCTTTAGATGATTATTTCGATGAGTATGAGGTTCTTGCGGTGGAAATGCCGCTAATGGAGCCGATTGAAGGCGCAGAAGGCTATAAGTTTAAGGGGTTTATTGACGCTATTGTTGCTACTCCCGATGGAAAAGTTCATATTTTTGATTGGAAAACTTGTTCGTGGGGTTGGGATGCTAGAAAGCGCTCTGATGCGCTGGTTACTTATCAATTAACCCTATACAAACACTTCTTCGCGCAAAAAATGAATGTAAATTCTAAGGACGTTGAGACTCACTTCGCACTACTTAAGAGAACAGCGAAGAAAAACCGAGTTGAGTTTTTTCGAGTGACGAGTGGGCCGAAAAAAACACAAAACGCTTTAAAATTAATGAGAACTGCGCTTTACAATATACAGAATAAGCGTTATATTAAGAATCGCCTATCTTGCACAGGCGGCTATGGGTGCAAATTTTACAAGACAGAACACTGTCCATGAGGAATAAATGACAAAAAAGAAGATTTTGGTGTTGAGTGATCACCCCCTATCACCATCGGGCGTTGGAACACAAACCAAGTATATGATCGAGGCTCTTCTGAAGACCGGAAGATATAGTTTTATCTGTCTTGGTGGTGCAATGAAGCACAATGATTATACCCCACAAAAGGTCGAGCCCTGGAACGAAGACTGGATGATTTTTCCGGTTGATGGCTATGGAAGTCAGGAGCAAATTCGATCAGTCCTGCAGAACGAGCGTCCTGACGCGCTTTGGTTTATGACTGATCCGCGCTTCTATGGATGGCTCTGGGAAATTGATAATGAAATACGAGCTAATGTTCCAATGATATATTATCATGTATGGGATAATTTCCCCCCACCACACTTTAATGGCAGATATTATCGAGCAACTGATGAGGTGGTTTGTATCTCTAAAGTAACTCACAAAATTTTGGAGACCGTCGCGCCAGAAGTCGAGAGTCGCTATTTGCCACACGCTGTGAATAATAACATCTTTAAACATATTAAAGATCCAGAAGGCATTGCTGCAGCCAAAGGTTTAAGAGAGAATATATTTTCTCAAACGAGCCCACATCTTTTAAGTGATGATAAAAAGATTTTCTTTTGGAATAATCGTAATGCACGCCGCAAGCAGTCTGGCACTTTAATTTGGTGGTTCAAGGAATGGCTGGATAAAGTTGGTCACGATAAGGCGACTCTTCTAATGCATACGGATGCGAGAGATCCCCACGGCCAAGATCTTCCGCATATTATTGAACATTTAGGTGTTAATGAAGGTCAAGTAATGATCTCCACAAATAAAGTAGCGCCTGAAGAATTAGCTGTTATGTATAATGCGGTTGATTTTACTATCAATATTTCTGATGCCGAAGGTTTCGGTCTTGCGACACTGGAATCGTTATCGTGTGGTACCCCTATTATTGTTAATATGACGGGCGGCCTCCAAGAGCAAGTTACTGATGGTAAAAATTGGTTTGGATATGGTATTGAGCCATGTTCCAAGGCGGTTATCGGTTCCCTCGCGGTGCCTTATATTTATGAAGATCGTATCTCACAGGCTGATTTTGAAAAATATCTAACCAAAGCGCTTAATATGTCTGATAAAATGTATAAAAAAGTAGCGCTTCAAGGTCAAGAGCATGTAAAGAATAGTTATAATTTTGAAAATTATGAAAAGGAATGGGTTCAAGTTATGGATGAATTTATCGAGAGAAACGGTTCTTGGGAAGAACGACGTGGTTATGAACGTTGGCACTTGTTGGAGGTGGCCTAATGCGTAAAAAGATTATCCTAAAGGGACCTATTTTGACCAGAAGTGGATATGGCGAACAAACACGTTTCGCACTCCGAGCGCTCCGAGCGCGAGAAGATATCTTTGATATTTACATTCAACCGATTACATGGGGTCAAACCTCTTGGCTTAATGAACACAACGAAGAAAGAAGCTGGGTTGATAAAACAATTGAAAAGACAATTGCTTATGTCCAACAAGGGGGTCAATTTGACATCTCTTTGCAAGTGACAATCCCACCCGAGTGGGAAAGAATAGCAAAGGTCAATATCGGTTATACAGCCGGCATCGAAACAACGAGAGTGGCCCACCAATGGATTCAAAAAGCCAACGAGATGGATAAGATTATTGTAGTTTCTGGTCACTCGCGTCAGGTTTTTGAGAACTCAAAATATCAGGGGGTTGATCAACGGACAAACACGCCTGTTGCTTTAGAACTAACGCGACCGATTGAATCTGTTAACTATCCCGTAAAGGAATATGATCAATTGCCTGATTTAGAACTAGATTTGGAACATGATTATAACTTTTTGGCTATTGCACAATTCGGTCCTCGTAAGAATCTACCTAACACAATAAAGTGGTTTTTGGAAGAATTTCATGATGACGAGGTTGGTCTCGTTATCAAGTCGAATATCGCCAAGAATTGCTTGATGGACAGAGAAAGACTCTTTGAAGATATGAAGAGCTATGTCACCAAGTTTCCTGATAAGAAGTGTAAGATTTATTTGCTTCATGGCGATATGACAGATGAAGAGATCCACAGTTTGTATGTACACCCAAAGATGAAGGCTTTCTTGGCTCTCCCCCACGGTGAGGGTTTCGGCCTACCCATTTTCGAGGCAGCTTATAGTGGTCTCCCGGTCGTTGCAACTGGCTGGTCAGGCCAGTTGGATTTCTTGGTTGATGTAAATGGTAAAGAACATTTCTATAATGTTGCTTTTGATCTTCAACAAGTTCAAGAAGAGGTTGTATGGGACGGTGTATTGATCAAAGAATCATTGTGGGCCTTCCCCCGTGAACAATCTGCCAAGGAGAAGATGCGTCAATGCTATGAAGATAACAGCAACACCAAGAGTCTTGAGTATGCTGAAAATATAAAAGAAAGATTTAGCGAACAAAAGCTTTACGAACATTTTATATCAGCGATGGGATTCAAGGGTCTCGATCTTGAGGCTGATTATGTTTTTGTAAGTGATATGTTTGCTCAACAATTCACTGGTGGTGCCGAATTGAGTCTGCAGACTTTGATCAATTCGTGTCCTCCCGGCAAGCGCTGTGAGATAATAAACTCAGCCAACCTCACGGCTGATATTGTTGATAACAACACAGATGCAGTGTGGATATTCGGGAACATAGCACACCTTGATAACACTCTTATGCAGCACATTATAGATAAGGGACTCACGTATCACTTTGTCGAATATGATTACAAGTATTGTGAATATAGAAACCCCACTTTGTATAAATTTTTGGAAGAAGAAGAGTGCGATTATTTGGCGACCGAAAAGGGTCAATTAATTCAAAAGTTTATTAATAACTCGGCTAATACTTTCTTTATGTCCCAAGGTCAAATGGACATATACAAAAAGCACCTAACCGGCGCCGACTCTACAAAAATGGTGGTATTATCTTCAACTTTTGAAGATGATTTCTTCGATAAGATTGACAACCTTAAGGAGAGCGCCACAGATGCCCTAAGGGATAAGTGGATCGTTCTTGGTTCTCGTTCTTGGGTCAAGGGATCACAACAATCAGAAGACTGGTGCAAACAGCAAAATATGGACTATGAGGTTGTAAGCGACCTTACTCACGATGAAATGTTGAAGAAACTTTCCGAGGCCAAGGGGATTTGCTTCAAACCAACTGGGCTTGATACATGCCCTCGGTTTGTGATTGAAGCCAAGCTGCTGGGTTGTGAGTTGGAATTGAACGAAAACGTCCAACATTTGAGTGAGGATTGGTTCGATACAGAAGATCTCAATGTCACTTATGAGTATTTGAAGAATCGAAAGGAATTTTTCTGGGGCCACGTTGGGTAACCATTTTACGATACTGATACCATCATATAACGTAGAAAAATGGGTCGAAAGAAATGTAACGTCAGCGTTGAATCAACAATATGATAATTATGATATAGTATATATTGATGATTGTTCGCCAGACAACACTTTTGGTCCGGCCAAAGTTCTTTTAGAAGAAGCCCGAGATCAAGGGTTCCCTGGCACAATAAAAGTAGAAAAGAATTCGTTTAATAAGGGCAAGATGTGCAATGTCTATGAAGCTATTCATGCAACCAAGGATAATACAATTATTGTAATATTAGATGGAGACGATTGGTTGGCCCATGAAAATGTGCTTTCGTATTTAAATGAGATTTATGAATCCGACGATATTTGGATGACTAATGGATCTTATACAATAGAACCAACAGGAGAAATTGTAAGACCTATGATTTCTGATGACTATTGGACTGGCACCATGAGGAAGAAGTCGTGGCAATTTTCACATCTTGGTACCTTCAGAAAGGAATTGTTTTGTAAAGTTAAACGAAAAGATTTCATGAACCAACAAGGTCAATATTGGACTACCACTAGTGATCAAGCTATAATGTGGCCGATTGCCGAGATGGCCGGCCCTGATCATTTCAAGGACATCCATGAAGTATTGTATGTCTATAACAGATTGAACCCTATTTCTGACGACCGAGTACACAGACAAGATCAATTGTCGACAGAACAAATTATACGAAACAAGAAACCATACGCTAAGTTGGAACGGCTGTGAATGTATTTTTAGAAAATGTTAATTTGAATTCAAATTCTGGTCCAAATTATTTTGCACAGAAGCTAATGAAGTATCTAAATTTTCGTAATGTAACATTTGATCCACTTTTGGCATATAATCTTAAGCTTTCCTTCATTGAGGGTCACAATCAACAGCCTCATCTTCCCATGATACAGCGTCTTGATGGAATTTATTTCAATGCTAACTTTGATTGTAATCAGATGAATGCAAATATCAAGAGAACATACGACGCGGCCAATGGTGTTATATTCCAAACCAATTTCAATAAAGAATTAATATTCAAATGGTTTGGTCCTCATCCAAATTATGAAGTTATCAATAATGGCTCAGATATTTTAAAGATTCAGCAAATCAACATCAGTGATAAGTTAAGCAAATTCGACAATTTTGATAATATTTGGACTTGCGCTGCTCACTGGCATGCCTTTAAAAGATTAAAAGATAATGTACAGTATTTCCTTCACTATAGCGGTGAGAAGGACTGTTTGATCGTTGCCGGCGACGACCCTGATTATGTCATAGATCATCCACGCGTGTTTTATGTTGGCAATTTGGATGTATCTACTCTGTTGTCCCTATTTAAGCGCTCAACGTATTTTATTCACCTAGCCTACCTGGACCACTGCCCTAACGTTGTAATGGATGCTCGCGCCTGTGGGTGCCAAATTATCTGCTCTTCTGCTGGTGGGACAAGAGAGATCGCCGGCCAATCTGCGATTGTTATTGAAGAAGATCCGTGGGACTATTCTTTTTTAGATATTAAAGAGCCCCCACCTTTAGATTATGATAAGGCCACCAACACCGGTGTTGAATCAAACATATCAATGGTGAAAGTTGCCAAACAATATTACAAATTTTTTGAAAAGATTATAAAGGAGTCATAGTGGTAAAAGATATAGATCGAGGATTTAAAGAAGATGAGTATTTTGGTTGGCGCGCCGCCGATCAACTGGCTCTCAACTATGTTGAAGCTTGCGAAAGAGCGACGGTAGATGATGAGTTTTTTAATAATTTCAAATCTCGACACGAGATTCAGCCTATTTTTGAACATGTACCTGGGTGGCTTGGTGAGAAATATCTTGAAAACATCTTGTATAATAATTCGACAATACTCGACCAGGCCGAAAAGTTTATTCGGGCCAATGATACCCATGGATCACCAAAGAAAAGTCAATATTTTAAGTATAATATAGATGCCATGTCTCCTACGACCGCGCGATATATGAAGGTGTTGAGCGACTTGTTTGGTTTGTATGGTAGTTTGAATAATATGAATATTGTGGAGATCGGTGCCGGCTATGGTGGTTTGGCTTTGGTTATCTCTAAGATGTTTAAATTTAAGAATTATTATGATGTCGATTTAGATGCGGCTTGCAAGTTAGCCCATAAGTATTGTACCCTAACTGGCGTAAATAATTTTCACGTTGTAGCTCCAACACAGTTAGAAAAATTGGAGGACATGGAGATTGATCTACTGATCAGTAACTATGCTTTTTCGGAGTGTAACTATGAAACACAAGATGTATACATAGACAAGATTTTATCTAAAGCAAAACGTGGATATATAACTCACAACACATCTCCAGAACGAATAGAGCGAACAAAATCCATTATAGGATCTTATGATAACTTTCAATTTTTTGGAAGAGATTTTTGTAACAAAAAGCATCCTATTTTTACTTGGGGGAAATAATGGAAAATTTGTCAGTAATAGGTATCGGTAGATTAGGTTTGTGTTTTGGTTTAACACTAGAACGCGGCGGTTATAATGTTGTCGGTTGTGATATAAGACAGGAATATGTCGACAGTATTAATGAACACACTTTTGACTCATTTGAGCCAAATGTTAATGATTATTTACAACAAAGTAAGAATTTTATAGCCACCACTGACACAAAGCGCGCCATAGATCATGCTGATATAATATTTGTAACAGTGGCTACGTTTTCAGAGCCTGATGGTCGTTATGATGTATCACAAGTAGAATCTGTGGTGTTATCGCTATTAAGGCTCGGATATCAAGAGACACGTAAGCATTTGGTGATTTGTTCGAATGTAAATCCTGGATATTCCAACACCGTTTATGAAAAACTAGAGGCTTATAATTGGGACGTTAGCTATAATCCTGAGGTTGTGGCTCAAGGCACTATTTTATATAACCAAGAATTCCCGGATGCGGTCTATGTTGGTAGTGACACGTCAGATTTGGCAGAATCAATCATTACAGTTTATAAGAATGTTTGTTCAAGCAACCCTGTTATTCACACTATGGATCGTTTAAGTGCAGAGTTGACAAAAGTATCGTTAAATTGCTACTTAACTTGTAAGATCTCTTTCGCTAATATGGTAGGAGACCTGGCCATAAAGCTTGGAGTCAATCCAGACAAAGTACTTCACGCTGTTGGTTCTGATAGTAGGATTAACAACAAGTTCTTAAGATATGGTTTCGGGTGGGGTGGGCCGTGTTTCCCGCGCGACACACGCGCATTCATTCGTTTAGCAAAAGATAACCAAATGCCACATTATATGTGCCAAGCATCCAACGAATCCAATAATTCACATTTAGATTTCCAGGTTAACCAATTTATAAACAGTGGTCAAAAGGAATATGTTACTGACTGTGTAACATATAAGAAGGGTACCTTAATTTTGGAAGAATCCCAACAACTAGCGTTTGCTCTTGAGTTGGCTAATCGGGGTGTCAAAGTCATTGTTAAAGAAACATCAGAAGTTACTTCAATACTAAAGGAAAAATACGGAGATCTTTTTACTTATGAATAATCAAGGCTCTGTTATTATTAATTTTACCATAGGTTTTGGCAACAATCTATTTCAATACTGTTGTGGGCGCCTGTTAGCTGAAAAGAATAATCTACAACTTAAACACCGCGCCATCCCCGAGGTTGGAGTATCCGCGAGCGACTGTGTGGTAGATACATCGTTGCCTACCATATACATTGATGACAACAATTATAAAAAAGCATTGTTTATGGGAGGTGTTTCTGGGCACAATCTTGTGATCAATGGGTATTTTGAGGATTATAAAATTCTGTTTTCAGATTTAGATAAGATTAGAACTTGGTTTACGCCATATGAAGTAACCAACACAAAGGATGTTATTTTACACCTCAGGTTACAAAATAGACTCATTCAAGTCAGTCACAACCAGAATCACATTCATGCAGATGCGTTTAAACGAGCGATCGATCAATTTGATTTTGATAAATTGCACATCGTGACGGACGCGGCGAAATGGGACCCCTACACTCTAGACGATATCGAAAAGATAAGACACGAAATTGCTATCGGTCCAAATCCTCCCTCGAACTCTCCATGGGTCGACGCTGAACAATCTTTGGAATATATGAATCACTTGATTGAAGGATTTAAAGAATATGATCCCATTGTTCATTGTAATGGCGCCGAATTGATCGAAGGTTCGGGCGGTCTTCGGGACAGCTTTATAGATGATTTTAACTTGCTAAGAAGCTTCAATCAGGTTATAATATTTAATAGTACATTTTCGTGGTGGGCAGCAACGTTAAGTGGCGCAGAAAAAGTTGCCATTTTTAATCCATGGAAAATAGCCAAGCCGGTTTCACAACGCAGAAATTTAGGACAAACTGGCTTCCCTGGATGGTGGTCTTGGGGGCACGCCGGCGATTTATATTTCGATAAATATGGTATAAAATGATCAAACTTGTAGTTTTCGATTTGGATGGTGTGCTGGTTGATGCTTGTGAGTGGCACCGCGCGGCCTTAAATAAGGCACTAAAAGCTCTCTGCGATTATGAAATTTCTCTCGAAGAACATTATTCCACATTCAACGGTGTTCCTACAAAAGTAAAGCTACAGAAACTTACAGAAATGAACATTATCTCACCTGAAATTCATCAAGAGATCTATGAGAAAAAGCAAGAATTGACCATTGAAATAATTAAACAAAATGCAGAACATAGAGAAGAAAAGGTCCAAATGATTAAGGACTTAAGGTTTGCTGGATATTATATTGCATGCTACACAAATAGCATTCGAGAAACAGCACTCTTAATGTTGGAGAAGACTGGTGTTTTAGAACATTTAGATATTTTGGTGACAAACCAAGATGTGGTTAAAAGCAAACCTGACCCCGAGGGATATAATTTTTTGATTAATAAGTTCAACGCTAGCAAAAATAATGTTATAATTGTAGAAGATTCCCCAAAGGGACTCGCCGCAGCCTATGCGACCGGTTGTACGGTTATTAAAGTTAGCGGTCCAGATGAAGTAGATATCGCGCTTTTTAAGGAGTATATAAAGTGAAAGTTTTGATTCCGATGGCAGGAGAAGGTAGTCGTTTTACTAAAGAGGGCTACACTTTTCCAAAGCCGCTGATTAGTGTGTGTGGTAAACCAATGATTCAATTGGTGGTTGAGAATTTAGATTTTGATTGTGAATATATTTTTTTGGTAAGAAAGTCCCATGTAGAAAAGTATACTGGGCTTATTGATACGCTTGAGAGAATTACCAATGGAAAATTTAAATACATTGTTGTTGATGGTCTTACAGAGGGAGCGGCGTGTACCGCTTTGCTAGCAGAAGAGTTTGTTGACAATGATGAAGATCTGTTGATTGCCAATTCAGATCAATACATTGAGTATCAGGCCCCAAACTTTAACATGCTGAAGAATCAGACTAATTGCGATGCTATTGTTTATACATTCAATGCGGTCCACCCAAAGTGGTCTTTTGTTAAAACAAATGCGCGAGGTTTCATTACAGAGGTGGCAGAGAAGAAGCCTATCTCTAACATAGCAACGTGCGGAATTTACTGGTACCGAAGAGGGTCTGATTTTGTTAAATACGCCAAACAAATGATTGAAAAAGATATTCGGGTTAACAATGAGTTTTATATTGCCCCCGTGTATAATGAATTAATAGGTGGTGGTAAAACTCTGATTCCCTTTTATGTTGATAAGATGTGGGGTATCGGAACACCTGAAGATTTGAATTTGTTTTTGAGAGAAAAGAAATGAACATATTAATGATATACCCCAACAAGGTGATGGTTACAAGGGCACCCCTAGGGATTGGATACTTAGCTGCTTATTTAAAGAACGCCGGCCATGAATTCAGGCTGTTTGATACCACGTTTGTTAGATGTGGAAAGATTCCCAGCGATGATGCTTTAAGAGAAAAAAACCTACAAGTAGTAAATCCTGATTTTGAAAAATTAGGATTAGTTGAAAAAGACATCGATGTTTTTGAGGCTCTGGAAGATGAGATTGATGCCTTTAATCCTGACGTTGTATGTGTTTCTACTGTGGATCCCAATCACCAATTTGGTATGGAGCTATTGAGACACTGTAAGCAGAAGTACCCTCACATCCCCACGATTGCTGGGGGCCCGTTGGCTACTCTGGTACCTGAGGATATCATTGTTGAGGATTGTGTGGATATCCTTGGACGCGGCGAAGCAGAAGAGCGACTTGTTGAATTATGCAATATTCTTGAAGAACATGGCGCTGTAGGGTGGGATAAACTTTATGGCGTTGGAAACTTTTGGATTAAAGATAAAGATTATAAAGAAAACGGAATTGTACATAAAAATGCCGTCGAGCTTCCCGATATCTCTGAAGGCTTATCGCCAGATCTGAGTATCTTCGACCCTCGACACTTCCTCCGTCCATTAGGTGGTCGAATGTATAACATGGCCACAGTTATATGGACAAGAGGTTGTGTCTTTAGGTGTAGTTATTGTGCTAATGAGAGTTTTTATAAGGCCGCAAACTCGACTGCGGGCAAGTATTATAGGAAAAAAGATGTTAAACTGCTCGTTAAAGAATTGGCAGAGTTTAAGGAAAAATACAATTTAAACTTTTTAATGTTTGTTGATGATATTTTTCCATTACATGAACCACAACTTATGGAGGAGTTCTGTCCCCTTTACAAGGAACATGTGGGTCTGCCATTTTCGGTCAATCTGCAACCTAGACTCGTAAGAGAAGATACATTCGCCGCGGCGGTCGATGCCGGCATGAGAAATATTTGTTGTGGTGTTGAATCGGGAAGTAGTCGAGTTAGGAGAAAAGTGTTAAAGAGAAACTATCGTGATGAACATGTAGAAGGCGTCTTTAAATTAGCACACAAACATAAGATTCGGTGTTCGTCTTTTAATATTATCGGCCTTCCAGATGAGGGAAGAGAAGATATTTTTGAAACTATTGATTTAAATAGAGAAGCCAACCCAACCAGTGCCACGGTGACATTTTTCCATCCATATCGCGGCGCGCCATTAAGAAAGCTTTGTGTGGAGCGCGGCTATATTGATGTTGATCAAGGTAAACATGAAGATGTTTATAGATCAGACTCTCAATTGAACATGCCACAGATCACAAAACAAGAACTTAAGAACCTCATGCAATCCTTTCAGTTGTATATGAAATTGCCAAAAGAGTATCATAAATTAATTGAAATGCAAGAGGATCAATCATCCTTTGAAGCCAAGAAAATACGTGAAGAAATCCTCCTTCCATTATACAACAAAATCCAAGATGAACAATCACAGTGGGATTTTAGAAAAAAAGATGAATGGTGGAAGTCAGAAATATCAGGCAGAGATGAAGTTATAAATGCGAAAATAAAACTACCAGCGACCAAGCCTGGAGATGCTGGCTATTTTCCTCTTCATGATGCTAAAGGTGATGCTCACCTTCGCGATGCTAAAAGGGATTACAAGCATGAATTATACCCAGGCAATGTTTCCATGATAGAAGAGGACAAAACATGAAAGATGCAGTTATTGATAATATTATAAGATCACAGATAGTAGAAGATTATTTAGATTTTTTTGAAAACAAAGACATTGATGGTGTTTCTGAACTTTTTTCTAATGAATGTTCTATTTCTGACTGGAATGTGGGTAGCATATGTGGAAAAGATAATGTTATGGATTTTTTTACAAACTTGTTTGATTCTGTTGGCGAAATCGATGTTAATATATCACACATCCATGAAGACTTTGGTGGAATTCTTACTTGTGAGATGAGTCTTGAAATAGACTCTGAAGTTATGCTAGTTGCCGACATTATTGAGTTTGATGATGAGAATAAAATTAAAGCACTGAGGGCTTACAAGGGATAAACATGACAAAGAATCCGAAGATAGCGTTTTGCCTACACGGTCTGGTGGGTACAACCGACAAATACGGCCTAGGCAAGAAGGAAATACCCTTTAAGATCGCCCATAAACACTACAAGAGGCACGTTTTTGATGTGAATGAGAATGTGGATGTTTTTATTCACACTTGGTCTCATCACCATCATGACGGCATAAAAAAGCTTTATCAACCTGTCGCTATGAAATCTGGATCTCCCCCAGACTTTGGTATTGAATACTCTAAGGAGTTTGTGGACGACAACAAACTAGCGCGCTTATATGCTATTAAATGTAAATGGCAATCCTATAAGACAGTCATTGATCTGGTCAAAGAAAGCGGAAATCAATATGATTGGGTATTTGTTACTAGATTTGATCTAGCTTTTGCAATCGATTTTCGTTTTGATCAATTTGATAATTCAAAATTTTATGCTCAAGGACCTCCCGGCCCCATGCAGAACGGCTTTCAGCTTATAAATGATTTATGGTATTTCTCCAATCAAGAAAATATGGAACTCTTCGCAGAGCTTAATGATAATATGGACAAAGAACCTTATAATAATTTGGAAAGTAATCATGAACTTGAGCGACTACATCTCCAAACTACAGGTTTGCAAGACAAGTTGGAATATATTCTTCGTCGTGACTGGACAGGGCCTATGAGTAAATTAACCACAGAGACTCCGCTGGTTAGGTGGGTTTATTACAACGGTGGTGACAGGGGATATTGATATGTTGTTGATTGCGCACAGAGGTAACATATCAGGCCCGCAGCCAGAATTTGAAAATGATCCGATATATATTGACAAGGCAATAGAAATGGGTTATGATGTAGAGGTGGATGTGTGGTTTATCGATGATAGAATATATTTGGGCCACGATGAACCTCAATATGAGATAGGTTTAGATTATCTTGGAAACGATCGTTTTTGGTGTCACTGTAAGAATATGGCTGCGTTGCGTCTTTTAATTGATAATAACATTCATTGTTTTTTTCACGAAAATGACGACGCAACATTAACATCCCAGGGTTATATTTGGACATTTCCTAATAAAGAGTTGGTTATTGACTCTGTATGTGTAATGCCGGAACTTGGGATTAATGGAGATATTGAATCCTGCGCAGGAATTTGTAGTGATCATGTGGAAGATTATAGATGACTAGAAAACTTTTGATCGTTGGTCGTGGAACATCTTGGAGGATGATTAAGCAGATTCCTAATGATTATGAAATGGTATTATTTATCAACACACCTCCTCTTCTCAATACGGATGATGAGGAATTGTTAAACAACATCAGATCTAAAAAAGTAATCATTTATACCAATATGCCACAAAGAAACGTCGCTTTTCAAGATCAAATATTGGAATATATGAACGTGCAAGAGTGTGCAATTGCGAGGTGCGCACCCGACTGGCCTCTCTGGCACGAACACAAGTCTAAACAAAAGAGAACGTGCCCAGCGTGGAAACAGCTGCCTTCTCTGCCACCACTAGAAGAAGATGAGCCGTATCTTTATATTTGGCGCGGCCCCGAGCCCACTAATGCCCCCGAGATGTTTACACCCGGTGGCCGGAAGATTAATCACCTGGTTGATGAAGCAGAACCATACCTAGCAGCTATTTATGGTGATAAGATGATGTGCAACTGTTCCATCTATGCTTCATTGTATGCTATATTAAAACTAAAAGCAGAACATATTTATTATTGTGGAATTGACTTTTATCACGACCTTAAGATAGCACCTAAATCTTTTCTCCAAGCCCCCAGGTATATGTCGGGACAAGATTGGTGGGACTTGAGAGTTAAGACAGAAGGGGAACATACAAAGGTTGTTTACGATGAATATATGTCTAGGTTCTTCCCAGACACTATTTTTGAGTTTTATACCAATGCTGATTGGCAACCCAACAGCAAGAATGTTGCAACACATTGTTCACAGAATGAAGTAATTTATAAGCACTATGGGCACGATTATTATGATGAGTAGGTGTTCAAAACAAAGGAGTATCATTTAATGTTATCTAATAAAAAGAGTTCGAATAATTTAAGGATTTTGCTTGTCACATACGACAACGATTCCTACACCACTTGGTTTCCGCAAGGATTAGCCGCTGTGGCCGCCGTCATGCAACAAGAAGGCTATGAGGTAGAGGTATGGGACCAAGATGTTAATCATCGCCCTGACGAAGCCCTGACAGAGTTTCTAGACAACAACCACTTCGATGTTATTGGTATTAGTGTTATTGCTGGTTATTGGCAATACAGAAAGTTGCTTTCACTATCCAAAGCAATTGCTGACTCCAAGCAACGCCCTGGTATGTATATTATCGGAGGATACGGCCCCACTCCAGAGCCCGAGTATTTCTTGAATAAAACACAAGCAGACATCGTAGTAATGGGAGAAGGGGAAGACACAACAAGAGAACTATTGAAAGCATATGCAAATGGTGAATCGCTTGATAAGATTCAAGGAATTGCGATCCGTCAAGACGACACCATTACCATTAATCCTCCTCGTCCATTGATTCCAGAAAACCTGCTCGATAACCTCGATCGTGTACCGATTCCTGCTTATGATTTATTTGATATGAAGGTTTATAGACTTTATCATAGCAAGCGCTGCCGAAAAACAGATTTCACGACCCCGGTACTTTCTGGGCGCGGCTGTACGTTTAAGTGTAACTTCTGTTACCGAATGGATAAGGGATTCCGTCCCCGCTCACCAGAAGCGATCTTGCAAGAGATTGAGTATTTGCAACTAAATCACGATATTAATTATATCATGTTTTCTGATGACCTGTTAATGGTTTCAAAGAAGAGGACAATTGAACTTAGTGAGGCTTTTATTAAGTATCAAGAGCGTACTGGTCGTAAATTTAAGTGGAATTGCAATGGACGCTTGAACTATTGTACTCCTGAAATTCTCCAGTTGATGGAACGCGCCGGTTGTGTGTTTATTAACTATGGTATTGAAGCCTTCGATAATGACGCCCTTAAGGTTATGAAAAAGGGCCTTACGTGCGATATCATTGTGAAGGGAGTAGAGGAGACCCTCAAAACTTCAATCAGCCCAGGGTTGAATTTGATCTGGGGTAACATTGATGAAACGAAAGAAACATTGCAAAAAGCGGTAGACTTTCTTCTGAAATACGATGATCACTCTCAACTTAGAACTATCAGGCCAGTGACACCCTACCCTGGTTCTCCTTTATATCATTATGCAATCAGTAAGGGACTTTTGGACAAAGATAATCCTGCAGAAGATTTTTATGAAAGAAAGCATCTTAATTCCGATTTGTTGGCTGTTAATTTCACCGATTTAAGTGATGCTGAATTCCATGCGGCATTGGCGGATGGAAACAAGCAATTGATTGATAACTTTTTTGATAATCAGATAACACGATATCATGCACAAACAGATAAGCTTTATTATGATAATGATATCGACTTCCGTGGTTATCGCCAAGGTTCCAACACCGAAGGTGGTGAGACAATTACGATGACATCAGAGGACGAAAAGTTACAAGCCCGCAAAGCCAAAGCGGAAAAAATCAACTCTGGTGACTTGCTGAAAGATGTTGGTCAGACCAATGAAGACAGCACTCGCGGCGATGGCCGTTCTTTGGGTGTTGGTGGTTCATATTAACTAAAATCATAAGAGGTAAAATGACTTCAAATCAAATGTGTATTTCTGGCCGCCGTATTGGGCCAGAATTTAGACCTTTTGTTATAGCTGAAATAGGCATCAATCACGAAGGGAGTTATCAAAAAGCACTCCAAATGGTTTATGATGCTCATGCCGCAGGAGCAGAGTGTGTGAAATTTCAGTGTCACATTCTGGAAGATGAGATGACTCCTGACGCTCAAAACACCATCCCTAGCAATAGCGATAAGTCGATTTATGAAATTATGAATCGCTGTTTGTTGAGTCATGAAGAAGAGATAGCTCTTCAAAAGGTGGTGGATGAACTGGGGATGATATATCTCTCTACACCTTTTTCTCGCGCCGCGGCAGATAGATTAGAAGAGATGGGCGTGGAAGCTTATAAAATTGGATCAGGAGAGTGTAACAACTATCCTCTGATTGAACATGTTGCAAAGTTTGGTAAACCAATTATCTTAAGCACAGGGATGAACAATATATCATCTATCCAGGGTGCCGTAGAAATACTTGAAAGATACGACATCGATTATGCGCTTTTGCATTGTACATCGCTATATCCGACGCCTTATGAGCAAGTGCGACTGGGAGCCATAGCAGAGATGAAAGAGGCTTTCCCGAACGCTGTGCTTGGATTGAGCGACCATTCGATAGGCAATTATACTTGTTTCGGCGCCGTTCCCCTTGGTGCTTCAATATTAGAAAAACATTTTACGTCCGATAAGTCTTGGCCCGGCCCAGATATCGAAATCTCCGTTGATCCTCAAGAACTATCAGAACTAGTTAAGGGCTCTGTCGCCATCCATTCAGCGTTGGGTGGAAATAAGACTATCTTGAAAGCCGAACAGCCCACTATTGATTTTGCATATGCGTCTGTGGTTACTATCAAAACCATCAAAGAGGGGGATAGGTTTACGAAGGATAATATTTGGGTTAAGCGCCCTGGTACGGGCGAACTCTTGGCTGCAGAGTATAATAATATTCTCGGCCTTCGCGCCACACGCGATCTCGAAAATGACTGTCAATTGAAACGAGGCGATATTGTATGAGTCATGTGGACTATATCTATCAAAATGAGGATTATCTAAACAACCCAAAAGACCAATTCAAGCGTATTTTGCATTGGCTTGAACAAAATACAGAATCATCTGAGAGCTATTCTCTTTTAGATTTAGGGTGTGCCCAGGGCGAGCTTATACATTATCTCTCCCACAATACCACCGGTATCTCTTTTACGGGCGTAGATTATTCCGATGCTTTGATCAGCGCTGCACAAGAGAAGGTCGATGCACGCTTTATAAAAGCAAACATAGAAAAGTATGTATCCGACATAAAATATGATTTTGTTGTTATTTGTGGGGTGATAGAATATTTGGATGACCCATCTATCATTATGGACAACATAGCGTCTTATCTCAAAGAAGGTGGCAAGTGTTTGATACTGAATATATTTAATGAATATGATATTGATGTACGCGTTAGATATCGAAACAATAAGTATTTTGATGAATTTCAATCTGGGTGGAGTTTACACTCCTTGGAAGTCTTTTATCGTATTTTGCAAAACAACAACTTTGACGTAGAAAAGGAAGAGAAGTTTTTTCCTAATTGTTTTTTAGAACCAAAGAAAGACCCCGCACGATCGTGGATGGTTAAAATGCCAGACGATACTTTAAAATACATGAACGGTTTATCACAGATCTACGATAGCTATGTGATAGAGGTGGTGAAGGGTCGATGAAAGCTATAATGTATCACTATATTCGTTACTTTGATAAAGAATTTCCAGGTTTTAGGTTTTTGGACGTGGATAAATTCGTTGAACAGCTTGACTATTTTCAAGATAGGTGGGGATTTTTAACGCGAGAAGAGTTTATAGAATCGATAGATGAAGGGGTTGCTAAGCCAGGTGTTGTGTTAACGTTTGATGATGGGTTCAAGGAACATTACAACGTGGTACTTCCTTTGTTGCGCGAACGAGGCTTGTGGGGTCTTTTTTATATCCCGACAGCACATTATATAAACGACAAGAAAGAGTTATTAGATGTCCATCGGATCCACCACTTGGTGTCAAAGTGCGACACATCAACTCTTTTAAGCGAAGTTACAGAGAATATTCAGTCCTCAATGATAGAATCAGAACGACTTCATGGTTTTGATACGGAGTTATATAACAATCAGACTAATGATCATGCGGCATTACAATTTAAGAAACTGATGAATTATTACCTGAAATATGAACATAAGAAGCCAATATTAGATTTTTTGGTCAATAAGTATTTGACGGAATCGGAAATATATGATAAACTTTATTTAACGATTGAAGAATTACAAGAGATCGAGAATCAAGGTAATATTGTCGGAGGACACACACAGAATCATAGGGTGCTTTCTAGACTCGATTCATCAACCCAAAAGCAGGAAATCGAGAATTCGTTTTTGTTTTTGGATGAGTTTTTAAATATGGATGTGAAGAGTTTCTGTTATCCTTATGGTACTGCTAGCACATTTAATTCTGATACACTTAAAATCCTCTCTGATTTGGATGTACACCATGCGTTTATGTTCACAAACACAGAATGTGGCAAAATCATAGATAGGTATCGGATAGAAAGAATAGATTGTAATAGGTTTTAAAATGAGAAAAGTTTTTATAGTCACCGAAAGAAGGGCTGATTTTAGTCGCTTTAAGCCAATTCTAGAAGAATTGAGAAACAGTGATGAGTTTGAATACGATCTAGTTGTTACTGGATTGCATTTGTTAAAGAATCACGGCTTTACTATTGACGAAATCAAAGCCGGCGGTTATGATGTGTTTACAACTTTCGATATGTACAAAGAGGAGTTGGCGAAAGATGATGGTTGCACCATGGTTCAATCCTTGGGTGTTGCCATAGAGCAGTTAGCTTTGATTCTTGATCAAGCTAAGCCGGATATCGTTCTTTCGGGTTTCGATATTGCGGCTAATTTTGCTGTCACGATCGCCGCCGCGCATATGAATATTCCCGTAGCTCACATCCAAGGCGGAGAAGTTACAGGCACCATTGATGAATCCCTTAGGCACGCAATGAGCAAGTTTGCTCACTATCATTTGGTCTCCAATGAAGACGCTAAAGAGCGTCTGATTAAGATGGGAGAGGTACCAGATAATGTTTTTGTTGTTGGGTGTCCTTCAATTGATGCTTTACTTGAAGTTAATGACGTATCCGACGAAGACCTTCAACAAGAATTTGGTCTAGACTTCACAGAGCCTTATTTTATAGTAATTCAACATCCTGTCACAACAGAGTTTGAACAATCAGAATTTCAAATACAAACGACTCTTGGTGCAATTAAAGAGTCCAACGCACAAGCGTTGTTTATCTACCCCAACAATGACGCCGGCGCTCAAAATATTATTAAGACCTTGAAAAAGTCAAAGATCAAACATGTTCCGACTTTAAGTCTGGAAAAATATGTTAGTTTATTGAGAAGGTCAGCCGGCCTGATAGGTAATTCGAGTAGCGGAATTCATGAGACAGCGACATTATCGGTACCAACGATTAATATAGGTTCACGCCAACAGGGGCGTTTGAGGCCCACCAATGTGGTAGATGTGGAGCACAACCAAACACAAATTGTGGGTGCCATTGATAGATGTTTAAATGATGATGAGTTTCTTGAGACTGTAAAAACTTGCACAAACCCATATGGGGATGGTTTGTCAGCAAAAAAGATTGTCGACATCTTAAAAACAATCGATATATCTGACAATATCATACAGAAGCAGATAACATACTAGGACATAAAGTGACCACAAAACAAAGAGTATTGATTACTGGCGGTTCTGGAACTGTTGGTAAGGCATTTATAGAAAAGTATCAAGATAAATATGATTTTTATAGCTATGCACGCAACGAAAAGATGCAAACGTCTCTAAAGAGGCAATATGAAAATGTTGAAATTATCATAGGAGCTATCGAGGATAGGATTACTCTTTTTAGGGCTGTAGAGACAACCAAACCAGATATTATTATCCACGCCGCTGCTATAAAACATATCGAGACTGGCGAAAAGGATCCCATACAAACTTGTAAGGTTAATATATTAGGGAGTCTTAATGTGGTGGAAGCCGCACTTAGGTATAATATACCCAAGACAATTGCGATCAGCACCGACAAGGCATGCGATCCACGCGGCGTTTACGGATATACAAAAAGACTAACAGAAGAAATGTTCCTTCAAGCCGCCACCGCCGCATGTAAATTTGCGGTGTGTAGGTTTGGTAACGTAACTCATAGTAGTGGTTCTGTGTTACCTTTCTGGCTTAATTTGGCAAATAATTCGAAACCACTCCCTTTGACACATCCCGATTGTAATAGATTTATGTTTTCTAGAAAGACAGCCGCTAAGTTGATTTTCAAATCACTAACCTTGTTAGAAAAAACAAACACTAGTTTTTTAATCTCCCAGAAAATGAAGACCGTTAATATGTTAGATCTCGCAAAAACTATACAAGATGATGTTTTTATTGTAGGATTACGTGGTGAGACCGAGAAGTTGAACGAAGTGATGATAAGTGAAGATGAGCTACCTTTTACTTACTTGACGGGCGATGGTTATATTTTATTAAAGAAAGAAAAGAACCCAAATGAGGAGACACAATTGGCCAAAGAGCTTTCCACTGCAACTGCTGAACGCATGACACGCGCCGAACTTCTGTTATTAATAAGAGATGTAGATGAAATTGAGGCATCCTATGGAATGTATTGAGTCGGCAATCCTGATCCCGGCCCGCGCCGGATCCAAACGAATTCCCAATAAGAATATAGTTGATCTTGCTGGAAGACCATTAATTCAATACTCAATAGAAGAAAGCTTAAAAGCCACAGGCAATGTTTTCGTAAGCACCGATTGTGATCAAGTTAAAGAAATATGTAGAAATTACAAGAATGTGATAATAATAGACAGGCCACCAGAATTGTGCCAAGATAGCTCAACAACAAATTCAGTAATTGAGCATTTTTTAGACAACTATAATATAGAAACATTTGCTTTGGTACAGGCAACTTCGCCGCTGGTCAATCACTTATATTTAAAGAAGGGTTTTAAGAAATTTGCACAATGTCCAGAAATTGACACAATTATATCAACCTATAAAACGGTCGATTTTTATTGGTCCTCGGAAGGGAAACCTTTAAATTTTGATCCCACTATGAAGAAGAGAACCCAAGAAATTCAAGAGTGGCACGTTGAAAACGGTGCCTTTTATATAACAAACCGCGATATTTTTTTGAAAAACAACAATTTGATTGGCGAAAATGTAGATTTTATAGTAATGCCAAAGATCGATTCTGTGGATATCGATGATTATGAAGACTTACAAGTAGCAGAATCCACAATATTATACAGACAACTCAAGGAGACAAAATGAAGAGAGCATTAGTATGCGGAGCAGGTGGTTTTATTGGTGGCCATCTTGTTAAATATCTTAAAACCAAAGGATATTGGGTGCGTGGAGTCGATCTTAAGCTTAATGAATTTCACCCAGTACATCAATTTGCTGACGACTTTGTGATAGGAGATTTACGAGATCCTACCGTGGTCGCCTCTGTGGTGGATGAAGGGATGGATGAAGTCTATCAGCTTGCGGCAGATATGGGTGGTGCTGGTTTCGTTTTCACAGGCGAAAACGACGCGGACATCATGCATAATTCAGCGCTCATTAACCTGAATATGGCTCACGAAGCAGTCAAGAAGCGCGTTCGTAGAGTTTTTTATTCTTCCTCAGCCTGTATGTATCCAGAGCATAATCAACTAGATCCCGATAATCCGAATTGTGTTGAAGATTCAGCATATCCTGCAAATCCCGATTCGGAATACGGATGGGAGAAGTTGTTTTCGGAAAGAATGTTTATGTCTTTTATGCGTAACAAGGGACTTGAGGTTCGTATTGCAAGATATCATAATATCTTCGGTCCATATGGAACCTGGACAGGTGGTCGAGAAAAGGCTCCCGCCGCATTCTGTCGTAAGGCCGCTGAAACGCCCGAGGGTGCGTCCGTCGAGGTTTGGGGCCCTGGGAGTCAAACAAGGTCCTTCTTGTACATTGACGAGTGCGTAGAGGCCACATACCGCCTAATGCAATCGGACTTCGTTGGGCCCGTTAACATTGGATCAGAGGAAATGATTGCCATCAACGAATTCGCACGAATGGCTATTGAGATCTCTGGAAAAGATTTAACCATTCATAATATTGACGGCGCAGAGTTCGAGGCTAAATATGGCCACCGCTGCCCCATCGGTGTGAACGGCAGAAATTCAGACAACACTTTATATCGCGAGAAGATCGGGTGGGAAGTGTCACAACCGCTCGTTGAGGGAATGCGACTAACTTACGATTGGGTTGCATCGCAAGTGGAGGAAAACAATGGCTAGATGCTTAGTAACAGGACACAAAGGCTATATTGGTTCTAGGTTATATCAAAAACTGATTGATCAGGGCCATGAGGTTATGGGAATTGATTTAAACGAAGATATCTCTCACGATATTATCAAGACACTTAGAGAAGGTGACGACGGGAGATTCCACCCTCGTTATTATAACTTTCAGCCAGAATATATCTTTCACATGGCTTGTTGGCCCAGGGTGGCTTTTAGTGTGGAAAACCCTGTGGCAACCTGTGAGAACAACATCCTTGCCGGCAGCATTGTTTTAAATTTTGCCAAGAAAGTGGGCTCTGTTAAGAGGGTAATATATTCTAGTTCATCATCCGTAGTTGGCAACGGAGATGGTCCAGAGAGCCCATATGCACTTCAAAAATATACAACTGAAATAGAAACCAGAATGTATTCAACTTTATATGATCTGGATACAGTGAGTTTGAGGTATTTTAATGTATATTCTCATGATCAATCTGTTTCTGGACCATATGCAACCGTGATATCAAACTGGATGCATGCTGTTAAAAACGGCGCCCCACCATACATTACGGGTGATGGCGAACAAAGAAGGGATATGATCAATGTTGACGATGTGGTTGATGTGAATATTTTTTGTATGAACCATGAAGACAACTTTAATGGAAAGGTTTTTGATGTTGGCACATCGGACAATATTTCACTCAACGAGATTAAAGACATAGTTCTTGAACACTTCCCTGATGTGGAGTTTGATTACATCGAAGCTCGCGCCGGCGATGTTGCGTTCACGCAAGCAGACACACAACCTTTGCGATCTTTTGGGTGGTCATCTAAAATCGATATTAAGACAGGCATAACGGATTGTTTTAGGAGATTGGTTTGCTCATAGGTGTCGTAGGTCTAGGTTTTGTTGGTTCTGCGATTCATGAAGGGTTGCGGAATTTCTATGATATTTTGACATTTGATATTGATGAAAGCAAATGTAATTCTAAATTAGAGGATGTGGTAAGGAATTGTGATATTATTTTTCAATGTTTACCGACACCCATGAAGAAAAACGGAGAATGTGATTTATCGATTGTAACAAGCTCTATAAGGAATATTGACGCCCTTTCGAAGAAGTTAAGGAAAGATAAACCAATCATTGTTATTAAGTCCACTGTACCCCCTGGGACGACTGAAAAACTTCACTATGATAGTAGATGTTTGGATGTAATCTTTAGTCCTGAATTCTTGACAGAAGTAAATTCATTTGAAGATTTCAAAAACCAGACTCGGATCATTCTAGGTGGCTCGCGCCCTGCTACAACTAAAGTAAAGACTATGTATAGAAAAGCGTTCCCGCATATTCCGATTGTTAAAACTGGATACCGCACCGCCGAGATGGTTAAATATTTTTTGAATAACTTTTTAACAACCAAGGTATTGTTTGCAAATGAGATGTATCAGATTTGCCAAAAATTAAATATTGATTATGATAAGGTTACAGAATATTCTTTATACGATAAACGATTAGGCAGCAGCCACCTCGCTGTCCCAGGACCTGATGGGGATTTTGGTGTAGGTGGACATTGTTTCCCAAAGGATTTGGCAGCAATGATATATTTGGCTGGAAGTTTAGGAATCGACCCAGTTATATTAAAAGCGATACAAGAAAAGAATGATTGTGTTAGAATTAAGAGAGATTGGGAAGGCATGCTAGGTCGTGCTGTCTCAGATTTGGAAAACAAATAAAGGAGTAAAAAATGGATACCAAAACACACAAATTATCAAACCAAGCACTTGGAGCAGTCATGATGGCACTTCAAGAATCACTACTCAATGAGTTGGATATTGTTCCGATTCTACGTGGTTTTGAGCTGGTTGACGGAGAGGATGGGCTTATTGTTAAGAACCCACCAACGGTACGCGTATCTAATAATCAAGAGATTGATAAACAAGATCTTGAAAATATGGTAAAATAGTGCCAAGGTACAGATACAGATGCGCCGAGTGTGACCATCAGGTCACTATCTTTCATTTAATAAGTGAAGATACCCCGGCTTGTCCTGTTTGCGAGAAACCCGGTGTTCTCGTTAAGCAACTATCAACACCTTATTTCAAAAGAAACAAACAGCAAACTCAGAAAGTAGGCGAGATTACAAAAGAGTTTATTGAGAAGAACAAAGAAGTCCTCGAAGAAGAGAAGGCAAAGAGAGAAGATTATGACCCGACTTGAAATGATTTTAATTGCAGTAAGTACTTTGTCATTATTAGGTAATCTTTTTTTGTTTACATATACGCGAGGAATTCTAGCTCGTTTGCTATTTGTTTCTGACGAATTAGGCGATCTACAAGATATGGTAGATGGATTCGCCAAACACCTTCAGTCAGTTTATGAATTGGAAACCTTTTATGGCGACCAAACCCTTCAAGCTTTATTAGAGCACGCAGTTTCGTTTAATGAACAATTAGAAACTTTTGAGTGGGTGTATTCTTTGACTGCCGATAATTCAGAGGAACAAATTACGAATGACGACAGAGAAACCACCCAAGAAGAGAACACGCAAGAAGAGGCGTAATAATCATTATTTTACGCAAGTTCACGAAGATGCTATAGTACGTTACGCTATAACCACCTGTCAACGTGAAAAAACAGAGCTATATATTCAATTTATTCGACCGGCTTTTGATGAGATGGTGGATAAGATTGTGTTTACTTATAAGTTCACCAATCTGCCTAATTGCGATTCACTCCGTGATGAGTGTAAGATTTGGTTAATGACAATTTTAGATAAATACGATCCAAATAAAGGCTCTAAAGCCTTTTCTTATTTTTCAGTTATAACAAAGAACTGGTTTATTCACAAGGTCAAGAAGCAGCAAAAGCGAAACCGCCGTGAAGTAGATTTAGATAATGTTTCAAAATCTTACGAAGAGGAGTTTTTATCTACAGAAGAATCTTACATAACCGAAAGACTACATGATGAATTTTGGAGTTCCTTCTATAACGAGCTTTCTTCTTGGGACCCCGAACAGATGAAAGAGAACGACCTTAAGGTTTATAAGGCAATAACTATTCTTTTTGAATCAAAAGATGATATCGATATTTTTAACAAAAAAGCTATTTACTTATACTTGCGAGAGATTACTGGTTTAAACACTAAACAGATCGTCAACTCGTTAAAGAAGTTTAGAAAGAAATATCATATTTTTAAAGAAGATTGGGAGAGTGGATCGTTGTGAGCAAGAACAAGCTAGACTCATTGGTAGATGAAGCGTTAGATAATATACGAAATGATCGTAAGCTCGCGCGCGAGTTTCTAAATGAGATAGCTAACCAGATTGCTACCGACGCAGAACAAAACAAATACCTCAGTCCTGTGGCTGCTAAACATATAGAAACCCTTCAGAGATCAAACGAGCAACTAGTAAAGATTATTGGTTTGAGACAGAAAGATCAAGTGAAGGGTTTTGAATTATCCGAAGATGATAAGAATAGTCTTTTTGATATGATTCAGGAGGAAAACTAAGTGCCTTATGAGCCGTTTGATTGGCGCAGCGTAATATCCGCGCGCACAGCACAACTTGGGAAAAAAAACAAGAAGCTTCATACGCAATATTTGGTCGTTGCTTTGGAACCAGCGTCTCCACTTAAGGGCGGCTCGCTTACATTTCGTGGCCGCTTCCTACGCTCTGTCGGCACCGACGCCCAATATTCATCTCTACAACCGGGCCTGAACATAAGAAACAGTACGCTCGACCCATGTAGTCCAGAACTTCAATCTTTAAAAGACAAAGAGTTTATAAAAAAGTTGATCGTTGCGCACCCAATGTTCATGTATACCCCTGCAGACGCGTCAGAGGCTATTGTCGCTGTACAGCGAGGAGATATGTTTTTGGTTACTCTTGGGCCATCATATGGGCCATATGATGTAGGTCTTCAGGGTGCCATCACAGTTGATAGTAGATACAAAATGAGATCTGCCATGGAACCCCTTCGTCGCGATGCGGCGTGTATGAGCCTTGAACAACTTTTTGCCGACGAGGATGCTATCACCCTCGCACAAGGCGCCGGAGAGATAGGGGCTCTAAATGATGATGAAATTTTACAATGTGCAGCGAAGTATGACGCTAGTGACCCTGACAAAATACCCTACAAGAGCCAAAATAATTCTATAATTGGCAAGCTACACACCAGCTTTCAGCCGCGTGTGAAATGTTTTATTTTTAAATGTTATGAAGATGGTATAAAAATAAAAATGACCAGTGCTTATAGAGATATCGAAAAACAAACAAAGATGCTAGACGACTGGTTGGCTAAGCCAGAGAGCGACCGCGGGATCAGACCCGCCCCCGGCGGTAGTAGTTATCACAATTATGGATTAGCATTTGATTTTAATGCTTTCAGAACTTACGACGGTGCATCGTTTACATCCTCAACAACCAAAGTGTCGTGGGAAGCAAGCGGAATACCAGAGATAGGAAAAAACTTAGGATTACGATGGGGGGGAGATTTTAAAACCAACTATGATCCTATTCATTTTGATGCAGGAGGCATTTCCGGCATACCGAACACAAAAGCTTTACTTGCCAAAACAAAGTCACAAGGGGTGGCAGGAAATCAAGTAACGATAGTATAGGTTTAACACATGGCAAAACAAAAAGCACTTAAAGGCAAATTTAAAGACTGTGAAAGTGGTGAAGAACTTGATCTTAGAACCATGTCACGGGAGCCTCCCGATTTAGCTTTCGGGGGCCCCGTACATACTAATGTCGCGACCACCCATCCTAAATACCAGGCCGCTTCTAATGAAAAGGTAATAGGCCACAACGGCGCTAGCATTGTGTTTGGGACTGATCGCAAGGATACTCTGGTTAGTGGTTTTGGTGGAGAAGGGGTGCCGTCAGAGTCAATGGATATAGTAGTGGGTCGTCTCGCCGGCGCCCCAGATGAACATGGTTTATACGGCATGCCAAAAAATTGTCTTATCACCGGTCCTAATTTTAATGCTGATGCTGCGCGCATATACATCAGCCGACTCACAGATGTGGATTTATATTTCGGAATTGATGTGGCTCAACCTGATCCCCGCAAAGGTTTGTCGGGTATCGGAATCAAAGCGGACCAAGTAAGGATCGTGGGTCGCGAAGGAATAAAGATAGTAACAGGCAGAATGAAGTTGGATAAAGGTACAGAAGTCAACAGCCTTGGTGGGAAGATACCTGTTGCTCCCAAGATTGACTTAATGGCTGGTAATAGTGAGGAAGCCCTACAACCAATAGTAAAGGGTGATAATCTTAATGCTTGTTTACTGGAACTGGGTGGGTTTGTGGATAGTAATTCTTCACGTATTGAGATGTTGGAGAATGCTCTTGTGTCGGTGATGGCGGGTTTGACGGCAGAGCCGCTTCTGGCCACCACTAAGGTCTTAGGCCCAATGGTCACCACAGCGGTCCAGGTCTTTGGTAAAAACCCAGGATATCAGTCGAGAATAAACAAAACTCTTTGGGAAGTTAACTATTTAACTAGACCGGATACAAACAGGATTGATATAGTTCACGGCAAAGATTTGCCAGCAATTCCGGGCGCAAGATATATTTGCAGCACCAATGTAAGAGCTTCATAAGAAGGTAATTAAATGTCAGAATCTAAATTTCTACCCTATCAAGATAAAAATGGTGACGGATTAATTGATGCATGTGATGAATATGTATCGGTAACTCCTCCTGTTAATTGTCCCACCTGTGTGCCTAATCCGAATGCTTCGGTCCCAGATTGGAAGAAGCGTCGTATTTATGAGCCGTTTTTGAACGAGAGGTTGTGTAAATATCAGATCACTGTTCGTACAAGTGAAGATACAACCGGCACCGATTGTAATGAAGCCGCCGTATCCACGATGGAGGCTAATTTTAATAATTATGTGGATACCGCCGTCGACGCGCTGTTAGATGTATACAACAAAGATAAAGCTAGCGACGTGGTACAAGTAGTTAAAGAGGCTATGGAATCTACGGATTATAACTTAGATTATCGCCCCAAATCTAGATTACAATTGCTATATTCTGTATCTGCAGATCTTATTGATAGTTTGGCAAATGCGGAAGCACCCGAAACTGATGACGAAGACGAAGACGACACTGATGATATTGTGGTGTACTATAAAGCACATGAATTAAGCCGCATGTTGCTGATGGTGAGAAAAACCCTTGCTCTATATTCTCGTTATTTAAAAGTCTACAGAAAGATTGAAGCAAAAAACATTTACAGAACTGACCCAGAAATTCCTTTTAATCTAGCAGATTATGGCGATTTTGGATTTAAACCACAAAGTTCGTTGATGGGATTATTACTGCCTCATTTAGAAGGGTTCTTAAATAATAAGGGATATAAGATCCCATATACAGCGGATTCCACACCTTGGCGCCTAGGCGGTAATTTTACACCTAAAGAAAAAGTCGCCGCCCTTGAATTTACGTTTACAAACGAATATGTCTTAAAGAAGTTGAAGGTGTATACCGAGACATGTCCCCAACAACCAGTGGAATTTAAGAACTTGTCTGTTTATGGTTTGGCTGCTGCTGCGATATCTCCGGTAGCGGCCGACTCTCTGTCACCCGAGGCAGCGAAGACAGAGATAGTGCCAAGTGCCTCAGACATCCCCACGGGCCCATTAACGCCGTTGTTTAATGGCCAAGATTCACCATGGTCCGACCCCACTGCGATGGCCTATTTGGTTTCTCTTGAGTCTATGGAAATGGATATTACGGCACGCGTCCCAATGGATTGGGTCGAATTTTTGATTAAATATACTTACCCGACCATATATGAGACTTCTGATTATATAGAGAAACTTTCACCTGAAAGCTGTATTGCAGAAGCTTTGCTCAGCGAAGGTAAACAGCTCGCCGAAGATATTATGGGTGATTTCAGTTTGTTTGACGCAATTGCTTATAAATATAACGAAAAATTGTGCAAAACAGATATAGAGGAAGTAAAAGAAGAAGAAGTGGAATTGGGCAAATTGATGCCCACGGAAAGCGCAGAAGCCACAGATGTAGAGACCATTGGAGATTCACCGCCCACAGGCACTACTAGTACCTCTGGCATCGCCCCTGATAAAAAGGTTACACTTTGGGCCCTAGCGAAAGCACAATCTGCTCAAGAGTTAGAGAGCGACAGTGTGACATTTGAGTCAATATGTGGTGAATTATTATTCCCTAATTATACTGCCACCGACTCCAGCGAAAAGAAGCTCAAGGAGAAACTGAATGATCTCAAATTGTGTGGTTTGCTGGATTTGTTTGCTGAAGCCATACAATGTTTACTTGGGGGTCGATCTTTAGAGGAAGGGCTCGGTAGCATTGCTGAATCGGCTCTTAAAGGAATGTCGATTAATAACTTTGGCCAATTGTTTGTTGGTTTGCCACCAGAGAAACAAGAAGAGTTAGGGGCTCTGGTTAAAGAGAAAATTGAAAGCGGAGATATTTTTAAGGAAGATTCACTTAATGAATTGGTCGCAGACGAATTTGCAGGCAACTATATAGCCACAAAACCTTGGGAAGACTCAGAATCAATTACTGGCGCCAGAGATTCTCGAACTCTCGTTATCTCATATGACTCCTTGACGGACACGGGTTTAAGTGATGATGTGGTTATGGAGGCATACATTCAATCTTTGATTGAGGTGTATAGTGAAGAATCCTTTGAACTTATCGATGAATTGAATAAGTTCCCCGGCGCTCAATTGATTAGCACAACCCTAGCTAAAGCCGTTTGTCCGACCACATCTCTTTTTAAACCAACCGTATTCGAATTTATCAAAGATGTAGAACTCCCCTTCTGTAGAAGCACAGAGGATTTTACCTTTCCGGTTTGGAATAACCCATTTGCCTGGATTCCAGAGTGGGCAGATTTTCAAAAAATCTTAATTGATTCCGCCAAGCAAGCTATTAATGAATTGATTGTTACTGCTTTGATGAAGATGATGGTTAAGATCTGTGAAACCCTAGGTAGCGCAGCATGTAAAGCCTTGGAGGGTGCCGGCACACTAGCCGCCGCCGCAGTCACTCCCGGCACAAGCTGCCAGCAGATTTCAGATTTCGTCAAAGAAGGGATATGTGGGGAAGATGCTGACGACGAGGCGGTAAATGCCACGCTAGCCGATATGTTCAGTCTTCTAGGTTTGGGTGCAACAGCCTTAGCTGATAAGGAAAGCGTTGTTTCTTTCGCAGAATCCATCTCATGCGCTGTGACTAGAAGTGAGTTAGCTGAGGCTTTCTTGTGTAATGCGTCGGATGACTTTCTGAATATTGTTAACATCATCATAGAATACGAATATCCTGAATATCGCCCACCGCTACCAAACGAAATTGCCATCAAAAGGTTCTTCTGTAATATGGGCAACTTGTTACCTGTAGATTTCAGAGGAGACCTACAAGACTTCCTCAATGAATTGCCAGATAACGATCAATTGCCGGCCAACCCCAGCTTATGTGCAACACCAGAACAGATTGAAGATTTTTGTGCCGCGCGCGCGGAGTTATTAGAAGGCCGAGCCTCACCTTCTCAAATTGCCGACCTTTGCCAACCTGAACCGTTTCTTGAACTTCCAAGTTTCGAAGCTCCTATGGTTTCAGATCCTGGTTGCAATAATGGTATTTTTCCATATGAACCAGAAGACAATATCGCCGCCGCCACAGCCGGCATCGGAGGAGAGTTAGAAAGTTTAAAAGTTGATTATTCAAAAGATATGTTGGGTAACGGGCCACGCGAAAAGGATTGGGGTTTTATGAATATGATCCTGTCTGATACGAAGTCACAACCATTAACCGCGCACTATCGTAAGGTCGCCGGCGACGACAAGTATGTGGATTACTATGCTGATTTTGAACCTTCGGATCTTGATGACTATGACTCCGACAACCCAGCCACCGCATGGCTCTCGGGGCCGGAGCCACTAATGACACAAAGGGCCGCGTTTCCTTTGTCTGTTGCGGAATGGATGCGAGATCAAATAAGTGAACAAGCAGATTCATTCAAGGAGGGCGGCAAATATAATTCAAACAATGAATTTCAAGACGATATTGAAACGGACGCAATATCTCTTTCGTGGGCCTCCGGCGACTTCGATCCTCTCTCGTTGTCTGATTATGGATATAATATAACTCTCAGCTCCTCATTCGATGAAGATGGCAAAATCTCTTCGGTCTCTGTTATTGAAAAAGCAAGAAAGAAGACTCCTGATTTTACTTTATCATTTGCTGATAATGCGAAGGGTTTGAAGACTGGCCCCGCCGCCGACGACGACACACGCGACCCCGGCGAAGCCTATGGTTTCGACATAGAATTCTATCTTGCTGATCTGTATAAAGATGCCGAAGGTGCCAAGTTAAACGTCGCTAATGATAACACAAGAATAAAAATTACAGAAACGTTTAACCCAGCACGTTTGCCTTTCGACTATGATTTTGATATCTTCGCTATCCTGCGGGCCACTTTCACGTTAACGTTTCCAGTTAAGATATATAACTATATAAAATATTTGATTGAAGAGATCAGCGCGCAGGCCGGAGAAGCATATAGTGAAGACACATATGAATTTTTATGTATAGAAGATACATTGAAGGGTATTGATTTAGACGATTACCCTACATTTTTAAGTACTTTTCAACAGAAAAGATCATATTCACCGCAAGTAGTATTGCTACGAGAGATGCTCCAACAGGCAGGTTCTTCGATATCGCGCCCCGATGCAGAGAGCTATTATAATGATATAATGTCTGCTATGTCTGCGGACATCCTTACAGCCGTTTCAGGAAATGCCGACGCTTATAAGTACGGCGCCCAATATGATAATTTGACTTTTCTTGATGTAGAATATGGTCTTGTAGGAGATGGTAGTACATTCTATGATAGTAGAACCGATGCTGTGGTACCCAGTGGCGATTGGGTACCTTACGCGAACGCTCGAATAATAGATAACGATGATGATGATCAACGCAAAATTAAAAATAAAGATATGATTTTTGGTATGAGTCATATGGAGTATCAAATTGAATATGCTGAAGGAGATGAAGAAAATCGAGTTTTTTATCTTGATCCTTCACAATATGGAGGCACA
>Ga0080013_1001357_pt1 | contig 32765 bp, 58 predicted proteins | sample ETNvirenome_6_85_FD_69236 | JGI IMG/M metagenome (GOLD analysis project Ga0080013, IMG submission 69236) | Marine viral communities from the Pacific Ocean - ETNP_6_85 (SPADES assembly) (version 2) | ecosystem: Environmental > Aquatic > Marine > Oceanic | place: Pacific Ocean | collected 2013-06-19
GGTGATGATACTCTTAAGGCTGTCTTAGATGGACCGACCATCCAAGGACTTAAGGATTTAGGTGAAGTTGGAGTAAGAACAGGGTTTCAAAATCTCTCTACCATAGGAGCAAATAGACTTTCTTTCAATTTGGTTAATATTGCAGAAGGTGGTTTAGCTATTAATACGATGGCAGGAGCCATTAAAACAGGAGGTATGGTAGGATCGTCAGTTAAGGCGATTGCATTTTTTCTTCCCGCTGCTGCTGTTGCTAAATTAATAACTAGCCCTGCTGGAGTCAAATATTTGACAGAAGGTTTAAGAATGTCAGGAAAAGGTCCTAGAGCTTATCAAGTTGCTCGTGCTATAGTTAAGAATTTAATTTCAGTGACAGCGGGTGTCCCTACAAGGGGAGCATTAACAGGACAGGTTGAACCTAGGTCTATTGGGTCAGGACGACAAGTTGGCAACCCGTTCCAAGGATTATTAGGTGGTGGTGCAAATGTTCAATGATTTAACAGATTGGCTAGTTGGAGCTTTGGCTGGTCTAGTAGGGTTGGTTTATAAAAATCAAAGAGAACGGTTAAAGGATATTGAGGATGAACTTAGTTCATACAAGAATGAACAGGTCCGATTAATGCAAATTTTTGTTACTAAAGATTATATTGAGAAGGATATTAAGCCCATCTTAAATAACATGGAAGATAAAATGAAAACTCTTGTAACACAAACTGCTGATGTGATAAAAAGAACGGAGTATAAGATGGATATAACAGCTCTGCATGAGAGAATTAACTCTCTTGAGAAGAGAAAAACTGATAAGGAGAATTACAATGGTTAAGACAGTTATAATGATGGTGGATAAAATGATCCCAGGCCAGAAGACTTACGCACTTATGGCTATCGGCATGGCTATGATGGTGTGTCAAATGATGGGATATCATACATTTTCTACAGAAGCATGGGGAATGATGGGTGTTGGTGGTGCAGCAACTTGGAAAATGGGTATGGATCGAGATAAATGACACTTCTCATTATAGGTTTTTTGGGTTTTGTAGGGTTTGTTTTTGTTGTAGCGAACTGGAAAGCTAAATCTGCAATGAAAGGATATAAATTAGACAGACTTAAAGCAGGACTTGATGTAGCTAGAAAGAGGGACGATGAGTGGATTAAAATTGACAAAAAAACTGAAGATATTAATAATATTACTTCTGCTATGCGTTGGTGGGATAGAAGGATGCGGAAGTGATAAAGATTATATTATCAGAGACCCCGACCCGTTAGGTCAAATTATAGATAAAGATAAAGAAACTTTAACCTTTCCTCACTGGGAATGGGTCGGGTGTGCATGCTCTGAAGGTGTTATATGTATGAAAGAACAAGATTTTATATTGTTCACCCAATTCATGATTGCCGCAGAAACTGTCCTTTTAAAACACAACGTACAAATTAAATATTTACGTCCTCGGTTGCAATAGTGGGCGATTTCTTTTTCCCTTTATGATATTTACTATAGTGCATACTTATAGTATCTCGATATGATGTATCCATGTCTTTTGGATAAATTATTTTTTTAAGATTTCCATTTTTGTCTATAATTTTGCATGGAAATATCGCACCTACTTTTTCATACTGTTTCATTTTTTACCCCCTTTTAAAATATAAGTAATACCTTTTTTAGTCCCAGTGCATGACAATGTTTCCTCAACATCTCCTTGTTCTATTAAAGTTCTCATGACTTGTTTAAAATCCTCCGCATTTAAATAGTGGCTATTTTTCTTTAATAATATGGAATGAGAAACCTTTCCTCCTAATTTTTCAAATTGTCTTAATACCCTATCTATATCTTTGCTAGATTTAGAATAGGCAGCTCCTCTATAAGCAAGGTGCATAAGAATCTCAGCCTTTTCTATAACATTTATAGCTAAATTTATATGTCTTTTTTCAACTTTCATGGAGGAGGATTCACCTGCACTAAAACACATCGCTAATTTAAGACAATGATCCCCTTTCCTCCCATCGAATCCTCTTAACCTAAGATCTTTTGGTTCAACAAGTCCGTCATACCACTCCTTATAATAAGTTAATGCAACAGGATTATATTCCATCATTCCTACCATTCTCCTAATCCTATGCATATCAATCATAAGATCTTTTTTAAAAGCCAATTGTTCTTCTGTAATTACAGGCCATGCTATCCTTTGTCTGGGTTCTTCTGCTACGATAAAAATAACCCGACCCGTAAACCCACCCTCCACCGTCTCTCCTGGCATTGAGTTAGACATCCAGTCTAGGGTTGTAGCTCCCAAAATATTGATAGCAATATTAGACATCTCAAATTTACCCGCTCCCTTAGTTTTATAATCATCATGTCTGGGACAGGTATACCATGAGGTTAATAAAGGCACTAATCCTGATTGAAAAGCACTAATTCCAAGAAAGGTAGCCAATTCTGGAGCATAGATAACAATGTCATTATTCATAGTTTCGGTACTAGCCAACTCTGTACATATAAACTCAGCCGTCATTTTTTGTCGATATATCCTACATAATTTAGAATCTCTCAACATATCATCCATAGCAATGTCGGTAGCACTAGATTTCCTACACCTAGCACTCTCCGCCACAATCACAATATACATATTAGGGAATAGGGTATAAGTACCTTTATAGGTATGTACATTCCTCCCCAATAATGAGGCTATCAAAGACAAACCCGACCATGTATGAAATCTGGTCGGGCTTTCAGTCCCCTTGGTATATTCTAAATATTTATAAATAAAAGATTCATTAGATAAATCTCCCAATCCCTCCTCTTTATAATCAACCTTCATTATTTCCCTCCTGCACTTTTCCAATCCTTCCCTACTCCAATATCCACAGGAATAACAACTTCTTTCCCATGAATATGGATGGGTTGGCTCAGTTCTTTATTAATAATATCAATAACTTTATTTTGATCTTTTTCTTTGCATTGTATGACTAATTCATCATGTATTTGGAGAAGGATTTTTGCTTGAGGAGGAAATTGTGATTCCATCCTAACCGCTCCCATATTTATATGATCTGAAGCTGTAGATTGAGGTACAAAAGCTATAGCACTCCTAAACAAAGGTTCTCCCATAATGTCAAAAAATTGTCGCTTTCTTCCAAAGGGTGTGACAAGAGTTCTTGATTTTTTTATTGTGTTCCTCACCTTGTCATGCCATATTCCCAACTTAAACAAAGAATAATATCGCCCTAATAAAATTCTAGCTTCACTTTGAGGTAGGTCTATGATTGTGGCAAATTTCCCCACCCCTATTAAATAGTTAGCAGCATGTACACATGTTTTTCCTTTTTTCCTTTCTTCACTCTCCTTTCCTATATATTTAAGAGGGATAGATAAAACCATTGATGCAACTTTACTATGTATATCCTCCCCAGCTTCAAATACTTTCATCATGGTTGGATCTTGGGCTAAGTATGCCACAAGTCTAGCCTCAACCTGACTAAGATCTACCTTAACAAATACACACCCATCATCTGCAACAAAGATATCCCTAATATTGCCAGGAATATTTTGCATATTAAGCCCTGTCCCATATATATTCTCCGCACTAGATAATCTTCCTGTCTCTGTCCCATACACAAGCCAACTAGACCTACACCTTCCATCCCTATCCCAGAAATTTTTAAGGTAAGTTGAAATTAATTTTCTCAACCCTCTGACCTCCAAAATAAGATCAAAAATGGTCATAGGATAATGCTTATTTAATTTAACAAGAGCTTCTTCGTTTGTTGTGGTTTTTCCTGTCATTCTATGAAATTGTTTAGGTAAACCTAACTCATCATAGATTAGTTTAGCAAGAGCTTTAGGTGAGTTTGCGTTGAGGGGATAACCCACTTCCTTATCTAAGGTTTTCTGGGCTATGTCAAGTTTTTGACTGTATTCATTAAAATACTTCTTGACTTTTTCTACATCTACCTTAATCCCTTTATGACTAGCTCGAAAAAGGAGGGTTGCGAGGGGCATTTGGTAGCCATGAAAATAATCATACATTCCCTCGGTCTTAAGGTCTTGGGTTAGTACCTCAAATATTTCATATGTAACAGTACAATCCTTGCAATTGTATGTATATAAGACATGAGGACCCCAGTCTCCCTCCTTAGCTTCGTCCTTGAAAAATGGTTCCGAAGTATATATCGAGGCCTGAAGTCCCAAGTTTTTCTTTAACTCGCTTAATAAACAATGATGAGCAACGGCTGTATCCATTATAATGGGGTATATTTCCCCTATCCACGGATATAAGACCATCATCTCGAACATCATGTTTTGTATAATTTTTCCAACCTTCGGGTTGGTAAGAATGTCCCTCACTCGTTTCCATAAGAATATCTCTTGATTCTCCGTCCATACCGCTCTACCTCCTTCATAAAAGGGGATACAGGTAGCATAGTCCCTCGAATCCGCAAACCCAATACATTTAATATAATTAGCACCCATGTCTGTCTCAATATCTACAGCCACGTTTGCCGACCCGTTATAACGATCTAAGGCTTCACAACACTCCTCAAATGTTGGGTTTATTTTAAAGGTTCTATCTAAGACAGTCCATCCCTCTTTCAGCGTTTTCTTGATTTTCATCATGTCAAACATGACAAGGGATGTTTCTTTATACTGTCCTTTGAGACAATAGTCAGGATTGAGTGTAGGTATTACAATTTTGGTAGGAAGTCTTAGAGGTCTAATTAAAGACCCCCTCCACTTTGTTATACTCCATTTCCCAGTCAAGGCTTTTAAAGATCTATTTCCTAAAGGTACTATTATTTTTAAGTTAGGAAGTCCTTCTAGTTCTTTAATAAGATCAAGTTGGGCTTGTCCTTCGTTGGAAGTATCTTGTGTTTTGAAGAGAGAGGTTATATAAACATCACTTCTTGATTTTCCAGAATATTTTAACAGTCTATTAAATAAAGAACCTCTCGAACCAACTAAGGTCATGCCCGACCTTAGTTCCTCATTCGAGGGAGATTCTCCTATAAAAACTATCTCACTTTCTAGTGGACCCGTTGGTGATATGGTTAGTTGAGTCGATGATATCTGCACTAAGGTCTCCTGTTTTCATGTCTAGTGATTTTAATTTGGTCATGAATTCTCTCATTCCTGCCCGATAATATCGACTCCTGTCTCCATACCTCACACACCTTCCTTCAAAATAATTATAAACATCCTTATCAATCATGATATGTACTGATTTACAGTCCATTATTATCTCCTTCTGGGTTATCTGGATTTAAAAATATTTTATCAGAGAAAGGTTTTGAGTTTAAAATTTCATCTGTCAATTCTATTGCATCCAATACTATGGTTTTTGGGTAAAAATCTTGTTCTATTTTGATAGAAGAATTGGATACTAAAGCACCCGCCATTTTCACAATAAGTTGTTGTCTAGTGCTAAGACTTTCCATAATAATACTCCTTCATCATTTCAATACATTTAATTGCCTTATTTAAATCTTCCTCTCCATTCTTATCCTGAAACCTCATTATGTATTTAATAACCGAACCTACAGACAAGTTCACATTATTTTCAATACAAAAAGTCCACGGATCTATTTTATACTTAGCATAGTAAGAAGGTCGAATGGTTGTACTCCCCCCTTTCCATTGGTCATTTAATTTTGACTCGTCTACGGTTTTATTGGTATTTCGTTCAATATCTAAATCATCCTGAAGGTCATCTTTATGGTCTATATCTGGAAAATATTTTTTCTTTGTCATTTAGTCATCTCCTCCAATTCTTTGATATGTTTTTTCATTTTCCTAAAATTTAAATTTTTCCTATCCAATTTGGCTTCAAGATATGTTATATACTCTATAATGTCTTCCCATGCTTTATAGGCACAAGTTTCCTTTCCTCCTAGTTTTATAAGTTCTTGTTGGAGTTTTGTGAGAGCATTATCTGGTCTTTGTACTCTATGTCGTAAGTCTGGTTTAACCATTTTTCTCTCTTCCTTTTTAAAAATTAAAGCTAGGCTGTATAGCGTACAATCAATCGAAATTGATGCCGTTGCCAACCTCCACCCTCTGCTTCGCAAGCAGTAAGACCTCACTTCCAGAGACCTTTTTACGGGGTACGGAATGACCGCAACTCCCAACTCCTACGGACTGGGTTTCTAAGATCCCATACAACCTAGCTCTATATTTAATTAATATAAAAAATGGAGGGAATATAACCACGATGTCCCTCCGAGCATCGCTCTTAATCCCTTACAATATTTCCGCCTTGTAAGGCTCTGGATTATTCAGAGTGAGAGGGCGGGTTTATACAAAAGATTTTATTTTATTAAAAATCTTTCCACTCCCATCAGTTGCAGGATCTTCCACAACATTAGCCTGACAAGTACGACCCGCATAATCAGCCGTATCTAGGGAAGAACCGTTCCAAGGTTTTCCCAATGCCACACAAACATTAGTTAAAAATCCAATTCCTGAGTTATTCCCATTATGAGGGAGAGGAGTAAAATATTTCAAAGTCTTCCCATTATAGTCAGGGTTCGCACTTTCAATGATTGAAAATGTGAAAGCTAGGCGAGGTCGCCCATTTCCTGACGTACCCAACTCACAATCCGTGCAGGTCATTTTGTACGACCCTGAAGGGAGTGGAGTAAAGGCTTTAGAAGATTCTGTTACTGCATCATCGCATGTCATACCTAGATCAATTACTGGCATATTAGTATTCTCCAAAGTTAAACAAAATTAATAAAATAATTATTGTACTTACTGCCATTAATATAAGCGTAATCACATTTCTTTTACCTCCTTTGAAATTTTATAATAAAAAGGCACTCCCAATGAGATGGAAATATTTTTATTTGTGTGAAAATCACTAAAACATTTGTGGTCACATACTACTTTTTCATGATGGATGGCTAGGGAAGACGTTGTTAGGGCTATCCCTTTTCCTCTCTTTAAAGTTTCACCACATTCAGCACATTTTAGTTTCATTTCACACCTGCCATTTTTATTAAGTCATTGAAATGGGGAGTTAGGTAGGATTCCATAGTCGTACTGGATAACAGCCTAGACTTAGCCTCATATATCCCACTACTCCTCGATAGTAATTTATAGATAGGAGGTTTTCCTGGTAAGGTCTCTACCTCACTATGATACACCTCATCAAAGAAAGCTGTATATTTATTTTTTAGTTGTCCTTGAAAGGCGGGTTTAATAAAAATCCGACCCGTTGCCTCTTCCTTCTGCACATCCTCATGACATATACACAAACTATGCTTTCCACTATTCCTCACCTTCATGATGAAGGATTTCATGGATTGATAGAAAGCGTCCCAATCTGCAAATTCTGGTTTTTGTCTCCTATTTAATTGACATATATGTTTCATACAAATCTCAGCCACCTCTCCCATACTATCAATAATAATAGACTCATGATCTGGGGATTTTATGGCTTCATCCAAGGTGTCTTGGATCTCAACCCAAGTACTATCATAAAGTTCAACATAATCTACATTTTTCCCCCTAATACTTAAAAGACCTTTGTTTAGATCTAGGAAGAAAGGTTTTGGGAAGGTAGCACCTAGGGTTGTTTTCCCTGTCCCTGCCTTACCATAAACAGTCGCACTCAGTTTTATAGAGGTACTGTCCATATCCTTAGCATTCTTAATTTTCATAAACCCTCCGTTAAAATATCTTGCCATGTTTTAGCTCCACACAAAATACTCTCTTTATACTCATGATATTTTTTCTCACAAATATTTAAATTGTGCTTGGCTATTTCTATGTCTTTTAAAAGGCACATCAATCGCCCTTTCACCTTACCATCCACAAGCTCATTAATTGATTGGCGAGCTTGCTTGTCTGCTTCATCTAAATTAATCTTAACTTTTACCATCACCATCTCTAACCCCTTTCTCTAAAGTTCTTGCTCCTGTGAATGGTTCCCACACTTCGACTTGGAACATGGAGTTTTTAATAGAGTCTTGGATTTCTCCTTCCCCAGCTTGACATAACTCAATGTAGGGACACCTCCCGTACTGAGTGCATGCACTAGTAGTTCTAGGGAAGAACTCTCGTCTACAACACTCTTGCACTTGTTCTGCGATCCACAAGGCTTCTTTTCTCCATCTTTCAATTTCTCCTTCATTTCTTGTTGTTTCCTCTCTATTAAATGATATTGTATCTTCAATATTTTCTGTCTTTCTTCCTTTCCTAAAATAGATTTGGTTTAAAATCGCACCCGTTACATTCTGTCCTGTAAGTTCTTTAACACCATAAATATACCCATCTATTTGATGGTTTGGTTTTGGGATTAGGAATCCCTTGTGGGCAGAAGTCTTATGCTCAAAGATCATCATATCATCCCTGTCTTTGTATTGGATAAGACCATCACATCTAAATAGGAAAACGAAAGTTCCCATATCTACAGCCCCGCCAATTTCAAGATCAATTATATCAAAAGGCTCATTTACAAAATAATCTCTATATTTTTTTGTAATGGCTAGTCCTTTCATGATTGTCCTAATACCAGTCTCATCATCTCCCTCATAAGGACCCCATCTAAACCCAAAAGCCCTATCCATCTTACTAGGATCGTGGTGTGTATACCATGATTCTAGGGCATCATGCAAGGCACTACCAAATTCAGGCTTAGCCTTAGCGGGATTTGTCTTTAAATTTAAATATTCAACATGTCTTAGCTCAAAATACCTAGGACATTTCCTAAAATCATTCATCATGGAGGTATCTAGTTCTTCAATTATTTTCATCGAAATTCTCCTACCTTTGGCTTTTCTTTTAACCAAACTCGGAGCATACCCTCTCCCCAAAGTTTCTTATTATTTTTAATTGCTCTGGACATAAATTTGTACCGATATACTCTCCCATAACTGTAAAGATTATTTCGTTCACGTGCCGTCATTACTACTGAATCACCAACTTCCATATCTTTTAAAAATGCATATTTTTCTGGTTCAGATCCTTGTGGTATTGGTACATTTTTTTCAATTTTCATATTATCCTTTCTCTAACCCTGAAATTTCTAGGGCTGTCTCTTCAGATATATATTTATCGTTAATGAGAGGGATTAAAGCACCAAAACATAAATTTTTCTCCTCTTCAAGATTGGAAGTACCTCTTTTCATTTTCCCCTTGATAGATAGAACTAATTTTTGGTTACATATCTTAATAATTTCTTCCGCTCCCCATTTCTTAACAATTTCCTCTAGGTTAGAGAAGATTTCATGTTCTTCCTTTTTTTCCTCTTCTCCGACCTGTACTATAATAAATTCTTTTTTCATTTTATTCTCCCACCGTCTCACCAGACCAAGGCATACTTAACTGCTCTCCTTTTTTCTCATCTTTTTCTTGCATAACAAGTTTAGCTTCTTGAAAAGATGAGTCCATATCTGCCATCATTCTGTCTGCAATCTGATAGGAGGATTTAGTTATAAAATCCATTGCTTCTGCAAGAGATTTATTTTCTACGCTATCCTCACCATATCGTATGATTAGGGATTGCATGGCACAAGACGCAAACCTTAATCTATCCCTATCATTAAGGCTATAGAATAAATTTTTAGCCATCTAAGATCTCCTTATATAACCCAAATCTGTTAATAAAATTATAATATCTTCCTTTTTACTTTCTATAATCAATCCTCTTAATTTTTTCTTAGAAAGTTTTTTAAGTTCTTTTGTTCTAAATAAAGAACTAACTCTCTCATTTCTCTCTTTTATTAGGGTTGGATAGTCTGGGTGTGGAGAAGAGGGGACAATATCTGCCCCCAGTTCCCGACCCTTTCCCCGTGGAGCCTCTACTAAAGCTCCGTTAGGATAGGTTCCTTTATCCGACAGGACTGTTCCTATTCTGTTTGCTTTCATGTTCTAGTTTTTTTAGTAGTTTGTTTAGTTGTGACGTGAGGTATTTTGAATGGTTGAGAATTTTTAGTGCCATTACCTTCACCTCCAAGATATTTTCGTTTGTCTCTATCGACTTGGAGATTTCCTCCAGTTCTCTTAGGTCCATGTTTCTTCTCCTCTTTGGTTAGATAAATCTCAAGCTCCTCCCACACATCATCAATTAAATGGAAAGAAAGTTGTAAGAGATGTCTTAAAACCTCTTCCTTTTTTGTTTTATGTGCGTGGGTAGCTTTATAATGTATAATTTCTATGTGATTAATTTGCTCTTTAATTTTTTTCATAAGATTTAGCTTTCATCATCCTTTCTAAGACTTTTATTTTGTCTTTATCATTTGCATCAACAAGTTCATCAACCTTGGTGTTAAGCTCCTCAGTACTCCATCCTTTTTTTGTTTTTAAATCCTCTCCCATTAATTTAGAATAATGTTCGATAAGATCTAAGACATAATCTTTCCCTCGTATCTTTTGGATAAATTCTTTATGTCCTTTGAAAATAACACCCATTTCTTCCCTAGCCATAAATAAACCCATAGTAAAAACTGTAGCGTAGAAAGAATCTTCTTTTTCTAAGCCCTCACCTAAATCTTCCTGCAATTGCTTTACATCTATATATTTTTGGGCAATATGGAGAGCGTCACACAGGACAGCTAACTTCACTACAGATATTTCTACAGTCTTGTCATTTAAGTCCATGATATATCCTTACATTTTTTGGTTAATAATGTTATAAAAAGCAAAGCCCGTGCCAAACATTAACTTTACAATAGTTTACATTTACTTTTGCCCAACAATGGCTTTGACTACCTCCACAACTTTGTGAGGGAAAGATGCTATATCAGGACAGAGGATATTATCTTTATAATATCTTTCTACTGAAGTACATCCACTATCCCCAATCCCAATCCCAATAGGTCTAGTCTTTAAAATATGAGCTGTTCTTTTTATTTCGTTCCGTAAATTCCAACGCCTATGCTTAGGAGCGTTTACAGGAACACCATCACTAAAAACTAACAGATATTTTAATTTTCCTGCTTGATTTTTTAGTTGTTTGGTTGTGTTATGCACAGCCCACCCATCACTATTATAGGAAGCATGCCTACTCTGTACTTCTGCCTCCATAGTTTTCCACATCTGAATATATTTATCTCTTGTCAGAACTTCCCTAAAATCCTTATATAAAATAAGACGATCTGTGAAAGAGGTTATATTAACAGGTATGGCTAGTTTTTGGAGAGCTTCGGCTACACAAGCAGCTCCTAGAAAGGCATTGTAAGACTTCTTTCCACTCATAGAACCTGATAGATCAACAAGGAGAGTGAAAACATAATCAAGATCTGTAGGTTTAGATCTTTTCTCCCATGCTCGTGAGTCAAAGGAATCAATGTCATTTGCTAGCTCTGATATTCTCTTGATGATACCAATATCGCCACCCGTCTTGAACTTAGCCTCTCTTCTCCTCGCTCTTTTGATTTTGAAGATAGGTCTTAGTTCATTGGCTAGATATTCGGATAGAGTACCTAGCCTAACATCAATACCTTCCAAGGTTCTTTCTCCGTCCGTAATATATCTATCTTTAAGTCTTGGATTTTCCTCCTCTAAAAATTTATCCCCTTTCTTGTCTAGTCTTTCATGTATGTTTTTGGCTAGCATTTCAGCCATTTTAGAGATTTCTTGCTGAGAGCTAAGGCCAGAATCTGTAATATCATCCATGATAGAATGAATATTATCATCTAGATTTTCCCCCTCTTTATGTACAGGAGGATTGTCTTCTATCTCTTTCAATCTTTTCTTAGCAAGCTCTTCTAATTTTTTTCTTGCATGTTCTTTTTTAAATTTTTCTTTCTGTTGTTCTCTCTCGGAAAGGCTATCTACACATCCTCCTTCGAGTCATTTTCTGACTCACAATCCTCACTCTGAGTACCACCTGATTCTCCACCTTCAAAATGCTTGGAGATTAGGGCTTTTAAGAGAGTTTTGTCTTGGGTTGTTGTGATTTTGTTGAAGTAATAGAAAGATACAGCCTTAACAAATGTCTTGGTTAGATCTTCCTGTGGGTATTGAAACATGAATTGCTTAACCCTATCAAACTCCCTCTGGAATGAGGTGTAGATGGGTTGTTCATAGGTAGAACCAATCTCCCGTATCTTAACAAGCTCATCAAATTCTACACTAAATTCTACATACTTCTTAATATATAGTTTGACTTGGGCGATATCATCAAACTGATCCCAATCTCCTGTGGCTATGATCTTGTCTTGTTTTCTAAAGGCAGGGATCTTGATACCAAACTCGCCATGTGTACGGGATATCTTTTGTTCCTTAGACATATCATTCAGTCTTAAATGGACAAACCTAGATAATTGTGGAGGATCTAAGACTTCTCTGTTACCATACACACCGCCAGGAGGATTTTGGAGAGCTATAAGTCTAAAGTTCTTATGTACTGGAATCATCCTCCCGTCATTGAAAGTGTTTTTTACCTGAGTCTTTTTTCTCAGGAGAGCGTCTAGGGGTTCTGTTAGGACAGCCCTAGTTTCACCTCTAATAAAGTTATATTCATCGAGGATTGTGAGATGTCCCTCCTCGATCCCTATAGGCAACGCTCCTGCCTTATATCCAAACCCGCTCTTAGTACTGTTGTCTAGGGTTTTGGAACCCATAATCTGATCTGGCTCCATGTCATGGCAGTTTAGGTAGGAGAGAGGCCATTGACATTCCTCAGAAATAAAGTCAATCATTTCTGTCTTACCCAACCCACTCTCTCCCTCAATAAGGATAGGCTGTTTGAGATTGAGACATACCGCAATTTTCTGGGCTAGTATTTCATCCTCTCTAGTCAGGATTCTCTTCTTATTTCCCTTCCCAACCGTCCCATTTCTTACCTTTACTTCCACCCCTCCGAATGTCTTTAATTCCATGTTTTATAATCTCCCTTTTAAAATTATAGATTGAAAAGCATACCATCTTATCTTCCTCATCTGCTGCAAACCCTTCCTTTATACCTTCCCATAATTTCTGTGGGTTAGGTCCTATTACAGGGTAGGAGACATCTCCCTCATCTATAAAAAAGATAGAATTGGGATATTCTCTATGCCCTACAACATATAAAGATTTTATGTCTTTTAGCAGTATAAGGTTTGTTCTGAACGGTAATTCATCTGACATGTTAATTCCTCCTTTCTACTTTCTTGGCTCAAGTTTGTCAGGGCAGTTACAACACCCATCCTCTCGCTCCCATCTTAGTATTTGTTTGAATATATAAAAGATCCCTGCTATCCCACTAGCACACATTATAAAGATACAAACAACAATACCAAACTCTATCCATTGTATTATGCTGTGCATTATTCCGTTCTCCTTGTTTTATATGTCTTTAGATTCATTTTGATAATTCCAAAAGTATAATTTCCATAATCCCTTATATTATAGTGGGTTATGAATAGTTCCTAGGAAAGTTCTCTTATCAAAATCGCCCTAAGTTACCATGTATAGGGGAGTTTACATCAATTCTTCCAAAAATGGGTAACCCCCTACCCCCCACCCCCCTCTAAGGACACATGTAAACCATATCATCACATATATCCATAAATAAAGGGTATAAATATAAAGAAATATTTTATTTTTTTTATATATATTTATACATACTAAGGCTTGTTTCTGGCTTGGGTGACCCTCCCCCCTATGGGAAGAATAATAATTCAAGAAGTCCTTTGTTTGTAAGGACTTTACATGATAAATAGTTCCAATAGTTCCAAAAAAATAGGGGTTAAGTTGTAAACTATCCATTATCCCCTACACCTCTCTCTAAATTCATCCTCGTCAAATGCAGGGTTTTCCTTAGATAAGGCATGGCAATATGTACTTACCAACCTATCATATAATTCTTCATGTTCTAGCTCTATAAACTCTATAGCATGATTAGCTAAGGCATCTGCTATCAATTCAAAATGTTGTTTTGATATTTTCATGTATATATCTCCTTCAATTTCATTTCTAACATCATAGTAATTAATGTCTTGATTTTTATATATTCCCATAGCTCTACCACCAACACCAATAGAACACCTTATCACCGTCTTCTATAGCCTTTCTTGCTTTCATACAAAATTCTAGGTCTTGTTTGTAGTAGTGTTCAGAGCTGTCATTCCCCCAGAAAAATCCTCCTGCATTAGGAAGTGTACGTATTTTGACAGCCTCTTCTAAGACATCAATGTCAGTAAGGGTTAGTTCTAATTCGTCAGGTGTGTTCATTCCTGGATTTCCCATTCTCTCATCTGTAGGCTCATGTCCTCCAGTTCTCTCTATAAATAGCTCATCCATAAATCCCTGTAGTCTAGGATGTTTACGCCATGTTGCTAGTACCTCTCCCTCAGTTTCTGGCTTTGCCTCACTATCTCGTCTAAACGCACTCTGGTCTAGTCCCATGTTTAATACCTCCGCTCTAAGATATCGCATATAAATGCGACTAATATAAACAATCCTATAAATATAACCCCAACCACATACCCTACAAACAACTCAGGAGCTATAATCATTGTGTATCCTCCCTAAAAGTATTGTCATATTGATATTCCGCCATGTCTATCATATAACCATGAACTCCCTCTACACAGCTCTGCCCACATAACGTCCTGTCCATGTAGAAATAGTATCTATCCTGAGGTAGGATAGCTTTCCCACAGATAAAACAAGAATATGGGTCTGTGTCGTTATTTATTTCCTCGAATATTTCATCTATATCAGCCATATTTCACCCTTACTCCCTCTTTACGCCTGAGGGTTATAATTTTATCCTTAGTATGTCGGAATTTTGTGATATTACATAAAATACAGTCCTTATCCACACAACCCCTAGGAGCTGTGTACATTTTATTCCAGACAAAATGGGTAGTTCGTCTATTATATGGTCTCATTACATTCCTTTCTAAATAAAACTTGGGAGGATGGGATTAGCCACCCTCCCGTACATTTTAATCCTCTAACACAAAGTAAATCAAGATTGTACATATAGCACCTATGATCGTGAGGAAAATCATATACTCTCCTCCAATACAACTGGTTTACCGTTCCTCATTTGTACACTAACCTTAGTAGATCTTGTTGGTACATCTTGCATGTCCCAGAGAGATATTGGTTTAGTCTTTATAGCTAAAAAATTCTTATTACTCCAACGTCTTAGATATTTCTGGTCATTTAATCCTTGCTCTGTAGTCATAATGTTCTCCAAGATTAATAGGATTGATAATGTGATGATACACCTTATTAAGACTAGGATCTTATTATGTTTAGTTATCCATTGCTTCCAAGACTGCTTCTTTATGGGTGATAGTCCTCTTGAAAACTCTCTCAAGAAGATCTTGAGCCAGTACTTTAGACTCTTCACTACTAGGATCTGACATAAGTTGCTGATAGGAATCTCTTTTGACAGATAGAACAGCCTGTTTAGCTTTCCTGTCAGAGGTTGATTCCTTATCAAGGATGCGATCAATAAATCCTGTCACTTTCTTCATACCATCATCAGAGTGCGTCCAGTAACAGTCTATAATGATTTTCTTCCATGACTTACCGCCTTTAGACTCTGCCTCTTCAAACCATTTCTCAGCCTGATCTGTGTTAATTTCTCTAACACAACCCACTGACATTTTGAAGTCTTTGTCTAGAGGATCAGTAATGTCAACGTCATTATCATCCTTAGCATACTTTGTTAGGAGGACATTACGCTCTTGAACAGCCTCAATATATGTCACATATTCGTCATCACGCTCTTTTCTCGGAGAACCATCATACTCTTTACCTTTTTTCCTTACTGTCCAGAAACAAGGTTTATAGAGAACATCCTCCGCAGTTTTTGTATTATCATAAGAGGTCGTGCCGATATGTAACAACGTACCAAGACCCTCAAGTGTAGCCTCTACAATCGCTGGTAAATTCATAATATATCCTTTGATATAGGTTAAGATTTAAAATCCTAGCCTTATCAAGGCATATCATCTCTAAGGTGTTTGATGATTCAGGTAAATGTCAATCACATTATTACCTATGCTTAAACCCTCTTTTCGGTGTAGTCAAAGCGGTCGCCTAGATCTGGCATCGCACTGATGGCTATATATGTGTCTTGCTCCACATCCCAAGCTCTTACACTTACTCGAGGCGTGTATTTCTCCTCACGCCTATATATGAGATTATCATAACCAGATTAACGGGAGATTAACTGGGCGTTAAATGTTTTTAATATACCAAAGGGGTCACGCTTCGTTATGTTCTGTCATATACAGCGTTTCAATCAGAAAGCATGCTTATTTCAGAGCGTTGTATTCGGGTAAACATAGCGAGATTTGGCGGGGGGTACTATTCTCATCCAAGTTTATGAAATATATAAAAAATAAATATAACACATAACTTACATATTATGACATTGTATTACACTTCTCAAACTACATAACATAATGTTAATGTGTGGTATAGTGAGAACGGGTCGGTTTTATATATGTCAGGGAGAGAGTGTGTGAAAATATTTTTTTGGGTATTAGGGGGAGCGGTGGCTATTGGGGTTAGTTTGTTTGTTGCTTATATTATAGCTATGTCGAGGATACATTAGATGGATATATTTTACTGGATTTGTGAAGTTTATGATTACGAGAAACGAAAATGTAAGAAGAGAGTGTGGAAATAACAGATGAGGTAATGATGAATGGACGTACTGGATATTTGGAATGACTTGGGGTACATCGAAGGTTTTTTGTTTTCGTTATGGATAGGACTCATGTATTGGGGAAAGTGTTGGGTCGATGCCAAATTTAAGTGAGGTATTATTACAAGGGATATCTAATAAATTGGATAAATTATTGGACTTAATGAAAGAACTTATTAGAATGCTTGGTAAGAAAATTAATAAGGATGGGTTTTGAGGAGAAGGAATAATGGGTTGGATTGATAAAAAGAAACTTGATCTTGTGATGTCTATATTTAGACAAGGAGGGGATAAATCTAAATTATTGACTGGTGGAGATAATACAGGATTTTTTTCCAGAAAAGGTATTGCTATGAGAGATGCCATAAGACGAGGTTCTATTGTAGAAGAAACAAAAAAAGGCCTAATAATTCAAAGAGACGATGTTGCAGGAAATAGACTTAAAGATAAAAAATTCATGGGTGTGGAGTCAGTAAAAGAGGATGTAAAAGATTTGAAGGAGATTGTTGATTATAAAAGAGACTTGCAAGATTCTCTAAAAAATTCACCCCAAGAATTTTTTCATGGTTTGCCTGTAAAGAAATCACATACAAAAACTAGAATAGAAAGAGCGATAGAAAGTCAAATCAGAGAGCAAAAATTTACAAAACAAAGTACGAAAGATTTTATAGAGAATTTTGGTGGTAGTGCAGAGTTTAGAAAATGGAAGAAGGCTTTTGAAAGATCATTACAAGGATTTGATAATTAGGAGAAAGAATAATGGGTGTATATAAAGGTTGGAAAAAAGCCGAAGAAATTATAAAGAAATGGAGGGATATGCGAAAAGGTATTATAAAAAATAGTAGAGGACCTGATACTGTCATGTGGCAAGCTGAAACAAACGATGTAGGCGGGGCTGTACCAAAAACTATAGGAGAGTTAAAGATTCTTGACATGAATAAGGATCAATTTAAAGCTGCACAAGCCTTTAAAGAAGCACTATCCAAGACCAAGGAAATTAAACCTAAAAAGAGCAGAGATTTACAAAGGCAGAAGGAGGTAAAGAGTTTTAGACCTGAATTTGATCTAAAAAAGTGGGCTGAGACAACACAACAGCAAAGAGAACAGGTGCGAAGGCAACAAAAACACTTTAATAGAGCAGCTAAGGGTGCTACTGATAATTAATAACTAGGGGGAATTATGGCACAAACAATTGTAAAAAAATTAAGCACCCGTCATCAATTAATGATGTATGATATGGTTTTTAACGGGATGGGGAGTAAGGAAGTTGCTGATAAACATGGCTTAACATTAGCTCGACTCAATGTTCTTAGACGGAGTCCGTTGTGGGTAAAGGAGGAGGATAAGGTTAAGAGGGAAGTGTTGGCTGAGCATAAGGAAAAACTCGGACACATGATTCCAAAGGCTATGGATACCTTGAATGAGGTTGTGGGTTCGACCTATGTTGTTAAGGATGAGAAAGGTGAGGAGAAGGTTGTTATGACACCGCCAGCGACTAGGGTTCAGGCTGCCGCCCAAATATTAGATAGGACAGGTATGAAGGAACAAGATCTAGGACAAACGGGTGGCGTTACCATCCAACTATACGCCCCAGGCTATGCTACTGATGATGGTAAGGGTAAAATTATTGATGTAGAGATTGAGGATAAAGATAATGCCAGTTAAATATGAAAATGGAAAAAAAGTACACCTTCCATATACAAAGAAAGGTAAACGATATTATAAGGAAGGTGAATCAAAGGCTACTACATCCTTAAGTCAATATAAAAGAACTCCTACTGAAAGAATGCGTGAGATTAAGGACAAAAATTTAAAAGGGATGAAGGATAATTATTTAAGAGCTGTCGATTTAATTACAACCCCTGCTTTAGCGAAATCAGCTGGTAAGACTTTATATAGTCTAGCAAAATCAGCTAAGACTAAGGCAGTTTTAAGTGGTTTATTTCCTGGAATTATAACAAAAAAAGGACGAAGAGATTATCCTGAAGCTCAATCAGCTTTTTCGGCAGGAGAAGGTCAAGAAGCAGTTAGACGGAAGATAACAGGATCTAGAGATATACTTGAAAAAAATCCAAAAAGATTTAAAGATATTGATATGGATGAATTGGATAGAGGAGCAGCTCAGGCTGTACTTAATCCTAAGAATAAAGAGGATAAATATTTAGGAAAGTTAGTAAAAGCAGGGAAGTTAACATTGGCAGAAGTATTTGAAGCAGTAAAAAATCAGACTAATATTAAAAGCGTTGATGTCCTTAAAACAAATAGAGAATTAAATAGAGTTCTAGGAAAGCATAAACGTGGAGCTGGATCAAAAGAATATGAAAGAACTATAGAGAAAGCAAGGGAAGGCACATTCAACCCTGAACACACGGAAGAATTAAAAAGGATTCATAGAAAAAAGAAAAGAGAAAAATAAATGGACAAGTTTGATGGAGGAGGGTCTATTTTAAAGGAAAATTTCACAAAACGGGTGCGTGAACTTGTGGACAAGAGAGATAAGCCTTTCGAGAAGTGTCTTGAGTGGTGTGCAGGTTTAGGAGAGATTGGTAGGGATTTACTTAACAAAAAATTAATTAAGAAGTTAGTTCTTCTTGATATAAATAAAAAGGCTCTGGATGAAGGGGATAAAAGATGGGGTTCTAAGGATATACGATATTATCAATCCGACAATCTTTCTAATCTTAATAAATATGAAAAATTTGATTTAGTTGTTGGTAATCCGCCCTCATATTGTAATGTTGACCCTAACCATCCTTCATATCCTGAATGGGAGGGAGATTTAAGACCTTTTGACCCTGAATGGAAGTTAAGAAAAGAATTTTATGGTGATATTGCAAAAAATATGACTATGGATGGGGTTATTTTAATTAACGAGGTTGAATTATACAAAGACAAGGTTTTTATTGGAGAACTTTGGGATAATAGACCAAGGCCACCTGTGGGAGAATTTATGGATATGATTGAAGGGAATGGGTTGCGGATTAAGTCTTGTTCCTTTTTAAGGGATATTGATGGTGTTGATGTGTATATGATGGAGAGTAAGATATGTGGTTCTTACTTGTGATTATTTTGCAAATAAATCCTCAAACAGGTCCTTTTGTAGAGGAGGTTCATATTGCCAAAACTTTTGATACGGGGAGGGAATGTAAGGATTATATGAACGCCACCCGTGCATTTGAAATTCCACCACTACATAATTTGGGGTGTGTTAAATGGGGAGATGTTTTTGTTTGATTCTGATCTTGTGCTTGGGTTAAGGATATTAGAATTTATTACCTCTGGACTTTGTCTTTATGCTACCTATCTCTTGGTACATGAGGATGGGAGAGGGAGTTGGTGGGGGATGGCGGGACAAATGACGGGACTTTATTGTATTATGTGGGGTGGTTATTGGGGATGGTTACCATTGGATTTGGCGATGGGTGTTATTTATGGTAAGGCATGTTGGAAAAGACTTAAAGTAAAAGAGGAGTCTAAAGTATGGCGAAAAAAGATTTAAACCCGAAAGCAAGAAAGGGCTGGGTATTAGAGAAATTTCATTCATTTGCTGATAGAGAGCAAGCTGAAAAATATCCTGCTCATATAGGAGGTGGAAAAACCTCTATTTTACCTGCACTTCCGAAAAAAGAAAAATGGAGAGCGGAAATACCAGAAGATTTTGGAACCACTCCATATACTTTTGGATTTACTGATAAATATCCAACACCATCTGACAAACAAATTATACGGGAGATTCAAATTCGGAAATTTGCTAAAGAACTAGCTAAAAAATTAAAAGGAGAAGGTTTTCCCAAAGATATAATGATGAAGCATGCTCAAGAGAAGGATTATATAGAAGAGTTTAAGAGAGCTATGGGAGACCCTAAAGGATATTCTTTAGAACAGCTTGAGTTTCCTAAAGGGTTTAAACGATTGCCATTACCAAAAAATAAAGAAAATGAAAAATATTATGATCTTCATAGAGATAAAAAAAGAAAACTTTCATGACACCAAAAGCATATTTAAAAAAAATTAAATCAAACACACCCCTTATTATTACATGGATAGATGCTTCTGATTCTTATGGCGAGGGTGTTAAGGTGGTTGAGTTAGAGAAATGGGCGAAGAAAAATGGGCCGACCCGTTATGATACCCTCGGATTTTATATGGGGATTATCAATGAGCGATGTTTTTTAGGGTTTAACAAGGATAATAGTTCAAAGGATGGATTGTACAGGGGTGTGGCAGAAATCCCTCTCCCCATGATAGAACATATCCATGCCCTACAAAGATAAGACAAAACAACTAGAATTTAATAAGGAATGGTTGAGGAAGGATAGGATTAAAAATCCTGAACGTCATAGGTTATATAAAAAGACTTATTTAAAGACGGTGAAGGGTAGGAGGTTGAAGGTGGCGGGTAATGCCAAGTATAGGGCAAATGTTAGAAAGGCCTGTCCTTCTTGGACGAGTATAGGAGAAATACAAAGTATATATAAAGACTGTCCTGATGGTTATCATGTAGATCATATAGTGCCATTAACCAATAATAAAGTATCAGGTCTTCATGTTCCTCACAACCTTCAATATCTCACACCCAAAGATAATAAGAAAAAAGGGAATAAATTTTAATGTCTGAAATAGATCTATTTTATGGTAAAGAAGGACCATCTCCTAAACAGGCCATATTTAGAGAGGCTACTGAGAGATATAAATTATTTGGTGGTGGAGTTGGGGGAGGTAAGTCTAGAGCCTTGTGTGCTGAGGCTATCAGGCAAAGTCTTCTCTATCCTGGGAATAGGGGATTTGCAGGACGTAATGAAGCAGAGGCTTTTAGAAAAACAACCCTTGTCACCCTTCTAGCCCTTATCATTGAAATTGAAAATTTTACTGGTCAAAGGCTTTTGGTTAAAAATGGTCATAACCAAACCAAGAAAGAAATTTCTTTCATCAATGGTTCTATGATTTTGTATGGAGGGATGTCGGGACCCGATGCAGATGAACGTATCAAGTCTTTGGAGATTGGATTTTTTATTGTAGATGAGGCTAGTGAATGTAATGAAGATGTTGTGAATATGTTGAAGGCTAGGCTTAGGTGGAAATTACCTAACAATAAATATCCTCGGTTTTTTGGTCTATTCGCCTCTAACCCTGAGCCAGGGTGGCTTAAAAGTACCTTTGTCGTACCACAACAGTTAGGTGAGCCAAAACCTGACCATCTCTTCGTACAGTCTCTCCTTAAAGATAATCCGTGGTTACCTCCAGACTACCTTGAAAATTTAAGGAGGGATAATCCAGAATCTTGGGTTAAGAGATATGTGGATGGTAGTTGGGATGCGGTGGAAGGACAGGTTTGGCCTGAGTTTAATTATGAAGATCACGTCTTTCCTAGTTTAGCTCATGATTTTGAAATTCCATATCCAACAAAAGGAGAGGTCTTGCAGTTTGCTGCCCTAGATCATGGTCAAACAAATCCAACTTGTTTTTTAGGATTTTATGTGGATCAGGATGATAATATTTTTGTCTTTGATGAGTATTACCAAAAAGGACTTGTATCCTCACATTGTATGAATATTATGGCTAGGTTTGATGTTAGTGCTTTTGAGTATATTTGTGCCGACCCTTCTATGTGGGGAAAGACTAGAGAAAAAGAAGGAAGAGCGTGGAGTGTATTTGACGAATACGATGAATATGATATATACTTAGACAAGGCTCAAAATGATCGAGCTGCTGGGTGGAATCGTGTAGGAGAATATCTTCGTACCGATCCTGAACACTATCATCCTATATTGGACAAGCAGGGTTCGCCAAGACTCTTCATCTCCGCTCGGTGTCGTAGTTTACTTAATGAAATTCCTGAATATGTGTGGAAGAAATTAAGAGAGAAAGATTCTAATCCTAAAGAGGAGGCAAGGAAATTGAACGATCATGCGTGTGATGCACTGAGATATGGGGTTATGTCTAGACCTTCGCCTTATGAATTGAAAGAAAAAGATCAAGCACCTGTTGGTTCCTTTAATTTTTATAAAGGAATGAGTACGATAGGTTTTAAGAAAGGATATATGGTCAATGGCTAAAGAAAATGTGCAGGATTGGGGGAATAAAATCCGTCATGCTAGGGAAAATCATGAAAAGACTGTAGAAAAGCCTACCAAACTTTATCGCAATTATTATGCTGGGCGGCAATGGTCTCATATGGGAGAGGATAGTCGTACCTCCTATAATAATGAGATTGTGGATAATATTGTATTCACGGCTGTATCTACCATAAAACCCGCTATATCACAAAACCGCCCTAAAATCTTCGCTAAACCTAGAAAATCTCAATGCATGATACAAGGTCAAATGGTAGATTCATCTCTCCTCGTGCAGAGAGTTGAGATACTGGCTCAGTTCCTATTTGATGAGTTAGATGTAAAGGAGGAGACAGATAAGGCTATAGTTGATGCCCTAATAGGATCGTGTGGGTATGTGATGATAGGATATGATGTGGAGGTGTTGGAAGAAGAAGTGACACCAGGGACCTTTTTAGACCATATTGAAGATGAAAATATTTATGTAAAGAGAGTTTCCCCACTTGATGTGTTGAGAGATCCCAACGTAAAAGACCATAATATAGATCATGATGAGTGGATTGCAATAAAATGGCAAAAAACATTAGAGGAAGTGAAAAAGGATTCGACCTACAAAAACACCAAAGACTTACAAATAAATGTTGATATTAGAGAAGATCAAGGAATGATGGCGAAGGTTGATACGAGGATGGGAGGTAATCCCAAAGATCTTATTAGTGATTCGGGTATATTTGGTAGGGTTGAGGGTTGGGATATTTGGGATAAGAAAAATGGAAGACTTTTAGTTTATGTTGAAGGACATCATTCTTTTTTGAGAGATACTGATTGGCCTTTGGATTATGGAAATTCCTACCCGTTAGAGAGTGTTTGGTTTAATTACAACCCAGACGAAACCTATGCGGTGGCTGATACGGCTACTTACCAGTCCAAACAGGACTTTTTGAATAGGTTTGAGTCTAAGATTGTAGATCATGTTTCGAGGATTGCGGATCGTAAATATGCCTATGATGGGAAGAGGGTTAATCCGAATGAGATGGATAAGTTTGCTCATGGGCCATCAGGGACTTACATTAAAACAAAAGGAGACCCTAATACCGCTATAACGGTTGTTAAGGATTCTACCATCTCTCAAGATTTATATGCCACTGTCGCTACCATAAAACAGGACATTTATAGACAGGTAGGTATTGCTCAGTTTGAGAGTGGTGGGGCTGAAAAACTACAAACCGCTCAAGAAGGGCAGATGATAGGGCAGGGAATCTCGGCTCGTAGGACAGAAAGAGCTACAATGGTGGAGAGGTTCTTATCTAAGGTTATTAAAAAAATGTTAAAAATTGCTCAACAAACCCTTCCTGCCGATACAGAACTACCTATCTCTCAAGACCAAGCTATGTCTATCAATGAAGAAACCCCTGGCGTTGTGAGAGGAAAAAAATTTCCTTTTCTTCCTATTGACAAGGAAATTATTGGGGGTGAGTATGCGTTTGGGATTGAGACAGGTTCAACTCAACCTACCAATGATACGGAGAGAATGCAGAAAATTTCTTCCCTAGTACAATATGCAGCCCAAAATCCTCTCATAGATCAGGTGGAGGTTACTAAGATTGCTCTTGAATGGGGTGGGTTTGGTTCATATATGTCCCGACTCATGAAAGATCCACAATTAGTCCAGCAAGAACAGCAGCAACAGCAACAGCAACAAATGCAAGCTATGATGGCTGAACCTCAGTTAAAGACCCAGACTGACCTACAAAAAACCAAACTCAAGACTGATACTGAATTGAAAGTTGCGGGATTGAAGGCTAATACAGAAAGAGGTAAGAATTTGGATGACGGAGCTGAGAAAGACGCAGATAGGAAAGTTAAAATGATGGATATGTTGATGAAGGCTGCAAATGATAGAAAAAAATCTAATGATAAAACCTAAGGATAAATAATGCCTTTATATGATTTTAAATGTAAATCATGTATGATAGAGTGGGAAGAGTTTAGTAAGATGGATGAGAAGGATGGTGTTAGGTGTGAACGGTGTGGTGGTGAGGGTGTTTCTCTCATAACCATAAGATCTAAACCTAATGTTTTTATGGAAGAGTACGATGAGGGATTGGATGCTGTGGTTACGGGTCCTGCACATAGGAGACAAATTATGAAGGAAAGACATTATGAGGAAATTTAGATGAGCAAAAAAAAATTATTAGATACAGCAAGAGCGTCCTTTCTAAAAATTATGGAAATTGCTCAGAATATGCGAAAAGGTAAGAAGGACAGAAGAGCAACGCCACCCGTTGGAGGGGATGGCAGAAACCATCATCAAAGGGCAAAAGTACAGGAAAAGCCAGATATACCTAAAGATCCACGGGTCGGTTCTCATGAAGCATTTCTTCAAGAACAAGAGATGAAAAAGTTTGCTAAGAGTCGAGTAGAAATGGAAAAACTCTGGGGCAAGCATTTAAAGAAAGGTAAAGAATATTAATAATTAAATAGGGGATTTATTATGAGCGAAGGAACCATGATTGACCAAGGGGAAGCGGAAGACATTTTCGGTGAGGAGACCGATTTTGAAATTCGTCCTGAAGGTGAAGATGGACAATCTTCCGAAAATGAGGATGAAGAACTGGACGAGAATACAGAATCATCTGCTGAAAAAGAAGGAGAATTCTCACAGGACTCTAAGTCATATAAGGAACTTCAGAGAGTCTATACGCAAGGACAAGATCGTATCAAGGATGTTGAGGGTCAGTTAGGCGAACTAGAGCGGGTCGCTTCTCAATATGGTGGAATAGATCGTATGGCGGAAATGATCCAATATGCGACTACCAATCCTGAAATTTCTGCTGCCATTCAAAAAGCGCAGCAGACACAAGGGACAGGGATTAATATGGATGAGCTTGACGACCAAGGTAAGAAAGCTCTCGAACTTGTGGATAAGATCGTAGAAAATAAACTTGCAGCTAGATTACAGGAGTACCAAACACATGAAATAGATCCGATAGTTGATGCTCATAGGGTTGATCGAGTAGAGAAACTCATGGGGCAAATGGATGAAAAGTATGGTGATAGGTGGAGTGATTCTCTTGACTCTATGAAAAATTTGTCAGAGACCTTACCTAGAAATGTGCTTGTCAATCCTAGTTTTAATGATATGGAGGATCTTTTCTTCAAGGCTCTCAGATCTGAGGGTAGGTTTGATGACTTTATGGGTGAAACATACCAGCAAACGATTCAAGAGAAGAAAAGAAGGTCTGTATCAAAACCAAAAACAACAAGATCCTCAATGCCTACAGGAGGTAAGCCAGCTAATATGTTTGAGGCTGCCGAACTTGCGGCTAAAAAATTGGGGATGTGATAGGAGTATAAAAAATGCCATCTCGTTCAGAAACCAGATCAATTGATGCGTTCTTAACAACAACGCTAGCAGAGTATGGGCGTACTTTGCATGACAATATCTTTGATGATGTTCCTCTTCTATCCTATCTTAATGGAAAATTGGGTAAGGCCTTGGCAGGTCGTGGCCCTGATTCTCAAATTAAGAAGGTATTGAATGGTGGGGAACGTATTATCGAACCATTGTTATATGGTCGAAATTCAACTGTTGATTCTTATTCAGGATCTGAAATGCTTGATACTACCTTACAGGACGGTATCACAAATGCTGCTTATGACTGGGCGCAATATTCAGTCGCTATTGGTATTGAAGGTATTCAGAAACGTAATAATAAAGGTCGGCATGCCCTTGTTAATCTTCTCCAAGCCAAAACTACACAGGCTGAAATGACTATCCAAGAACGCTTGAATAGTGATGCCTATAAAGATGGTACGGGGAATAACTCTAAAAATATTTTAGGGTTAGGTGGTCATATCTCAACTACTGCCACAACTGGTGGTTTAGCACCCGCAACCCATACTTGGTGGAAATCCGAGGTTACGGGTAGTGTTGGTGCTTTTGCCAGTAATGGTATATCAAAAATGAGAACTATGACTAATACACTCACGATAGGTAATATATCTCCTGATATGATTATTACAACTCAGGATATTTATGAAGCCTTTGAAAATGACATTACAGACCAGAGACGATATACTGACTCTAAGGTTGGTGATGTTGGGTTTGAGAACTTGGTCTTTAAAAACCAACCCATCATTTTTGATCGTGATTGTACAAGTGGTTATATGTATTTTTTAAATAGACGTTATATGAAATGGTGTGTGCATGCAGAAGCGGATCTTAAGATGGCTGAGCCTGGATTCCAGACTCCTATCGGACAAGATGTTTCTACAGCTCTCATTCTTTTCCAAGGTAATATGACTGTCAATAATCGTAGACGATTAGGTGTTCTAACTGGAATCACTACATAAGTCTATATAATTAATTGGAAAGGAGTTTTATATGTTTTCACATCAAGTAAATAGAACGGATGCTGATAAGGTATTTACTGTCGTGCATAATGTTGATGGTGCTGCCATTACTACTGGGCATGGGGTAAGGTATGTTGGAGGTGTTGGTGCTGATAATGCTTCCGCTGATGGTATCCAAGCAGTAAAGATTAATGCTGCTGCTGATTGTTTTAACTTTGCTGGAATTGCTGTTCAGGACATTGCCGATACGGAGTATGGATTGGTACAGTCTTGGGGTTATGTTGATTCCATAATGCTCTCTCACGAGGGTACGAGTATTACAGTAGGATCTGAAACCTTCGGGAAAGAGATTCTAGTTCCTGGACCTCCTAATGGTACTTGGACATCAGGTCAACCTCCTCAAGGTCTTTCGACCTTCGGGTGGAAGTATGTTCAGGTTTGGAACACGGCAGGTGTATCAGCTCAAGCATGGTGTAAGGGCTTTGTTCGTGCGCTTTAAATCTAAGTAGAAAGGATAAATATGCAGAGGGAACGTATTTGTTTGAGATGTATGACTTGTGGATGGAGACTAGCTGATCCTTCTAATATGAAGGATCATGCTGGTCACCAACTGCGTACAGCTGTTAATCTTTCCATTATAGAGAGGACTAAATGGACATGGTGGATAGTAAGGGACAAGATTGCGTTAGCACTAAAAGGAACATTACTGTAAAAAAAGTTTTATTTGGTATTCCTAACGAAGGACATACTGAATGTCAGGCTTATGATAATAGGATGGAAATGACATTCCATCTTGGAAATCTTCAAGTACTCTCGTCTTTAGGGTTGAGAGAGTATGGAGATAAAATTTATGATATTCCTCCCGATATTGAATACCAATTTTCAATATCAACCGTGGGTCAAGTACTCACACCTTTAGCACGAGAACGACTCGCTGAACACGCCCATGATAATGGTTTTGATTATTTATTTATGATTGATGATGATATGTTGGTTCCTGTTGATCTTTTTGAGAAATTGGTCAGACATGATGTGGATATTTGTGCAGCCTTGGCTTTTACTAGGTCGGCACCTCACAAACCCGTTGTCTATAATTTAGAATCAGGATGGGATCATGTAAGGGGAGAGCAATATTATATAAATCATAGTGTTCCCAACTACCCCAAAGACCAATTAGTACAATGTGATGCTGTGGGTTTTGGGGCTGTTCTTATAAAAACCTCTGTCCTCAAAGGTCTTAAAAAACCTTGGTTTATGAGTACTAGCGGGGCTGGTGAAGATATTTGGTTTTGTCATAAGGCAGGTGAGGCTGGGTTTAAAATATTTATGGATACGGCTACCAAACTAGGACATTTGGGTTATCCTAAGGTGATAACTGAAGCTGTCTATGAGAGTGAGTCAATTGTTAATGAAACGAGGGAGAAGCATGGAGACCTTAACAAATACGCATGAAAAGTGGGTTGATGTTATAATACCCACATATGATAATATTACACAACTGTCACAGTGTATTCAGTCTATCTTGGCGCATAAGACAGTATGGCCTTTAAAAATTATTATTATTAATAATGGACAGGCACCATTAACGGACCTGTTACCCTACGATCCTGATATTACTATTGTTGAGAGTAATGTGAATAGGGGTTGGACTGGAGGGTTGAAATTAGGCTTAGAATATAGTACATCTAAGTATGTTGTTTTTGCTAATGATGATATTTTTGTACCTAAAAGTTCGTACACATGGCTCCGTGACATGGTTCGTGTACTGTCTGTGCAACCCAATTGTGCAGCGGTAGGTCCCTCCTCTAACTGTGTCATGGGGTCTCAAAATATTTGGGCTAAGACTAAAGGATGGGCATCTTATACTTCATTCCTAATTGGATTTTGTATGGTATTTAATAGGAAGATCTTGGATGAAATAGGAGGAATTGATGATTCTTTTTATACAGGGGATGATATAGATCTCTCTATTAGGATTAGAGAAGCAGGGTATAAAATGATAATTTTATTTAGTGTTTTTATATATCATCATGGTTTCCAAACAGGAGAAAAAGTTCATGGTAAACCATCTAAACCAGGAGGATGGAACTCTAGAACAATGAGTGATGAGACTAATAAACACCTCATCCAAAAACATGGTTTTATCCGTTGGTGGAAAACTATGTGCAGAGCAGAAATGCCTTCTGAAACAGAAAACCAGAGGCTTAAAAATAGTATTGAAAAAATTTTTTCAAAATGTTCTCATATGTAATTTTATATTAAAGGGGGATGAATGAGGGTATGTACTTTTTATGAAACTAGATTGGGGCGAAATGATGGTCCCCCTCTCTACTGGACAAATGCAATGAAAAATCTGGGGTGGGAAGTTACACATCTCTCCTCAGAAACAGAACCAAAGAATAAGGATTTTGATCTTTACTTATGGGTTGATTGGGGTGAAGATGGGTTAACGGGGTGTATACCATACACACCAATTTCAATGAAAAATCTTCACCCATCTGTCTATATCACTTCTGACACACATTTAGGATTTGATTATAGATTAAATAAAGCTAAGGAATTTGATTATGTCTTTTGTAACCAAGAACGAGCTGTCGAGGAATTTAATGACAAAGGAGTTGAAAGCGAGTGGTTACCACATGCTGTTGAGCCACAAGCCTATCCGAACAGTCCAACCTGTTTCAAAAAGTATGACATTGGATTTGTTGGATTCGTCACCTTCCTCAAAAGGGCAGAAGCTCTCGATAAAATGTTGAAAGAGTTTCCTAACTTTTTCTATGGTCAGAGATTGTTTGAGGATTGTGCCGAGATATATAGACAATCTCGAATTGTTTTTAATACAGCGGCTGATGATGATATAAATATGAGGATGTTTGAAGCTCCTGCTACAGGTTCTTTTTTGCTGTGTGAAGATGTCCCCACACTCTCAAAAATTTTTAAAACAGGTGAACACATAATTACATATTCTGACATCTCTGATGCTATTGACAAAGCTAAGTATTATTTAAAGAATGAAAAGGAACGAGAAATTATTGCAAAGCAAGGAATGGAATATGTCCTTGCACATCATACATATTCTGCTAGAATATTGAAGATCTATGATGTTATCTTTGGAGAAAATGGTCCGTGGCAAAAACAACCTCAGCAGGAACCCAAACAACTCTCTTAACTGATGAAACATTTACAGCCGCCCCTGGCGCTCCTGTTTCAATAACCATAACTGGTGGTACTATTGATGGTGTGTCAGCTGGTGTTACAACCCCCTTAACCAAGATTTGTGTTGATAATCTTTGTTTGGATGGGAGTATTATTTCCTCTGTTACTGGAAATATTTACCTAACTCCTATTGCTGGTTCTAATATTACCCTTGATGGCGCAACAACCATAGATGGTGGTGTTGTGGTCAATTCTGGTACTTTTACCAATACAGGAGATGTAACTGTAACAGGTACTCAAACCATTACAGGAGATTTAAAAGTTGATAATCTTTCTCTAAATGGTAATACCATCTCTTCTCTCTCAGGAGATGTTCAATTAAAGGCTCTTTCAGGCTCTAATTTAACCCTGCAAGACGATCAAAGTGCTACTAAGGAGGTAAGTCTTGATATGTCTATTGTTCCACAAGGAACAGATAGAAAATGGAGATTTCCTACAGGACTTAATGGAATAGAACATTTTGTGGGGGAGACAGAAAATCAAACCATTAAACATAAAATCTTACACCGACCCGTTATTGAACAAGGATTTTTAAAACTACCTCAAGTTAGTGGATTATTTCCAAAAAACCATTATCAGATCCAACCTAGTGATATTACAGGAGATAGGGTTGCTAAACTCCCTAAATTGACAAATAATGATGAGTTTGTTTTTGCTAAGCATACTCAAACTCTAACAAATAAAACATTAACAAGTCCTGTTATTGATGGATCATGGACATCATATACTACAAGTACAGGCAAAGCCCTAGTAATGGGAGTTTAGGAGAAAATTATGGCATCAGAATTATTAAAAGTATCACATACCGCTGGGGTTACAAATGCTGAATCGGTTTTGATTAATGGAGTAAGTGGTCACACCTACACTATTCTTTCAATTCTTATTTGTGAAACGGGTGGAGCAGCTGAAACATTTGACCTCTATATAGACGATAATGGGGGTGGAACGGATTATGAAATTTATTCAGATCAAGCTTTAAGTGCTAACGCAACCTTTGAACATACAACTAGATTCGTCATTGAGGGAACAGATCATTTATGTATGGCAACTGCGAGTTCAGCCAATGTAGATGTTGTTGTGTCTTATTTAGATCAAACATTATAAGGAATAAATTATGAGTGGAATAGTCGGTAGTAATACAGGACGTACATCAGGTGTTGTTGGAGGTGCGCCTATATCTGACAATTCAATTACTGGTGATAAGATTGCGATGGGAAGTGATGCACAAGGGGATATTTTATATTATAACGGGACAGATTATGCTAGACTAGGTTTTGGTACTTCGGGTTATTTTCTTAAAACTCAAGGGACTGGGGCTAATCCTGTTTGGGCGGAATCTACGGGTGGCGGTCCTTCTTATGGGACTGGAGATGAATGGGTACGATATAACAGCAACCAAATTAATCAGAATATTACGGTGGCTAGTGGAAAAAATGCAAGTTCAGTTGGCCCTATCACCGTGGGTTCAAGCTATTCGGTCACAGTCAACGGAGTATACACGGTAATTTAAGGAAATAAATTATGGCATCAGAAATTAAGGCTAACAAGATAAGCCCAGCGACAGGAACGGCTTTCACAATTGGAGATAGTGGAGATACCTTCACCGTTCCATCGGGAGCGACAATTGTAAACAGCGGAACTGCGACAGGATTTGGTGGGGGGAAAATTCTTCAGGTACAGAGTGCGACTTCTACAATACCTTTTTTTGATACAACAAATTCGGCTTTTGTTGATTTGACAGGAATGACTGTCAATATAACTCCTAGTGCGACAAGCTCTACAATATGGGTTACAGGAAAAATTAGTGCCCACCCAGGTGATAATGATTACGGTGGGGTTAAAATTGTTCGAGATTCAACAGATATTGGTATAGGAACTGGCAGTCTCAGTTCAAGAACCGCTTTGCACGGTTCGTGGTGGGTAGGGACTACCTACGCTTCAACTGAAATACCTCTTTCGTGGATCGATAGTCCTAGTACTACCTCTCAAGTCACCTACAAAGTCCAAGGCTACGCAGGTGGTAGTGACGGAGTGTATATGAACCAAACTAATGGTGATGCAGATAACGGAGATACAGGCAGACACGTTAGCACAATAATTGTCTTAGAAATTGACGGATCTTAAAAAGGAAAATACTTATGTACGATACAAAATCGGCAATATTGGCAATTAATCCTGATGCTGGATTTTCACTTTACGGTGAAGACATTACTTGGCACACTGGAACAGAAGTAATACCAAGGGCTGACATCGAAGCTAAGATGGCAGAGCTTAAAACTGCCTATGATGCTAAAGATTATCAACGTAAAAGAAAAAAAGAATACCCATCCATACCAGATCAACTGGATGACTTATTTCACAACGGAATTAATGGATGGAAATCTACAATTAAAGTAACAAAAGACAAATATCCAAAACCGTAATAAATCACATTACATTTCAACAACAAGGAAGTTGATTCCTACCACAATCTAGTATATTTGTAGTATATGTTAGGTTTATCAGCATTCGCAGAGACAACTTTTGGAGCTACGGCCCTAGTTGATCTTGA
>Ga0080013_1001358_pt1 | contig 32760 bp, 17 predicted proteins | sample ETNvirenome_6_85_FD_69236 | JGI IMG/M metagenome (GOLD analysis project Ga0080013, IMG submission 69236) | Marine viral communities from the Pacific Ocean - ETNP_6_85 (SPADES assembly) (version 2) | ecosystem: Environmental > Aquatic > Marine > Oceanic | place: Pacific Ocean | collected 2013-06-19
TCAGGAATTTTTCCTGGCGGAAACAAGATGGCTTTAAAAACCAGGCTTGTCAAGGAGTTTGTGAGCCAAACAAAGGGCAATAGACATGCGGCTGGTGCGCAAAGGCCAATTGTTAGCCCCGACGATCCTAGGTTTGAGAAGCTTCAAAAATTAATGTCTGAAGGTCTGTAATGCCCAATCATTCTGAAATTTTAGCCAATACTGTATTTGTCAATGAATTTGACAGTGATACGAATATGGCTACTCTTGCGCAGGTATCTGGGTGGTTTGAGAATAATGTCGGAGAATTAAATAATTTATTATTTACTTCATTCAGCGGTAGTGGTGATGGGGGTCACCCAAACCAGGTTTTCACGCCCGCAATGGGCTTCGAGGAAAGCGGCATATATAAAAAGCTATACCTTAAGCACTTCTATCAAAAGAAGGCTAGAAACGTTTTAAAGGGTATCGATAGTAGCGTAGATTTCATAACATTGCGTGAGGGAGATTCAATGATTACCAGGACAAACAAAAATGAAATTGCCAAGGTTTACCGAGGCTTTGCGAAAGATGCCTCAGAGGAGCTCGAGAAGGCCGTCTACGCGTATAACTTTTACCAGGCAAGGCCAAGGCAGGTTGTGGGGTCTGAGGTAAGAATTGACCCTACTGGCTGTTAAAGATTAGCTCCACGTAGCAGCAGAGTCCTCCAATGAGGCGACTCCACTAAATTTAAAACCTGTAAACGGCGTACATTCAAAATTAAAGCTTGCGTCGACCTTCATGTTGGCGCCGATATCTTCGGAGAAGCTTTGGGATTGGCATCGAGCTTTTGATATTTCCAGCTCTATGGCTTTATTTGTGGGCGAAACTCCTTCTGTGGGGTCTTTAAAGGTGATTGTGAACGTGTATTCCTCGTCTTTTGTGAATATATTACTTAGATTTTCTTGGTTGAAATTATTTGCTGTTGCGGAAAAATTTAAACTTCCTACACTGGGAAATTGCGCTTTTCTTTCTGTTATATAGTTTGACCCAAAGCCTTTTGAGTCTGTTCTGCTTATTGGGATATTGATGGATAGTTGGTTGATGTGCATTTTTTCTGGGTTGGATCCAGATATTAGCGCCCCAGGGAGACTGGGTTGTGCAAAGGTTAGTTCCATATCACCAGGTCTTAAGTAGTGTATGTCGCCAGTATTAAGAGATCCCCCCTTGCCGTAAACAGTTGGTCTGTTTATTTGCCCGCTATGGATTAAATATCCATGTGTGTCTGCGCTGGTTGCAATTTGACCATTTTCTGGATTGATTGCTGGAATAACTCCCGTTACTGCATAATATTGTGTTGTCTCCCATACGAGGGGCGGCGGAAAAAATGCATTTCCTGGTTTTTCAGCTTTAACATTAGAGGCTGAATATTCTAAATTAGCCATTGCTATAGACCCAACGGAGGCCTCCAGCGAATAGGCCACGGGGAAGCAATTTCCAAAGGATAAAACATCAATATCTGAGAAGTCTTGTCTTTGGTTATTTAAAATAAACTCTTCCTCTTGTTTGTCTGTAATAGCTAAAAAGAAATTTCTATCCTTGTTTTTTTCGTGTGTTCCAGATAAAAATGCGGAGTTTTGTCCAGATATACAAAACCCAAGCATATCCTCGTTTTTACCCTCGCTTAAAATGTAGGAAAACCCAAGCGATGCACTTGGCTGAGATGTGACTTTTCTAGCGGTCATATTAAACCCCCCAACCTGGGAGATTTCCTCCCGTGCAATATCAAAGTTAAAACTGGTGTTTTGAACTAGATTAAGTGTTCTTAATTTTGAACCCCTATCCTGAACATGATTGCCTTCTCCAGAATGGGGAGAATAAGCTGGTGCTGGGCCAACCATCAAACCTACGTTTTGATATGATATTCTATTCCTCATTCCTGTATATAAAATTACACCACAATCAAAAGACTGTGGTGTAAGTTATGCAAGATTTTATTTAGTTAATTATTAGGCTTCTGATCTTATGGCCTCCGCGCCGCATCTTGTGCCAGATATGAACAAGCCGTTAGTTATGTCTTGCGGGCCGCCTACAGTAGCCGTAAAGGATAAATCAACGGTTTTGTTATCTCCGATACTAGAGCTAAACGATTCGCTCTCCAGAACGGCATTTCTAATGATATAAGCTATCTGTGGATCTCCCTGTTTAGCCCCAGCCGAACTTGGCTTTCTCATGGTGAACACCAAGTCATGTTTATTGTTTGCGTATAATTCCGTAAACAAAGATCTCCCGTCACGGACATCTGCCATGATGGCGGAAAGTCCAACGCTGATTTGTACTGGAAAATCAACCTCTTTTGAGAAAGCAAACGAGCTTCCAAGCCTTTGTATTGAAGACCTGCCCATTGGCAAGCCAATATTAAAGTTTTGAATATGTGCCATATTAGCGCTCGCACTATCAGTTAAATTAGTTATCAATGCTGGAGTACCAAGGCTTAGCGCGATATCACCAGGCCTTAGTACATCACCAGCGTCCCCGCTAACGGGATCAGGCAGGGTATAGGTCTGGGTGCCTAATGTGGCTGCTGTACCCGCGTCTGGGTCGATTGACGGAAGGGTCAAGCCTGCGGCTGCGTTGTCAGAGCGAATATTCAGGCCTTCCACTGAAACAGAAGCAGTTGGAATTGCACCAATGGAGCCTTCCATGCTGTAGTTTGTGATAAAGCCATTGCCTATAGATATAACAGTACTGCCTTCACCAACTGCAGAGTCAGTATTGGCAGACGCGTCAGTACCTTCCGCTGTTGTTAAAATATGATAATTTCTTCCAGATGTATTAGCAAGCATCCCAGAAATGGCGGAGGTTGCGACCTTGATTCCGCCAGGGCTAGCGATGGCTGAGCCAGAGTTGTTTGGATCAACAGATATTCCAAGCTTGTCTTCGTTTGTCCCATCTGTGACTAAATATGAAAAATCCAAGGATACAGTAGGCGCCTCGATCACAGCCGTGTCAATTCTGGCCAAATTGCCGAACTGATTAACATCTGTTCTGGCGATTGAGAAATTATAGTTTGCGCTCTGGACCCTGGCGATTTGATGGAAACTACCAGGGGCAATGCCAGGGCTTTCTTTCTCGCTGCCAACGACGCCTCCGTCGACAATGTCCACTGTGTTGCTTCCGCTGTATTGTTTAGTGACAAACAATGCTTCACTTTGATAAATTACTCTGTTTCTAGCTGCCATAATATTTCGTAAGGTTTAAGGTTATTATTCTTTACAGTATTTCGCGATAAATGTGAAATGTTTTTTATAAAATAAAAGTCAAAAGTCAACTTTCTACTTAACTTTACACTTATTATCCTCGTGGGCGACGATATTTGTGTAATTCAAAGTCTATAAAACCAACGAAAACATTGGGATTTATATTCTTATTGGCGCGGTCACTTAATTTGGAAACTGTTACCTCTTCTATGTGAAATAATTCGCTTGTGTTATCGCTTTCGATTTGTTTGTAGCTATATCCAGTGGGGTAAGTTGTTGCTTTTATGTCTCCAAATTCAGTTATTGGGAAATCTCCAAAATTAACTTGAGTAAAAGATCTGTTTTTTGTATCAGCCGAGAGTGAAAGTACGCAGTCCAGGCAATATAAATCGCTGGTCAAAACCACGGCTTTTACGTGTGTTTTTGTTATATCTAAGCCGCCAAATGCAAATGGTTGATTTTGCGCGCTTTCTGAGGTTATGAATACCGCGGGCAAAACTTGATCATACGGAGCAATTCCAGATGTTTCCAAATTGCCAAATCTGTCGTTTGTTTTGAATTTGTTTTCTATAACTAGATCTTCTTCTGTTTCATTGGTAACGTATAGATTAAAATCCTTTACTGCAAATCGGCCGCTTAGGGGCAAGTTATTACCTGGAAATTTACTATTTGCATCACCAGTAAAAAACACACGGCCATTTTCATAGTCTATTTTTAGGCCACTTGTACCACGGGGAATTTCTATAGGTGCGCCTCCGTCTGTTTGTCCGCTTATTCTATCAATGACTAATGGCCCTTCAGTGCCTTGATAATTTACCACTCCACTATTTAAGCCGCTATCGAAAACAAATTGCTTGTATGGAGACGAATATACATTATGTGCGTCATCAAGCCTGTCATCGGACATATTATAAAATATACCAGTTTTGTTACCGTACGCCTCGCCGTACTTTTGCAAATAATTGTCAAACCAAAGATAAAAACTTGTGACTAGAGTATGTTGAAATTGTGGCTTCATAGCGATAGTTTATTTATTTTTTCAATAAAATTATTTAATATTTCAGATATGTATTTTGTGTTTGTAAACCTGCCAGATTGAAATTTGGATTTTGATTGAATTCCTCCGCCAGACCTACTACTGTCTAAATTTTCTGTTTTGAGGTATCGCCCCAGTCCAGATATTCCAGACTCAATGCCCTTTAGCCAACTTCGACCGCTGGCCCAGGGCAGCGGGGTTGCGGCAAAAAGCTCTTCTTTTGATGGGTAAAAAGCTTTAAAGTCGACTATTCCTCCGTTTATTCTAATAAATTTTAATTCTGATTTTTCCAACATTTCTCTAACAATTTCTGTTGGGTTGCTTTCTTTTTCAAAACCAATAAAACCAAACAAGCTTCCGCTGGAAACAAACGCACTTGGATCTGCGCTTGTTTTTTGTTCAAGCTCTATTGTTATCGGGTGGTTGTCAAATTCAGACAGCATTTTTTCCTTCATTATTTTAAATTCCTTAACAAGACTGGGCTCTACTTTTGGTTTTACGAATTTCCCAGACTGTCTTATTGCCAGCTCTACTGCTCCTCTTGGTACTGTGACTCTACTCATCTACGGGTTTTAGGTAATATGTATAATATCTCGCGTCAAAAAGTCCATGTGGCCTATAGTCACTAAAAATGGTAAATCGTCTATCATCGAATTGTATGCGTTTTGCGTCTTTAAGGTAGGTGTGCGCATCTCCAGAGACCTTTAGCCTTACGCTGCCTGCTGGCATTTTAATTTTTAATTGGGAGCCGAGCTGGGAATCCGAAAAATAATCTTCTTCCTGTCTTAAATATTGCACCCTAGCTTTATATGTTCCAGATTGAGGAACATACGCTATGCTCGTGGTTGTACCAGCAGTTCCATACACAGAATTGAATTGTGCACTCGAAGTTGCTACTGTCTTTTTGGCTTCTTTAATAATTTGTATGTCGCGGGCAAATGTGTCATGCAGGCTATCCATTGCCTCATTTAGTGTTGTTTTATCCGCGGCTGTAAGTAAACTTGCCATGCTTTTCTTTACACTTTTTATTGTTTTTTGTGTAACATAATTTAGGTTTAAGGTTTAAATATGGACGCAAAAGGATTACTGGGCGACTATTATAGTCGTAATACAAAAAAACTCTTCAAGACCTTCCTTGTTTTACTGGAGGATCTCAAAATAGACCACGACGTGAATTTCTGCAAACTTCGTAAAAATTTGCCCGAACACAAGGCATTAATAGAACAGGCTGATTATTTTGATGAAAATAAAATGCAATATCTCCGTAAAAAGGTACTAGATATAGGTAACGATAATATTCGCAATAATGACGATGATTTGGAAAAGTTCACCATAGAGTTTGAATTTAACAATTAAAAAAATATTATAAAATATAAGGCATGAAGGAAATATATAGTTTTAGTGTGGAGCTCGAAAAGAAGACTACAAAAAAAGTCAAGAAAACGGTTCTTAACAAAGAGACCAAAAAAGAGGAAACCGTTGAAGTCGAGGAAGAAGTAACTGAGGAGGAGCCGATAAGGGTTATTTTAAAAGAGCCAAATCGAAGGCAAATCGAGGAAGCCGATATGGAATACAGCATTGAAATGAGCCAATGTGTCAAGCGCGGCATACTGACAAAAGCAATGTTGGCCAAAAAATATAGCGACAGTGGTGGTCTGTTAGCGGAAGAAGATGCAAAAAGCCTAAACTCAAAATACGGAGAGCTTGCCCAGTTTCAAACAGATTTTACAAAGCTTTCGACAAAAACAGGCAAAAAAACAAAAGGAGATGAAGAAAAAAGCAAGGGGCTTATTAATAAAATAGCTGAGTCAAGGCGGGAAATTATTGATATAGAAACTTCTTATGCTTCGTTGTTTAATCATACGGCAGACGTGAAAGCTCAAAATCGCGTGATTATGTGGTATGTTTTAAATTTAACATATATTGTTCGCGGAGAAGAAGATCCAGAGTTGTTTTTTGAGGGGGAGACTTTTGAGCAGAAAGAAAGTTATTATTATGACTTAGATGAAAAAAATGACCCGCTATATTCTCTAATACAAAGCAAGATTGCCACGTTTATGAGTTACTGGTATTTTGCTTCTTCAGGTTTGTCCAAGGAAGATTTTGACCAATTAAATACTGACATAGAAGAGGGCAATGTCTGATGAAAAAACATCTGATTATAAGAGAACTTTTAGGGATATAGTTCTTGGTTTTTCTGTTTCCTATATAAAGGATAAAAAAGTATTTATTAAGCACCTTGGTCATTTGGATCAGGTTGAACTGGATGATCAAAGGCTCGAATTTTTAGAAAAAGCCAAAGAACGGGGAATTCCTGTAGAAAAAGAAGTTTTACAAAATTTATACGAGGAAGACGCATGGACAGAAAAGGACGAAAAAGAGGTTAGAGACCAGGAAAACTTTATAGAAAGCTTAATTTATAATAAGAGCGGTTTATACTTACAGAGCCAACTTGATAATCAGGACAAATTAATTAAAAAAGCTAGAGAAAAACTAAGCGAAAAAGAAAATCAAAGAGCCTCCTTGCTTGGGAATACCGCAGAAACTTACGCAGATAAAAGATGTTTTGATTTATATATCATAGATAGTTTGTTTTACGACGAAGCGTTTACAAAAAATTATTTTACCCAGGAAAGTTATGATGATTTGCCTAGTTCCGAACTAAACGTCCTTGGCAAAGCTTACCATGAGATTTTTAAAAGTTTTAACGATGAAGAGGTGCAAAAATTAATTTTAGAGAATTTTTATTCTCCATTTCTTAATATGTGTGAGGGGGCTCTTGATTTTTTTGGTAAAGCTGCCTGCCATTTATCGCATTATCAAATAAAATTATTCGCTTATACTAAAATGTTCAAGAATATTTTTGCAAGTGGAGAAGAGGTCCCCCATTCCATAAGAAAGGACCCGCAGAGGATAATAGATTGGGCGAGAAATCCCAAGGGCAGAGAAAAGGCGAGAGAAGTTATGGAGAAGGCTAGCGAAGGGGGCGCGGGACTTTTTGGTGCAACAAAAGAAGACCTAGAAAGCCTGGGCGTGGAAACAAGTGGGGCTGGTACAGTGTCACTCCAAGATGCGGTTCGCAAAAAGGGCGGCTCATTGAATATGGAGGACTTAATGAAATTAAGCGGAATAGATTAATATTTCGGTGTAATTGCATATAAGGATAATTGGAGCATGGCAAAAGCAATCGAAGTACCAGTCGTAGTTAAAAAAGGCAGTCTATCTCGTTCGATCGAGGGAGAAGCAAATGCAGCAATGCGCAGGTTAGGCGGCTCAAGCGCGGCAATTCAGCCGCTCGGCCGAATGATGGGGAAAATTCGCGCAGATGCAGATGAATTTACAAAGTCAATCGAAGCGTCAAATGCCCGTGTCATTGCTTTTGGAGCCAGCGTCGCAGTTATCAATGGGGTTTCTCGGGCCTTCAAGGAATTAATTGGTACGACCGTACGAGTCGAAAAAACGCTTACTGATATCAATGTTGTTCTCAATACTAGTCAAGCCAATCTTCAAAAATTTGGTGATGGGCTTTTTAGGGTAGCGAAGAATACCGCCCAAAGCTTTGAAGCAGTTTCAGAAGCAGCGTTGGAGTTTTCCCGACAAGGCTTAACCATAGAGGAAACTTTAAAAAGGACAAATGACGCACTTATTCTTACAAGATTGACTGGGCTAAAGGCCGCGGATTCCGTCAAAGGTTTGACCGCAGCAGTTAACGGTTTTGGAAAAGCTGGTCTTACAACAACCCAAATTATCAATAAACTGTCTGCTGTTGATGTGCAGTTTGCAGTTGGAACGGATGATTTAATCGCTGCACTGGGTCGTGCTGGCGCCGTGGCACAAGATGCTGGGGTAAGCTTTGATGAGCTAGTGGCAATGGTAACGGTCGCTCAGCAAAAAACCGCACGTGGTGGCGCGGTTATTGGTAACGCGTTCAAAACAATTTATACAAGACTGCAAGATCCAAGAGCTTTGGATGCATTAAGAAAAGTGAATATTGCAGTTGACGATCTCTCGGGCGCTGCATTACCAGCCAATAGGGTGTTGACGAGCCTCGCGAAAACATACGATACCTTGACCAGAACCCAAAAAGCTACGATTGACCAATTTGTCGCGGGCAAGTTCCAGATCAATATTCTAAAGGCGGCGTTGGGGGACCTTGGGAAGGCTAATAGCGACTATGCTCGTGCTCAGCTAGTTTCCGCAAGCGCAACAGATCAGGCAATTCAAAAAAACAAGCAATTAAATACGACCGCTTCGGCCTTGGCAACCCAAACTGGGGTTGCTCTAGAGGAGCTCACTAAGAAGATTGGAGATATAACCGTTGGGCCAGGAATCAAAAATTTACTAACAACAGTAAACAGCCTTGTCGAATCAGTGACTAAAGGTTTATCTGGGGAAAGTACGGGAGCTAACTTTGCAAAGGGATTATTGAAGGGAATTGGCGGAATTCTTACTGGCCCAGGGTTAGTTATTGTTGGAGGTGTGTTTATTAAGCTTTTCAAGGATCTCGTTGTTTTTGGCGCTAAGAGTTTACATAATTTGCTGGGATTAAACAACGCAGCGAAACAACAAGCCGCAATTCAGGCTGGTATTGGTCAGTTGTTGGCAAAAAATGTTGCGTATGAACAAGCTATGGCCGCAGCAGCGGGAAACATTGCAAAGCAGCAAGGGATCACTAACACATTTCTAACGCAAGAGGTTGCGCTGAGGCAAAAAGCAGTTGCGCTTTCGACGGCCATGGGCGCGGGAGCCTTTGGCGCTGGGTTCAGGGTGAGCAGTGCTGGAGCGATGACCAATAGGCGGATCCCCAGGATGGCGCCGTCTCTTGCGCCAACGGCAGGTGGGTTAGGTGGAGTTCCCAGCCTTATGTCCTCAGCAGAGGGAGCGGTGCCGAACTTTATGATGCCAATATCCAAATTGTGGTCTCACTTATCGGGTCCAAAGTTCCAAAAGAAGAGGGGCCTGGATCCAAGCATTGATCGGATCAGATCAAACAGGGGGGATGTTATGACCAGCATCCTGGGGTCAGGAGCCGAGATTGGTGTCAAGGGCGCGGCGATGAAGAAGCGCATAACATATACTGGCAGTATGTTTGACAAGAAAGGGGTGGCGGAATTACCAGGGGCCGATTTGGCTGGGCTTGGTATCGACATAAAAGCTGGCCAAGTTGGCGCCTCAGGCAAGAAATTCGACTGGGTGAAGAAAGATAGGTATGGTAATCCTGCTATTGGCCAGGGAGGAAGGTATATAAAGCAAGGAGGACACAGTACAACTCCATATGGCGCTTTCTCTAGTGGAGAATTAAGAGCGGCCTTGAGCGCTGGTGGAAAAACAGCTTCGATTGGCGGCGAGAAGCTGGAGCGAATCATGGCGATGAATTTTGGGCCAGGAGGGGCAGGGGCTACAAATATTGGTTTCGGATACAGAACTGTTAAAGGAAAGCGTGAGCTCATCAGGAATAAAATTTACCACAGGAACGCTGATGGGAAATTTCCCAAGGACCGAAAGACTGGAGAAGACATCAAGCTGGAAAAAACTTATAAAGAATTATCGGAGAAGGAAAGGATAGCATACAAAAAGGAAACTGAGGAATTAATAGCCTCCGCAAAAGCTAAGGAGGAATTGTTTTCAAGGCCGAGGGAAGGGGGCTCCTATTCAGAACAAATTCAACGAGCAATGGGGGGCAGGGGGGGCCGTACACATGCAACAACACATGCTTCCGCTTTTGACCAAAACCGCTATATAGCAGAATATTTTAAGAATATTGGCGCAACGTTAAAGCCTCCCGTTACGGTTAATATTTCTAGCACGGGAAGACAGCGGGTTGCTGGCGTGCGCGCACCCAGCGCAGTAAAGATAGATGAAATAGCTGTAGAGAAAATTCTTGGGAATCCCAAGTATAGCGCAAGTTCGAGCGCATCATTTGATGCCGCTGCCAAAGCAATGAATACGGTAATGGGTGGGAGTCAGCGTTTTCACAGAAGACTAGGGAAAGCGGGCCTTAGCCCGTTCGACCCATGGCGACCCAGTTTGGCTCCAAATTTTGGTCCTTCATTCGGGTCTCGAGCGATGGGAGGCATTTTGGGTGGCAGGTTCAAGGAGGCCGCAGTAAATCCAAAGAATTGGGAGATAGCGAAAGATACTGTTTCAATGAGGGGGGTGGCGGCGAGCGGGATAGGTCAATCAGGAGCTGCTCAAGTGGTGACAGACGTAGCAAACCGATACCGAAAGGGAGCGCAAATAGGCGTACCAATAGAGCTATTAGTCGTTGAACTGGCGGTAAAGTATGGCATACAGGCGGTTAAGAATGCTTTCAAGGTTGTAGGTAATGTAGCGAAAAAAAGGCCTTTTGGTGAGGGCATAAAGTTTAGTTTGCCAACAGATAGGCCGTGGAAGGGTTTGGCGGGAAATTTGGCGCCAACTTTTTCTCCTATTTCCGATGCAATATCAAGAGAAAAAAGTCAAGTCGGACAATTAATGGGTATATCCCCGTCCTCTGTACAAACTCGGGTCGTGCAAAATACAGCTTTAAGAAGCTCATTCAACCCACAAGGGTTTGGTGTCATTTCCCCGACCGTAGGGCAAAGCAGTTTCGCTGATGCGGCAAGAATGCACAGGGGCCAGGATTTAAGAACGACAAACTTGCCAAACTTTGCAACAGGGCCGCACGGTCTGCGTGCGAAATATGGGAGTGATGCATGGTTTGCGGAAAGACAGAAAGCACTTGCAACGCGCGGTCAAAGTGTCGCCAAGCGGATGGAGCTGTTAAAAGTAGAACTTGCTGCTCACAGCGATGCCGTAAGGAGAGACATGATCAAAACAACTGCAGAGGGAACTCGCAGTGGCATGGGTAAAGTGTTTAAAGATGTGGTTCATCAGGCTAGGGCTGTAAGAATGGCGACTGGTCGGCCTTATGAGCTGGGACCATCGCCCGCGGCCCCTGCTCCGCCACGGGTGCCAACACTGAGGGAGCGCATAACTGGTCCTCTAAAAACGGGTTGGGGTGCAACTCGAGGCGGTGCCAGTGCAATTAGTAAGGGAGCGGGGAGCTTGCTTACTGGTCCAGTTGGGATGGGGCTATTCATGGCCCCAATGCTCGATCAAATGGTCAAGGGATTTATGAAAACTCCTACGGCCCAGGAAAGATTTTTCATGACTCCAGAGCAGCGAATGGCAGCTGGAGAAACTGATGCCAGATGGGCCGCAGGAAAAAGAAAAGCATTACCAGGGATCCTCGGTGGCGAAGGCGTAGGCGAGGGGTTGACTTGGGCAGCATATGGTGGATTTGGGGCACTGGCAACCGATATAGCCCTGACGCTCGCCACCACCCTTGGACCAGGAAAGTGGGGGGCTCCCGCCGCGATTACTCGACTTGGAACTGGCGTAAAGGCGCTTGGCACAGCGTTTGGCCCAAGGGGGAGGGCAGGGACGAGAGCAGCGGCAGGCCTATCAGGGGACGCGGCGCTTGCGGCGGCGAAGGGTGTCGGCGCAAGCGCCGCAACTGGGGCAGCATTTGGCAGGGCTGGAAAAGCGGTGAAGTACGGATTGGGAGGCGGTCTTGCATGGGGTATGTATAGCGGCTATCATTCTGGCGCTAAAGGCCAGCCATATTTAACTGACGAAGAATTTGGATTTGGAGCTCAGTTCTTAGGAGAAAGAGGCAGGACTGAAAACGAAGCTATAACAAACATTCGAGAAAGTATGGCCGTAGCTGGGGATGTCACAAGAGACGAGATCGAAATATATTCGGCAAACCAAGCAATCCATTCTGCATTAGCCTCAATCTCGGACATTGATATGCGGAAGAAAGTTTCAGATATCATAACGAATGACAAATTATCAAGGAAACAAAAAGACCAACAAGTCATGCGGGTACAAACAGATGCCGCGACGAAATCTCAACAAGCAGCACGAGGCATGGCAGGAGTTTCGGCAATAGCTGATTTGGCGAAAGCAAGAAAGGGCACGGCCATGCGGGAGGTTGCAGGTGGTATAGGTGGGATGATGATGGGCATGGACGAGACCAAGCAGAAGGGGTTTAGAAAAGCGATGTTGGGCGTGGAGGAGGTTGCGGGTGGCCCGACGAAATATACGGGAATATTAGCTGGAAGGCGGGGGCTGAGCCCGATAGCGGGAGACAAGACATGGGAGGGGGAAAAAGGAGTGGAGAAATATGTGAAGGATAGAGCAGAAGAGATGAATCTAACTCCTGAACTTGCAAAGTCCTTTATTCAGCAAAAAAAGGAGGAATTTTTGGCCGCAGGCGGAGCCCTAGACAAGAAGGATATAGAGACGCGAAAACAGTCTGCTCTAGCGCTTGGAAAGATAGCGGACATATATAAAGGAGGGGGGTCATTGGAGGAACCGCAGGGCGGGTTAGCTGCCGTGACGAAAGCTATGGGTGATGCGGACTCAGATATTTCAAAAAGCTTCGCGCGGCGGACTGGCGGCACAGGCCCATTTGGCGGGGACAAAGAAGGCTGGCAAAACGTAAAAGACTATTATAATGAGGTAGAGGCTTTTGTTAAGAAGTATGGGGAAACCGAGGATTCCCAAAATCGAATGATGAAATTCTTGTTGTTTAGTCCAGACCTCGCGGGGGCGAATACGAAGGATCTTGACCGCATGGATAAAGTGCTCAGCACCGCCGAGAAGGCGGCAATGCTAAAATTTAAGTCCCTGGCGATAAAGCCGCAGGAAATGAAAGATTATCTTAATTCGTTAGAGAGAAGGCGCAATCTGGAAGACCGATTGTTTTCTGAGGAATTAGGACGAACAAATGTATACAACCGCGCAACAAGAACCTCTGAACGGGACATCAATGTACTTCAGTCAACGTTGAGCGCTGGTCTAACTACAGGCCCGACCGCAGCGCGGAGAATGGGCGAAAGACAAAGCAAACAATTTGAAAGAGGAGCGGCATATCAAAGGGCAGGTATTATAGGTGGTGCCGCGGGTGGACTTGGGACTATTTTTAGCCCGACGGAGGGGACCAGGGGGAAAAACGTTGACGACATGTTGCGACAAATGGTTCAAGATGGGAATATAAGGGGGGCGATTGAATATTTAACCAATGCCGAAGGAGCGCGGGGGCGCGTCGCGCAAGTCACTAAAATGACTCCAACAGGACGACCTGGCGCGTTTAAGCTAACGGGATCCGCAAGTACAATGCTGAAGGCAGAGCAAGATCTAATCACAAAACAATTAGATTATTTACGAGAACAGGCGCGATTGCTGGACAAGGAAGATGCAAAAACTAGATTCGAAAGGGAAAGCTTGCAGATACGCCTGAAGCTAGTCCAGAGAGAAGAAGATTATCTCCAAAAGGCAGTGGAGGCAGCCAGGACTGTGACATCGCGGCAAGCGGATATCGGTAGGGAAGGCAGAGTTGCTGCCGCAGGTCAGGAAGCGCTTCTGTCCAGAAGGGGAATACTCGCCGAAAAAAGCCCGTTCATGACCCTCTCTCAACGAAGAGATTTCGATTTACAAACTAAACTAAGTGGTTTTGGCTATCAAAGAGGCGAACTTAATCGCGGGCTGGAAACTGATTTGCTGAACCGTAGCAGAAGATTCATGGGAGATGAAAGTGGGTTTTCAAAAACGGCGGCGGGAATGAGGGAAAACTGGCAGCCAGGTGGCGGACGACGCCTTGCAGACTCGCCTGGCTTCCGACTTCAAGCGGCTCAAGAAAAATTTGATCGCGGCATGCAGGGGTTAGTAAAGCGCGGTGGAGTGACCCCAGCAGGCATAGAAGGACTTGCAAAAGAGTTTAGGAGCTCTATTATTGACTTAGGCGGCGACGAAGCCGAACAGGCAAAACACGATTTTGAAGAACTCCTCAAGGATCTTAAAGAACTTGCAAAAACACACGGAATAAAGATTTCAACAATAACCCAAGAAGAAGACTGGGCAAAACAACAAAGACAGCTCGAGGGGTTAAAAGACGTAGCTAATGACTTTGGAAATGCATTTGAAAACGCAATGCTAAAAGTCAGCAGGGGAGGCTCTTCAGCTAGCCAGGTTTTACGCGGGTTTGCTACGGATTTCTTGGGAGCAATTAATGCTCGAATGATAGGTAATTTTGCGGATCAGATGGCTGCGAGCTTTTACAATATGGGCAAAGGGGTAACTGGAAACCAAAAAGGGGGAGTCATAAAAGCCCAAAACGGAATGTATATTTCTGGAAATCGAACTGGAGACAGGAATATTGCACTGCTTGAAGATGGCGAATACGTTTTAAATAAAAGGCTTGTCAATCAAGTAGGAAGAGAAAACCTTGATCGTGCTAATTTTAGTGAATTTCCGAGGTTCCAGGGCGGCGGCTTGAGCTCTAAGGGCCGTGACCGATTTGGAGGTACCCCAGGGCGAGGAAAATCATATCCACATAAGTTTTTTAATGTTGACCCTCTAACTCTACAGTCTGGTCAAAATGTCCTAGATGACAGCGAACTTGTTAATCCGTTTAGATTTACAGATGATGTGATCATAATTAATCCTGACGGCAAAATAGCTCCACCACCAAAGCTAGACTTTTCAAAAAAATTAAGGTATACTGGCCGTAGTGCTCTCGGGTTGCATATGACAGAGAAAGGTGTTTCAGGAAAAGCGAAGCATTATACTTTCAAAAAAGACGGAGAAGGTGGATATCTCTCTAGCCATGGAATAAGTATCGGTGATGTTCGTTGGCCAGGCACTAATGCGATTGAAATCGACGCAATGCGCAATGGCAAGAATATACTTGTCGGAAAACAGAAAGGTGGTTTTTTCTCGGATGTCTCAGCAAAAGATAAAAAGGCAGCCCAAAAAGAAATGCATGTTGCTCTTAATTCTTCGGCTTATGGCGATAACCTTAGCGGCTTCGCTTATGCAAATGACCCGCAGATGCAGAGGATGGCCGCATTTTTTGAAAATAGAAAACGAGAAAGATGGGCAAAGCAAGCAGAAAAACAGGCCGAGACGGATGCGCTCAACCAACAGATGGCAACTGCGGCGGTTAATTTTGCTATAAGCTATGGCATGAGCAACCTTGGCAGCAAGGGGCCGAAACCAAAAGCAGGGGCACCGACGAACGTGCCAACTGATCAAGGTGGTGGCTCTGGAATGCTCGCATTACAGGAAGGCCAGGCGGGTCCGCTAGCAGAGCCCAGGGGACCAGGCTTCTTTGAAAGAAACTTCAGCAGACAGGCCTTTGGCAAGGCATGGTCGGATACTAAAGCTGTGCCAAGGACAATGTGGGAAGCTAGTACATCTCAAGCAAATAAGAGGTTTGGTGGCGGAAAAGCTTCGGCTGCTGGAGAGGGGCCAACCTTAGCAGAAATACTCGAGTCTAATACTCAGCGCATCAAAGAGCTTGAGACTATGCTTAATGTGAAAGGCGATGATTGGTATCTTGATACTGCATCGGGGAATCGAGGCCGAGAGCGAGCGAGCGGCGGATATATTGACAATATCCCAGCGATGCTTACTGGTGGGGAATATGTTATGAATCGCAACGCGGTTCAAAAATACGGAACTGGATTTTTCAGCAAAATCAACAGAATGCAAGAAGGGGGCATGGTGGGCGATAAAGCATTTGACCAGGGAGATGTAACCAAGGGCGGGGGCGGCGCAACCACAAACCATAACAATGTAGGAATAACAGTTAACTTTGGAGCGGACGCCAATCCAGAAGTAAAAACAGTCCAAAGCGGAGCCCAGGACGATCCTCGCAAATTTGCCAACAAGGTTAGAGCGGCCGTGTTAAACGTTATCAATGAAGAACAAAGGGTCGGCGGCAGATTGAGAAACCAAAGAAAAGGCCGCAGATAACATGAAAAGTCTGGTTCAGCCATACAATCAAATTGTGTATATCAACGGAACTGGCATATCGGGAATTTATTCCATTGATGGTTCGTATGGAATAGAGGAAGACAATGTAAACTTTATCGGGTTTGGGTATGTAACGGGTTTGTGTAACGCTCCAATGGAGGGAGAGTTCAGCATACGGCGCAAATTAATAAGTGAAGATCCATTTTTAAATTTAACGGGAGACGGAACAGACTATGCGTTCAGCGGAACCATATTTTATGAAATGCCAAATGTTGCTGGTACGCTTGAAAACCAAAAATCTGGATCGTTCGGTTTTCATAGCGGATATTTAAATTCGTATACGATATCCTGCTCTGTTGGCGAGGTTCCCGACGTCTCCGCTTCAGTGTCGGTATTTGGTGATCTGGGCACTGGAGTTGATGCCCGCACACATGCGCCAGTAAACAATCCGCAGATAAGAATTCCGAATCAGGGCAGTATAAATTTATCATGTAATAAATCATCGACAAATAATATTGTTTCTTTTGATCACAATATGGCCATTCCTCGTCATTCCATATATACTCTTGCGACTGCGGCATTGCCTGCGGGCGCAGAGCCAAATGAGTGGCCTCAAAGGGTTCCGTCGCAAGTTGATGTAGTTTACCCAATGGAAGCTACAACAAATTTCACAATTTTGGTTGATGACTATGAAACGAAAAATTTATACGATTCATTGACTGGCGTTCACACGGATGATATTTCAATTACAATAAATGATGAAAATTCGAATAATATTCTGTCGTTTGATCTGTCAAATGCTAGGCTTATATCGGAGAATGTGGTAAGCGCTGCTGGACAGCCACTCCAGGTAAACTTAACCTATAAAAAACATATTAACAAAACAGGAAGATAATGGGTTTTTTAAGATATCATGATGTGGAAGTTACGCTTGACGGAGATAATATCTTTGCCGAAACTGCGTCAATTGGCGTGACTGCTTCAACTAAAGAGGTGAGACATACGGACGGAACGATCTTTAGGTATGCTCCAACAAACGGCCTGAGAGGCCAACTGGAGTTGGAATACTATATGACTGGATCTTTGAATTCTAATTTTGATCCTGTGACTGCAACTGAAACGGCCATGAATGGAACTTTTGCTGGTTTATCTTTTTCACAGGCACATGTAACAGCGATGGCTTTTTCAATGGCTCCGTATCGGCCAATACGTATAAAAAATACTTTTGATTTTTATAGTGATCTATCAAGCACTTTAGCAAGCTCTTTCGAAGATCCAACCCAAAGTGCGGCCTGGGGCGGGCAGGGAAAATATGCTCATAGTACAGTATCTTACTTGGCTGGATTACCGAATAGAATGAATGAGACAATTTCCTTTAATTATTCATCTGCCGCACAGAGAACTCCAGTGTATTTAATAGGGGAAACTACTCCTACAAGAGTAACCCTGGAGCAAACCCAGCTTAATATGAGGCTCCGCGGAAGTGACATCGGCGGAGTATTGCAAACATCAGGCACAAATGCGAATATAACTTGCTACCTGGAGGACATAAACTCCAGATCAAACATAACAAATTTTAATATTAATGGCGAAATCATTAACCAAACACTTGATGTTTCCCAGGGAGGCTATTTAGAGGGAGAAATAACGGTTTCGCAGGTATATAGGTAAATGACAATAAACTTTGACATATCGGGCTGGAGAGAAGATTATAATTATCAAAAATATGATACTGTATTTTTTACTGGTGACTATAAAAACTCTACCACGGGTTGTTTGCAGGTTCAAACTGGATATTATTATGCGGCAGATTCTCAAGCTGGTGCTGCTGGGGCGTACAGCGCAAGTGTCGCTTCGCAATCTCCAACTGGTAATAACACAAAATGGACAAGAAGCTTTCCGAGCACCCCTTCCTATGGGTCGTCTGTAAATTTTGAAGCACACAATAATAGAGTAAACCTTGGAGATGGCTATTACAGGATGGCCCCGAAAAGCCATAATAATATTGATGTAAGATACAATTTAAATTTTGGCTCTAGAACAGACAGGGAAACTAAGGCAATTTTACATTTTCTTGGACATAGATTCGAAACGCCGTATTCTGGGGCGCAAAGAACAGACGATGGAATTCAAACTTTAACAGGATTTAATTTTACTCCTTTTAGCCCTTACGATCAAACGGGGCTTTATCATTGCGAAAACTTTGCACATGATCATGTATTTCCAAACGTAAATAATATTAATGCAGATTTTATTAATGACACGAACAGCGCAACAGACTGGAAAAATAGAATTATAAACTTAGATAATACATCTGGGTTTTGGGCCGCAGGCATTACTTATTCAAAATTTGATATTGTTTATTATAGCGGGCATGATATTAGCAACTTAAGTGGTTATTATTATTATAGCGGGGACAGTTCAACCACTTCCGACGTCGCAAATAAACCTTCTGTTGGCGCCACCCTTTGGACGAAGGACAGGTTCTTTTTTAAGCCAACGGATGCGAACATACCTCAACAGCCGAGATTATTAAAGACAGCTTTTTCAAATAATGAATATACTGAAAGAGCAAGCGACGGTTTAAATTCCAACCTTCTGAAGCTAGATTTAACTTTCGAAGGTCGAGATCACAAGGAAGCGAAAGCATTAACGCATTTCTTGATCAATAAACAGGGCTATCAAAGCTTTGGTTTTACGCCTCCAAATCCATACAAACAGCAATATAAGTTTTTTGTTTGTGAAAAATGGTCTGAAAATGTTGTTTTTAATGAGAATAAAAGCATCTCTGCAACTTTTGAGGAGTACCCGCTGAATTTGGCTCCCCCGACAACTATTTTTAAAACATATCTTTTTGATACTGGTAGCAGCGACAAGGGGGAGGGTGCGCGAGTTATTGGAAATGCCGCTGAGGGGTTTCATCCTCCAGATGGAAGAGAAGTATATCAGGTAAACTTTGGGGCTTTTATGACTGGTTTCAGCAGTGGCACTGGCTTTTATCTTGTAAATAGTGGAAACCAGAGAATTATTTCCGATTTGTATCTTTCTGGAGAGAATGGGACTACTGGCCTTTATAAGTTCAAAGATCAAGGCTTGGGTAATCAGTCTTTCAGCATAAAGGACAGCCCAGCTACTCATGCTCAATATACTCTTGATCCGCATGAAAGCGGTTTTTTTGAAGTTGAATTCGCGTTAACAGGTAAAAGCGGTCTCATCGGAGAAAATATTTCCCTGGGGCTTCACAAGGGGATAACTTTTTATGAGCGAGGGCATACGAGTTATGCTGGACCCCATCATAAAGACTCTCAATTATATATTGCAACTGTAGATAAGTTTGGCGCGGTAGATCCAAGCGGCGTTTTAAAAATAGACTTAACTGGCAATGCTTCACCCGTGGCGCCTGGCCCGTTAGCCGATTTTCGTGCGTTTCGAACAAGTGGAAGCTGTACCATTACTGGTAGTTTTGAATTCACAGAGCCATTTACCGCAACTGGCGTGACAATTGAAGTGTCTGGCAGAGCTCATGATACTGCGCACGCATCAGATCCCGCGACAGGTGTACTTGGGGATTTCAACGCTTTTTCTGGCTTGTTTGGATATCATAGAAATTATTATCTTGATCCGTTAAAAAATCATAATGTTGCTTTGTCTGTCAGTCCCTCTTGGATTGGTAACGAGTATTCCGTCCAAACATCAACAGAAAAAATGGGTGGAGCTTTCGATTTTTATGGTAAGCCTGGAAAAACATATTACTTTAGGGCGAGGGCTCAAAATATAGATATCATTGGTGGAAATTTAAATGGTGGAACCTCGCGAACCGTCTTAAGCACTGACTATGTTCACACATCCGTCACAATCCCAGAGCAAAAGTTGAAAGTGGACTTAAACGAACGCTGGGCATCGAAAGTTGCCATGGAGTGGGGAGAGGGAGCAAAATCCATTGGTGCCCAGAAAACCTTTGGTGTATGCTTGCTCGAAAACGCAAATTTACGAGGATTTATCAGTGGAACTCTTTCTGGATTAAAAGAATTTGAAAATTTGGATGGCAGGCTTGGGGATAATTCCGATTTAGATATTGATGATTTTGTAGGAATATCCTGTCATGTAGACGATAATACTTCAATTTTTTCTGCGGATCATACTGTCCCAGCATTAATAACTGGGCCAGCGGCGACCTTTTCAAACGGAAATGTTGTGCCTTTGACTCTTACTGTTTCCTCGTCATCCAATATTTTGGGGGCAGGAGGGAAGGGCGGAGACGCTAGCGCCAGGAATAATGCATGCGCCGCAAGTTTTTCAATAGCTCCTGGACAGCCTGGAATGGACAGATCGAGATGCAAGCTTGGTTCTGTCATAGAGTTACAAGGAATCGGGCCGATTTCCCTATATGCCACGAGCGGACTAATAGATGGAAAATATTTCTTGCCCTTGGGAGGAGATTACTGGGCAACTAACAATAGCCCCCAAAACGGGCAAGACGGCGGAACGGCTTTTCATATTGACACTTCCTACAATGGAGAAACAATTACAATTAATAACTTTGGCTTTATTGGTGGGGGTGGTGGAGGAGGCGGAGCTGGAGGCGCACGCCTGAGCAATATAACCGCCCTGAATGTTCGGCAAACGAAGCGGATTGTAGTAGATGCCGATGGCAATCAAGAGAACAAACTACAAGAAGGTTATACCTTGAGAAACGCCGCAATGCAGAAGGGTACTGCGTCTCCAGCGTTTGATGTAAGCGATATCACAATGAGCAATCTCCACATGCTTCAACATCGCGGACTTCCCAAGCTTGCAGAGAACGACACATTCGATGGTCAACACAAAAATATGCGAGAAATCAGGCCTGGTGGTGGTGGAGGAGGAGGTTGTGGATTTGACTATCAAACAAATATACTACCTCTGGTTGATTACAATAGTCCTGGAGTTGGAACTACTAGCCCCAGTCAAATGCCTACACTTAAGTCAGACGGAGAAGGTGGCATGGGGATAGTCGGTGTAGGCAGTACTTTTAGCTACAAGACGGCCGATCTGATTGATAAAACTTTAGGGGGGAGGGGTGCAAAACCAAGGGCTTTTTCGAAAAACGCGAAACCCAGTCCTGGTGGGTCCACCTTATATAAAGTTTTAAATCCATCCCAGGGTGGCGGGGCTTGCCAGTTTTCCCCAAGAGTTCCTTGGTATAAATCTCACGCGGGCGCAGGCGGCGGTGGGGCCTGGGGGTTTGTGCTTGGCGTAGCCAGCTCGGCAAAGCGTGGGACGTATGTTGTTGGTGATCCAAGCGGAATGAATGTTATATTTCCCGATTTAGATGAGTCTTTATATAACGGCGGCGGCTTCGGCGGAGATGGAGGCTGGTGGGGTAGGGACGGATTTAACGGAGAACATCCTGTACAAAATTATATAGATAGATATATTTCTGCCGAGTACGGGCCAGAGCCAAGAAATTTTAGTTATGCTGGAACGGGGGGGTTGTGTATTGAGACAAATGGAGCAAAGCTTAAGTTTGATCGTACTGGTGTTTTGCCGCGTACCCCTATAGGCCCTATGTATGAGGAACATGTTTCTGCTATTCCAAATAGCGGTCAGGATAATAAAACTAGAGAAGACTCAAAAAATTCCGAGTTATACAGAAATGTTTTCGGAGTTGGGGGCTACATAACATGTAAGCACTCGAACTTTGCAACACGCGCAGCAGGTGAAACTCTTCCCATAGGACTAATTTCAGGACTGCAAGGAAGAAGGCTTAAGGCAACTGATGCGGGGGGTTACGGCCTAGATCTAAGCTACCCGCGCGGTGACCCGCAAAATCCACCAGCCAAACATGCTCTTGAGGTCAACGAGGTGGCTAGCGAGCGGCTGTACGACATTGTAGGTAGTAAAAATAGACAATTTGACATTTTGTCGGGTATTGCAGGGCCTTCATTCGAAGACTGTGATAGAAAAAAGGCGAATTCAAGTAACGCAGTAAGCCAAAATGCCAGCGGAAGTGGCATGCTTCCCTGGAAAGCCTTTAACCAAACAATTGATGGCAACTTTGATGATTATGTGTTTTTCGACAGTGGGGTCGGAGGCCAGGTGGGCTTTCCGTATTATTTAATATATGATCTTGGGGAAGGAAATGAGGCTGCAATTGGAAGCTTTTCCCTTAGTAGTGCTGGTGCAAGCTTAAGCTATTACCAAAACGGAGACAATCATTTAAAATTATTTGGAGAATGTTACGCTCCAACTGAGTTTGAGTTAAGGGCTACAAACTTACCCCCAGGTACCGCGGGTGTGGCAGAATCAATAGGCGATTCTACAGTGGCGACACATATGTTAGACGAGAATACTGATATTATCTGGAGACATCCTCAATTTATAGAGGATGAAGCTCTTGACGGGCGAAATCGTCGATATGTAGCGAAGGAGCGTGAGGTGCTGAGAACGGATATATCAGAGCAGAAACCGTATTGGAGGTGGCAGTATACACCCGCAAATGCTTCTTATGCTGGTAGCAACCAAAGACCCTTGGTTCAAGTGGGAGTGCAGAACAGTTCTTTTGAGGCGGAGAAAGTCGCCAGTGTCTTGTATGATCCCGATGGAGGCGGAGCGGACCAAAAGCTCGACGCAAGGCTTTTTAGCGACGTGGTGAAGAATTATAATGGACACCGCTTCAACGATTACGTTTGCGTTCCTGGGGCTACGCGCTATTTTACAATGTATCCAGAGTATAAATTAATAGACGTAAAGATTACTGAAGATCCGAATGATCAGCCTGGAACGATAGTCGGTGAGCAAGTCCATAATACCGAAAGACGTAAAAAATATAGATATTATATATTAAAAATATTTTCAGCTGATAATTTTCCACTGGAGAGATTATCCTCGACGGCAGATGTCGATTATGGCGAAAACCGCGGCGACCTTGCTGTCATCCGAGCTAGATCTGGAGGGAAATGTAAAATTGCCGATTTTGGATTAAGGGGATATAATAAAAATTACGCTGGGTTTATAGGTACCCGATCTTAGGAAATACGATATGCCACATAATAAGTCAAAAATTAATAATCCAGATTTAGAAAATAAAGATATATTTGAAAAGGGCGATTACGAGATTGTCGATTCGAGAATTGAACAATATGTTCATCTTGAAAAACCAATCAGGATAAACACTCAGGCTTTGCTCGACGAGCTTAACGCGGGAGAATCCTCAATAATTATTGAGTTGTTCGAGGTTGACACTTCGCGGTATTCTGGGGAAATAATTCGGTTGCATAATGGCAAGACAATACAAGGGGATATTGTTTTTAATTCTAAAACATACAAAGCTTATCCGTTTGAGGTCTCGGATTTCGAGGTTAAAGGGGACGGCAGCCTGCCCAGGCCCAAGATAACAATGGCGAATATAGATGGATTTATTTCGCAAATGATTCAAGGTAAAAATGATTTTGTAGGTTTAAAGGTGAAGCGAATCAGGACCTTTTTAAAATATTTGGATGCAGAGAATTTTGCAGACAATATAAATCCGTTTGGCACTCCAGATTATACAGCTAGGTTTCCTGATGATTCTTTCATTATAAATCAAAAACAGGAAGAGAGCAAAAACTACGTAGCCTTTGAACTTGTTTCTGCTTTAGATATGGAGGAGGCAAATGTGCCCACAAGAATAATGTATTCCCATCATTGTCCGTGGTCCTACAGGGGCGAAGGCTGTGATTATGGGTCTCTCTCGCTAGCAAAAACAAACACTTGGGCCGTAAGAAAAGATGGAGATCAGCTTTATCGCAATTACTGTCAAGCTGGATTTCCAGTAGGAGATGAAAATGATAAAAACATTATTAATCATTATGGGTTTGAAGCTGTTGGAAATGCTTCGTGGCAATCAAGAGGAGAAAAAGCCCAGCCGTTTATTTATTCTGGGTATTACGATTCGACTGGTATTTATTCAAGCGGAGATTGGGTAAAGATAAGCAATTTAGACCCAACAGAAGAAACGCAGGAGCTGGTTTTTGTTGCTAATCCGACAGGATTTATGGCAAAAGAGTATCCTGAATCATCGACAGTCATTGATTTTTATAATGTTTCTGGAAAAGATCCTAGGTTTGATAAGCAAAATTGGATTCAAGACCAATGCTCAAAAACAATTGAAGGGTGCAAAATTAGATTTAAGTTCAACACAAAAGGATTAAGGTATGGTGGGTTCCCTGGAATCGACAAATATAAATATCGGTAATAAGAGTTTTTATGGTTATATCAAAGAAAGCGCTCAAAAATTTTCAAATGAAGAAGTTTGTGGTTTGGTTTTAAAAAACCTTTCTGGGGAAATTTTTGTTCAGCCTTGCGAAAATATTTATAAAGACAAAAAGCTCGGATTTATGGTTTCTCCAGAAGTTTTTCTGGAGGCGGCCAATAAATATAAAGTGTTAGCTGTTTATCATTCCCATGTCGACGCTTCGCCAGATCCGTCTGTTCGCGATCTGTATCAAAGCGACAGCTTGTGTTTGCCTTTCATTATATATTCGGTAAAATATGATGATTTTTACATACATATTCCTGAATCTTTTCCTATTGAAGATTTTACTGGGAGAGATTACATCGATGGCTTGCAAAACTGCATTACTTTAGTAATTGACTATTATAGAAAAAATTATGGATTTAAATTTGATGATTTTAATTTTTATTTAAAAAGAAAAAGCTCTACTTGGGCAGTTACGTTTCGGGCGCTTTTGCGGGGCAAAAATCTTGCCAGAAAAAATGGATTCATAAGGGTTAAAAACTCGGAAATAGAAGCGGACGATGTAGTTATGTTTCAGCTAGGGTCAAACGAGGTGCATCTTGGAGTTTACCTTGGAAATGAGGAAATTTTAAATCATCCATCTCACGGCCTTTCGGTCAAGTCATTTTTTAATCAAGAAATTAAAGACCAAATACACTCTGTGTACAGAAAAAGTGTATAAGATAATAACGGTTTATGGTTAATGTTACCCTACATGGCAAGATGGCAAAGGAGTTCGAAAGCTCCTGGAAGCTTGATGTTTCCTACGCGGCAGAGGTTTTGAGGGCGCTTGATGTGCAAATTCCTAATTTTAGAAAATTTCTTACTGAAAATGAACTGCAGGGACACAGGTACTGGATGGCGGTTAACGGAAAAAAATTACTCAAAGAAGGGGAGTTTTTTTGTAAATTGCCCAAAGACGCAAAAACAATAGATATTCTTCCTGTAGTTGGCGGGGGCGCGCCATTAGTGCCATTTTTAGTAAAAATGTTACTTTTTGTTGCGATTGGCACGGCAATGGGCATGATAATGTCCAAAATATTTGAACCGCCTGATCCGCAAGAACTTAAGGACACAAACTCTTATTTATTTGCAGGCGCGGCAAACACAGAATCTCAGGGCATACCCGTGCCGATTGCATATGGAACATTATTAGTGGGAGGAAAAGTTGTTAGCGCGGTCAATGAATACTCTGACCTAGAGGTCATTGAAGATGCCCAGGAGCCCTGGAGTGCGTTCAAGATCGGCGCGTTCGTGAACCGCGCACCTGTCCGATATAAACCTTTTGAGTTTAGGCTTTTCGCATCTTCTTCCGCCGAGGGAATCAGGGCGGCCCAAGAAGCTGGCGCTATAACTGAAATAAGTAGTCCTTTTTCTGATATATTCACAACGCAGAGAGGTCTAGGCGGAGAATAAAGACATGGCGGGACTCGAAATTCATGGAGGAACAAGTCAGTCTGCCCCAACGGACAGCAGGGGCGATCTGATATGGTTTGATGCCGATGCCAAGGAGGCTCTATCCTGGGGTTACACTGATATGGGTTTTGCTTTTGGAGGCGCAGATGCCGCCGATGCGATTGCCTATTATACATATCACGACATACTCAGGGCAGACTCAACCACGAAAGAGGCTCCTTCCAAGATAGGCATAGAAGCGGGGACGGACGAGGCGCCGATGAGTTCCGCCACCGAGGCAAAGATAGTCGATTTAATTTGCGAAGGCCCAATAGAAGGCTTTAGTGATGCCATCGGCCAAACAGTGAGGGATTTGGGATCCTCTTATGGATACCTGGAAGACCAAGGTGGTGCCGCGGGGAACAGAAGTTTTACGGATATGAATCGAGCGTCCAAGTCAATTTACTTGGACGATACACCTGTTAAGGCTGAGAATAATTTTTTGAATTTTAGAGATTTTTTATGTGATTTTAGGCCAGGATACGCAAACCAAAAGCCTTTGGGGCTTGGAAGAACGCAAGGAAGAACAACGCATATTAATAAGGACCTATATCCTGCGAGCAAAGCATGGGCAGGTGGTATGGAAACCGCGAGAAGCCTAAGGTCCTTAGAGAGCACTCTATATACTATTCCTTATACCATTACAGATACTAACGTGGCCAAGGCTATTGTAGGAATTAATATCCGAGCACTTTCTCGTACGGTTATGGGCAAGAGAACCACTAACAAGACACAGGAAACTCTTAATTTTTTAATATATGCTGGCAACGAGGGAGAAGAATATCGCGATGAAGACTTGACTCCCTTGTGGGCGAAAAAGGACAGCGGAAAATATGAAACTAATAAGAATCACGGTGGTTATAAAGTGGTCGTGGGAACGGGGTATGTTACCTCAGACTATATTTTTCAAATAAAAATTGTTCTGCCGCCTAATCCAAATAGGCGAAATAGAATTATTAGGATTTCAAGGATTGATCCGCCTCATCACTTAAAAAGCACGGATAGTAAGACTCATGCTGTGGGGCACGCCCAATTCAGGTCAGTGACCGAATTATTGCCTTATACGTTTAATCACCCCCACAGCGCTCTGGTTTCTGTGGCTTTTGATTCCAGGGCATACCCATCAATCCCAAAAAGAAATTATTTATTAAAATTGCAAAAAGTAAAGGTCCCAACAAACTATTCCCCAGAAACAAGAAAATATGTCGGTAACTGGGACGGGCAGTTTAAAAGCAAGACGAGTTTTTTAAATTTATTGAAAGTCGAGCAATCTTTAACGGCGGACAGGCCTCATATTTATTCGAGGCCATCCGCGGTCCTTGTGAATCCTTCAGACAAAACGACAGTTAGTACTAACCGTGGCGCGTTAGGTTATCACGGATTTTTGTCGTTTCCCTTGGCTGGAGCTACTCCGAGGCCGCCTAATGGTGCGACCCATGGATCAGATAAGGTAATCAGGGCTTATGATGGGCCTGGCAGAAGTGAAGAGCTAGGTCGCGCGACCTCTATTCCTTTTAATAATTATGATATAGGAGAGGGCGGGTTATCGTTTTTGCCATTAGGGAGCTTTGGCGAGCAGAATTTTACGATAGAATTCATGATTAAAGTTGATCACGATGATCTAAAGAAAATTTATGACGTTGACGGGAGCGTGCGATCTACTGTGGGCTCACCAGATGTAAGGAAGGTTATTATTGCCTCTGACAATAATTCAGGAATGGGAGCTTCGGACATAATGAGCAGCGCAAGTGATGAACAAACTATTGATGCGGGTTTTGCTTTGCAGTCTTATGGAGAAAGTAATCCATATAAAAACATTGGACTCGATAAAAATGTGAGCCGAGAATTTCTTGACATGGGGGTTTTAAATGCTGGATGGAGGATTGAGGTGGGAACCGAGGAGGGAGGGGATCCAGATTCCTCGCTTCTTGGTAAGGTATATTTTAGGTCTTTCTCGAATAACGGTATGACTAAATATATCAAAAGATTGGAACAAGGTAATGTTGAATCCTTTAGCCTTGATCGTGATATTCTTGATGACGCTTTTAATTACGTTCACTATCCTAATTGGAATCCTAATTACGAAGAATTTTACAACGCGACTACTTTGGTTTATCTTCAGAATGCGTCTGAGTCGACGGGGACTTCTGTTCTGAGTGACGGTAAATGGCATCATATTGCTGTTGTTAGAAATGGGCTCACTATTCAAATGTTTTTTGATGGTGAACTAGCGGAGCGGAGCGACGGTACAGTTACCGCAAGCGCCATAAGTCCAAATATGACAGGGGTCAACGGAGTAAGAATGTATGGAGGCGAGATTAATGATGGCGGTGCCTCGTTGCCTGCTGCGGGTAGGGGTGAGGTTACTATTGGTGGAACGCGAACTCCGCTAACTAAAGTTGGATCTTGGTTCGCGGACACAACTTTCGTAGGTTCGTTGGACAATATCAGAATATCTTTACAAAACGAATATACAAGGGGCACAACTTATTTTAGTAAGGACGGATCAGACATAATAACTGGTGCAACGCTGGTCTCAAATGAGGAGTTCCCAAAATCAACGGCAACGACAAGGTTGTTAGCGAGATTTGATGGCGGAAATTTAATTGACGAGAATAGGGTTGTTGTTGATACTAATTATTTTTCAGATCAGATTGATAGCGTGAATGATACTTTGCTTCAATGGACTGACAATCCTGCTTGGATATATTATGACTTGGCAACAAATTCGAGATATGGAATGGGTAAATACGGAGTAGATAAGTCTATGCTAGATAAGTGGTCGTTATATGAAATATCCAAATATTGCGACGAGCTTGTTAAAACAGGATACCAGGCAAGATACAAAGAGCGAAGCTTTGTTTTTGTAGACGACAACAAACAGTCACCAAGCGCGGGAGAGAATGTGATAGACGATCCTGGTGGGTACTGGAGAAAAGATAAAATTGGAACCTCCATGATAAAAATTAGCGGTTTTAGAAATCAAGACGAATTTACGAAAGAGTTTCCAGAGGGGTCAGTTATTAATATTTACGATTTAAACGACAATAAAGTAAAAGCTCATCAAAAGCAGATAGTTTATATAAGGGACCAGTTTAACTCTCCGCGGCGCACGACTTCTGCTGATCCTCCAGAGGCATGGGATGGATCACTATATAGCTATCAATCAATCGATGGACCGCAGGAGGCAGCAAGTGCTCAGGTAGGGTTAATAGATCTTATTTCTGTCGAGGACGCAATAATGCTTGATTTTTCCTTAAAAGACGTTCTTTATGTTGGTTATTCCTTAATGGAAAAGAATAAGATTATAGACAAAATATCTGAGAAAGAGTTTATTCTCGGCCATATTCTTGGAAATGAGGGTAGGGGGGGTTTGGCGGCAAGCGTTTTATTAAAGGGGTCTCCAGTAAATAAAACTTCTGCATCTGGGAGGGTTTGCTGCGAGTTTAATAAAGGGTATCCTTTCCTAGAGCCAAGGTTCAGGGCAAATGTTTACATAGATAGTGTTTCAGATGGGCTGAAAGTTTTAAATGATATAGCCGCAATATTTAGGGGAATAACATATTATGTGGGAGGCAAAATTGTTCCAACTTTTGATCGAGAAAAAGACCCGATAATGGTCTTTACAAACTCAAATGTAAAAGACGGAACGTTTACTTATTCGGGTACTCCAAAAGACTCGCGTTACACAGTCTGTAAAGTTAGGTATAACGATGCAAAAGATTTTTATAAACAAAGAATAGAATTTGTCGAAGACTCGAATGGGGTGATAAGATACGGATATAATGAAAAAGACTTGGCGGCGCTTGGCTGTACGTCGAGAGGCCAGGCGAGGAGACTTGGAAAATGGTTTTTATACACAGCGCAACACGAAACAGAAAGCGTTGTTTTTAGCACTGGAAAACAGTCTGCATATTTGAGGCCTGGGGATATAATAAAATTATTAGACAAAAACAGAATATCTCAGAGAAATTTTGGCACGGTGGTTTGGAGAGATGCTGCAGCCGAATCAAAGAAAAGAATTAGAGTAGACTCAGAAATCGATGAAAGGTTAATTGGGGAAAAGATTACAATCGAGATTGGCCAGCAATTTGAAACCGTAGAGCGATTGGCCTTTAGGGCTGACCATAATTTTGTGACAAATGAAAATACTCTTGGGGTAGATACGGCAAAAATAGCAGACGAAGACATAGAAAATCTGCGCAAGCCACAATTAATATCTTTTACTATAAAAAGTATCGAAAAAGATACTTCAGTGATGCCACATCAAAATACAATTTTAGAACTTAACGAGCCCGACGGCGATTCTGAATTTTTTGGGAAAATAAAGGTTGGGGCAGCTTTTTCTATATCACGATTAAATGAAAATATAAAGATTAAAGAAGATTTATTTAGGATAATAAATATAAAACAAATAGATCAAGAAGAATTTGAATTAGATTGTTTAGAATACAACGTCAGTAAGCATCAGTCCGTAGATTTTTCACAGGATTTAGATGTTGGTCATCAACAGGGGGCTGAATCTGAAACCAGGCCAGCTAAGATGATTAGTTCTCCAAAGCTTAATTTAGTAAATAGTGATCCACAAAATAGACAGCTTTTGGTTTCCTGGGACGAGGTCACGCCGACACCTTATGTTTATCATGTGGTCCTTTATTTGGTTGGTGAACAGGTTTTTGATAAGGGGGCTGGAACTACCGATTCAGGGGGTGGATTAAAGGTTCAACATCGTGCGGTTTACGGATCAGCCTTGGGAGTTGTGCTGCCGACTAATGTTGTATTTAATATAGGGTCTTTTGTTGGTGAAATAAAGGTTAATATTTGGACCCAAGACGAAAACGGAAAAAAGGAGGTAGTGTACTTCTAAAATGGCTAGAGATCAAATATTTTATGTTCCTCCCCAGAACTATTATGCTGGTTATGGCAAAAAGTGGCAGGTAACTGGCTTTAAAATAGAAAATAATAATCCTCATTGTGAATTTATTGATCATTCAACTGGCCTGGCTAAGCATTTATTTAGCGGCGTAGCTGTTTCTGGGGATTATATTCATAACGGCGGGCTGAATGATGTCAATGATGCAACTGGTATTTATTCTGCGAGCGGACAGTACACGGGCCCAGATTTAAATATCTCCTGGTCTGTCGCTCATCCGTTTTCGAATTCAAAAGTCACTGAATCAGATTATCTTTATAAATATATAAGTCACTTTGAAATAAATTTATATGATGGGACTGGTAAATTTGCCACTGGTTATAATTTTATAGATAACGGATCGATAAATAGCGCGAAGCTTACAGTCGCTGGCTCTGGATATATAGATCCATACGTTCAAATAAACGGTGATGGCGTCGGTGCAAAAATAGACGTCTTGACTCTTGGCACGGGAACCCACGCAAAGGATCAGAGTTACGTGGTTGTACAGGGCGATACGGACAATAATGTATTAAGTTTGCCTGGTAGCGGCGAAAGCGGTATAGGCTATTTAACTGGAATCAATGTCGCAAGAATTGTTTCTGGAGGCAGGGGATATACAAGAGAAAAAACTAGCTTGCAGGTTTTAGATTATTCTGGATCTGGGCAGGGGGCAAAAATAGAGCTAACGCCATTTAGTTTTGGCCGCAAAGGGCGATACAAGGGTCCCACGGTTTTTAATATTAGTCCTGAGTTTAACGCCAAGGCCTTCTTCGGCTTCAGAAGAGACTATCAAGTAGAAGTTGTTGCTGAAGACTTTTTTGGTAATAGAACAACAGGTAGGATGTTTGTAAATGCGCCTAAGCCGACAATCGGATCTGTAGACTTACTAAACAATGACCAAGAAATTGAATTTGGTTTTCAATCCTTGGAAATACCGTCTGATAAAGAATTTCTTTATGAAGATGTGTCTCTTACGAGGATAGATGTTCATAGTAGTATAAGGTCCGATTTTAAAATTAAAAAAGAGAGATATTTTGATACTTTTGTAAAAGGGGTTGCCGTGGAAAAATCCGCGGGTTCGCAAGGGGTACCAGATAATTTAAGCTCTCTTGGGGGCGTAAAAATAAATCAATTAGATTTAGGGGGCGAAAGGTTTGTTGGGCAATATTATAAGTTTCTTCCGTTTGACTCTGTCGGATCTGGTGATCCAGTCAGTTTTTCCAGTGGAATCAGAATAACTAAAGAATCGTCTAAGCCTCAGATTCCGTCTGGCCTTCGGATGGTTCATGATCCCGCCAAGGGCGTGGGCACAAATATTCAGGGAGATACTATTGCTCATTCTTATTTGACTTGGAAGAAGGACTCTACTTTTAAGACAAAATCTTACGAGATAGAAATACAAGATTCAGAAGAAAATCAATCTTTTTATCAATCCATTGATGCCCCAGATTTATCTGGGATAGCTTATATGGTTTCTGGAACTGGAGATCAAAACGCATTAATAGATCAAGAGATTCATCAGCCCCATGATACGGAGAACTTACCGAGAGAAATTTTTGATATATTTTCAGCCTACGGCGCGGGTGGCATTCAGTGGTCTGCCCATACAATATATTTAGACGAAGAATACACTCCGAGCGTATCGAATAATTTTATTAATGTTGACCAGCTTATTATCCCAGCTGGCAATACTCCCAGCGGATTTTTATATTTTACTGGCGCATCTAATTACTCAACCAGTTATCGGGCAGACGACAGGCTGCTTGATGATGAAACTCATTTGTTAGTTGCTAGGCGTTTTGGGTCTGATGCATTGACCGAATACGAGCCAACAGTAAAAATTCCAACCAAAAGAAACTCCAAATATTCATTTAGAGTAAGGGCGATTAGCAATCCAAAGTCTAATTTTAGTCCCAAGTTTGTCTGGACCGCCAATGCGGATAAAAGTCATTTTGCCTTTACGCCAGGAACCTCTCAGTTAAGATTGGGCGGTACTGGGGATATAACGGTTAGCGGAGATTTTGCCACGACCGTTGGTGGCTCTGGGATTATTGCTGTTGGTTCTGGTGTTGTT
>Ga0080013_1001359_pt1 | contig 32709 bp, 46 predicted proteins | sample ETNvirenome_6_85_FD_69236 | JGI IMG/M metagenome (GOLD analysis project Ga0080013, IMG submission 69236) | Marine viral communities from the Pacific Ocean - ETNP_6_85 (SPADES assembly) (version 2) | ecosystem: Environmental > Aquatic > Marine > Oceanic | place: Pacific Ocean | collected 2013-06-19
ATCTGATGCTAAGAAACTGCATGAGCGACAATTTGTTTCTAATATGGTTCACGAATTAATGAATCAGTATGGCTCAGAAAGTCTTCACAGATTAAGTGAAATAACAGATCCCAAGTTCTTCACAGATGCGGTTGACTTTAATAAGAGACAGCAGTTGTTTGCTGAGTCTTCGGGTGTTCCCCTAAATCAGAACTCTTTTAAAGACCCTAAGTATGGTAACATCAAGAACAACCGAGTGAATTTTCTAATCTTGAGAGATGAGGACTTTAATCTTTCTGGTAATCCAAAAGGATCTGGATCAGATGGAGGCTTGCTATTTGGTGAGAAATTCTTTAGAGGTATCCGAAATGCAATGGGCTTTGACACAGCTATCACAACAATTAAACCCGTGACAGTAGGTAGACTGTTAGAAAGGAATGGAGCAGATGTCGGAGGAATAGTAGCTCTTAAAAGTGATGGAGTAATAGCGAATAGTCGTCCTGCGATGCAAGATATTATGAATAGATACAAAGCTCTTGATGGCTCTGATATTCATTTTGTTGTATTTCAGTCATCAAATAAAATTAAAGGTAACACAGAATCTACTAAATTTAATTTTAACGAAAAGGAAGGCAAGCACGGCAAGTATGAATTAGATGGAAATCTAGAAATACATACATTGCCATTAGAAGCTGTAAGAATTAATCTTGGTACACTAGATGATGCTACCAAGAACTTTAAAGGAATAAATCTACCCAGGCAGTTCCTTAGTACATTAAACTTTGGACAGGTAGGAGAATTTTTAAAACCTATTGCAGACTATTATACTGAACACGCTTTTTCTGGTACACTGAAAGGTATAAGTCTTGTTAATGATTACAATAAGACTGGTAATATGAAACCAATAGAAGATTGGTTGGTAGATAGCTACAAGAATTTAGACAGACTTCCTTTGGAATTTGTAGCAGAGAGATTGCTTGATCCAAATCCAGAGAGCAATGTATTTAGAAGAGCATTGCAAAAAGACGCATCTAGTCTTGACCATCAAATTGAATCTTTTCAAATTGATGCTGATAGTATGTGGAATCATTATCATTCGACAATAACGTCATTAGGAAGACTTACGGATGGCAGCTTTGCACCATTAAACTTTTTTGAAAAGCTTTCTAGGCCTTATCAAAACTCACTTAGAAAACATGTAATGAAACGAGTTACCACTCCTTTCTGGGAATATTCTGGAAAGGGAGCATTAGATCCTGTTACAAAGGACATGTTTTTAGATGCAGATATGAGAACAGATATGACTTCTGAGAGTTTCACTAAATCCAATGAGTATATCTTATTGGGTAAGGCCCATCAAAAGATGAATGCCAAGCTCAACCTAGAAGAGGCGCAGATAAAAGAGCTTAGAAAGTTCCTAAAGAAGGGACAAAAAATAGAAGATAATGGCGATACAACGCTTGGCACATTATGGCATTTACATAAAAATGCACGGCAGCAGGTATCAAATACTGCTAAAGAAGGATTAGAGAACGCACTTGATCTACTTATCATACGTGTTCCTGCCGACTCTATTAGCGGTACTATCCCCGTTAAACTTGGTGGCTTTACAAAAGACAAGGGGACTGGAATTGTTACTACAGAACTACAGGATAAATATCTTGGAGGTGCTGATAAAGATATAGACTCCGCATTTATTATTCAGAATGGATCAAGAGAGCATAGAAAGATATTAGAGAAACATAAGTTTGATCGCGAAAAGCTGGACGAAAATCAGTTAATAAAAGATCTTGGAGCTAAAGATCCTGATAGGAGAGCAGCTACAAAGTTTAGTCCTGTCTATAGAAGACAAGCACATGAAGTAGGTTTACAGGGTGCTGGCACTAGAGGCCCTGTTATTGCCGCCCGTGATTACTTTCTTGACTTAGCTGGAAGACTTAAGTCTGGAGAGGAATATAAGTTTGACTATATTGATCCTAAAAGCAAGAAAGTTACTTCTTACGAAATAACACTACGACCAGGAAAAGGAAACTATACAAAGTTTTTAAATGATATATATGGTAGTATAAATATCGCTAATGATAGTACAAAATATTCTTATATACCAACCATGGAAATGGTTCGTAATAGATTATTTGATTCTATCTTTGAAGTTAAAGTAGGTCATCCCGATGGCAGATCCAGTAAAATGAATGCATCAGAATTTTATGAAGATACAAAATATCATAAGAAAAATTTGAGTCGTTTTAAAATGGATGCGGCATTCTTTTCAGAGTTTAAGACAAGTGTTTATAATGAAGAATCAAAAAGTTTAAACTCTTTTTTAACTCTTGGAGATAGGTATGGACACAGTGCTGATAAGTATTCTAGTGCATCAGGAAGACAATTTTCAAGATTACTTGATGAAAAAATAATTGATACTATGCGTGTCTTCCAAGATGAGGCAATGCTTAAAGATTACTCAAGTCAGATAAAGAATAGTGCAGAGAATTTTATTATAATACATGATAAAGATACAGCTGCAGTGAAAAAACAAAAGAATAAAGAACAAGATTTTGTTTCTAAATTTTTACCTGAGTGGAGAATAGTTCTTAATCCTCAAAGTCAAAAATTAGAACCACGGGTTGATAGATTTGGTAGAACCTGGAAAACAGTATTAGATACAATAAATGAAGATCTAAGTGTTAATTTAAATAAGGGTGCATCTTATGAGCTTTTAACTGAGAAAGGCTTACAGGTATTAAGAAGCTTTTCAAAGGCGAAACAAGATTCACCTAACGCAAATTCCAAGATTATAAATACCATTTTGAAAAATGCTTACGAGAAAGCTCAGGAGCACTTAGAGGTTCTTACCAAGGTAAAAGCAGTAGATAGGCATAAGCCATATAAATATAAAGAACAAGAAATGCAAAGATCAGAAGCCTTTGATTTTATGGTAAAAGATTACCAAAAGCTCATCATGGCTAAGGCTAAAGAAAATAGTATCAACGTAAGGCCGTTAATGGATTTTTATGAACTGTCATTACTAACGCCTAAAGAGTTAGGACAGTCAGGATTCTTTAGACAGGATAGTGTTGTCTGGGGGTCAGAAGCTATATCCCAGAACTCTAAAGCTCTAGTTCTCAAGAAGATGTCAGAGATTTTCAACCGTAGTTATGATTTTGAAAAAGCACCAGAGGTTGCTCAAACCGTTATGCTAACTGGTGCCACAAAGGGTCATGGCTTTAAACAACTAGGTAAGGAAGCTGAGAAAAATATTCTTTCTCTAAAAAGAGATACTCCAATACATGTTGGAGACGAACCAACTGGTGCTGATCGAGCATTTCAAGATTTCTTAAAGAAAAATAATTTTACTAATGTGACTGTTCATCATGGTCAACCAAAGCCAAGGTATAACGCTGGTTTTAATACTCAATATACCGAAGGTGGATATAAGGCTAAAGATAAAACTATGCTAGATATTAGCGATACAGCTATTGGCTCTGAACAACTAGGGCCCTCTAGTAGTCAATATGTAAAAGATAAACCATTTAAGAAGCCTGTAAGTGAACTAGTTGCACTATCCCAAAGAATGCAGGAAGCTCAGTTGGGTAAAATAGAACGCATTACTGAGACTCCTGATTATGCAGATCTCGTTTCTTTTGCTGATAAAGCACATGCTACTACGGAGAAGGTTGCTGATAAGGTTAAGGATAAGAAGCTTAAGACTGATGATATGTGGAATCTAGAACGCCTTGCTGCAAGTGATGCTGAAGCAAAAGAGATTATAGACCTTAGAGATACTCTGTTGAAACATCCACAGATCAATGATTCCTTTAATGAGTTTTTTATTGATTATACAGCGAGGAGAGGTAACCCCAGAGATCTAACATTAATGAGTATGGATGATGTTAGAGCATTGAATAGTCACTTTAGAGATGTAAGTAAGTTTTCTCTAAAAGATATAATGTTGAGAAGGAACTGGGTTTTAGATCCCAGGGATATTGACCAGGGGCAGTTACATGAAACGATTAATAGATATGAAAGCTATATACAAGACGTAAGAAGTCTGGATAGAAAAACAGGTAAGCCTGTTACTATAAAGCAGAAGGCCAGTACTTTCATGACACCCCTAGGTCGTATGAGAGAGATGTTTAGAAAGAGTCAAGTTCAGCAAAACGCAGAAACAGACCCTATTAGAGAGGAAGTTCTAAATAAATTAGATTACACCAAATGGATGGAACAGAATGATAAAAGAATTTTAACTGAGCTTGTTTCTAACAAGAGGAATAAAGAAGAAGAAAGATTAAAAGGTAAACAATACACAGATTTCCTTTCTCGTCTAATAAAGAATCCTGGGACGAAACAAACAAAGAAAGGGGAAGAATGGCTAAATATTTATGATAAAAAGATTACTGAGTTTTACGATAAGGTTGCTAAGGAATGGCTTTTCACTTACGACAAAAATGGCGAAAGAATTATCTTTAGAGATCTAATTGATTCTCCCGAAACGGGAGATCCTAAGTATGGTAAGATTACAGAGTATATTAAATACAATCCAAAAACTGGTGGATTTGATTTTAAACATTTTAGGGGAAAGGTTATTGATCCTATGGAAAAGGTAGGTGAATCTCCTAAAGTAGGAATAGAATCTCTAATGAGATACCAGTGGGAAGCATCAATGGAAAAAGCCCTTTCTAAAAAAGCGGGTGGTATTGATAAGGTTACTAAAGCTAATAGGGAAAAATATAGACGTGACCATAAATTTGAGGAAGAGTATGGTTTTGGATACATAGAACCAGAAATGTACTGGTCTAGAACTAACTATGGATTTAATAATAAGGCTAAGAAAAAGCTTGAGGACTCAATAAAGAAAGCCGCTCAAGCCGCAGCCGATGCTGAGACTAACCCCCGTGCAAAAGAAGAAGCCTATAAAAGAGTTATGGCAAGACATGGTATGTTACGAGAAGATTCCTATCACCCATCCATGGGATTGGAGAAACAATTTCTGAATGACAACTACGATGCAGTTGGCTATGGGGCAAGACCACAAAACCTATTACAACGTGGCAAGGATTTTATTGATGGCTATGACACCAGCCCAGAAATCTTCCATCGCTACAAGAACCAAGTTGTTCGTAGTTACTTTTCTAATATATCTGCCATACACGGTAATCGCCAGATAGGACTTTTAAAGTATGGGAATGAGATCCCGAACCTAAAGAAGGTTAATGCAGATTTGGTAAAGCATAATACTGCCATTGAAAAGGAATCTAGTAAGATTTATAAGAAAGCTATTAAAGATGGAGCTACAGCAGAAGTAGCTACAAGAGCTAAGAATGATTTTCTAGAAAGACATAAGTATAAAGACAACGCCGATATGTGGAGTGATTTTTTATATGTCTATTTAAAGAATAGTCTAGGTCATCCGTCATTACTTACTGATCGTATTGTAAAGTCAATGGAGACGGCAGATCCATTGAAGCTAAAGTATAATCCATACTACTTAACTTCTGACTATGCAGTTACCAGAGCAATGGAGAAACTTTACAAGAGTAAGAAGTTTAACAAGATGCCCTTCTTGAGGAATGCTCCTGAGGATGAGGCAATGAGGAGAGACTACTTTGTTAGACGCTTACATGATCTAGGAACAATGGAAGCGAGATATAACCTATTAACTCTACTAGCAAACACTGGTACAATGATGACTAATCTTTATGGCGGTGGAGTTACAACTATGGGAAGTGCGGGATTTAAGACATGGGTAGACGCACAAAGGAATAGTAAGGTTGTTAATAAGTTACTAGTTGATGTTAATGGTGACTATACTCTTACTTTTAAAAGTGGGAAGTCTGTTAAAACTAGAAAAGATTTAATTGAGTGGATTGAGGAGAAGGGTGTTATAGATAGTTACATACAGAATGAACTGGACTATAACGAAGGTATGCGTACAGCAGTTTCCAAGCTTGGTAAGGATGCAAAAGCTTTTGTAAGAGATCTAAAAAGATCTATTAAGACTGGAGCTGAGGATGAAACAATCCTTCAGCTTAGTAAGCGATACGGCATTAGTGATGCCATGCTTAGATATGGTGGTTGGTTTATGCAAGTCTCTGAACGTAAGAACAGGGTAGATGCATTTATAGCTCACGCTCTCAAGGCTAAGGAAAGACTTGGTAGCGAAGGAATACATACCAACTTGAATGATCCTTACATATTCGACATGGCCCTCAAGGGTATTGAGACTACCCAGTTCCTGTATCACTCAGCGTTCCGACCTGCATTTATGACAACAGCATTAGGCAAGGTCTTAACAAGGTTTAAACTATTTGCATTCCAATCAGTCAGAGTTCGTAGGCAATTCTATAAACAGGCTAAAGCCTATGGATTTAAAGAAGGCACAGATGAGTATGAGAAACTCAAGGATCTATTCCTGACTGATCTATTTAGTTTCGCATTAGGTGGTGCATTCATGTATTCAGTATTTGATACAGCCCTACCACCACCTTGGGATTGGATGCAAGATGCGGGTGACTTAATGTTTGGTGATAAGAAAGAACGTGACAGGGCTTTCTATGGTACTCTTCCTAGGCCTATTGCACCATTACAGGCGGTATTACCACCTATAGCAAGATTCCCTCAAACATTTGTTGAGCTAGTACAAGGAGATTGGGAGAAGTTTTCTAACTATACCATACATACTATGTATCCTGGTGGTAGACTATACTACAGTGCAAAAAAGACTATTGAAAGACCAGACAACTTCTGGCAAAATTTCTTTAGGGTTCCTGTAAGTAAGATTAAGTACAGGATAGACAGAGAGAAAATAAGAGAGGCACGTTCAGAAATGATAGGAGAGGAGCTATAGTAATGAGAGATCTTATTATTAATAATGCTATAAAGCAATATGGGGGTGGAGATATCAGTTATGCTGTAGCAGCATTACAGATTGCTAAAAAAGAAAAGCTAGTAACTAAAGATATGTCCCCTAAAAAGATCATGGACATACTTAAGAAGAATGATTTAGCTCCATTCTATGGAGATCATTTAATAAATGAAGCTCTAATAAAGAGGATACTATGAGAAAGAATACTATGATACTTGATACTATTTTTCAAAATAGTGACAATAGTGAGATAAGTTTTAAGCGTGATCTATACATGAACAAACCCCCTGCTGAGGTTGTTGAGCATGCCCAAAAAGAAAACATTCCCTTGGGCAGTGATGCATCTAGGTTTGTTATAGACTACTACCTTAAAACTAACAAGCTTAAACCTGCCAAGTTCTACGAAGAAGCAGGTTACTCTAAGTATTATTACCCAGAGTTTGAAGACGATGGTGAGAGCGTTAAGGGATCTAATATGTTTATGGTAGTCGGAGGCAAAGCAGATGGCGACTAGAAAGAAGAAATGGATCAAAGGCGCAATAAAGCGTCCAGGTGCCTTTAAGGCGAAGGCAAAGAGCGCAGGCATGTCCACTAGTGCATTTGCCACTAAAGTGCTTAAGAAGGGCTCTAGATACTCTACACGGACGAAACGACAGGCATCCCTAGCTAGAACGCTAGGTAAAATGAGGAAGAAGAAGCGATGAAGCAAAGATATAGGAATGAGGCTGGCTCTGCGGAAAGTAAAACCGTACAACTAGATAATAAAGTATTTGATGCAGGTGATAACTGGGCAGTATATCTAATGAATAATGATATCCTTGCCGATGTCTTTAGAGATGCAACACCTCAATATGAAGAGTTCATAGGGGAAAGAAAAAAACCTATGAGAACAGTAGAACAGGCGAGGCAAAGAATAGAAAGCAATCAATTACCTTGGTATATCTTACCAGAAGAAGTTTATGACAAACATATGGAAGGAGAAGGATTATCAAGTGGCGGTTATCATGGTGGTGATAAAATCGTACTCAAGGGGACAGGTCGTGGAGTTTCTACTTCGCCTATAAAAGAAGTAGTCAAAACAGAGGGTGGAGATTACCCTGTTTATGGTGAAAATGTTGGAGATCCTCAAAATGTTGGACGCATAGGAGAAACTTTAGTACATGAATTAGGCCATGAATTTTATGGTCATAGAGCTCGTAGGGGTGATGAGGCACAGTGGGTAAAAGAAAATGGGGGAGGACGTAGAAAATATACACCACCAGAGAGAACCTTATATCAAAAAGCAGATCGTTTTCTAGATGGTTGGCTACCTAATTTTGGACAAAAATATGCCCAAAGACCTAATTTATTACTCCAAGCTCAAGATACAGAGAGAAATAAAAGAGAGATTAGGTATAACAAAAGAATGCAAAAAGGTGATTATCATCCTCAATATTCTGATCTTCCATTTTATGACTTAGAGCAAAGCGTAACACTAGCACCCGAGACTCTTGCTAAAATAGGCAAGGCTGTTGCTGGCCCAGATAAAGCTAAAGAATTTAGGACAGCATTTAGGTCAGCTCGTAAACGAGGTGATGCAGTATTTACGTGGGACGGTAGGAAGTATACAACAGAGCTAAAAAAATAAAGGGGCGCAAGGCCCCTCTATCTTAATCGTATTTAAACTTATCTCTTCCTAATTTATTATAGTCTTTCCACCTGGGTCTAGTCTCTACCCAATATGCACAGGCTATAACACCAACTAAGAACCCTACAAGTATCCCTAAACAAAACATATTATTCTCCTTAGTTTGTAAATACTGATTCAGCAACAGTTAGGATATTCTTTAGTTTCATATACACTTCATCTTCTGATGGTTCTGAACCTGCATCACGTAAGGCATCTTCTATATAGCTCAATGCCATTTTAAATAGCTCCGCAGGTACTAGTACATTCTGTAGTTTCATTGTAATCTCCTTTAAATTATTAAGTAAGCTTGATATTATACTTTTAAATATTAAGTGGACTCAGCTATTTGATTTACACTTTCTTGTCTTCACAATATCGCATAAACCAAAGGCGTTGCATTTCGCTGCCTGGTTTAGATTCTCCATGCCATCGGCACGAAGGTTCGCACAGGACAACTGAGCCCACCGCATTATTTCATTATATATGGGTATGGTATCTTTGCATAGGAATCGGCAAACTTCCATTGTTTACCTTTTCCTTCTTGCACAATTACTCCCATATGCCATAAAACCTTAGCTACATGGTCAATAGATTTCCAATTTATTCTATGACCAGATACGGTTTTATTCTTATTGACCTTATAATTACAGTCCTTAACATACTGGGTTGCAAGTTTTCTTAGAGCTATCTTATTAGGTTTTCTTCTCACTATAGAAGTTACCATTAGACGGTAAGTTATCGCTAATAACTTTTAAGTCCTCCTTGGTTAGGAGTTTTCTAAGGTATGGTTTCACCCTTTTCCTTAGCATTAACTCTCTATATCTCCTATGTGCTGAACCGTCAACACCAATCTTTTCTTCTTCCAGTAACTGTTCATACATTCCTGTAATAGATCTAACTTTGTTTACCATTTGACACCTCAGTTGATTCAAGACCATTCTTCCATTGTTTACCACATTCTCTGCATATTGCTGCATCAAACATTTCACTTAGTATCCATTCCTGTTTTTCAAAATCCCATTCAGCAAATGCATCAAAAACAATATCTCCATAAGCATCACCATCATGGTGTTCAGTGCATATGTAATCTATTTGCTTAACATTGTTTTCTTTAGGCTTAGCAGGTATTCTCCACTCATTAACATGTCTCCAATGAAAGTATTCTTTACATAATGTATCTAAGTAAGATGGATTAGACTCAGAAGATATTTGATTTAATATATCCTCTGCATTATCCAAGCATTCTTTCAGTATGGAAACCTCTTTGTTCTGATGCTCCATTCCTATAGAGATCAGTTTCATCCCAAATAAGATACTGCTTTCATACGAATATTGACATAGTCCATCTGGGCTAGGATCGGATTCATGTTTCTTATCCCAAGTTGGCTCTTTAAGTATATCAGGCATTTTTTGATTCTCCTATCATTTTATTATCTCTTAAGGCACCACCTGACTTTCCTGTACCGTGGCACATTAAGCAATCTCCAGTTTTCTTATCGAAGAAATCGTTGTCAAGGGGTAAGCCCATATATTGTTTACCATTACCAAATCCTCTACAGTCTATGCAACTCTCTCCTCTGTAGATCCAATCTCCATTCTCGTCAGTAACATATTCATCTGAGTATTCGGCTGATTCCTTGGCTTCTTTTAGGTTATCATACCACTTTGGTTTGGCACCTTTAACAGTATCATCGTAGCCCACACACGTTTCATCGTCACCGTCTGGGTACTCTACTAACTGTTGGTCAGCTCCAAACATTTCTAAGTACACTGTATATTTCATTTAATCTCCTTAATTAATATATGCCTTAACCTTCTCGCATATAATGCGTTGTGGGTAAGTAAGAAACTTGAAAGCTAAGGCATAATACTATTGTGCTGTCGTTATGAACGGGCCGTCTTCATCTACGTCTACGTCCCATTCTTCCCAGTCTACGAAGTCGTCTACGTCATAGACCTTCATACAATCAGGGCAATACAAACCTGGATCAGTACCATGTACGACACTATGAGATTGAGTCTCACATTCCTCTAATTCAGTTTTGTGGTAGCCCTTACATTCTTTATTATCACACAGTGGCATTTTCATTGCTAATATATTTCATCTCCTTTAATTATTTTAAGCAGATCCTTTAATGGTAATACAACTAAAGGATCTTCTCGATCTTCTTTTATTACTTGCCAGTCAACAATCTCTAAATTGGGTTTCATATACTCTGCTATTTTCTTACGAGCTTTGGATTGTATCTTAATGCCACCATAGACCTTACTTAAGTTCCAGTGTTTCATTACGATATCTACTTCTTCGTGATGACCTAGGGATTTACCATTCGATCCCCAAGCTCTCATTGCATCAAATCCATTGGATTTAATTATATCTACTATTATACGTTCTACTCTATTTCCTTTTTGTTTTGATGGGTTACTCATGTTGATCTCTCCATATACTTATTCCCGTGATTAATTCCACATTAAATAGTCCAATGCTTACATTCATATGATTTCCTTGATCTATTGAGAATGTAAATGAGGTACTTAAAATACCCAATAGGATAATTTTAACTCCACCCATTGTCTCTTGTAGCATATCTACGGTTTTAATTATGGGAAATCCGAACAGCTTTATATCCACATTTATTTCTCCCTTATTTAAAAACCATAAAAGGGAGGGGGTACTTGTTTCTGTTAAGAAGGAAACAAAACCTCGTACCCCCTACAACTCGCAGGCACATTAAGTGATCCTACTACCCCTTTTATATTTATAGTATAGCTTGTTGGAACCTAAATGTTTCATGGTTAAAGAAACACTTTAACTTAAACCCCGATTCATCGCGTGCTACGATAGATTCGACTATCCGTGCTTTAGATCCTGGGTTAGGTGCTGAGATACCTAGGAGCTTATCAGACTTCTGTTCTATTGCTGAATCTCCTTTGGCACTGTGCCTGTTGAGGGTTCCCTCGTAAGCTGCGGTTTTACTTATATGACTTACTGCGAATATGATTACTTCATACTTCTGTGCTATTTCTTTCAGCTTACTTATTATCTTTTGCATCTTAAGTAGAGAGTCGTTTACATAGTCAACTCTTATCTCATCAATGGTATCTATAACTATTATCTTAGGCTGAACACTAGATATAACATCTATAATATTATTTATTTCTGGTGAAACAGTTAATACTTTTAGATGTCCTAGTTTCTTCTTAGCCTCATTTACAAAAGTTATATCATCATTTAGATAATGGTTTACTATCTCCTCTTTTGTCTCATTGAATGCAATCTGACAGAATCTACGCCACATTAGTTTCTCGTTTACTTCTAGAGATATGTACAGGCATTTGAACTGATTTGCTTTTGTTACAATGTTTTGTATGAAAGCTGTTTTACCCAGCTTAGTATCACCTATAATAGTTATCAGTTCTCCAACTGTAAATCTATAGGGATTAGTCATTTTATACATTGTTCCAAGATCAAAGCTCCTATCTGAATAGTCTGTCTTTACAAAATCTCTGAATTGTTCAGTCATACTATCAGCATTAAATACCTCTACTCCGTAATCTTTACTACGATAGAACTTGCAACGTGCATCACAGAACTTGTCCATTATAGTATCGTTACAACCATAACCGTCATGTTCCCAGCCGTATACTGTATCAATCATCTTGAATGCCTCAGTGCGATCAAAGTCTGGTGACCAATGACCTATGAGTGATTCACTTCCAGCTCTTGGTATACCACTTCTCTTCCATGCGGATATCATTCTAAGTATAGTTTGGTGTCTACTACCCAGTTCTGGCCCTTGTTTATACATCTTCTGAACGCATGTAACATGTGCTGTTAATTCGCTATCAGATGTAGTATTTACAGATACACTATTCCTTTTGGGTTTGGTTACGATCTTATCTTTGAACTTATCTGTGTTATGTGCTTTTAGAAAGCCCTTATCATATTTCATCCAGTTATTAAGAGAGTTCGCATCCCTTGCGGGATCATCTGCGGGTGATTTATAATCAACCCAAGTTGCTAGCTTCACATAGTCCTTATAAGTCCAGTTATAATCTCTAGTTAAAGAATATATTGGTATCTTGTAGGTATTATTCTTTTTATTAAACGAAAACTCAGCTCTTATTAACCTTGATTTATCATATATATTATCAACACCAAGCTTACCAAACATACTATCTAGGGTATGCTTAAGTATTCCTGGGAGATCCTTACTCGCTTTTAAACCGAATATGTTAGGTATATGTACGTGAAATCCTGTTCCACTAAACCAAAGTTGGTTTTCAATTTCGCTACTATTTAGGAAATTCATTACTTTGTCTACAGGTTCCATGTTTTCATCTTTTATATCTATATCAAGGATTATCTCATCAATATCATATGTTCCCTGGTATGTCTTTACATTACCAGTAAACGTATCATCATAGATAAACATTGATCTATACAGCTCAGTCTTATATTTGATGTAGTTATGCAATTCATGCAGTGGGATAACATTACCTCTATTGGCAACGCTACCCACTGCTACTTCTATCATTCTAGGTGTAGTTTCCATGTGTTCTCCGTACTTTTATCTTTTGCTACAGAAATATGGTGCACACCTATATCTAATATGTGACCATTCTCCTTAAGTTTTCTCCACGCTCTAGCATAAGTGCTACCATTATGCATTTTGCCATACCATTCCTTACCAAATACTGGAATCTTTTGCTCTATCTCATGGCTGGAGATCGTAGGAAAAGTGGTGCCTTCTCCAAAGACACTGTAATCAAACTGCCAGTTATCTATTTTAGTTTTCAGATAATCCGTCAGAATATCTGTAGTAGTATTTCCTTTTTTAGTCATCTGGTTTTTCTCCATCATGTATTAATTCTGTGTACCAACCACTATCAATACTATTCCATTCCTTCTCTAGTCTTTGTTGGAATGCTATTGCCTCATCAAGAGTTCTGAAATTTCCAATGGAAACTGGTATATCAAGCTCTTCAAAGTAAGCGTCATCTGTATCTTCCAACTCTATAGTTGTCCATAAATGGTATACTCTCATTGTTTTCTCCTTAATAATATTGAAGATGGATGGTATTCCCACCCACCTTCAATACATTTACTTCTTTACCAAGTGCTTAAATCGTCACTACCTGTAGTTTCGGGTGAGAATTTCTTATTAACACTTTCTCTATCCATGTTCTCAGGACGATAGTTCTTGATCCATTCGTTAGAAACATGTTTCTTGAATGTGTCAATTAGCACACGTTTGTTTTCGCCTGCTTTCGCGACCTCTTGGAAGTCAGAGTACTTAAGCTTTCCATCGTTTCTTTTACCAGAAACGTAGGTTAATCTCAGATACTTTCTTCCCATACAATCACGTAGTGCATCTTCCTCGAACTTATGGTCATCGGTTAGCTTGACATCAACGTCAATAGCCTCAAAGAAGGTGTTTATTCGCCTGGCAGTTCCAAGGCTAGTAACTTCACCAAAGTCATCTTTCTTTAATCTGCCACCAATGTAATGAGTTGGCTCAAAGGATTGTCCTATATCAATGGTTAGGCTTAAGCCAATATCATCTTTATAGTTATCGTGTTGCCAATCTGTTCCACCATATACTGGTTCTACGTTTGTAATTGTCACCTCGTTAACGAAAACACCTGACATGAACTCAATTGAGTCACTTGTTGTTTTCTTGTAGTTACTTATTAGTCCCATCTTTACTGGTTCTCCTTTGTTCTATTGTGTTCTTGACTGTAGCTATAGTTCCTCCAATCTCTGTCTCTGTTCTAGAGGTATCTTTCATTATAGACTTGATTTTATCAGTTTCTTCGTCTGAAAGCAACTTATGCCTTGAAAGCCTATCTAGCTTTACTCTTTGATCTACAGTCATCTTACCTTTTTCTGGCATTACACCATTATTTGTTTCTGGTATGTAATCAAGATCTCGAATATCTTCATTAATCCAGAGGTTAATACCATAGCCAAAGCACATACTGATTGCTTTTGCAACTGCTCTTCTAAACGTATTTGCTACTTGAACAGAATCTGGGTTAGCTACAGCCTCATTCTTATAGCCTGTTACTGCCAGATATTCATCATGTGTTAACACAACGTCTTCATCGTGATCTGGAAGCGTATGAAAGGTATCTCTATAATAAAGTCTTACGTGTACAAGTTTACTTTGTCCACAATCTACTAGATTTACCAATTCATATCTAAAGAAAGGATCTATTTGTTTTATCATATCATGGCATTTAGCCCACGATAGATAGTCGAAGTTTCCTTTTCTTTCAACAAACTCTTTGTAATCCTTCTTCCTTAGTTCATTATATGGGTGTTCCATTGTAATCTCCTATTTTAAAACATATAAAAAGGGAGACAACGTGTGCTATCTCCCTTTTCTACTCTTCTCAACTCAATGCATGATGTAGAGCTATATGCTTTTCCATTATTTTTCTTTGATTGGTACTTTTTAGTGCTTCCGTACAGGCATTATAAAGTGACCATTGATTCCTTTCGGCAAATGGGCCATCTCCTGGGTTATCCCAGTGGTTTATGGCAGCCGTTAATTGGGTAGGTGAAAGTACATTATGTCCACGTAATAACCCAAGATTTCTGTAACCAGTATCGTGGGTGATACCCTTATTTTTCAGCTTTTCTTTGGTCTCTTCTATTTCGTGGAAACTCTGTCTGTATTGTACAAGCATATCATGTGTTTGCTCAAGCAGATCATCGAAAACAAGCTTAGTATGTTTTCTCATGCTCATTATCTTGCCAGTAAACACAAGGTTGTCACATACAAATACTTGTCCACCTACACATAGCTGGTTAGCAATTGATTTGTCATAGCTTGACCTAAATCCAACTGCCGTTCCAATATCATCGCTTGTCAGATCTGGTTCTTCTGAACCATATCTCAAGACACCGAACAGCCTGTTTCCATCCTTGCTCACCGCATATTGAGCTTTATTAAGTTTGAAACCTGCAAACACTTCCCTAGCTGCACGTTTTATTATATCTACAAGCTGGTCGTATGGCACTGGCATGTAGGTATTAGTCCGCTGAGGTAGGGGTATGTTTTGTAAGTCTTCATAGCTTACTTGTTTTCCACCGCAATGTATTAATAACATTATTCACTCTCCTTGTTATATTCTTCGTTTAACTTTTCTGTTTCGTGTTCTAGTCTTATATGTGATATATATGTTTTAACAACATGCCTAAGATGACCACTAACTGATCTATCAGAATTTTTTGCTAAAGTCCTAAACAGATCATATTGTCTTTTAGGTAGATCACACTGTATTCTTGTCTGATTCATTTACTCTCCTTGTTTGTAATGATTCTTATCAGGTTCATGACACCAGTCAATCCAGTTCATCCAATCTTCTAAATTCCACTTAATGGAGATTTTTGAAGGTGGTTTTTGGAATAGATACTCTGGATTTTTTGATTTGATGTCATCATTTATCTCTTTTAGAAGACTTTGGTCTCCTTTCTTCATGTAATTTCCGAAGTATTTTTTCTTCTGCATCTGGATCTCCTTCTGCCATCTCGCTAACCCAGTCACGTTCATATTTGTTGATTATGTTTTGTAACTGGGCTATGCGATCTATTTCGTTAGTCCTGATCTTTGACATCTTCTGAGTCCTCTAGTCTCTCTACTGGTATAGGATCTTGGAATTCATCTATTTTATCAAATACAGAACCCCAGATCTCATCTGCATTTTCTATTGTATGAGTTTGAAATCTCACCAATCCATTATATATACCGTTAGATATGATCTTGGAAAAGATATTCATTTTACTCTCCTTCTTCTTTTGATAGTTCTATAATCATTCTATATCCATTTTCCAGGTGTGCAATAGATGTAAGAAGTTCTGATACTTTCATCAGAGGTATTCTTTCATACTCTTTAACTACGACACCATCTGTGTCAGAGACTGTTGCTGTGTACCTTGGGCCACCAGATATAGCTTTTTTGCCAGCTCTGTAAATTTTACCACTAGCTCGCATAGTCTGATTCATCCCATAGCCTACAGCACCAACAGCTTTACCTATGTTAGTTGCTAGTCTTAGTTTGTTCATTGTTGTTTCCTTTATTTAGTTCATGTTTTGCCCAATATTCCTGGGCTTTTCTTTTGAGGTTCTGTTGATCTCTTTCAGTCCATCTATCACCCCATCTATCAAAGCAATAACCACAATACCTTATATTTTGAGTGTATTCTTTGCCACCGTTTTCATCTTTTGCCCAATAGAATACTTCTTCTTCTTGTAAATCAGTTGATCCACAAACAGTGCATTTATCATTTTCTATAGTCATATTATCTCCTTTTAAGTTTTATGGATGGCTAGCCCCTCACTCCGCAAACAGAGTGTTAACCGTGTGTGTTTATAGTCTAATACTTAACAGGGCTCGCGAATTATTACGGCAACAACCTGTTAGAGGTATTCAGCATTTTCTACCAATCTTAAATTGGTTCATCGGTGACCATCCATATAGAAGGGCATAGCATTACTAGGTGACGAGCCGTACTAGTCTTTCCCCAGATAGGGGTTAGGTGAGTTGTAACACTATGCCCATTTTCAAGAGCCAGTGTGCCTACAAGATGTATGAGTTTACCGTATACTCTAACTCGTTTATCTATTCCTAGACACATAAAGCTGATACGTATCCATCTCTATCATCCTAAGTCCCTAGGGTGCTCGAAGAGCTACTTAGGCAGGATTACGATAGCTTTAGATTTCTGCAGGAGATCCTAGCCCTTTGATAAAGCAAAAAAGGGGAGGTTACTCTTTTCCTATGTCTTTAATGTCAGTAGATGGTACATAGTCATTCATATACTCTTTTTCACTTGTCCATTTTTTGCCTTGCATCTGTTTAAATGGTCTAGGCTCTTCGTTTGCTTCTGCGTCCGCTACACCTTGTTCATAATGCTTAATCGTGTTAGAGTCTATCTCAGCAACTATAAGGCTTTCAACTGAATCAATTAACATTTCGTTAATCGTATGCTGTTTTTTATTAACTTGATGTTGATGCTCTACGTATTCTGCTACCACTTTAGCGTCTATTACTACTTCTGATGTATCGCTTTTGTATGTCTTGCCACATCCTGGGCAATACTTTTCGTATCTTTTCTTCATTGTTTTACTCCTCTAATTGGTATTCTTCAAAGTATTCGGGGAAGTCTATCCATAACTCACCAGTCGGTAGAGACTGATATAGTTTTCTTAATACTACTCGTATCTTTTGAAGATTGTATGGTGCCTTTTCTTCCATGATTTTCTTTGCAACATATTCTATCTCATTGTATTCTCTTATCCATTTCATAGCTTTCTTTGTAAGCTCCTCTGGCATTTCGTATGCTTTTTTCATTTTGAACTCCTTGTTTTAAGTATTCGGGGACAGCAGAAGGAAGGAGTCATGATTGTCCCGCTTTTTACTCCGTAGTTATGAATACGTAGTATAAATACTGTCCCCTTGTTTTTTTAAATTCCGTATTTAATAATGAGCAAAAAAGGGGGAAGAGTACATTTAGTACTCTCCCCCTTATCTTACCTAACTTTGGTTAGGCAAAGCCAGAAATGAGAACGATCCACTTTTGGAAAGCCTCATATCCTTTCCTTCAGAAAGTTGCTTGCTGTAAAGATGCAAGTTCGCCTTGGCTAACAGGCGTTGGGTTTCCTTGATATCGTCCTCGGTGGACTCACTTGAAAACCACACAACATCCCCATGCTGGGCATTTGATACCTCGTGATTTTCCCAAGACGGATCTTCCTTGGTACCTGTGTTGCGAGAAATCCAAGACCTTCTTGATTTCAGTGCACTCAGGATTTCCTTTGTTGATAGACTCATGTTATTTCTCCTTACTTTTATTGATTAATCAACACACAAAAGGGCGTATTATCTTACATTGTATCTCTTATTATCCAATACCCGATATGTACTGCGAAGTATAGTATAGATGCACTAAACAGTACTATGTACGATAGCATTATCTTGTCTATACTTTTTCTCTTCAGCTTTTTCTTTATTTGAGCTGGAGTTCTACCGCGTTTACTCAGGTATTCATCCTTCTCACGTCTTTCTTGTTTTCTTCGCTTGGCTTTTCTATTTGGCATTGATTTCTCCTAGTTTCTTAAGGTAATAGTCTAATTTCCTATTACGTTTTTGAATGTCAAGTATATGATTTAACATATGATTTAATTGACAATCAATTGTAAAGAACTTTACTTGCACTTGGATGGGATCACTATAATCTCTATCTGCTCTATCTGGAAATAAGTCATCCCTTGTTTTGTCCTGATTATCTATAATCCGAAATTTAGGGACTACCTTATCGTCAGTATATATTGGTGGATCATCAGCACGTTTAGTGCTACTAGTCACCTTTATACTGAATCCATCTGTTTCTTTCTTGTTCATTTTGACTCCTTTTTTTTAATTAATGGATAGAGAGGCAGAGCTATGCCTTGCGACACAACTCTGCCAATCTTAGCTTAAGCTTTCCTAAGCTTTTTACGTGCTTTGAGGTGGATAGCTGGAGTTGCACTCAACTCATAATGGTCTAAGCACACTTCACATGCACATTCCCAATCATCTAAACCACCGTACTTAGCAACTCCACAAGGGAATTCCTCACGTACTGTTAAAGCACCATCTTCTCTGGGATAACCCATCATCTCAGAGGTTAGTTTGTCTACTATATATCTCATAAGTATGACTCCTTACGTTTGTTAACAAATAGACCAGAAAAAGGCGTATTTTGTATTAATATTGGCTAAAGACAGGACAGATTACCCTCTGAGAGGAATTGTCCGCTTAACGGCTTTCGGCGTATTCTGCTACCACCTGTCTTTAGAATTAACACGTCAATGGATAAATTAAGGAGCGTATTGAATAGAGGCTCCGCCATAGCTAATCAGTGCTAACTCTTGCCAATTTGTATTTCTTAAAAGAGAGCTGTACTCCCTCACCGTTTACGGTTACCGTTCTGCTTGTAGCATTACACGATGAGGAAGCATACTTCATTCAGCTCCTTGGTATATGGTTTAAGAGCATATACCAGACCCTACAGCCACGAATTTGATTCATTTTATACTAATGGGAAGAACCATTAGTAAGGTATGTAGGGGCGTGACCGACCTAACCTTCATAAAAAGGCGTATTTTGTATTTCTTGAAAATTTGTCTTTACGCAGGAAAAAATGAAGAGCCTTATCTTACATTAGGCTCTCCCACCTTTCTGATTGGATCCGTATCTTAAAGTCACATCTTTTAACGAGGATGACTTAAATCCTCACCGAGTGTAAGACCAATCATAATTCAGAAAAAGGCGTATTTGTCTTCATTAAAAAGAGTAGCCATAGCACTGATGTACGGATACACCAGTGCTAAGCTTGCATACTACTCTTACATCATCCCACATATATCCCGATATCCTGACATCAGAAATTCCCTTTCATTTGCAGTAAGATAGGGGAATGCATCTTGAATGTAAACATCTGTATATCTGTAGCGGAATAAATCCTCTGCCTTAACAGTAACCTTTACGGTTTCTCCATCAGCCAGACATTTACCTTCAAAGGTATATGTATGAGGATTAAATCCTTCAGTATATGTGCAGTAATTATCAGCATATTGCATGACTATTCTCCTTACTTTATTCAGAAAAAGGCGTATTCTCTTAAGGTATTAAAAGCTCCTCAGCTTAGGGTATTGCCTTGCAATAGGGTAAGCGAGCTGAGCTTTAAGGGTGGGTATAAATGCCACTACTGTGGCAAGCCATAACTAAGAGTCCTTAAGAAATACAACTAAGGTCGTCTCTTCGTTAGAATAGCAATAGCATTGATACACGAATGTACCAATGCTACGCTTACATACTACTTATCTAGAGAAGGGCGGGGTAAGAGCCAATGGCAAAAAGGAAGTGCCAGGTCATCTCTTAACACCTCAAGAGTACCAAGAGCATATTCCAAGGTCATAAACCCGTCACGAATATCACTATCTAGTGCTCTTACGGCTCGGTTAAACTGTCTCCAGTTCCTATCTTCTTCTTGTGCTTTATCCGTGGTTATTTCAGCTTTTGTTTTCATTGTTATCTCCTTCTTAACGATTAATTAATCTACTCGGAAATCTTTAAGGGGACTACTGAATTACGAGAGTTCCAACCTCGTTAGAGGTGAACCGTATCGTGCATCGTATCTCAACAGCTATGCTGTTATCGTCCCCTTATTTTAAATTGCCAAGGCTGATAGCCAGACCCCAAAGCTCCTACTTATATGGTCTTAGCGAGAGCAGGGGATTATCAGCCAAAGCAATTCATCAACTTGTATTAGAGTAGCTTTATTGCTATCCTCATTCTGTTGCTCATCTAAGCTGTTAGCTGGGGTGTACATCCCCGTTAATACAAGTCTTGTCAGTTCATAAAAAGGCGTATTTATCTTCGGAGTCTATATTTTCAACCGTAACAGAAAGAAGAGAATACCCGAAGGTACTCTCTTCTAACGTAGGGATTATCCCTTGGCAACCTTACGGATGACCGAGGCACAACCACTGACGATGGCAGGCACGCCACCTATGACCCTACCCGTGACCTCGAAGGTCTTGGTAGTTGCCTTGCCAGCCTTACGTAGAACCTTACGGGCTACGGGCTTGGCATTGGCGTGGTTAAGAGTGATGGCACCAGGTGTACGATTGAATAACGTCATGACGTTCTCCTTTCTTAGTTAAAGTGAGCTACTAACCGAAGTAACTCATAAAGGGGTTCTCAGACTTCATCCTAGATTCTAACGTAACTGATAACTGGAAACCTAACTTGAGGGGGGTACGGTTTCCAATATACCTCACACACGGTGTGTAACTCTATTTTTGGAACTTCATCACTCTCATATTGGTAGATATATGTATAGTAATGTAAGTTACCTAGCAAGAATGGGTGAAAAAATGATATATGAGGTCTTTAATGTGCTTACAGGGCAATGGGAGGAAGCTATGCCTGAGGGAGAAGTCTTAGAGGCCCTGGATACTTACTTAATGGATTACGAAGCCTACGAGGCTGAGAAAGAGATAATTACAGAGATCATTAGACAGAGAAGAGTGCTAATTAGCCAAGAGAAGGACTAGTAGTACATTACCTAGTATTGTATATAGTAAACTGTTAGTGTACTACTTAAGATATCTTATTAATCCACACTCTCATGGATAAGATTTCAAGGAGAATGGGTGGAAAAGTAAGGGAGTATCTCGTATATACCGTTGAGGAAGCTCCATTTGAAGCTATATACTGGAAACAGGCCGATAATGGGGACTGGGCAAAGACAGATGACGGGTATGTAGCCGAATGTGTCTCCAGAAAAGAGTATACAGACGCTAAAGGTCGGGTAAAGACCCTTGTCAAGCTCACATGTGGTGTGCAATGGGTCACAAACACTTCTACTTTACTATATGAACCGAATAAAGAGGTTAATATCTATTCAATGGTCAAGCCAAAGCCATGGCAAGAGCGTGAAGCTAAGAAAAGCCGCACAAAGAACGCTGTTTCCTCATATGTTACTCAGGTGGTAAACGGGCAAAAGCCCGATTGGGAACAGATAGGGAAGATATACAGGCCAGACCAGAAGAATCCCCCAGCTACCGTTAGAAGATTGTTCAAACAAGAGGTAATTAGGAATATGATAGAAGAAAAGCTCAAAGAGGTACTTATCTCCAAGGGTATAGACAAAGGATTTGTACTGGATACCATGCTAAATGCTATTGAGATAGCCAGGGAGAAGCAGGATGTCTCTAATATCCTTCGTGCAGCTGAGAATTTCATAGATCTGCTGGAGATGCGTCCGAATAAGAAGATTACTACGGATACGCTACAAATTGATATGACCAACCAGATCATAGATCAGATAGAGACAGAGGAAAAGAAACTTGTAGCCAGTAGGAAAACAGAAAGCACAGATGTACCTCATGACGAAGTTCCAGTTTGAAGATAGGAAAGATGATGGGATAAACCACCCAGATCACTATAACCAGGGGATCGAGGTGACAGATTTCGTATCTTCATGGAAGATGGACTGGTTTAGGGGCAATATCATCAAATATGTTGTGAGAGCCCCATATAAGGGAGAATATGTGGAGGATCTGAAAAAAGCCCTGTGGTATCTGCAAGATCTCATCAGAAGGATCGAATGCAAGCTTATAGATACAAAAGAAGTAGAAGATAGTGTTCGCGAGGTGTCCTAAGGTTGATCTCAAGAAATGTGCACATGCGGCAATGAATAAAGGGAACCTTCACTGTGGATTGGTTACAGGCCCACTAGAATCTACCAAAGTAGACAATATGCCCAAATGTGCTAAGGATATGACAAAATCGGAGCTTACGAGGTATGCAAAAGGATTTACGCCTAAATTCCGTTAAAGAGAAATTATCTAAGGATTTAATCTTATTCGGTAAGATATGCCTTCCATCCATGTTTTCTTCGGTATCTCCCAGGTTTCACTACGAAATTGCTGAGAAACTAGAGAATAGGGAAATAAATAAGCTAAGTGTTATCGCACCAAGGGGTCATGCTAAGTCATCCCTTGTTGCATGTGTGTTCCCATTATGGCATATTCTTACTGAAGCTGGCTCAAAGTTCGTTGTATTGTCCTCCAAAACAGAAGGCCATGCTGTTAGACTACTCCAAACCATAAAAAACGCCCTTGAGTATAGTATGGAGCTACGTGGCATTTATGGCTACTGGGGACAGCATTCGGCAAGAAACTGGTCTAGGACTGAAATAGTATTGAAAGATGATACTATGATTATGTGCCGTGGTACAGGACAGCAGGTAGTTGGATTGAAACATGGGAACCAACGCCCTACTGTAGTCGTTCTGGACGATCCCGAGGATATGAACAATACTAAAACATCCGAGGCTATGGAATTTAATCTTAGATGGTTATTACAGTCATTGGTTCCTGCTCTGGATGCACAGAAAGGACGCTTGGCGGTTATAGGAACTCCCCAGCACCAGAGATGCATGGTGGAAACCCTCATGGCTACAGATGGATGGGATGCAAGTAGGTATAAAGCTTTACAGGATGATGGAACTGCCCTCTGGCCTGAGATGTGGTCAGAAGAGAAATTATTAGCTGAAAAGAAATCTCTGGACTCAATTGGTAGAGTATCCTCGTTTTATCGGGAATATCAGTGTGAGATTATCGGTGATGAGGATCAAATGTTCAAAGAAGCTTATATCCAGCACTATAAGGGCGAGTTAAAGTGGGTAGACGATGAACCGCATATGGAATTCGAGTCAGGACGATATGAACCAGTAAATATCTTTATGGGGGTTGATCCAGCAAGCTCTGTAAAGAAATATGCTGATTATTCCACGATTGTCTCTGTAGCTGTGGATTCTAAGAACAATAAGTACGTTCTTCCCTACTTTAGGAAGCGGTCAACACCTATGGCATTGGCAGATAGTATCATAGAATACTTTAAAAAGTATAAACCAGCAAAGACAAGAATAGAGTCTGTTGGCTATCAGGAAATGCTCAGGGAATACTTACGTGCAAAGGCTGAAGAAGAGGGATTATTCATTCCAGGTCTTGAGATAAAAGAGAGTCCCAGAACCAGCAAATCCCTAAGATTGGAGACTATGCAGCCGTGGTTTGCACAGAAAAAGATATATCTTCTGGATAACATGTCAGAACTGGAAGATGAGCTACTTATGTTCCCCAGAGGCAAGCATGATGACCTTTTAGATGGGTTATACTACGCTACGAAGAATAATTACATACCTCATCATGGCAAAATTGCACAAAAAGAGCATCACTCCCCTACAAGTTATAGAAAAAAATCTGCCGACTGGATGATTTCATGAAACTTTATGCCTAAATTTGCCTTTAGGTAATATACCATAATACCATGCCAAGTAAGAATCCAGAGGTAAAAACGTCAGAAGAGCTCCTGCGGGAGTATTCTTCTGTTCGTTCAAAATGGGCTAGAACCGCTACCGAAGATAACGAATTTAGAAACGGACTACAGTGGACAAAGGCACAGATTGATGCACTTAGATCTAGGGCGCAAGAGCCCTTAGTCGTTAATGTAGTGTATCCAGCGGTTGAGCAGGCGAAAGCCATGCTAACCGCGAATGCTCCCAGGTTCCAATCAACAGGAAGAGAGGGAAGTGACGTTAAAACAGGTGCTTTAATGTCTGATTTGATGAGCTGGATATGGGATCATTCAACAGGAAACAACGAACTAAAGGAAGCAATTGATGATTATTATGTAAAGGGGATGGGATGCCTAATGGTTTATCACGACCCCACCGCTGATTATGGTAAGGGCGAGGTCATGATAAAAGCTGTTGACCCCTTGCATTTGTATATATGTCCTTCTACGACAGATCCCTTCTCCAAAGATGCCTCAAACATAATTTTCTCTAAAAAGTATACCCAGATGCAGCTTATTGAGATGTATCCCGACATGGAAGAAGCAATTAAAAATGCGAAAGAAACTTCAATTGCTCCCAGTGTTGAGTCGGTTAGGCATGGATTACATGACCAGATAGTTACTCAAGAAGATATAGAATCTCATAGGGTAGGAAATAAGAATGAAAGGCTTTTAGAGATCATTGAGCGTTATACTAGAATCAAGGTTATGCATTACAGAACCTTTGATCCCCAGCTTAATGATGAGAAAATATTGAGTCAGGAGGAATATGACCAGTATATCGCGCAGGAAGCCTTTAAGATTTACAATAAGAATGAGCAACGGGTTATTACAGATCCTACCGAGGTCAAGAAGTACAAGAAGATCCATGAGGAATTTGGAGATACCTTTCATTTAGTCCAGAATCCTATCACCCAGGAACTCCATATGATGCAGGGTGAAGAAGGAATTGATGAAACTGTAATGGTAGATAGTACTACTGTCCTTCAGAAGTATACTTTCGCTGATCTTATCGAGACAGGAGACATACTATCTAGCCAGTTTGAGCTGGATAGGGTGAAACAGGTTGTTTCCATTGGTGGAGAGTTGATGTTTATCAATGTTCTCCCACTTGAGGATTATCCGATTATAACCATGATGAATAATCACAATCGCAATCCTTACCCAATTAGCGATGTTACAATGGTTAAAGGACTTCAAGAGTACATAAATAAGATCAGATCGCTTATTGTTGCTCATGCATCTTCCTCAACCAATGTAAAATTGCTTATTCCCAGGGGATCAATGAACAAAAGGCAACTGGAAGAGGAATGGGGAAGAGCGGGTACGGCTGTTATAGAGTTTGATCCAGAGCTGGGACAACCGATTGTAGCTGGCCCAGTACCACTTCCAAACGAACTATACAAGAATGAGTCAGACGCAAAAGCTGATATAGAAAGAATTTTAGGTATTTATGCCTTAATGCAAGGAGATCCCTCCAATATGCCGCAAACATATAAGGGAACACTTGCAATTGACGAATATGGTCAAAGAAGAATAAAATCGAAACGAGATGACATAGAAGAAGCAATCAATCAAACGGCAAAGATAGTAATACAGTATCTACAGGCTACCTATACGACTATGAAAGTGCTGAGATTGCTACAACCCAATCACGCACCAAAAGAAATAACTATCAATGAACCTATTTACGATGAAGTAAATGGGGAGTTTCTTGGGAAACTAAATGACATAACAGTTGGTAAGTATGATGTGGTTGTAGTATCTGGCTCAACTTTGCCATCTAATAGATATGCAAGATTTGAATATTACATGGAACTTTACAAAAATGGTATTATTGACCAATTTGAAGTTCTAAAACAAACTGATGTTGCGAATGTGGAAGATGTAGTTAATAGAAACTCTAAACTAGCTCAACTACAACGACAGGTTCAATCCCAGCAAGGTCAGATTAAAGATTTGCGGGGCGACCTGCAGACAGCTAACCGTGAATTAGTTCACGCTAGGCAACGTGTCGAAGTGGAGAAGTTCAAGACAGACCTTCACGCATCGTCAACCAGGGCAGAGTTGGCAACTAAGCTACACTCGTCCAGAATGGATGATGAGTTGAAAAAGGTTAAGAATGTTGTTGCTGAAGATACAAACAACGGAATAATACCATTGGAGGAATAATGGAACAAGAAACAAGTAATGCTGGAGCTCAGGAAGTATTGGATGGATCATTTCAGTATGATAATCCTAGTGCAGATACCGTACAGCCCGAGCCTTCAATTACCCAGGCACCGCTAGAAATAGCAGAAGAAGTCCAAACCGAGCAGGGCAGTGAGGTTGCTGGACAGCAAGAGGAATCTGCAAAAGACGACCCTAATAGGATGGCATACTGGCAATCACAGGCAGACAAAGCCAAGAATGATGCACAAGCCATGGCTAAGGAACTGAATCTTTATAAGAGAGCAGTAGACGCTATGCAAAATAATGCACCAGTCTCCAACAGAACACAACCTAGGCCACAGGATGATCTGTTGAAGGAGCCCCTGCCACCAGAAAAACCCGTATCCTATAATGAGGTCGATGCGTATAATGATCCTGAGAGCGATTCTTTCAATTTCAGAATGTCAAAAGAGAAGTATCAAGACCAGCGTTATGAGTATTTAAAACGCCTGGAGCATGCAAGGCAGATTGTCCAAGACAGGAAACAGGCCGAGCAGCAAAACGATGCTATGATCGGACAGGCTTACGTACAAGCAAAGAATGCGTATGGCTGGAATGACGGCAAAACTACTGAGTTTATCAGATGGGCGCAAGATCCCTCAAACGTAACTCTTGATGTTCTCGCAAAGCTATTTGAAATACAGAACGCTCCTTCACCCGAGAGGGTAGCAAGTCAGCAAAGAGTACAAGACTTCACACAACAGGCACAGGCAGTCAAGGTTCCGACTACAGCAGTAGCTCAACCTGGAGTGCAAACACCGCCTGTTTCAGATGAAGACATGTTCAATGCTTCGCTACTTTCTCATAGCACAGTAAGGAAATAATAATGGCTGCAGTAGCAAAGAACCTTAGTGGCTCAGGAGTATTATTCACAGATCGGCGGGATTTCTATATCAGTCCACAGGTTATAAAAGAACTCTGGACGGATGTAGCACCCTTTACTACGGTAGTGGCCAATCGTGAACAAAGAACTCCAACAGATCCACTATTTAAGATGTTCGAGCATCGCAACCCATGGCAAAAACAGGAATTTTCATCTGCAACTGATGTCGCAAGTTTGGCAGCAGGTGATTCCGCAAGTGGAAACATGGATGTTGACGGGATTACAGGACTTTCATCCTCTTGTGATGATTCCTGGTTAGGGCTCGTATGTCAGGTATGGAATGAAGACAAAGATACCCTTAGAGGGTTGGCTGTTGTTTCATCAATAACAGACTCTAACACGATTAAGTATAAAAACTTAAATCATGCTAGTAATGCTTTAGATGTAGCTGATAATGACGTATTCGTTGTTGTCGGTAATGCACACGGAGAGGGTACAACCGCTCCCGAAGCTTGGTCTGATGAACTGAATGTAGTTTATAACTCCACTCAGATCTTCAAAACCTCGCTACAAATCACTGGTACTCTAGAAGCTGCCGCTCTTCGCGGCGAATCTTCAGAACTAGCTCGTTTACGTCTAATGAAGTCTCAAGAGCATAAGATCCAGAAAGAACGTGCGTTCTTGTTTGGTGGCTCCAGAGCAGGCACAAACCTGAGTACAGGCGGTGCAGGCTCCGAGACTTTCGCGGATGGAAGCACAACTGATGCTGATGGTAATACTGTACGTACTACCACAGGCGTAGTTGAAGCTATCAGAAGGTATGGCGCATCTAGCGGTGACGATCAGAACAACTTCACAATTAGTGAAGCGACATATAGCTATAACAGCTTTGTGGATGATATGGAAAAAGTTTTCCAGTATGTCCCAGAGGCTGGCTCTAAGATCGCTTTTGCTGGTCGTGGCGCAATGAGTTACTGGTCGAAAATAGAGGGTGCTTCTGGGCTCGCTGGCAGTTCTGGATGGAATATCCATATGGGGCCAACGGAACGGAACACATTGGGCTTTAATTATCGTCAGCTTGAGACACCTCACGGTGTCCTTATGCTGGTTCCAACACCTGTACTTCGTGGGCCTTACAATAAGTATATGGTCGTGGTTTCAGAAGAAAATCTGTTCCACTCTGTATATCGTCCACCTGTATATCAGACCAACATCAAAACTGATGATGCGTTTGACGGTGTGAAAGATCAGTACATGTCTGACGAAGGTGTGGGTATTACCCTGTTGGAATCTCATAAATTATTCAGTATAACTGATTAAGGGGGTTTATCATGGCAAGACCTTACATAGGAGGTACGATTGCGGCTGTCGAAAGTAAGACTTCAAGTTTTACCTATGGATCATCCGATCATGGTAAAACATTCGTCTTATCTGGAAGCGCAATTACTATCACACTACCCACCATGTCAAACACTTTCAAAGGACATAGCTTTAAAGTTATATCTGGCGATGATAGTGAGCATGTGATATCTGGTGGTGCAAGCCTAATCTATTATCACGGTAGTTATGGCACCGATCACGCATCCAATACTGGTAGAGACATTCATGAGACTGTATCATCTCTTACATTAAATGCTGGCGCAATTAATGATATGATTGATGTTTATTGTGATGGTACATACTGGTACTGTAGCGGATCAACAAAAGCTACTGTTGATGCGGCTTAACAATGAAGTCTAGCAGAACTAGGGGCAAATCGTATAAAGGGTTTGCCCCAAATCTGTTAAAAAAAGATGCAAACATTTAAACTACAGGTAGAGGATATGATAGGCAGAACAGTCTCAGACACTGATGGTCTGAATGACATGCTTACTGCTACTTCAAGAGAAGTGTCAGATTTTCTCCCAAGAGATGCTCTGATACGTAATGCAACTCTTGTTGAGTTTACTTCTAATCCATATTCTGTAGCCAACATGAGAATATTGGCTGTTTCAAGAAATGGGCATTACGCAAATGAAATTCCGTATGGGATGGCGACTAATGCTGGTGACTCTGGTAGTATCTATTTTGCAGACTCTACACAGAATAGAGATCCAATATTCTATTTCAAGGGTAGCGATCTGTATGTATTGCCTACTCCGACAGAGTCTTTAAAGGGTGAGATACTGAAGTTTAGTTATCCTACCGTGGTTCATTCCGATACGGGAGTTAGCAGCTTTCCAGATAGTGCTGAATACGCAATAACCCTGGGAGCGGCATCAAAATTTTTAAACAAGCTGGCAGCAGAAGATCATGCAGCAGAAGATATCGAGCTGGCTACCAGCACAACGGGACTCTCTCAGCAACTAGAAGCTGATTATGTGCGAGAGGGTACGAGAATAAAAGAGCAGAAATGACACAGCAACAAATGATTGATATGGTAAGGCAGCACCATCCTAACGTGACTGAAACACAGGCCAGGTTATGGTTGAATGCTGGACTGGATGAATTTTCAAGAAGGACTCGAATGCTTACTGGGGCTTTTACATTCTCTACTGTAGCGGATCAGAGATGGTATGGCTTATCAGATGATGTATTAGAGATTATTTCCGTGGATTATGATGGGTACGATATTCCCAGGCTTGGAACCCGACCAGAAATTAGGGATCTAACATAGGAGAAATAACTATGCCATATGGAAAAGGAACATACGGAAGTAAGAGAGGAAGGCCTCCAAAGAAGAAAAAGGGAAAGAAGAAGAAAAAGAAGTGAGATGGAAGAAAGTTCAAAAGAAAAAAGAATTGCCAGAAAAAATAAAACACTTAGTAAACAAGGCAAGAAAAATTAAGGAAAAGGCAAAAAGTAATGCCAACAACAAATAGAACATTCGCATATTACGTTGAGAGAGATGCTATAGCTATTGTCAAAAGACAGGTAGAAGATGCTTCAAATACCTACGCATCTCCCAGCGAAGTTAAAACAGTTACTATATTTGCGGTAAAAAGACCTAATCTTTTTATAAGTGCTACCTCAGGTGTAGCAAATACAACTACTGGCTATACCCAGGAACCAGATCTCCCAGAAGAATTTAGACATACGATTGTCGCAAAAGCGATTCAAAGAGGGTATGAACTGAGTCCAGAAAAATTAGCTGCGGCTCAATACTGGGAAAGACAGTTTGAGAATGGCGTAAATGAAGGCAAGAAATATGCGAATACTGGAAGGGTAGAAAGAACGGTTATTAGGCCACAGGGATTTGAACCTACTGTATATCCCACAAGAGCGAGGGATGAACAATGACAGAGGTTGTGATTTCTGGGTCTACCATGACTGAGCAAACAGTAACAAGTCCTACTATGACAGAAGAAACTGTTACTTCTACTACTATGACTGAACAAACAAAATATACGGAGGCTAGTTAAAAATGGCTGATGGCATCAGAAAATATACAGTAACAGAGTCCCAGAATATAGTTCTGGGTCAGTCTGGAGCAGCATTTGTAGATACTACAGGTCAGTACACTCCACCGAGTGGTACAAAGATTGTAGCTATGACAATGCTAACAGATATGGAGTTTGCTGAGCTTACTCCCGTATCTACCGATTATCACTATGGCACAACGGCTGCAGCACCTGGTACAGGTGGTGATACTGTTGCTAGTGGTGACACATTTCCAAAAGGTGTTACAATATATGGTAGATGGAGTACATGCACTTTGCAGACTGGTGGCGATAAAGTAATAATCTATTTTGCACCGTAATGCCTAGATTTGGATTAGATCTGGCTCTTTCTTCTATGATGGAAGAGGTATCCTCTGCGATCAAAAGGTTTTGGCAAGATCACGTAGATACGTGGGATGCGCAGGGACAAGAATGGGGCCAGGCAACATAACATGCAACCATGTCAAATGAGTTCGGGCGGTAAGTTGCATTTAAATACAAGGAACTCAAGGAGGTTTAGATTATGGCGGCTTTAGGTTCACAAACGATTGCTGCGAGTTACGAACAATTATTACATGTAGATACGGATGGTGGTGGAGACACTACCACATTAGTACCAATAAAAGATGGTGATAACGGCACTACGTTTTGCTTACAATTGGCAACTACAAAGGCTATGATTGAAGGCAATGGTAGCACACTATATTTCTTTGATGAAGGTGGCGAGTCTATATCAGCAGATAACGCTGGTGTATTAAGTATAGCAGGGGGAGCGGAAATTGATATCACTACACCCACAGTTGATATAAATGCTTCAACAGCGGTTACTGTTGATGGGCCAGCGGTTACTATTGCAGATGGTACTGGCTCCAAACCTCTCATTATTGTAAAAAATACTGCTAATGACACAACTGGAAGTGAGTTGCGTTTCGTTATGGATAAGGGTTCAGCAGGTGCAGACGGAGATGATTTGGGTACTATTTCTTTTTATGGCGATGACGCTGGACAAAACCAAACAGCTTTTGCAAAAATTGTTGCTGAAGTATCAGAAGCTGATGACACTGACGAAGCAGGTAAGCTATCGTTTTATGTTGCTGAAAGTGATGGTACAAATACTGCCTTAACAGCAGGGTTAATTCTTGAAGGTGAGCACGCAACAGATGGTGAAGTTGATGTAACCATTGGTGCAGGCGCAAGTTCAACAACTACAATAGCGGGCAACCTGTCTGTTACGGGGACTGGAGCTGGTGCTTCTGATATAGGTGCATTAGATGATGTCACGATGGATATTACAAACTTTGTTGATGGAATACTCATACAACCAAATACAGACGGTTCGGCTCCGACAACAGGAACTTTGAGTGGTGCAACAGGAAATGTTGGAATAGGAACGGGTACCTTTGCCGCATTAACAAGTGGTGTGTATAATACTGCAATTGGCTATAATGCTTTACCCGCTGTCACTACAGGTTTCAGAAATGTAGCTGTTGGTTATCAAGGGTGTAATGTCTGTACTGAAGGTGTCTATAATATAGCAATTGGTTCTAGGGCTTTATATAATGTCATTGACGGTAGTTATAATGTTGCACTTTCTAAAGATGCTTTAAAAAATGTCACTACAGGTCTTAATAATATTGGGCTTGGTTTTGATGCTGGTTATACTGACTCCCCCTCTGGGGCAATTACTACCGCTTCCGACATTATTTGTCTTGGTAATGATAGTACCGCTACTCTTTATTGCACTCAATCGTCTATTTCCACTTCAGACAGTAGGGATAAAACAGATATAACTGATTTTGATGGTGGCTTGGATTGGGTAAATGCAATG